>JABAOE010001320.1_pt1 | contig 14655 bp, 8 predicted proteins | sample 7062141 | NCBI WGS metagenome assembly JABAOE01 (sample SAMN14538627, study PRJNA623070) | marine sediment metagenome | biome: marine biome [ENVO:00000428]; feature: marine pelagic biome [ENVO:01000023]; material: deep marine sediment [ENVO:00002113] | place: India: Gulf of Khambhat ... | reverse complement strand
CTTGAAACACTATCCTTTCGGGAGAATGCCATCAGCAAGAAAATGGAAAGAGAGGGGGCGAAAGAAAGGGAAGCGGTCACCCTGCACATAGAAGAGCTGCTTACCTATATCGATGCCCTGGAGGGGCTGGTCTACGTTGCAGACATGGAAACCCACCGGTTGCTCGCGGTGAACAGATACTGCGAAGATCGCTTTGGCCAAGACCTGGTGGGAAAAACCTGCTATGAGGCTCTCAGGAGGGAGCAGGGAAGGCCATGCTCTTTCTGCACGAACCATATGCTCGTGGGAAGTGAGGGAGAGCCTGCCGCACCGGTAATATGGTGCTATGACGACATAGATGGAGGAAGGTTTTACCGCTGCGTGGACCGGGCGATCCACTGGTCCGATGGAAGGCTCGTCCGTATGTCATTGGCTCTTGATATAACCGACTTTCGGGACGCGGAGAGAAGTCTCAAAAAAACTGTGACCAAGTTGAATGAGCGTGTCAAGGAGCTGAACTGTCTCTACGCTATTTCGAAACTCCTCGAGGAGGAGCACGATTCCCTCGAGGAGGTATTTAAGGGGGTCGTTGACCTCATCCCTTCCGGTTGGCAGTACCCGGAAATTGCCTTCGCACGAATTATCTTCGGGGGGCAGGAGTTTAAAACGAAGAACTTTCAGGAGACAGTTTGGGTACAGAAGAATGAGATCTTCATCAACGGAAGGATCAGCGGAACTCTCGAGGTGGGCTATCTCGAAAAGAGACCCGAAAGAGATGAAGGCCCGTTTCTCAGGGAGGAGAGGTTGCTGTTACACAGCATCGCAGAGAAGCTGGGAAAGATAATCGAACTTGTCACAGCCCGGAATGAACTCAAACTGAGCCAGGAGCGTTACAACCTTGCCGTCGAAGGATCGTACGACGGTCTCTGGGATTGGCCGGACATAGACCAGGATGCCGAGTGGTGGTCTCCACAATGGTATGGATTGCTGGGATATGAGGATGGCGAGATAGAGGCGTCATTTTCTCATTTCAGGGCTTTGCTCCATCCGGATGATCTGGTCAGGGTGGAAGAAAACGTTCGGGCTCACTTTGAGGAGGACGTTCCCTTCGATATGGAATACCGTTTACGGACAAAGTCCGGCGAGTACCGCTGGTTCCGGGGACGGGGTAAGGTGACCCGGGACAGCGATGCAAAGCCGGTGAGAATGTCCGGATCAATTCGCGATATTAACGATATCAAACTTGCCGAAGAGGTTCTAAAAAAGAGCAGGCAGATATTTGCTGACCTGGTGGAAAAATCGCTCACGGGCATAGTTATCATTCAGGATCATCAGGTCGTCTACACGAACCCGGAATTCGAGAAAATGACAGAACCCTTTCCTCTTTCCTATTTCATCCCGAGTTTCAAAGGTATTCATCCCGAAGACGTTGAGAAAATAAGGAGATCGTACAACAGCCTGCTCGAGGGGGAACAAAGAGAGGTGGACATAGATTTCCGGTTCTATCCCATGGGCAGTTTCGGGGACCGGAGCAAAATGAAATGGGTCCTGTGCCGGGGAAGCATTACCGAGCACGACGGGCGTCAAGCCGTCATGTTAAACATGATGGATGTTACCCGGATAAAGAATATGGAAGAGGCCATGCTTCTTCAGAGCAAGATGGCTTCCCTCGGACGGATGGCTGCAGGTATCGCCCATGAGATAAGAAATCCCCTTGCAGGAGTCAACATATACCTCGATGCCCTCGAAACGAGCTTGACAAAAGCCAGGGAACCGAAGCAGGCAAGGGAAATTATAAAAAAAATCTCTTCAACCTCCCAGAAAATAGAGGGTGTCATCAACCGGGTCATGGACTTTTCCAAACCCTCCGAGCCGAAATTAACTCTGGCAGACATTCACAAACCGATCAAGGACGCCTTGAGCCTGGCTTCGGTTTCACTGAGAAGGAGAGGTATCAGGATTCAGAAGAGCCTGGCAAAAAACATCCCTCCCTGCCTCCTTGACACAGTTCTCATGGAGCAGGTGATGCTAAACCTGATCGGGAATGCCGCAGAAGCCATGAAGGGTGTCCAGGGCGAGAGAAAAATCGGGGTGAGGTCCTTTCTTCAAGGCGAGACCATCTTCGTGGGTGTGTCCGATTCAGGGCCGGGTGTGCCGCTCCACCTCAGGGCCGAGGTATTCGACCCCTTCTTCACCACGAAGGAGAACAATGCCGGCATCGGGCTGAGCATCTGCAACAGGATCGTCACCGACCACGGTGGCTCCATCCGGGTAGGCGAGAGCATCTGGGGTGGCGCAGAATTCGTGGTGGAAATTCCCGTTGGGAAGGAATAATCCCGGCATGATTGAATATTCCATATATGTCGTCGATGACGAGGAGTCGGTCAGGGACGGGATATCGATGGTGCTCGGTGAAGACTACCGCGTGGAGACCTTTCCCATCGCCGAGGCCGCGATCGATGCCATGTCGGAGACCACTCCCGACCTGATCCTTCTCGATATCGGGCTTCCCGGTATGAGCGGGATCGACGCCCTTCGTGAGATCAAGAACTCCCACCCAGACATGCAGATAATCATCATCACCGCTTACGAGGATATCGATACGGTGATCGCAGCCATGAAACTCGGCGCTTACGATTACGTGGTCAAACCCTTGTATATGAGGGGATTGAAGGTGACCATCCAGAATGCCCTCGAAACCATCAAGCTGAGGAAAGAGGTTCAGGCGATCCAGGAAAAGTATATCGAGGACAACATCCCCTGCTTCATCAGGGAGAGCAAATCCATACAGAGCGTCATGGAGCTCATAGAGATGGTGGCAAAGAGCCCTGACACGCCCATTCTCATCACCGGAGAGACGGGCACGGGAAAGGAGCTGATCGCCAGTGCCATTCATTACCGGAGCCCCCGCTTCCGGGGACCCCTGATCACGGTGAACTGTGCGGCCATTCCCGCCGACCTCGTCGAGAGCGAGCTCTTCGGGTATGAGAAGGGGGCGTTCACCGGGGCGGTTGAATCGGGGAAAAGGGGACTGATCGAGGAGGCGGAAGACGGGACCCTCTTTCTCGACGAGGTGGGGGATTTGAGCACAGCGGCCCAGGCCAAACTGCTCCGTTTTCTCGATGAGGGTCAGTTCTACCGCGTGGGGGGGACCAAAAAATTGAGCGTCAAGACGCGGGTTATCTCTGCGACCAACAGGGATCTGGGCACCATGGTGAAGAAAGGGCGCTTCAGGAGAGACCTCTTCTACCGGCTGGCTGTGGTCGAAGTGGCGATCCCGTCGCTGAACCAGCGCCGGGAGGACATCGTTCCCCTCGCCCGGCACTTCCTGCTGGAATTCAAAGAGAAATTCGGCAAAAAGTTTTCGAGCATATCACCCGAAGCGGAAAAAGCACTCATGCAACACGACTGGATCGGCAATATCCGCGAGTTGAGAAACGTTATAGAGCGGGGTGTCCTGACCGGCTCGGGAAGAGAGCTCACCCCCGGTGCCCTCGGGCTGGTAAAAAGCGATACGCGGGAAACTCCCCGGAAAAAAAAAGAAAAAGCGGGTTACCCTCCTATCCCCCCCGGGGGCGTGGATCTTACCTCCGCCATGGAGGAGTTCGAGAAGTTCTACATGGCGGAGGCCCTGAAAAGGGCGGGAGGGCGAGAAACGGAGGCCGCGAAATTCCTCAAGATGAACTACTCTACCTTCCGGTACCGAAGACGGAAGCTGGGGATCGAGTAAATTTACTCTCGAAGACGAATACCATCTCACCTACCCTGTGCCCGAAAGCATCCGGTTCAATCCCCTCCGGGTTTTTCGAGCCACCATCGGTGACAGGGACTCTCCTGACAATTTGACCGAAAGTGGGAAATCTTCCACTAATTGCAAATTTTTCCGCCACCTCATGGTAATTTNNAGGAGGGGTGTTTTCGCGATATGAAAAGACAACTCTACGAGAGGTTGAAATCCATGACCATCCTCCTCGTCGAGGATGACGAGGTTGTGCGGGATTCCCTCTGTACATCTTTTGAACAAAGGGGATGGCCGCTGATTTCCTTCGCAACCGGGGAGGAGTGCATAGAAAAGCTGGGGGGCCGGTCCTGCGACATCATTATTTCCGATTACCTGCTCCCCGAGATGGACGGCATCGAGCTCATCAGGCGCTTGGGGGATGGCTGCAAAGGGGCGGCCAAGATTCTCATCACCGCCTACGGGAACGAGAAGCTGCTCTCCGAAGCGATTGAAGCGGGTGTCGATGACGTCATCGATAAACCCTTTTCGATGAAGACACTCGAGGAATCGATATCCCGATCGATAGGGGGCAGGAGCGGGAGGCAGGCATTACAGCCGGACCGTGTGGGTCTAAGGAAGGGAAAAAGGAGGTTCACCATGCCGAAAAAAGACTTCATCATCGGCGATGTCAGGGAGATTGTCGGCGATAACATGTTCTACGTGGCGGTGAACCGCGTTGGAGAGAAAAACAGGGGTGCATACGGGGATGTGGAAATGGTGTGGATTAAAACCCTGAAAGTCAGCGAGATCGTCACCCTTTCCTGGGAGCGGGAGCAATTGACTCTGGAAAAATTGCTGAAAGGCAGGGAAGTGATGTGCGTCGTGCACTCACGCGGTGAAAACGGGGAGATAAAAGCGGATGTCTACATGAACCGGGGCCTGAAAAACAGCGATGCCCGCCCTCCCCTCTCGCCGGAGGAGCTTCCGGGAGGACCGGGATGAGAGATTTGATCGTGGGGCGCATCAAGAGCGTCATCGGTTCCGATCTCATCCAGGTGGTGGTAACCCAGGTGGTGAGGAGGAATCATCACGAGTTCGGCCCCGAGGAGATGGTACGCGTAAAAGGGCTTAAATCGGGAAATTCACGGGTTCAGGAGAAGGCGAAGGTAAATAAATTCCACGATGCCAGGTTAACAGGGAGGGGGGTGATGTGCCTCGTTCATTCCCGCGAGGCGGGGGGAAACATCCAGGCAGAGATCTACATCCTATCCGGGAATCATCCCCATGGTGAAGATGAGACGGCTCATCTCCATCTGAGTGAAAGGTCCGGAGAAATATTTATCGAAGAAGGGGGTGTATCGCAATGAACGATATCATTGGAGGTCCCGTTACGAATGTCATCGATGGAGACACCGTTGAATTGAAGGTCACCCGCATCGGAAGGATTGAGAACGGTCAGTATGCCGAGGAAGAAAGGATCCGGGTAAAGGAGATAAAGCCCTTCCTCTGGGTAGAACGAAACGACCGTGACCGGAAACCCTTCATCGAGACGATCCTGCTGGGAAGGGACGTAACCTGCCTCGTGAGTCATCGCAGTCCCGAGGGGTACATAGAGGGAGATCTGTTTTTGCTTTAGTGGCAACCGGGATTCTTGTGACTTCTTTCGACCTTTGCTCGTGCTGTGAAATCGCAGTCATGAAAGGAGGCTGAAGTGAGACAGAAGGACTTTTTAATCGGAAACGTAGGGCACGTGTTCGATGGGGAAACGTTCAAGTTGATGGTTACCCGGGTGGGCAGGAAAAATGAGAATGAATACGATGATGAGGAAAAAATTCACATTCAAAAGCTCAAGCCTGCCGATATCCTGACGTACAGGGGAACGAGGCCAAAGCCGCTTCTGGAGAGGATGCTGCTGGACAAAGAGGTGATGTGCCTGGTCCATTCCCGGGAAAAAGACGGACATATCGACGCGGATGTTTTCATCATTTAGGTTTACCAAGATCAGGATTTATGGGACCGGCACGCGCCGGCCCGCCTGATCCCCACCATCCCAATATCTGCACGAGTACCCAAAAAGCAGCCACGCCTCCGGGACCGGATGGATGATGTCAACGGCTCCCGGTTTTTGCTCCCATCAGCTCTCGACCCCGGGTTTCCGGGAATGCCCGGTTCGGGGCGTCCATGCTTCCGAAATTGCCCGGTCCGCCAGTTGCCGTATCTGCGACCGCTCCGTTTCCGTCATCGGCCTGCGCGGAGGACGCGGAAGGGGAATGCGGTTGCGGAAGAGGGCGATCGACTTGCGGAACTCGCTGCTGCTCCCCGCCTGTCCGAAGTAGTAGGCCTCCTCCCCGTACTGGACTCCCTCCGTGATGTTCCTGATGACCAGATCGAGGGCGTACCGGTAGACGGCGCCCCTTCTGCCCACCGTCTCGGCCTGATGCAGGTACCCCTTGACCTGCACGTCCTCGGTGATGATCGACGGGTCGATGGGGCGGCCCGTTTCGTCGTCGATCAGGGGCTCCTCCCAGCGCAGAACAGCCTGGTGGCGCTCTTTCATGGCTCTGCGGAGGGTGTCGTCGGTGCCGCGGCAGTGGCCCGCGGCGAGGTGGTATGCACGGGCCAGGGAGTTCCCGGGAACGAGCTCGGAAACCAGCCCGTGGGCATAGGCATCCTCGACGCTCATCGGCTGACCGGTCAGGATCGTGTCGACGGCGAAGAGCAGACCACTTCTTTGGCCGAGGCGGGATTTCTCCGCCATCAGCCGGACCAGGCGCTGGGTACCCCCGAAGCCGGGAATCAGGTTTATGTAGGTCTCGGGCTGGCCGAGGTAGATGCGCTCCACGCGCGATGCGACCACGTAGTGTGCCGCGGCCACGAGCTCGGTCCCGCCACCCAGAGCCAGGCCTCCCAGGTTCAGAACGACGGGGATCTTGAACGCCTCGATGATGCTCATCGTTTCCTGCGCCAGCGCCGCGAGGTCCGTTATCTGCTCATCGTCCAGAACGGAAAGCTCGTCGCTGTTCTGGCCTGGAACGAAGGCCCGGGTGCCCTCGGCAGTAAGGACCACGGCTCCTGCGGTGCCCTCTTCCCTGATCCGGTTGAAAAGAAACCTCAGCTGCCGGACGGCGTCGCCGCGAAACCATTGCAGATCGCTGTTGCGCAGGGTGTTGCTCTCTTTGGGCTGGTTGATCTTGAACTCGACCGTGGCGATCGAATCATCGCCTTCGATCGAGTGGTACAGCAACCGCAGGAGCGAGAGCTCTTCGGCGATCCGCACTCCCTGGGCCAAGAGAAGATCGCGCTCGGAACGGACCCCGTCGAGGTTCGTCACCATCCGATAGGCGGTGGAACCGGAGGCCCTGCCGTTTGCCTGATCGCTGAAACCCCGGGGAATCTGATCGGCGTCGAGAACACGGTCAGGACCGTGGAGGTGATAGATACCCCTGTCGATCTTGTCCCGGAAGGTTTTGGCCTCGTGGGGCTCGTACATGTGGGAGCCGGCCATTTTGATGACTTTCTCCCGTGCAGTCGGCCGGTCGCTGAGCTCCTCAGGGTTCGCCGGGACGAGGATGGTCCGCTGCACCATCCAGCCCTGGGCGAGGTTGTGGGTGAGTGTCAGGTCCGCGGTTGTTTCACCATAGACGACGCGCCCGGTCTGCTCGGTCAAGAGCGCCACGTTGAGCCCCAGGTGGTCCCGGCGGCCGCTGTCCCATATCGCGTCCCACAGTCCCGAGTGGTTTGTGTTGTAGGGAGCGAGTGCGTTCTTGACCACGCTCACCGTCTCCGAGTTGAATCGGGTCTGGGCGTCCCTGCCGGGCCAGCTCTCGTGGGCCTCACGCTCCGGGTCGAAACGTCCCTGGTCAATGTCCGGCATGTGGTCGGGCCAGAGCAGCTTCTTCTTGCCCTCCCCCTTCCGCAGGGCCTCGACGTTCTGAATCCTCGTCTTCCCGAAGCAGCCGGCGACTGACTCCTGCCGCAGCAGCCAGTTCTGCTGCTCCTGTGTCTCGGCAAGCACCGTCACGCGGGCACCGAGGCGGTCCGCCCCGGTGATAGCATCGATAGCCAGACCGTCTCTGCCCCCGGCGTCTGCATTGGCCCCGTAATGAATCAGCACGTTTTCCCCCAGACAAAGGTCGGCACCGTCGGGGCCGAAGGCTTCGGCTGCCGTCAGGCGCGCATCGAACCCGTTGAAAGTGCCGTAGAGACCGAATGCTCCCGAGAACCAGGCCGTGCGGCTTCCACGGGCACTTGGCCGCAGCAGCCGGAAGTCCGCCGCCGTGAGGGGCCGGCCGGCATGCTGCATGATCTTGGTGGGACGGTATCGTGCGGGAACGGACTTCACGAGACGCTCAACGGCCCGTTGCCACTTGGCAAGATCTTCGGGATCTTTTGTCGGGGCGGGACGCAGGGCTTCAGGGTGTTCCTCGCGTATGATGAAGTGCAGGTCAGCGCGCGGGTGGCGCCTGCGGACGAGGTCCGCAACTTCCCGGTTGCGCACATACGTCAGGATCGGGATCCCGAGAGGCGTGGCCATGTCGATCGCAAGCGACCCGGTGTGGCCGCTGCCGCCGTGGACCAGCAGCACGTCCTCCGGAGTAAGATGGAGCTTTTCGGGGCTAAACAGCGCATGTTCAACGGTGGGGCCATCCAGGATCAGGGTCGCCGACAGCGGCAGGGGCATATCGACGGGGACCTCGATGAGGTTGCCCGTGTCGAAGGTGGCAAAGGCCTGCAGGGTCGCCTGGTCGCCGCCGCCCTGGTAGCCGCCGATGTGCCCCTCGCGCTGCGCGTCCAGGGTGACGGTGGGGGCCTGACGGTTGAACACCATCGGGTCAACGAGCACCAGCTGTCCGATGGCGAGGCGCCCCTCCTGCTCCGCCTCGGGAGAGAGCTCCATGACCTGACCGACGGCGGCGTCGCCGAGAACGTGGTGGCCCTTGTCCCCCAGGACGTCCACCGGGTCGGATGTGATGCCGTTGATCACGTTGTGGGTGGCGCCGGCATAGAGGATCTGGATCAGAGCCTGGCCGGGCTTCGGCGTCGGTGTGGGGCGCAGGAAGGTTCGGAGCCCCAGAGCGGGGTCCCGGTGCACCATACTCATGCCGTCCCTGTTTCGGGCTATCCCGTAGGCCTCCTGATAGGGTAAAACTGCGTCGATTCCCGGGCGAAGGGGCGCAGTCCCGAGGCGCTTGACGAGGCGGTCGGGGATGTTCACGCAGGACTCCGCCATCGGCGCGTCGGGCCTAAATGGTGCGGTCACAGCCTCGTCACCCTCGCGGGAGGCGATGATCCGGTCGAGCAGGTTTATGATGGTCCCCTTCACCTTCAAGCCGTCGGTGTTGGGCATACCCTGGAACAGCGGGTCTGCGCGGAAAAACTCGGTGTCCCCCTCCCTGATCTGGGCCCTGACCTCTTCGGGCCGCAGGGCCTGCTGCATCTGCTTGAGTGTCTCCAGGGGCTTTGCGGCATAGAATTTGACCAGCTCGTACATGATCTTCGCCGTGAGGGTCATCGGCAGGAAGGTCTCCTCGCCTTCGAAACCCGGAACCTCTGCCGGGAGGAAGACGATGTCCTGGACGTCCGGTTTCACCTGGGGGTTCAGTTTCTGATTGATCGTCTTCTGTACGAGATCGATCAGGTCCTGGCTGGGCTGGATTCCCGGCTGCAGCGCCGCCACGACGACCGGCGTCCGGTCCCTGGTGGGGTGGGGAATGAAGGTCACGCCGACTTTCCTGAAGTACCGGGTGTGCTCGTTCAGCACGTTCTCGTACATGGTCTCGTTCACCAGGTGGCCGTAGACGTTGGCTATGTTCCCCGAGCGCCCCGCTGCGTAGAAGGTCCGGGGGGTAACCGGGTCGTCGGGTCCGTCCAGGATCAGCGCGTCCGAGGGGGACCCGGGATCGTAGAGCACCCGCACCCAGTAGGCCGAGTCGCCTCCGTCGTGGGCCAGTCGTTTCCCCCCCCTGCCCTTGCCGGGCCAGTCGGGGGCAAATCTGTGGTCGAAGTATTTGGCGGCAGTCAGGGCCGCATCGGGCCGTGCCGGCATCTTCTTTCCCTCGTTGCTCCCCATGAGCCATCCCATGCGGTGCGGCTGGGCACCCTGGTAGAGCAGCTGGCCGATTATTCCCCTGCGGCCCCGCCCCGATGCCGTGATCAGGGACTCGGTGACCTTGCCGGGAGATTCGACGCGGTTTCCCTCCTCGTCCTCCAGCCGGTCGGCGATCACCGGGTTCACCCACGGCAGGGGGAGGATCTCGGGGTGCTCGTGGTCCATCTCGATCGGGGTCCGTACCCGTGCCACCACCTCTGCGGGTTCCCGGGTCCCGACGAGCCACGCAAGCTCCGAGCGGTAGGCATCAACGCAGCGCCCCTCGACGCTCGGGCGGCGCTTGAACGTGGCGTGCTGCGAACCGAAATCCTCGGTCCGCCAGAGGGAGTTGATGGCCACGTCACCCAAAAGTGCCCGGATCCGGGCGTGGGTCGGGTAGGAGTAGGGAGCCGCGCATCCGCACGTTCCCGGGGCCCCCTCCCTCTGGAGCGACGAAACGTCGAACCCCCCCTTCTCGGGGTCAAAGAGCCCGTCCACCTTCGACATGGCCTCGTAAATGGGAGAGCCGGCCTTCAAAAATGAGGCCTTGTAGTCCTGGACGACCTGGGCGAGCCTCCGGGGGGTGGGCACGAAGCTCTGGAGTATGAAGCTTCGCCCCTCCATCATCGGATACCACAGGGAGTAGGCGGGCCCTACGATCCATCCGTAATCCGTCGATGTGTGGTGGATCTCGTGGGATGCCAGCCCGAATGAGTTGAACATGGTCTGGGATCCGGACACTATGGCGCCCACCAGCGAGATGATGCCCTTTGGTTGACCGGTGGAGCCGCTGGAGTAGCTGAGGAAGGCGGGCTCCCCGCCCCCCATTTCCACGGCCGTGAACTCGTCGATGGTACCGCCCCGTTCCTCGAGCTTCTCCTCCGTCTGTTTGATCGCATCGTCCCAGAGGATGTCTCTGCCCGGTTTGAGGGGAGCACCCGTAAGCAGGCCCAGCTTCGTCAGGCGGTCGTAGACGATGAGCTTCTCGTCGCGCTCGTAGGGCTGCTCGAATGCCGAAAGGAGGGAATCGATGACACGCTTCTGCCGCTCGATGCTCTCTAAGTGCTCCACGCCGATACCCTGCTGCCTGGCGTGGCGCAGGATGAAGTCGGAGACTCCCAGCCTCTGTTCATCGGTGAGGAAGGACTCCACCGTCGTCTTCGGGACACCCGAAACGACCCTACGCAGGTGATTCTTCAGCCAGTCGCGGTGGCGCATCTCGACCGCTTCCCCTGCGGCCTCGAGGACATCGGCCCAGTGATTTTTCAGCTCCGCGGCGAGCTCTCCCATATCGCCTTCCCCCGGCCCTTTCCTTTCGCCGGGGCTTTCCTTTCCGCGGACCTGGCGAAGGGCAGCCGTCAGCACCGGCGCGTAGCGCGCGAATACCTCTTCTTCCCGCAGGGCCGCTTCCGCCCGAATCTTCGCCCGGCGGATGGCCTCGTCACGCACCCGGAGCGCCTGCTTGAGGTTCTCCCCGGCGGCTTCGTCAAGGGAGGTGAGCACGACGCGCTTTATGTGTGCCTCGTGAAGTACCCCGAGAAACTCGGACATGGCATCGCGGCTGTAGGTGACCTTTCCCTCGAGCCGGTCGGTCACGGCGGCACCGACGTCCCGGGCCTCCCCCTCCAGCCCCTCCGGCAGCGAGCCGAGCGCCGCCTGGAGGCGCTCCGTGAAGACGGCCTCTGGCAGATACCGGCTCAGGGCGACGTCGACGGAATCCTTTTTCAGCTCCCGGGAACGGTCGCCTACCCGGTAGCCGTCCTCGGTGATGATGAGTTTGGCGCCCATGTTGTAGACGGTATCGCTGAACATGTCGGGTCCCTTGGCCCCGAAGAGAAAGTGGTAGGTGGCCCCCACCAGGGTCACCGCCAGCTGGGCGATCAACCCCTTGATGTCGGTGGACATGTAGATGACGACCATGTCCCCCGGCGCCAGCCCCATGTCGACCAGGACGTTCGCCAGGCGGTTGACCTCCCGCCGGATCTGGGCATAGGTGTAGGTCTCCACGTCCACGTTCTTGCCGTCCTTCTGGTCTTCGCCGATGTTTATCACGCGGCGTTCGTCGATAAGGCCCTGTTCCTCGAGCTGGTCGAAGATCGCCCGGGTGGGGTTGATCCTTCCGTCCTCGAAGCGGCGGACCACCGGGTAGCTGGAAAGGTCAAGGGAGACGGTTGGCCGCTTGCTCCACGCGTAGGGGTAGACCATGTCGAGCTCGAACTTCTCGGGATGGGTCAGCCAGGCGCGACGCACTACGCGCCAGCCCATCTGGGTCTCCATGAGCGACCTGACAACGCCGAGTTCGTCGGTGACCCGTCCGTCTGACCACTGGGAGTTGCGAAGATCCACGTGCAGGCTAACGGTCCTTTCGGGATTGCCCTCTGCGCTGAAGACCCGTCTCTTCTCCCCGCAGTGGTAGTCCCCACCAAAAAGCAGGTACTTCTCGTCCCCGTAAGCAAATGGCGTGTCTTTCTCGAGCCGGGAGCCGGTGGGGATGGGTGTGGCCGGGATCTCCGTTCGAAATCCCTTCGCGTCGGACAGAACGATTCGATCCAGATGGCTGCCGGCCTCCCGGGAGACGATTCCCTTTCTCAAGCCGAGGACGCCCTCCAGATGGGCGAAGCCGGCGGTCATCTCCTGGGAGAACTTCAGCTCCACTTCCCGCGCCTCGTCCTCGCTATAGAGGCCTTCCTTCGCGAAGGTGTCGATCAGAAACTCCGTTACCCACACCGCCTGGGCCGAGGACGATCGCATCGCGGCCAGGGATGTTTGCGCAAAGAGGTCCCCGCCTGCTGCTGCCTGCTCGAGACTGGCGAAGATGTCCCCCAGGTACCCCTGGTTTTCCTGGCCGTATCCGAAGTGGCGGCCGATTTTCTCCGTGAGGTCGGAAACCTCGCTCGTCAGGGACTCGCTGGTGCCACCCCTCTTCTCCAGGAGAGCGAGGATCCGTCCGTTATCCAGGTGACCCCCGGCATGCCGCAGTTCGCCGATGAACCCTTCCACGTCCTCTTCTATGTACCCCTGGGCCAGCCCCAGGCCTGTCGCCTGCTTTCCGCCCATCGGCTGCCCGGTCAGCGCGTAGAACAGCGCTGCCGCATGCCCTATGCGCCTTGGCAGAAACCAGGTGGCCCCGTTCCCGGGGATGAGGCCGAAAGCGACCTCGGGTATCTGGATCCGCGAGGTGTCGTCGGTGATCATGAAGTCGGCAGCCGCAGCGATGCCCAGGGCAGAGCCCGCGCACAGACCCCGAACTACGCTGATTGTCGGGATGCTCAGGCTGCGAATCTTATCAGACAGGATCTTCAGGTCCCCGAGGAACCGGAAAGCCCGCTTCTGCTCGCCGTCGTGGAGAAGGAGGCGCACCACGTCCAGGAAATCCGTGCCTGTCGAGAAGTTCTCGCCCCCCTCCAGGATCAGCGCCCGCGCAGAGCTGTTCTCTGCCACCCGGTCCACGAGCTCGATCATGCGGGTAATGTCTGCTGGGCCGAGAGAGTTTCCTTCTCGGGCGCTTTCTATCTGTATGAAGGCAATGCCGTCCCATGCAGCGTCGATTTCAACCGGAATCATCTTCATTGGCTCCCCCCTGGACTGTTCAGGTGGCTGGTAAAATCGTTCCGGAAAGCATGGGTGAAGCACCTGCCCAGTTAATAACTTATAAGATTAATTGGTAATGATTTTGATTCACAATTTCCGGGAGGCCGGGGGAGGTTCCTCTATCTGCTGTTTTTGGGGGAAAAATGTGAGGAAATGGGAACTGACCCCGGTTGAAACTTCTCCTGTCGCTTTTCATCGCAACCTTGTCAATGCAAACGCAAGGAGGAATGCAAGATGCGTATTATCGGTGCAGTGCTGATTCTTGTCATGACCGCAGTTTCCGCCCACGGGGAGGTGCGCGGGAAGCCGCTGGACTACACCTCGGACGGGACGACGATGAAGGGCTACGTGGCCTACGACGACTCCTTTACCGGCAAGCGCCCCGGCATTTTGGTGGTGCACGAGGTCTGGGGGAACAACGAGTATGCGAGATCGCGGGCGAGAATGCTGGCCGAGCTGGGTTACGTTGCCCTGGCCCTGGACATGTACGGTGAGGGAAGACAGTCCGGGCACCCCGACGAGGCCAGGAAATTCGCATCGGAGATCAGGAAGAACATGGACCTGGGACGGAAGAGGTTTATTTCGGCCATGGAGGTGCTCAAGAAACAGGAGCAAACCGATCCCGACCGCATCGGCGCAATCGGCTATTGCTTCGGCGGGGGAATCGCTCTGCAGATGGCCCGTGACGGCCTTGACCTCAAGGGAGTGGCGAGCTTCCACGGCGGGCTGGCCACGTCTGACCCCGCGAAGCCCGGGGCGGTAAAGGCGAAAATCCTGGTCCTGAACGGGGCCGATGATACCTTCGTGACGCCCGAGCAGATCGATGGTTTCAAGAAAGAGATGGAGGGCGCGGGCGCCGATTTTAGCTTCATCTCCTACCCGGGAGCCGTCCACGGCTTCACCAACCCCGAAGCGGACGAAAACGCGAGGAAGTACAACATGAAGATCGGGTACAACGCCGATGCCGATGCAAAGTCCTGGGAGGAGATGAAAGAGTTCTTCACGAAGGTGTTCAAAAAGTAGGGGCCCGCTCTCTCCATACCGGCATTCTCGGAAAAGAAGGGGATACGTGAAAAACACCCATTTCGTGTAGCCGCCCGCTTGTGGCCGGGATTTACGCAGGGGATCCCGGGGGGTTCCGGCACACATCCCGGAATACGATCCCGCGTCGGTGGTCAGGGCTTTTCCATGCACTGAAACCGGAAAGAATCCCGCCGCCAAGTCCGGTATCTTGCAGGATTTCTTTGTGCTATATTGGATGAAAATCCACGGGGCG
>JABAOE010000196.1_pt1 | contig 14656 bp, 17 predicted proteins | sample 7062141 | NCBI WGS metagenome assembly JABAOE01 (sample SAMN14538627, study PRJNA623070) | marine sediment metagenome | biome: marine biome [ENVO:00000428]; feature: marine pelagic biome [ENVO:01000023]; material: deep marine sediment [ENVO:00002113] | place: India: Gulf of Khambhat ... | reverse complement strand
TACGCGCGCCCCGTTCCCACGGATCCGCGCAATTTCAACTCGCGCTGGGCCGAGATGATGGTCTCGGCGGCGGGGCCTGCCATGAATCTGCTTCTGGCGATCCTCACCATCAACTTCTACGTGCTGGGCATCAAGGCGGGGATACCGTCGTTGAGCGACCGCGGCCCGGAGTTCTTTTTCCTCTATCTCGCGCAGATAAACCTTTTGCTGATGATCTTCAACCTGCTTCCCATCGGCGCTCTGGACGGGCACTACATCCTGCCCTATTTTCTACCCCGCGAGCTGGCGGCCCGATACCGCTACTACAACGCGCGCTACGGTAACCTGGTGCTGCTGGCCCTGATTGGGCTCTACGTCGTGGGCCTGCCCGTCTTCGACTACCTGCTCTCCGTGAGCAACGCGGTTCTGCCGCTGATTATTTTTGTCTAGCCCGCGCGCGAATCACGCCGGCGGCGCGACGGTCAGCCGGCCCGTCACACCGTGCTTCTCGATGAGCCCGGCGACGAAGCCGCTTGCCTTCGCCTCCTCGACAAAATCGTGCAGGAAGGCGGCGCCCGCCTTGCGGTCGGGCTTGGTGCCGATGGCCTGCTGCACGGCGGTAAACCTGCCATCGAGGATACGCGCGCCGGGAAGCCTCTCCACGTCCTTGACCAGCCGCGGCCGCAGCCCCGCCAGGGCCTCGAGCTTGTTCTCGACGAACAGGTCGAACGAGGCGTCGATGCCCTGGGCCATCATCAGCTCGGCATGCTGGATGTTGTCGCTCAGCCAGAGCTCGTAGGCGCTGCGCTGGGAGACGGCGATGCGCACGCCCTCCCGGTCGACCTCTTCGACGCTCTCGATAGGCGAGCCGGCCGGAACCAGGTAGGTCGCCTCGATCTCGCAGTAGGCCGGCGAGAACAAGATGGTCCTGGCGCGCTCCGGCTCCGCGCCGATGTTGCCGATGTCCCAGACATCCTCGACGGCGGCATCCGCCAGCTCACCGGGAGTCTTGAAGGGCACGAACGCCACGGGCACGCCCAGGCGCTCGGCGACCGCCCGCGCCATGTCCGGAGAGACACCGTCCGGGTCACCCTGCGGGGTCTTGCCGGTAACCAGAAGAAAGTTCGACATATTGATGCCGGCGCGAAGAACGCCAGTGGGCGCAAGCTCTGCGCGTGCCTGGTCGAGCATGGCTATCAGCTCCTGTTGTTCTGGAGCGCTACGGTATTACCGATGCGCGAAGGAATCCAGAGCGAAAACTTTCCAGTGAAGCGCCGGGCTCGCTTGCGCTCAGGCGCCCACGAAATGCATGCCGCCGTTCACGTGGATGGTCTGGCCGGTTATGTAACAACCCGCCGGCAGGCAAAGGTGGCAGACCATTGCGGCGATCTCCTCGGGTTGCGCCTTTCTTTCGATGGGGCGATCGGTCGGCACCGACGACCTCTGTCCGGCAGACGCACCGCGCGCAGTGTCCACGTGACCGGGCGCAACCACGTTGACGTTGATGCCGTGCTCGCCGAACTCCCTGGCGAGCACCCGCGTGAGTCCTACCACCCCCATCTTTGCCGCGCACACATGGGCACGCCCGCTGGCACCCATGTGCGAAGGCGAGCCGCCGAGGCACACGATGCTGCCGCCGCCGGCAGCGATGATATGCGGCGCGGCGGCCCGGGTCATGATGAACACGCTGTCGAGATCCACCGAGAGCACCTCGCGCCACTCGGCGAAGCTGGTTTCGAGAAAAGGCTTCTGGCGCCGAATGGCGGCGTTGCATATCAGAATGTCGAGACGCCCGAAGGCGCTGAGCGCCGCATCGACGAGACCCTGGCAGGCCTCCTCACGGGTGAGCTCGGCAAGATGCACGATGGCATCGCCACCCTTTTCTGCAATCTCATTTCTCACCGAATCCGCTGCGGCCTGGTCTCCCTGGCCATGGATCACGACCGACGCCCCGCGATCGGCGAGCGCGTGGGCAATCGCGCGCCCGATATTGCGCGCCGACCCCGTGACGATGGCAACCTTGCCATTCAATTCATCGCTCATGATCGCCACTCTCCCTTGTCAGTCTTCAGCCGGCGGGGCGGCGCAGACCAACTCATACGGATAACGCCTGGACAGCCGGCCGGCGTGCTCGAAGACATCGAGGGTGACCGCGTACGCCGCCGGCGTGATCTCCACGTGCGGGGTCCAGCAGCCGAGCTGCTGGTACGCGGCGATGGTCTTCGCCAGAACTTCGCGATCGGTATCGGGGAAGAACTCCGCTTCCGCCGCCGCGATCTCCTCGGCAGGTGTCTCATTCATGTAGCGCCGCGTCTTGCGGTAGGCGCGCATGAACGCTGTAGCCATGTCCGTCTGCAGCCACTCCCGCGTCGCCGCGAGACTCGAGAATCCGCAGGGCCCTATGGCATCACCAACCGCTGCGACCACGTGCCCGACGCCGTCGTGCTCGAGCTGCTGGGGCGCCGGACCCTGCTGATGGATATAATCGCCCTGCCCCGCGCGAAACGCTGCGTCCATCTCGGCGCCACTGCCGGCATCTACCACATCGATGGACGCGAAGTCGAGGTTCATCTTGTGGCATGCAAACTTGAACATGGCGAGCGGCTGCCCGCCGTGATCCACCAGCACCTTGCGGCCGCGAAGCTTGTGCCATTGGAAGTCCACATCCGGCTCGCGCGCGGTTAGAAAGAAACCATCCTTCTCGTTGACCTGCGCGAAGTGCAACGCCGCCGGCTCCTCGCCCTTCTCGAGCGAGGTAAGCCCCTGGGAGAGCGCCGACTGAACCACGTGGGCGCTGCCGTCGACGAGCGCGTCGATAGCGGATTTGCCGGGCGCGGCGATGGAGTGGCTTGCCTCGAGCCCTTCGGCAGCGAGAAACCCTCCCGACATGGTCGAGATCAACGGACTGTAGAAAGCCGAGAAGCGGGTAAATTGGATGTGAATGGGTGCCACGGAGTTCCCGATCGACTGCTTAATGAAACGGGTTGCGGCGCTTCACACGCGATGCGCACGGCACCGTCCATGCTCAAAGAACACCGAGCGCAAGTCAAGACACCAGCGGGAACCGATTGAAGGGTCGACCCGCCGTCCGACATAATTGACAATAGCTCGCAGGCACCTCTTTGCGGTACCGGACGAGCCGTCGGTGTGCGCGATGGTGCATGACTTCTGAGGAGGAGCCGCCCGATGCTGTTTCCGACCACGCTCGTCGGCAGCTACCCGCAGCCCGAGTGGTTGATTGACCGCGAGAAGCTCTCCGGGCGTTTCCCGCCACGCACCCGAGCCCGCGAGCTGTGGCGGCTTCCCGACCCCTGGCTCAGCGAAGCCCAGGACGACGCCACGCTGCTCGCCATCCGTGCCCAGGAAGCGGCCGGCCTCGACATCATCACCGACGGCGAGATTCGCCGCGAAAGCTACTCGAACCGGTTCGCGACGGCGCTCGAGGGCGTCGACATCGACAATCCCGGCACCGCCCTCGACCGCTCGGGGCATCCGAATCCGGTGCCGCGGATCGTCGGCCGGATTCGCCGCATGCATCCGGTGGAGGTCGATGATGTCGCGTTCCTGCGTGCCAACACCTCGAAGCCGATCAAGATGACGGTTCCAGGTCCCTTCACCATGAGTCAGCAGGCACAGAATGATTTCTATGCTTCCGAGGAGGAAGCCGCGATGGACTACGCGGCCGCCGTTAACGAGGAGATCCGCGATCTGTTCGATGCAGGCGCCGACATCGTGCAGGTGGACGAGCCTTACATGCAGGCGCGTCCCGAGAAGGCGCGCAAATACGGCCTGGACGCGCTCAATCGTGCCCTGGAGGGCATTACCGGCACAACGGCGGTGCACATCTGCTTCGGCTACGCCGCCATCATTCACGAGCGACCGTCGGGCTACTCGTTCCTGCCAGAGCTGGCAAACTGCGCGTGCAGCCAGATCTCCGTCGAGACTGCGCAGTCCAACCTCGACTGTGCCGTGCTCGGCGAGCTTGCTGGAAAGAAAATCATGGTCGGCTGTCTCGATCTCGCGGATATGAACGTGGAAAGCCCGGAGGTCATCGTCGATCGCGTGAAACGCGCACTGCCCTATGTAAAGAAAGAAGACGTCATCCTCGCGCCCGACTGCGGCATGAAATACCTGCCCCGCGATGTGGCCTTCGGCAAGATTAGAGCGATGGCCGATGCGGCGGCACGGCTTCGGGCGGAGCTCGGCGACTGAAATGCCTCAATGTGTCTCGTAATCGTGCGCGCATTGCGCTTCCAACAGGAGAAATCATGAAAACACCAATCCGCACCGTCATGGCGATGCTCGCGGCCGGATTTACCGGTCTCGCATGGCTCGCCGCGGCACAGGCTGTCGACCTGCAATGGTACGGCCATGCCACATTCAAGATCACCAGCGACAAGGGCAAAGTCATCGTCATCGATCCGTTCATTACCAAGAATCCGAAGACTCCGGACGATCTCAAAGATCTCGGCAAAGTCGGCAAGGTGGATCTCATCCTTATAACCCACGGCCACGGCGACCATACCCGCGATCTCGCGGAGCTGGCCAAGATGAGCGGCGCAAAGGTGGCGGTCAATGCCGACATCGGCCACACCTTTGCAATGCTCGGCATGGTTCCGTACGAGCAGCTCATACGGTTCAACAAGAGCGGCGCCATCAGGCCGCTCGAGGGCATCAAGGTCACCATGGTGCGCGCCGAGCACAGCTCTGAGGTCCTGTTCTCGGACCCGAAGACCAAGTCGAAGCTCCTTTACCCGGGCGGCGAGCCGGCGGGTTTCATCATTGAGCTGGAGAACGGGCTCAAGATCTATCACGCGGGCGACACCGGCGTTTTCGGCGACATGAAGCTCATCGGCGACCTCTACGATCCGGACGTGAGCCTGCTTCCCATCGGCGGGCACTTCACCATGGATCCGAGCGACGCAGCCTACGCGGTCAACAATCTGCTCAAGTCGAAGACCGTCATACCCATGCACTTCGGCACCTACGGAATTCTCAAAGGTACCCCCGAGCAGCTCAAACAGGCCCTTGGGAACACCACAGCTAAGCTCGTCGTCATGGAGCCGGGCGAAACGCGGAAGTTCTAGGCAGCGCCGATACGACGCGTCGCGGGGGCGCGTGGCGCTCCCGCTAGTGCCGTCGCGCGCATAAATTGGTCAAGCCGACGGAGGGAATGATGCGATTGGAGGGAAAGGTTGCGATCGTCGTCGGTGCCGGGCAAACGCCCGGGCCGACGGTGGGCAACGGGCGCGCCACGGCCCTGCTGTTCGCCCGCGAGGGCGCCCGGGTGCTGGCGGTCGACAGGGACCTGGACGCGGCCGAGGAGACCGCACGGCTGATTCGCGAGGCGGGCGGAACGTCGGCCGCGTGCAGGGCGGATGTGACCGACGAAGCCAGTCTCGAAGCCGCCATCGCCGACTGCGTGAGCCGGTGGGATCGGATCGACGTGCTTCACAACAACGTGGGCATCAGCGTTGCCGGAGGCGACGCCGCGGTCACTGAGATAACCACCGAGGCATTCGATCGCGTCATGGCCGTGAATCTGCGCGGCACGGTGATGGCCTGCAAGCATGCGCTTCCCGTCATGCGCAGGCAGGCAAGCGGCGCCATCGTCAACGTCTCGTCCATCGCCGCAGTGGAGAATTATCCCTGGGTCGCCTACAAAGCGAGCAAATCCGCCATGGTGGCGTTCACCAAGCAGCTGGCGATTCAGAACGCCGAGTACGGGGTGCGCGCTAATGTCATCCTGCCGGGCCTGATGGACACGCCGATGGCGGTGGATACACGCGCCAGGGCCTTCGGGCGGCCACGCGAGGAGATCGCCGCCGAGCGTGACGCGCGCGTGCCGCTGCGCCACAAGATGGGCACCGCATGGGACGTGGCCTATGCGGCGCTTTTCCTGGCGTCCGACGAAGCGGGGTTTATCACAGGAGCGGCTCTGCCCGTGGACGGTGGTGCCAGCTGCCGCGTCGGATGATGCCGCATGCGCCGGGCTGCGCTTACTTACACCACGGGACTCATACCGCCATCGACGTTGATGGCGCAGCCGTTGATGTAGGAGCCCGCGTCGGAGCAGAGAAAGCAGGCGATGTTGGCGAACTCCTCGGCGGTGCCGAGGCGGCCCATGGGTAGCTTGAGGTCGCTCGCCATGTCGGCCAGGTATTCCTCGTAGCTCTGCGACTGATCGCCGTCCCGCCAGCGGTTGTACCACTGGTCGCTCTCGATGCGCCCGACCAGCAAACCGTTGACCAGCACGTTGTGGGGCGCGCCCTCGCCGGCCAGCACCTTGGTCAGCGCCATGCCCGCTGCTCGCGAGACTGCCGTGGGCGCCCCCCCGGCCGGCGGCGCCTTGGCGCCGGTGTTGAGCACATTGATGATGCGCCCCCAGCGGCGCTGCTTCATGCCCGGAAACACCAGCCGCGCCGCACGAATCGCGGCGAACAGCTTGAGCTCCAGATCCTCCGCCCACAGCGCGTCGGTGATCTCCTCGAAGGGCATGCGTCGCGAGGTACCGGCGTTGTTCACGAGGATGTCCACCGGTCCGAGCGCTTTCTCGGCGCCCGCGATTACGCGCTCGATCTCTTCGGCCCCGGCGACATCCGCGGCGCATGCGAAGACCCTGCCCCCGCCCGCCGACTCGACTTCCTTTCGGGTCTGCTCCAGCACGTCCTCGCGCCGGGCGACGATGGCCACATCGGCACCCGACGCGGCAAATTTCAGCGCCATGGCGCGGCCCAGTCCGCGGCTGCTGCCGGTAATCAGGGCGACCCGCCCGTCCAATCTGCAGTCCATCTTATGCTCCCGCCTTCTGCTTTACGTTCGGACTCTTTTTGTACTCTTCCGGTATATCGATGCCTTCGCGCTCGCAGGAATTGATCTCGTCGGAAACCGTGGCGCGCAGCATGTCACGGCGCCAGCGCAGATCATCGTACTCGGTGCCGCGATGCAGCGTGCAACGATCGTCCCACATCACGAGATCGCCGACGCGCCAGCGATGCGTGTGCACGAACTGGCGCTGGGTGGCATGCGCGAGCAGCTCGTCGATGAGCGCGCGACCCGGCTCCTCGCGCATGCCGATGATGCGACCAGCGTGGGAGGCGACGTATAGAGAGCGGCGCCCCGACTCGGGAATGTTTCGCACCAGCGCCTGCGGCACTGCTTTGAGGTTCTCTTGCTCGGCCTCGACCCAGTCGCTGAAACCGATACGTGCCCGGGAGTTGAAGATCGAATGCTCCGCGACCATCCCGCGAATGCGCGTCTTCGTCTTCGGCGGGAGCGCATCGTAGGCCGCGCGCGCGTCGGCGAACTGCGTGTGTCCTCCAATGGGCGGGATCGAGCGCGCATAAAGCAGTGAGGCCCGGGCTGGCACGAACTTGAAGGAGCTGTCGGTGTGCCAAAGGCGGTTGCCCGTCTTGTAGCGACGGATACGGCTGTCTTGCGACCAGATGTCTCCTTCGGCTGTCAGATTGGAGATGTCGGAGAGCTCCGGTCGCATGCGCAGCGTGATGTCGGTCCGGTAAACACCGATAGACGTCTCCAGCGGCCCGAAGTGTCGCGCGAAANNAGGCTTCCTTGACCGCGTCCACTCGAGACGGCTCGAGCGGACGCGACAAGTCCAGGTCGCCCACTTCGGCGACAAAATCCGAATTCAAAGGATGAATCGTGATCCCAGTCTTCACGCGAACGAGTCACCCGCACGCCGCGCAGCGGCCACATGCCGGCGCAACAGCCGCTCTGCTCCAGCTTCCGTGAGGGCTGTCATTTTAACAGCGACGCCGGATTGGCTTCGAGCGTCAGGTGGTGCTGCGCTCATCGAGAACCTCCTTCGCGATGCGGAAACTCTCGAGACTCGCCGGTATACCGCAGTAGATGGCGGCCTGGAGCAGGACCTCGGTCAACTCCTCGGGCGTGGCCCCGTTGTTGAGTGCACCCCTGATGTGGGTGCGCAGCTCGTCATGCTTGCCGAGGGCGGCAATGAACGCGATGCTCAGAAAGCTGCGCACCTTCAGCGCAAGGCCGGGGCGGCTCCACACCTGCCCCCAGGCGACCTCGGTGGTCATCTGCTGAATCGGCGCCAGGAAAGGGTCTTCGGCAGCCCTCGCCATCGAGCGTTCCACGTAGTCGTCGCCGAGCACCCGTTTTCGAAGGGCGAGGCCGGCGATGAAACGTTCGGATTCGTCGAAAACACTGTTTGGCACGGGATCACCTCCACGGTTGAAAAAGTGACCCACTCTGCCAAATGACCGCCCATCACTCAAATTCCCGGACCGCTAGCCCGGCCGGCGCCAGGCACGCCATTGGAGCGGACGCCCGGAGCGGAGATCGGCACGACGCCGATTCCGTCCCGCCCCACCGAACTCGTCATCGCAAATCCAGGACTGGCTCCCCGGGCGCGCGAGGCGCTGCGCGCCGATGGCGCGCCCGGCTAGGGCGGGAATTTCACCGGGCGCATCGAGAGCGCGTCACTGATATTCGCGGCTTGCGAGAGATCCTCGACACCGGCGAGCGGGCCCTCGATGCTGCCTGACGCAGTGCCCTGATGGCCGCGCTCAAACCCAGGGCAAAGAATAGGTCTTGACGTTCGTATAGCTCTTCATCGCCTCGATTACGCCTTCCTTGTAGCCGAGCCCGGAATCCTTGATGCCGCCGAAAGGTGACATCTCGATGCGATATCCCGGCACTTCCCAGACGTTCACGGTACCGACATCCAGTGCGTCGATGAAGCGGGTGATGTAGTCGAGGCGATTGGTGCAAACGCCCGAGGAGAGTCCGAACGCCGTCGAGTTGGAGATTCGGATCACGTCGTCGATGTCCTTGCAACGAATGACCGGGATCACCGGACCGAAGGTCTCTTCGCGCACGAGCTCGCAGTCATAAGGAACCCTGTCGACCACCGTTGGCGGAAACAGGGCGCCCTGGCGCGCGTCACCGTGCAGCCGCTCGGCGCCGTGCGCAACGGCGTCCTCCACGCGCCGCTCGAACAGCGCCGCGGCCTTTTCGCTGATGACCGTGCCGACGTCGGTTGCCGCATCCATCGGATCGCCGCACACCAGCGCCTTCGCCTTTTCCACCAGCAGGGGCACGAGCGCGTCCGCGATTGCGTCCACCGCGAGAATGCGCTTGACGGCGGTGCAGCGCTGGCCGGAGTTCTTGGTCGCACCGGCAATCGCAAGCTCCGCCGCTTTGTCGAGATCGGCATCCTCCATGACGATGAGGGGATCGTTTCCGCCGAGCTCGAGCACGGTGCGCCTGTAGCCGGCCCGTGAGGCGATGTACTTGCCGACCGGAACCCCCCCGGTAAACGTGATCAGATCGATATGCTCGTTGGTGATCATCTCGTCACCGATGGCTTCCGGCATGCCGGTGACCACCGACAGCATCTGCGGCGGCAGGCCGGCCTCGTAGGCAATATCGGCGAGCCGCAGCGCCGTCAGCGGCGTAAGCTCGGTCGGCTTCACGACCATGCAGTTGTTGGTGGCAATCGCAGGCGCCAGCTTGTGTGCAACCATGTTCAACGGGTGGTTGAACGGCGTTATGGCGCTGATAGCCCGCAGCGGCTGTCGCGTCGTGAAGATCTTGCGCCGTTTGCCGTGAGGCGTGAGATCGCATGAGAAGATCTCGCCGTCGTCGTGTATGCAGAGCTGGCCAGCGAGGCTGAAGACATCGAACGCACGACCGACTTCGTAGAGGGAGTCCTTTTTCGAGAGTCCCGACTCAGCCGTAATGAGATCGGAGATCTCATCCTTCTCTTCGACCAGGCGCTCGGCGATGCGTTGCAGGATCTGCTGGCGCTCGTAGCGCGTAAGTTTCGGAGAATAGCCCGCGGCGATTTCGAATGCGCGGCGAACGTCGGAGACGGCCGCCTGAGCCACCGTGCCGACAACGCGATTCGTATACGGGTTGAAGACCTCGACGGTTTCGTCTCGCTCGACAGTCTCGCCCGCGATGCGCAGGCCTTCTCGCAGCGGCGGCGCCGCCGCATCATCCACCACGCTCAGCGTTGCCGTTTTATCTGCAGTCATCGATTCAAACTCCTACCGCGCGCGCCGGCTGCCCGGGCTCGACACTTTCGAGATGGTTGAGCGCTATATCCATGATGTCGAAGTTTCGCAGCCGACGATTTTGCGCCAAGTTCATCGCCGGACGATTGAATAGAAGAGGCACATAGCTCTCCGACAGGCCACCGTGAGAGCGAAGCGGCTCGTCGAGCTGACTCAGGTCGTGATGCTCCGGGGCACGTCCGATGACTTTTCGCCTGGACGAGACGACCATAAGGTCTCCGACCCGATCGGGAGGCAGCTCGAAGCGCTCGCACCCCGCCTCTCGCGATAGAACCGACTCGATACCGGGAAGCGAGGACAGGCGCGCGATGAGCGCGGTGAGGTCGACGCTGTCCTCGACATACACGGTGGCGAATCCGCCGAGTGCCCCATGGTGCACGACGTAAGGGTCGGTAATCGGCAGGATGACGCGCGTCGCCCCCTCGCCCAGCCACTCGTCGAGCAAGCTCTGCAGATAGATAACGTCTGGCTCGCCCGAGGCGTCGTGCTTGGCTTTCATGCCGTGATCGGCGGTGATTGCGATGGTTGCGCCCATCGCGTCCAGGGCCTCGAAATACCCGTCCATCATCCCGTAAAAGGCGTTGGCACCATCGCTGCCCGGCGCGTGCTTGTGCTGTATGTAATCGGTGGTCGACAAGTACATGATGTCGGGACGCTCGCGTTCGAGAAGCTTGACGCCGGCGGCAAACACGAACTCGCTGAGATCGGCGCTATAAACAGTCGGCAGCGGCCTGCCCACGAGCTCGAGCGCGTTCGCAATGCCGTTCTGCGCGAGCGTCACACTGTCAGCCTTCTCGGCCGAGAAGCAGATGGCGCGTTGCGGGCCGATATCGAGCCCCTCACCGAGCAATCCGCGCAGCTTGTCCTTCGCAGTCACCACGGCCACCCGGGCTCCGGCATCGCCGAATGCCGCCAGTATGGAGCCGACGCGAAGGAATTTCGGGTCATTCATCATGACCTCGGTGTCCGACTCACGGTCGTAGAAGTAGTTGCCGCAGATCCCGTGCACCGCCGGCGAGACGCCGGTGACGATGGAGATGTTGTTCGGATTCGTGAACGACGGCATGGCGGATTCAGCCAGCCGGCTGGTGCCGGACGCGAGCATGCGCTTCATGAACGGCATGGCATCCGCCGCAACGGCGCGCTCGATGTAGCCGCCTCCGTCAGAATCGGCATAGTCGGGCTCGCTGCCGTCGATGCATATCACGACCAGCGGCCGAACAGGCCATCGGTAGAGGCGTCCGTTGACCTCGATAACCGGCTTTTCCGAAACGTCTGTCGACATCAGCGATCTCCCGGTGCAATTGTGTGGCGCTTGCCAACCGGCCCCCGAATGCAAAGCGGCCCTGGCGGCCAGCGACCCCGGCGCCCGGTGGAACGCAGGCGGACGACAGTGCCTGGAAGCGCTGCGCTCGGGAGCCGCCGTCAAGCAAGCCGTATGAATAGCATTTTCACGCCGGATTTGCATTATGATGTGGAAAATTGCGCCGACACAGGGGGTAAGCATGGCCAGGAAACAGAAATTCTCCCACCACGAGGCCGGAAAGGCGGAGTTCCACTCGGGCGGACTGCGGTCCTACTTCGAGTACCGGGATCTGGGCATCAAAGACGCCACCAACGGCGACTACGTGGCCCACGTGATCCGCGCCATCAAGAGCGACAACGCTACCGGGCAGTGGCATAGCCACGAATGCACGTTTCAGATGTACTACGTGCTGAAGGGCTGGATCACGTTCGAATACGAGGGACAAGGTCTGCACACGGCCCGCAAAGGGGACTGCGTGCTGCAACCCGCGGGTATCCGTCATCGCGAGATAGAGCACTCGGCGGATCTCGAGCTCATCGAGATCGTGTCCCCCGGTGAGTTCGAGACCCACTCGGAGGAATAGACCAAGAGCGCTTCCGACACCCGGGCGTGATCGAAAGCTTCCGAGCCCCCTGAACTCCGATTCCAGGGAAAAGCCCGCCTAACCGGTCAGCGGGACCGTCGTTCCCCGTTACGCGGCCCCTCGGCCCTTGCGCGGCTGCCGGAGCTCCCCGACGTGCTTCACTGCGATACCGCGATTGCGGGCGTGCCATTGGACGCGGCGCCAGCCACCGGGCGGCTCGTCTCAAGCCGAGCCCTACAGGGAATCGTTGATTTCTCGAGTGGCTTTTCGATGGTATCGGTGGCTTTGACCGCAGGCTGCCCCAAGGCTTGACGATGTTCCATCGGCGTTATCGCTATTTGGTTTTCCCTTGCAACGATTGTATTCTGCTCGTCGTTGACTAAGAGCCAGCTACGCGGAGAATCGTTGTGAAACGCAGAGTCGGGCATAAAGTCGAGCGCCTGGAGGAAGAGAAGTCCATGCGCCACCTCTCGATGTTCGTGGCGCCGCTGCTCGCAGCACTGCTCGCGGGATGCGGGAGCATGACCCCGGGCGAGGACGACGTAGCACTGAGCGGTGAAGAAGTCTCCACGCTCATCAGCGGGAACACTTTCCGGAGCGCATGGGAAGGACAACAGCTCACCATGGTCTTCTACGAGAACGGGGTGGTTCGCGGCACCCATGGACTGTCTGGCAGTGACAGCGGCACCTGGTCCATCGAAGACGATAGGTATTGTAATCGGTGGGTGCGCTACTTCGATTCAACGCGTCGATGCTACAAATGGTGGCGACGCGCGAACGATTACCTTCTGCAGAACGTTGATTCGTTCCGCACTCCCAACTTGAGCGGTCGTATCGAGCCCGGAAAACCGAGCGGATTCTGAGCGAGCGGCGCCTAATCGGCTCCGACCACCAGGTCGGTGGAATTCGAGCGACTCCGTAACAGCGGCACGATGGTGATGACCTCGAGCAGTCCCACCCCATCGCGCACCTCGACTGTGTAGGTGCCGGGAGCCGTCCCCTCGGGCACGACGAAACCGACCACACTCGCCGTATCAGGATCGAGCGGCATTTCCTTACCGTCGAACGTAAGCGTCGCTCCAGGCTCGACGCTCATGGGCCCTATGACGTTGCTCAGATGGAGTCTCACGACCTCGCCCGGCGCGGCCGGCTCGGGTGTCACGCTATTGATCGAGACGCAACCGCTGATAGTAACGATTCCCAGCAGGAGGACTGCAAAACGCCGAATTGGACGGTTCACTGAAGTTTCAAATCTGATTCGAGACATCGAATTTTTCCAGGACCAGAGATCTTCGAGGCTTGGTCGTTGGACCGGCGGTGGAGAATGCTATGGGCAAACTTGTCGTAGCGCACGATCAATTGCCCTCGTTAGTCGAGCCGCAGGGAGGGTAGAGAGTCAAAGATAAAGGAGTTCGTCCGGATATGGAATCCCGGCTGCGGTGTGCTTCCTATGGACGCGAATTTATGCTCAACTAATGTTCGGCCGGCGATAACGAGGCGCAGCAGCTCCAGGGAATTCGCCGTGGATCCGGCGCTATCCTCGTCGTCGTGCCGCGGGCTGCCTTCACCAAGAAGCAAAAAAATCGGGGGGGGGGGGAACAAAAATGCCACGAACAGCGGCGCTGTTAGTCTTTCTGATCGCCTGGCTGGGAACGCCTCAACCGGGACTGACTGAAGAGAGCGAAAACAAGGCCACCCCCTGGAAGCGGGCCGGCCTGAATCTCGGTGTATTCTTCGCGGGAACGAACAGCAGTGTCAGCATCGGCTTGGGCGGCTTGGGTGTCAGCGTCGACGTCGAGGACGCCCTCGGCCTCGAGACCACTACGTCTGCCGGAAGAATCGACGGATTCTGGCGATTCACCGAGAACAAGCGTCACCGGGTCGATTTCACGTGGTTTGCGCTGCGCCGTGATGGACTGGGAGTACTCGAGCGGGATATCCAGATCGGCGACCAAACCTATCCAGCAGGAAGCACGGTCAATTCCAGCCTCGACTTCGATATTTATAAAAGTACTTACAGCTACTCCTTTATCCAGGATGACCGGTTCGATCTCGCGGGATCCGTCGGGCTGTATGTCGCGCCCATCTCATTCAGTATCAGCTCTACATCAGGGCTCGTCCCCTCGGAGAGCGCGGACGTGACGGCGCCTCTTCCGGTCATCGGTTTGCGCATGGACTTTGCCATAACCCCCAAGTGGTTCATCCGGGCGAGCACGGAAGCCTTTTATCTGGAGATCGACGATTACAGGGGAACCATCCTCGATTTTCGCGGTGCCATCGAATACGACGCCTTCAAGCACGTCGGATTCGGGCTCGGATTCGACATCCTGAGCGTTTCCGTCGAGGCGAGGGAGAACACGGATATCATCGATCTCGATTTCAACGGTCAGGTCGACTTCGACTACGCGGGTCTGCAGGCCTACGTGAAGTTCTTTCTCTAGATCGCTCGCCGGGTACCGAGGAGGCAGAACCGCTCTGCCCGGATTCGCAGAACGACACGCAGACGCCCGAGCCCGCGGATCGAAAATCATCCATAGCGGCTTGCTACAAGCCCACTACGCGCTCGATCGTCCAGAACGCAGCCACCGAGCCGATGGCGTAGGCCGCCAGCCGCGGAGTCCAAGCAGGCCGTGGCAGCGCGATGCGCTTCGCGCACTGCGCGACGGTGATCACTGCGGCTATGAAGAGCAGCTGCCCAAGCTCCACGCCGAGGTTGAAAAACAGCAG
>JABAOE010000471.1_pt2 | contig 14657 bp, 21 predicted proteins | sample 7062141 | NCBI WGS metagenome assembly JABAOE01 (sample SAMN14538627, study PRJNA623070) | marine sediment metagenome | biome: marine biome [ENVO:00000428]; feature: marine pelagic biome [ENVO:01000023]; material: deep marine sediment [ENVO:00002113] | place: India: Gulf of Khambhat ... | reverse complement strand
GGGTCTACTCCTATCGAATGGAAGGGAGAAGGTACAGAGGGTGGTGTACCCGAGACTGATGTATATTTTAGGTCTGCTCTTGCTAAGAGACGTAGACTAAGAAACAGAATTACCACAGGGTCAGGGCATACAACGTCAACTATTAATCTAACTAGTGCATCAGATATTATGCAGGTGGGTGACTTTATCGTTATCCTAGAGGCCGGTGCTCATCACTCTGCCTTTGTTACAAGTGTCGGAGCTTCTAGCTTTAACTATTTACCGGCCCCTGCATCTGCACCTAGTGACAGTGTAGAGCTTGCTAAGTCTGTTACTTATTATCCAGCAGACTTTGGACACTCAGCATTCTCTCAACATATCTATTGGGGTGGCGAGATCAGAGAGTCATCTAGTGGGTCAAGGGTTGCTACTCTTGCACTAGAAAACTTCACTACTGGTCAAATCCCTACATTTAACATCTCTCATGAGGGACTAAGCTTTACTGAGGTTGCCGATGCAGCTACCGTTTCTTTTAGTCCTAGTTATGACTCCGCCTTGCCTCCATTGGCCCTTAATGCCGTGGTTGCTCAAGATGGGGTTTGTTTAGATGTTAATGACGTGTCTTTCTCTTTAGAGTCAACTATTGCAACTCTACCTAGTGTTAAGTCTGCAGATGGTTTGATCAACTCAAGAGTAAATGCAAGGGCCATTACAGGGTCATTTAATCCATATAAGGATGACACTTCGGTCTCACAATTCACCACGTTCAATACTAACGCTCTGTTTAGTTTAATCTTAACTGCTCAGAACTCTAGCTCTACGGCCGGTGAATTTGATCTTGGAAGCTGTGTGGGATTTTATTTTCCAAACTGCCTCACCACAGAGAAAACGGTGGGGGATCAAGACGGCATCCTAGTTGAGAATCTTACATTTAGCGCAAACCGAGGTACCTCGGGTACAACGGATGAGATATTTATGGGGTTTTGTTAGGTTGTAAAAGTATGGGGTCTCTGCATAATGACAGAGGCCCTTTATTTGATACGATTACTCAATGATTATAGTACACCCTGTAGATGAAGTATTAGAAGTTTCCCTAGGTAAAGATGTAAGCTTTTGGATTAGTGCCATGCACTACAAGCATAGACGAAAGATGAACGCAATGGTCTATGGAAGGTCAGGTGGAGTAGAAGAGGAGAACACGCTAGACACCGCCTTTTACTCTGTTAAATACTGCCTTAAAAAAACCAAGGGCCTTACGCTACCAGATGGGTCTGAGTATGAGTTAAGGTTTGAGACTGATTGTGGTCTCAAGGTTTTAACCGACGAATGCGTAGAGGAGCTTCTAACAACTGAATTGCAAACGTCATTGATTCTAGTCGCATCAAATTTCTTTAATAGCCTGCCTGAGAAATTACAATTGCCTGATGGTGAGCCTATCCCTGGGGTAGAGATTGTTAGGCCCAAGACTCAGGTTAAAAAAAAGTCAAAATCCCAAACACAGTCCTAATTGAGTACTTAGTACACCATATCAATAGACTGAATACTCTGGACTGGTATGAGTACTATGTACTTAGAATGGGCCTAGAGGTCTTATTTGAGGAGAGGTACAAGTGTAGTAAGTGCACAAAAAAGTACCCTACAAATGGGCCTAGAGGAGCTAAGGGGTATAAGATGAGGGAAGGCATGGGGTGTTTTGGCCCTAGGCCTAGACTCTCAAAGGTCTTTGATGAGTTTAAAATTACCGACTGTCCAGGTAACCACTACCACAAAGACCTAGAATATTGGTTGGAGCTGCACGCAGCATACAAGAATGGGGTGCTACCCTTCAATGGACTGATTACAGACCAACCGTGTAAAATAATAGAAATATTCAATGTAATTGATGGTATTAAAGCAACAAAGGAAACAGAGCTACACGACAGAGAGATGGAAAAATTGGAGAAGGATAACCAGGCAGCTCAAAGGAAGAGTAAATGGCCAACGAAGTTCAAGTAGACATATCAGCAGACACTCGGGAGATTGTTAAGGCAATTAACCAAGTAGAGAAGAAGCTTAAGGGCTTTAGCGGTAATGCCACCAAGCAAGTAAACGCTGTTAGTAACTCATTTAGTGTGTTCGCAGGTGTATTAGGGGCCAACATAATACAAAGCGGCCTAAGCTCTATTGTGGCAGGGCTACAGGCAGCAGGCAGAGAGGCCATTGAATTTGATAAGGCCGTTAGGGAAATTAATTCACTACTACCTCGAACAAATAGACTTACGAAAGAGACCACCGACGCACTAATAGAGCTATCAGGTCAATTTGCAACTGATCAGCAAACTCAAGCTCAAACCTTTTATCAAATTGTCTCAGCCGGTATTACAGATCAAGCAGAGGCCACAAAGGTTTTAACTGCTGCAAACACGCTAGCACTAGGGGGCCTTGCAGACCTTGAGACTACAACTGAAGCACTTACAAAAGTATTGGCCGTATATGGAGACGAGGTCAAAGATGCATCTGAGGTGTCAGATGTTTTATTCACTGCAGTTAAACTAGGCCAAACAAGGGTAGAGGACTTGGCAAGCAGTATGCCTCAAGTCATATCCCTATCTAAGTCCTTAGGCGTGTCGTTTCAAGACACCACTGCTGCAGTCACAACACTAACCAATAGATTCCCGAGCACTGCTGAGGCTGTAACTGCCCTTCGGGCACTGTTCACATCTCTAATTAAAAACCAAGAGGGTGCAAAGAAAATACTAGGTGAGAATGCCGACCTATTCTCTATTCAAGCATTACAAGCAAAGGGTCTAGCGACATTTCTAAAGGATCTAACGGCCGCAACTGGTGACACCGAAACATTACAAAAAGTACTTGGCGGAAGAATTGAATCACTTAACGCTGTATTGGCACTACAATCCGATGGGTTTCAGTCTCTAACAAACAACATGAGAGAGTTTACTGATACCATAGGGGCCGCATCTGAAGCAGCTAAAGAAGCTCAACAAAGCTTTGATTTTAAATTAGATCAAGCAGGTCAAAATATAACCAACCTTGCAACAAGCATACTGAATGAACTAAAGCCTGCTGCAGAGGCAGCACTAGATGCATTCAATTCTCTCTTTGAAGACCCTGACCCAGATCAATTAATACAACAAATAACGAAGCTTGAACAAAGAATGGAGTTTCTTAAAACCATTGGGGACACTTCACAAATTAAGGTTATCGAGCAGCAGGTTAGAGCACTGAATGCAGAGCTTGCTAAAGTTAGGCCATTGGCAGGTGGCGAGGGTGCACCTGCTGGACTACTCTCCCCTACTGGAGCGCAAGTGCCATTAGCACCAGAACAACAACAGGGATTTACTGGTGTTGTATCGAGTGAGGCGCAAAAAGAAGCAGAGGCAGTTTTACAAATTGATAAAGAAAGGCGAGAAGAAATTGCCAAGAGAGATGCAGAGGACAGGGAAAAGAATAAAGAATTAAGAGAAGCAAACATAGAGCTAGCTGCTCAAAGACGTGATGAAGAGTTGGCAATGAAACAACTGCAAGCAGATGAAGACTTGCAACTAGCTGCCTCTAGATTGGGTAGAGAGAATGCCATAGAGGAGTTGGCAGAGATCAACAAGCTCAAGAGACAAAAGAAATTCTTACAGGCCGACAAGAAACAAAAGGACTTCTTTGAGAAGGCAGATAAGGCCAGAGCATTCAGAATTGTTAAGTCTACCGAGTTAACAGAGAAACAGAAAGTACAAATTATACAGTCATCCCTGCAACAAATTGCTACATTGCAATCGCAATCTAATAAGACTTTATTCGCTATCGGTAAAGCAGCGGCCCTTGCAAACGCTATCGTAAACACTGCACTTGGTGTGACCAAGGCACTATCTTTAGGGCCAATTATTGGGCCACCACTAGCTGCTCTAATCGCTGTGGCCGGTGCAGCTCAGATTGCAGTTATCGCTGCTCAAAAACCACCACCAGCATTCCAAGATGGGGGTTTTGTAACATCAGGGCCTGCCTCTGGTGATAGGGTTACTGCTAGAGTTAATAGGGGTGAGGCCATACTAAACACTCGCCAACAAAGAGAGTTCATGGACATTGCTAATGGCAGAGGCGGTGGTGCCATAACTATAAACGTAGAAGGCAACATCATTGCTAGTGATGAAGAAGAAGTTAATAGCTTAATAGATAGGATAGGCGACCAACTAGAGTTTAGAAATGCGACTCTAAGGGGAATATAATGGCCAATTTTGTACCAAAAATAGAATATACTCCCGATGGTGGGTCTCCTACTACCATTACTTTTGACTTGCCACCTGAAGAGGATAACTTAAATCAAGATACCAGGGGTGCTAACAGAAGGACTATCTCAAATAATGGCACCGTGCAAGTACAGAACAACTATGAAGAGGATAGGTTTCAGGTAAACTTTGTGTTCTTAAGTCAAGCGTTAGTAGACTCTTTAAGAACATTCATGGAGACTCACGCCCTAAAGGGTGAAGAGTTTAAGTATTTTGAGCATAGTGATGAGGTGGAGTTTTTTACTGTTACCTTACAAAACTTTGAGTTTAGACCTAGAAGATTGGCCCCTGATGGTGCAGGCGGCTTTATACATGATCTTAGAATCACCATGCGTAGGACTTTATGACGTTTACGAGTGAGCTTTCAAATAAAGAGTTTCGTTTAAATGTCGTTTTATCGGTAGATAGTGTTTTTTATTCTAGGTATCAAGTAGACACAGACACTACAGACATAATAGGCACTGGAAGTAAGATTGACTCAAATAAGGTTGGTATAGTTGACTCGGTAACTATTAATCCAACCAATTTAGATATTAGAAATGTAAGGACTACGACTCAAACAATAAGCTTTACATTAGTTGATAAAGATATTGTGGTGACTAATCAGGTTGCTACTAATGACTCACAGATATTAGAGAAAGACGTTATTGTCTATGTGGGATTTAATACGGCCACAGGGTTTGATATGGCCGACTATTTAATAGTCGCTAGGGCCAAACTAAAAGATATTCGAAAAGAGCCTAATAGATATAAATTCAAGGCAGCAGATGTAGTCGATCTAATGAATAAAGATATGTTCACTACATTTGACCAACTAGACGGTGCTATAACGGCAGGGGCTACATCCCTAGACATTGACGATGCGTCTTCATTTCCGACATCGGGTACTGTAAAGATAGATGATGAGTTCATAGACTACTCAGGTAAAACAGATAACACTCTAACAGGGCTTACACGTGGTACACTCTCATCTACGGCAGATGCTCACTCAGATGACTCCGAGGTCTTTCTCGTCACTAGCTCGACAAGCGTTAACCCTATCACTTTCATGCTTCAGCTTATGGTTAGTCCTGGTGGTGGTGGTGCCTATGACGTTCTATCAGATGGGTTGGGTATTTCTTCGAGTCTCATTGATGTTAGTACCTTCGAGTCTATAAGGGACAATAACTTCTCAACTGAGCTACATACCTTTCATATATTTGACGTAGGTAATGGCCTTAAGTTTTTAGAAGAGAACATACTGCTCTCAACTAATACTAGGTTTATAAATAAAAACGGCCTTATATCACTAGCTCTTTTAGATCAAATAACCTTTGATGCCACGGTGCCCGATATAGATGAGGACACTATTATAGGCAACCCAACATGGACTATAAACTCAGACAAAATTATAAATAAAGTAGAAGTTAGATATGACTTCGTTGAAGGTCTTAATGAGTTTACTCGGGTCTCAACATTTGAGGACTCTGACTCAATAGCTGCCTTTGGTGAGAAGCCTGCCCTTAAGTTAAATTACAAATACGTAAGGTTTGGCTTGGCCGGTGCTAACATCGTACAGAATAGGGCCAATAGAATACTCGCTCGTATGGGTACACCTAGAGCAGAGATCACTGCCAGGACTTTATTTAGTGATGTAGAGTCACTGCCTGGTGATGATGTATTGCTAACTCATAGATATTTACCGGCCACTGGTGGCCCTTTGGGTATATCAGAGCAGCTCGAGATCATGTCTAGAGCAATAGACCTAAACACAGGCACAGTAAAATTTAAGCTAAACTTCACAGCTTACACAGGCATCAGAGCAGGGGCCATTGCACCAGCTCCGTTCTTGACAGGTGTAACATCTCAAACAGTATTCACAATAGCAGACGCCTCATGTTGGAGAGTAGGCGATAAGGTGAGACTATGGAACAGTTTAACCAACACTTATACAGCAGATGCAGTAAACACTATTACGGATATAACTGGCACCACTATTACGGTACAAGATGCTTTCACTACGACACTCGTTACTACCTTGATATTAAAGGTAGCTGACTATAACGATGCAAGCAGTAGGCAGAGAGGTGCCTTTGCATTTGTAGGTGAGGCCTCAGGTTTCTTTGATGATGGGTCTAAATCATACCAGATACTTTTTTAGGAGATAGATATGGCAACGTATTCAGAAATTACAGAAGCACAATCCGATGCGAAGAGTCCGATTGATGAAGCTCTCATGCGTGGTACGGCAGGCGGCTCTCCTATAGGTGGTATGAGGGGTAACTTTATAAACCATGAGGATAGAATCACAGCACTAGAGGCAACATCGGGCGGTGGCGGTGCAAGTGGTGTGGGTGGTGATGACCCTAGGATAGCTAAAGATGTAGCGGTTAGAGACAATATAGGTAAGTTCTTTAGAAATAGGTTTCATGTTGGGTCTAACATTGGTACTGCTACCCAACGAGACCCTATGGCCTTTGACCCTACTAATAATGATTTTAAGGCAAGATTCACATTTCACGGTGCCAACACTACGGGAGATACTACAACTATTATAACTGATGCATACCTAGGGTTTAGGTCTGATTTAGACAGTAACTCATCTTTACACTTTATAAAGAAACGTGGTGAGAATTTTGTGGGCATTGTGGTCGCTCAACAAACTGCTACTGTTTCATCTAATTGGAGGATACTAGTTGATGGGGTTGCACAGAATACCTATGGTCTAGAGGATGAGACAGGTACGGCCGTAGGAGCTTCTCAGTCATCAGTTGGTGCTATTACGCTCAATCAGCGTACTAGGTGGTTTTTTGGTCTTAACCCAGACAAAGAAGAGGTTATTCAAATTGAAAATAACGATGGGTCTAATAAGCTATTTCTAGAGGCGGTAGACGCAGGGTTTGCAAGTACCGACACCACCTTCTCCATAGATCATGACTTACTTATATCAGCAGGTAGAGCAAACATTAGGGGTGGTAGTATTAACGTGCCAGAGACTACGGTTAGCTTTACCCCTGCCAAGCATGGTGGTTACACAGGACTTGTAGGAGTTGATCAAGGGTCTACTGTCAGAGCGATAGAAGGGCCTGAGCCATTAATGACTAAGGTAAAACCTCTGAACTCTATTACATTCTCAAGTGCAGTTACTCAGCTAGAAGTTAAGAACAATCACTTTTGGCCATCAACTGGGTTTTGTGTCTTTACTCTCCCCTGGGGAAACAAGCATGTATTCTCCTATACAGGCAAGACCGATACCACAATTACAACCAACGTACACCAGCACACCTTTGACGGCATTGTATGGCAATCCCAACCTCAAGAGGACTTCACACCATTAGATAGTTTTGAGACCACTGGGTCTGCTGATGCAACTGGTGATGGGGTTATATTGCACTATGGGCAAGGTGGCCTAGAGATCACTGCCTCTAATAAGTTTATCGACTATCAAATTGCTAGAAACGGTGGGTCTACAGTTACAAGGGCCGCTCAAATAATAGAAGGTCTCTACTCTGGTGAGCGTGATGTAATGTATTTAGGTGATGCCATTATAAAAGCAATGCAAGCAGCAGAGCCTTTAGATGAAGGTAGATATATAGCTGAGTACGATGTTAATTCTCAAAAGTGGACATTGGGAGCAGAGGGAGAAGAGGTAGACCTTATCACATTCTTGTTCTCTACTGGTGCCAACTCAGCTAACTCAGTCCATACAGACTTAGGTTATGCCTCTACAGATATAAGCTCAACGTTTAGTTATAGAGCATCGGGTACTGCTAATCATAGAATAGCAAGGGTATGGGATGAGGGGGAGTATAATGGCCCTAACAGTCCATATCACAAATATAACTTAGCACCATCTTTAGATGAAAATAACGATGCTGTGGATATAAAAGAAAGATGGGGGCTACCGCCTATTAGAAGTGACTCAGGTACAGACCACGTTTTAAAGATATATCCACCATCTGACTCTATTGGTTGTACAGTTGGGTTTATAAACTTTGGTAATGGGTCAATGGTCTCAATCCAAATTGATGAGGGTGATTTATACTACACTACTTATGCTAGTAATGAGCTTAAGGCGCAGGCCAACACAAAAGCACAGGTCATCACCCATGCAGTTACTTGGCCTATGGGGTCTAGGTCTATTGTAGTTAGGTGGTATGATAGGACAGGATTCTCTCATGCTAGTGCTAATGCTATGAAGTTCGTAGGGTCTAGATTCTTATACTCAAGAGCACCACTAGAGCTACTAGACACAGATGAAGCGGCTATTAAGGCAGTGACAGTATCCCCATTGCAAGAATTCAAAACATACTATGCTCACGACTACACCTTAAGTTCACCCAATTTAGCATCTATTACATTCACAGGGTCATGGACTACTCAAACAACCCAACAAGTATTTAACGATACCCTGAGACGTACATCTACCAGTGGCGACACCATGGACGTTGAGTTTACTATTGTAGGTGCTACTGGTGGTATTTCAGTCATGACCAGGATGAGATCAGTAGGCACTAGGAGAGTAGACTACTACTTAGTACAAGGGTCATCAGCGTCAGAGGTCAACACCTTGGTAGATAGAAAGAACAATTTGTACTCATTAGACGCTGATGACCAAGATACCTTTGTTATTGATGGTCTGGTGACTGGTACTTATACATTAAGAGTTAAAAATCAAAACGCAGCTACGCTAGATATTATGGCCATAGGGATTTACGATACAACTAGAGTTGATGAGGCCAATGTAGTAACAGATGTCTCTGATAACGATCAAGGCATCACATTCCCTGTAAACGTAGTAAAAATACCACTGGTAATTGATAACCATAACGCCTTAATACCAGACTCCCTAGAGCGTGATCAGTTCATGGAAGGTGTAGGTCATATAGGCACAGGTAGCAGTGATTACGCCACATCAGTTTCACCCACTGCAAACAATAGAGAGGATACCTCCTCCGTAGCACTTAGTATATCTTACTATGTAAACAGCACCGCTATAAACGCTAATGGAAGTGATGCTTTTTGGAGACTAAACGCTCTAGCTAAATCAATTTGTTTCTATCCAGAGAGTGCCACCACTGGTACACCCTCACTAGCATTGCAACCAATTATAAACGGCAATAACACTGCAAACACTTATGCAGAGAACGTACAAGTAAAAGCAGGGTCAGCACCTACATCTGCTAGAAGGTCATCTATACCACTATTTCAAAAGACCTTTAACCAATTCGCTACTGGCAACATGAGTGATGCTGTGACTATTCCCTTCACAGACACTAGGGGCTTTAGGGTTGGTCAAAAGATCAAGGTAACTGCTGATGGACAGACCACTGTGTTTGATAAGATTGCATCTATTACTACTAACACCTCTATAACAATGGAGGATGGTGTAGGTGGTGGCTTTACTAATTACACCACTGCAAACAACCTAAGAGTTAATTATGAAGGGTTTCATTCATGTTTGATTGAACAAAACTCTACTACTCAAAACGCTTACCCTAGTGCATGGGCCTATGAACTTATGCCATTGTCTGAGAGTAAGGCACTTACTAGGTTACAAGATAACATGAGCATTAATGATGTAGCAGTGGTTTACTTTAGAAACGTGAGTAATGGTCTAGACTTAAATCCACCTGTATTTAAGAACGGAAGGGCGGCAGATTGGACTGAGATCATACCCCAGGTGTTCTTAGACTCTACTGCAAACAATGTGGCATTCCCCCATGGTCTTAAGAATATCCAGGTGACAGGGGTTGATAACGATGTGAGACTAACTGCTGTAAGGAGGTATTAATGTATAACTATTTAGTGGACAGAATACACGATGAGGATGGGCAGCTAGTTGGTTATACCAATGCCAGGCCTGCACCGCTAGGGAGCTTTAAGAGGCCACCAGGCACTAGAGTTTTACTAAGTAAAGAAGACTACCGCTTTGCTAAGGTCGAGAAAATAAATGATGAATGGGTTATATCTGAGGACTTAGACGCAGCTCAGGCCCATACAGATGAATCTATGGCAGAGACCCTGAGAAGGACAGGTGCAAGGGCCGTTAAAGACAAACTAGATGAGTTGGATACTAAGATCACTAATATGTCTAGAATTGCAGATGCCAAAGAAGTGTTACATGATATAATTAAGGCACTGAGGTACTCTCTTAAGGACTTATAGGAGTTTACCATTAAGCAAGAGTTAAAGTTTTATATTTATTTAATAGGTCTAGGAGTAGCAATAGCGTTTACACTTATCACCTACGCTCACTCTAACTTCGCATCTATACCTTACGTAAAATCAATGCATTCAGATATCCGAGAGATAAGAACAATGGTCTATGAACTATGGAAGGACAGTGGCCATGATAATAAGATACCACGGAGCGGTTATAACCACAGTTTTAGCTCAAGAGGAGACAAGCACTGACCTAGAGCTATATGAGGATATAAACAACTACACTTATAAGGGGTACGTATATATCAAAGAGCTTGGTATATTTGTGGAAGTAAATGACCACTAGAGTTGCATTAAGAACAGAGAAATTTCAACTATCAGAGCACCTCTCAATACAAGAGATGCATTGTCATTGCCTTAACCCATTCTGCAATATAACACTATATGACGATGAGCTAGGGAAATACTTTGAGCACCTTAGATTTATAATAGGCAACATACCTATAAGAATTAATTCAGGTTTCAGGTGTGCGGCCCATAACATGCAACTACCTAATAGCTCAATGAGAAGTCAGCATTTAGTCGGTAGGGCCATAGATATGGGGATACCACTAGGTGTAGACGCTAATGTATTTTATAATGCAGTTAAACGAGTAGGCTTTACATTTCATTACTTGAGCAAAGATAATGACTTTGTACATGCAGACATAAGACCAAAAGGAGATATCCATGGATGAGATTTTAAAAGCGTTGGCCTGGCTANNGCAAACTTAATTTTAATTTCAACTGGTATCACTGGTATTGCACTGTTAATCCCTGGTGAGCAACCAGAGAAGTTCTTGCAAAAAGCAATTAACTTTCTAAAGAGATTTTCAAAGAAATGATTGCACTCTTACTTATTTTAAGTCTTGCTTGGTCATGTGCTCAAGTACCCAACCGCTTGAAATACGATAAGTTTTACAAGCGTGACATGCTCTTAGAGGTGAACAACCTCAAGGGTCGTGGTGTATTAGTAGTGCCAGCAGCACAGAAATATACCTTCAAAGTAGAGTCTAGGGGTAAAATGGACTACTTCTCATACTCTACCTGTGCAAGGGATGAGGGCAAAGAAGAGGCCTGGGATGAGGGATGGTTTAAGTCAAAATATAAAGTAAATTTTGAGTTTATCCCCAATTCTAAGCTAGAGAGTAGGGCCTGTCCTATGCAGCTTGGGGGATATGAGAAAATCAAGGGCCGTCATTCTTGGGCCTTTATTGCATTCCAAGACGCTTATACTAAATTAAAAGCTAAGTTGACCTGTAATGGTCGCTTGATAGACTCACAGGGAGTAAGTGTTTGCCAGTCCAGGGAGGGACTCTTTCAAGAAATAGAGTTCAGTACCGAGGTCATTACGGCCAAGGGTGGGGACTGTGCTATGCCTAAGTCTAAGGGCAAGGTCTTTAGGTGGGAGATTAAAAAGGGCCATTGTGTCTATGCCTTCATGGAAAATAAAAAGAAGGGCAAGCTCCATAGGATGCACACATTAGGGTATGAGTCTGCTTTAGTAAGGGGTGATTAATGCCGTTTGGAATAGGTGAGATAATTAAGCTTGTATTGTTTATACTAGGCTTCCTTATGAACAGGGCGAATGTGAGAATGGAAGCTAAGAAAGACTTTTATGAGTTTATTGAAAAGATGAGCGGATATGGTTTGGCCCCTGCCCGACTAAAAAAGTCATATGAAAAACAATTGAAAGAACTAGAAGACAGAGTTAACATGGAATAACATTTTCTTTTTCCAGCACACTTATAAAACTACCTATGAAGACCCCTCGCAAGAGGGGTTTTTTACTCATCCCAACTGTCACTTATAGACTCCATTGATCTTTTACATTGATCACAAATTCTATTTATTTTCGACTTGGATACAAAATCACGGCCACAACTAGTCCTCATGCACTTTCTTATCTGGACATCATCTGGACTCATGTCCTCAAACTTAGTGCCCACTACTTTTCTTGCCCTCTCAAGTTGTGACTTTAAAGAGCTGTACTTCTTTATAAACATCAAACACTCCATGTATACTTAGCAGCTTTATAAATCTTTAATTCTGTAATAGGCCCTAAATAAAGTGTGAACAGATGCGTAAAATTCATCACACGCATCTAAGTCTATAATTAACTCACCATCTTTAACAGGTTATCCATTATCAATCACCCATTGCATGACCTTTCTGGCCTCTAATATTATTTCATTAAACTCTTTGTCTATTTCGTCGTTAACTTCTCTAGTGCCTTTTGATGCTAGTTTATCAATGAAGTCCATGATTAGTTTTGTGTCTTGGTTAGTCACTTTTTATTCTCCAAAAACTCTAATAGCTTTTCGTAGCATTGTTGGTCCACTGAATGGCCATTGCTTCAGCTATACCTTCAAATGTTCTACTTCTCTCCTTGCCTCTATCGGGGCCGGGAGACATGTAATGTAAACGCTGGCTTTTTGATTTAGGCAGTTTTAACATTTCTTCTTTTACATTCTTGGTTTCTTTCAATTTAGGCAATCCCTTTAGCCATAAACAAGTTGCCTTTCTTTCTGGATGGCCAAACTCGTAAGGCTGTATTATTTGGGTATAGGTTTTCCCTATGCCGTATTTGTGTGGGATGGGGTTTTCTACACAGACTCTATCACACCTAGCATTTAAGAATAGATTGAAAAAATTAACCGCCTCTCTCATTAGCATTTTTCTTAATGGGTTGTTTTTCAAGTGACGAACTCCACTGTTACATAGGTAAGTGCATGGGGGGTGAGCTATTATTAAGTCCCATTTAAATTTTAACAAGTGCTCTACATTGCCTTTTATATGCGGCCCTTTTATTTCAGAATCAAGAAGGTCACAGCTAATCGCATTGTGTCCCTGCTCAGTAAAAGCATTTCTTACAACCCCACTAAATTCGCAAGCAATTAAAACATTCATACCTTACACCGATCACAATAATAGACTATGCTCATTTAATCCCTCGTTAACTTCGCAGTTAAATCATCTTTTTTATCTGGCCAATCATAATCAACCCAAGGTGCCATTATTCCCTCTTTGCCACAGACACCGCATTTACTTTTTATCATAGTGCAAACATGCCCCTCTGGATAAACACCACCTGCTTTTCTCATACACTCACTACATGCCCAGTAATGCTTTTTAACTTCTTTAAGTGTGCTCATTCACCCTCCCTTGATGTCACAATCTGTGAGTTCAAGGCCCGCTTAGACTTCGTCAAAACGGTATGTCATCACTAGTCACAGGTGGTACTGCGGTCTCGGGTACATTTGGCCTATTATGTTTCTTGGAGTCACCTAAGAACTGCACGTTACTTGCTGCCACCTCTGTCTTATAACGCTTAACCCCATCTTTACCCTCCCAACTCCTAGTCTGAAGCTTACCCTCTACTAAGACTTCTCTACCCTTTGAGAGGTATGAGAATGCGTTCTCAGCAGTTTTACCGAAGGTGACTACGTTATGCCATTCAGTGAGCTTGTCACCTTTTACAGTGGTTGTTGTGGCCACACGTAGCTCGGTCACACTAGTACCACCGGCCGTTGCTTTACTTTCAGGGTCATTACCCAACCTACCAACTAAAATTACTTTATTCATACAAACCTCCGAGACCCCTCTTACCATGTCAGACCAAAATGTATAGTGTATTTTATTTACAAAGGGGGTTTTATGAAACTAACGCAAGAGCTATACCAAGATGCATTAGAATTCTTCAATCAGCTATGGCATGTGAGGGGTGGGCTTAAAGGGGTCGACCNNAGCTATGGCATGTGCGAGGCGGTATTAAAGGGGTCGACCACTACGAGCAGGTGAGAGAGGTGTTCATGCAAGGCGTAGCATGGACTATTAAACAAAATAACACTAGTAACACTCAACTAGAGGTAGAGAACCATGCGTTAAAGGCAGCTATGGCAGAGAACAAGGTCTCGTTAGAGCAGATGAAGTTCAACGAGCTATGTAGATGCTGTGCTGAGAACGCTGTAATTGCCTCAGGAGAGTCTTTGGAGGGTTAGTGTATGGATAGGGATAAGTTAGAGCGTGAGGATGAAGTATCGAGGGATTTTGGGGTTTGCACTAAATGTGGGCATGAGCTTGATGATTGTGCATGTTGGCTAAAGAAGCGTAGTGCTAGGTCAAAAGATTGACGCTTTTAATTCTGTGATGTTTGGAGTAAGTTCTTTGTCAGGAGAAAAAAGGCCAGCTCAATTTTACGGATATCGCTGACCTTTA
>JABAOE010006776.1_pt1 | contig 14664 bp, 15 predicted proteins | sample 7062141 | NCBI WGS metagenome assembly JABAOE01 (sample SAMN14538627, study PRJNA623070) | marine sediment metagenome | biome: marine biome [ENVO:00000428]; feature: marine pelagic biome [ENVO:01000023]; material: deep marine sediment [ENVO:00002113] | place: India: Gulf of Khambhat ... | reverse complement strand
TGGCCGGGAGCGGCGCGAGAGCGCCATATCAACCGTCACTATTTGTTTTAATTGATAGTCGCCAAGGGACGTCCGTTGCAATCTGCACTACGGTGCATAACGGTGCACAACCGGGTCCCGCACATCTCCCGCAGACGGTCTGCACGTCCATTGTGCAGGAATAATTCTAACCGTCTGGGTCATAGGTCAGTCATCGTTGCGTCGGCTGTCGCTTTAGCTGCGACACCAAACTCATCAACCGATTCTTTCAACCTCTCCGTTTTCTGCCAGGTGAGTGACAGGGCCTATGTATGGCCGTGATCGGGACCGACGCGGGACGTCGCCCCCTCCTGCTTGAATGCGCTCGACAGCACAGCGGCATTTGCCAACCGATATTGCGGCCGCTCTATACGAGGGGATACAGAGCGCATAATTAATCATACATAGTTGTATGTTTTCGTACATTTATGTATGTTTTTTTGTATGGATGACCCAGTGACTATGCCCAGAACGGGCAACGTGATCCGCAGCGCCAAGGTTGCAAATCGACGTACAGAGTTGCGCGAACGCTTGCTGGAGACGGGAGCTAAACTGTTCGCAGAGCAAGGCTTCAGCAACGTGAGTGTTGAGGATCTGATCGACGCGGTCGGAATCTCGCGAGCGACGTTCTATGGCTTTTTCGGAAACAAGAGCGAGCTAGCCGTAGCTGTACTAATTCCCGTATTCGATTCGGGAATCGCTGCCTTGTCCGAGAAACTGCCGCAACAACCGCGCACCAGGGCGGAACGGCTGGTCGACATGTATCTCGAACTGTGGAAAGAGCACCGCGATGCCCTGCTTCTCACGAGTATGGTCGACTCAACCGTGTTTCCGCATATCCGAGAGCGCCATGACGAGTTTGGCAATGCTGTACGCGACGTGCTGCAGGTGATTGCGGATGCCGACTTGTTGCGTAACGGCGACGTCACGCTTTCATATCTCCTGTTGGCAAAGACAGGAATTCCTTTGTTGCGACTGTATCAGTCGCACCCTGATTTCGACACGGTATATCGAGAATCTATTCTGGCGCTATTGCTCAATAGTTAAACGCCGGGGTAACCATCGCTAACGGCCGACCATCAAGATCAGACATCCATTCAGAAAATCGGAAAATTCAAAATGAACTACGTGTTTACCTTCGTCGCCCTCATCCTCCTCATCCTATCTGGTTGCGCGGACCCGGCGACAGAGGGCTCGACGGCAGAATCGGGAGCTGCACCCTCATCACCGTCCCAAGCCTGTGCAAACCCGGAGCACAGCGGTGAAGAAGCCGCGGACATCGGCAATGCGCCGATAGACTTTCGCGGCGTATGGGTCCTGAATACAGATCGCGGCGCTAACCTCGGCATGATGAAAGCCGTGAAAGAGACAATCGTTGCCTCACAAACTGCCGATCGCGCGACCTTCGAGATGACGGATGTGTTTGTAGGGATGACAACAAATCGAACCGTGATCTATGACCTCAGCGGAGCAACGGTGCCCAACAAGGCAGCGATGGGCGCCGACAGCGAGACCACGACACGCTGGGAAGGCAACAAACTCATTACAACCTGGGCAGCAGAAGGCGCTATTGCGGGCACAACGAGTGAACGTACGGAAACGCGCTGCCTGGCCGATGGCGGTAAGACGCTGAATATCACGATGACTCGGGCGGGCAATCCCGATATCGAAAAAGCAATCTGGTTCGTTTACGAGAAGTCTGAATGAAATCAGCCACCGTCATTGCCGGAATCGTTGTCGCGGGCGCACTTGCGGGTGGCGTCCTATGGGGTATCGGCGGTTCAGGTGGCGACGAGGACGCCCTGGTCGTCGACGGTTACACTCAGGCCGAAACCCGTTTGATTGCATCGACCATCCTTGCGACGGGGATCATCCGCTTGCGTGTCGGCGCCGAGGTGCGCGTAGGCTCGCAGATGTCCGGCATTGTCGAGGAGCTTAATGTCCTTGTCGGTTCCAAGGTCGCACAAGGCGATGTAATCGCCCGCATTGATGCGCGCAGCCTGCAGTCCCGCCTCGACCAGGCCAATGCTCAGGTGCGCGTACTGCAGCAAGAGGTCAAAAGGGCCGAAATCGAGCTTGAGCGCGCGCGCCAGCTGGATCTCAAAGGGCTCGCTCCCGCAAACGACATAGAAGACCGTCAGCTGGACCTTGGCGATGCCCAGGCGCGCCTGGATAAGGCGCGGCGCGATGCAGCCGTCGTCGAGACCGATCTGCAGTACGCGGTGATCAGGGCGCCGATCGCTGGCACGATAGCCTCGGTCTCGACCCAGAAAGGCGAGACGGTTGCCGCGTCGTTCGAGACCCCTACGTTCGCGACCATTATTGCCGAGGATGCGCTTGAGCTTGTCGCGATGGTCGACGAGACCGACATCGGGACGGTCGAAACCAGCAATCCGGTATCTTTCACCGTCGAGGCTTTCCCAGCCAAAGAATTCGAGGGCACCGTGAAGCAGATCGCACCAAAAGGTTCAATCATTTCCGGCGTCGTGAATTTCGAAGTGATGATCGAAATCGACTCACCGGTTGATGTGCTCAAGCCCGACATGACTGCGAACGTTTCTATCCGAACGGCCGAGCGTGAAGCGCTCGTCTTGCCGTTGCGTGCGGTTCACCGCGACGGATTCGAGCAATACGTACTCGTCGAGGAAGACGGCGACCTCGTACGGCGCAACGTCAGCGTCGGTAGCCGTGAAGCGGGGGCCATCGAGATTCGCCAAGGGCTGCGCAGGAATGAAAAGGTGGCGCTCGTTACACGTAACCCAAGCAAACGGGGGCCAACCCAATGATCATCGAAGTCAGGAACCTCGAAAAGACCTATCGCCGAGCGGATGGCACACCGGTCCCCGCGCTGCGGGACGTGACCTTCGGTATCGCGAGTGGCGAGTTCGTCACAATCCGCGGCAAGTCAGGGTCCGGGAAATCGTCCCTGCTGAATATTCTCGGATGTCTGGACACGCCGACGAGCGGCACATACCTGCTTGGCGGCAAGGACGTATCACACTACGACGATCGTCAGCGTTCCCGAGTCCGCAGCGAACGACTGGGTTTCGTTTTCCAGTCATTCAATCTTTTGCCACGGACGACCGCGCTTGAGAACGTCGAGGTGCCGGCGCTGTATGGCAACCATACAGTCGATCGCGCGAAAGCGATGGCGTTACTCAATCGGGTCGGCCTCGGCGATCGCGCCGATCACTTCATCTCGGAGCTATCGGGCGGCGAACAGCAGCGGGTTGCGATAGCGCGCGCGCTCATGAACGATCCGCCGGTTCTTTTGGCTGACGAGCCCACCGGCAATCTCGATTCGGCAGCCGGCGAAACGGTAATGGAATTGCTCACACAATTGCACAAAGACGGTCGCACGATCCTGGTCGTCACACACGACGAAGCGACCGCGGCCTACGCCGGGCGCGAGCTTCATATCGCCGATGGCACGATCGCATCCGATAGAGCGCAACGGCCGGGTAACTCTGAGCGGGGGGTTGCCTAATGAAGCTCTCGGCAGGTCTCTCACTCGCGAACAGATCAATGGTTCGAAGCCCTCTGCGCAGTTTTTTCATGATGCTCGGGGTAACGATTGGTATCGCTTCCCTAACCGCGATGTCAACGATGGGGGAATCGACGAGACAAGAAACGATGCGTCAGTTCAAAAATATGATTGGAAACTTATGATCTGATTAATGTCGAACCGGGTGCGTCGGCAACCCGCGGCATGCCATCGCTCACAACAGTCGAGCCGACGCTGAAGTTCGGCGACTCCGATGCGATCCTCGAGCAAGTAAATGGGGTGAAACAAGTCGCGGATGTCCAAAATGCGTTCGACCTCGATGTGAAATATCGTGACCAGACAACGGCAAGTGCGGTCTATGGCATCACGGCTAATTGGCTCGAGATGCACAGCTACTTCATCGACTTCGGCAGCATACTGACGGACGACGACATCGCGTCCGTCGCCCGCGTCGCCGTGATTGGACCGGACATTCAGCGCGATCTGTTCGGGACTGAGGACCCCATCGACAAACAAATCCGGATTGGCAACGTCCCGTTTCAGGTGAAAGGCGTGCTCGTCACGCGCGGTGCCGGTCCGGGCGGCTCGAGCCTCGACGGTATTGTGTTCATCCCGGTCACGACGGCATCAAAGCGCCTGTTCAACCGGGATTACCTGACGACAATCGCCGTCGAGCTCACGGATCCGCTGAACCCGGATCCCGTGATCAACGAGATCACAGCCGTGCTGCGCGAGCGCCACGGCATTGTTCCGCCAGGCGAGGACGATTTCGGGTTCGTTAATCCCCGTGCAGTTGCCGCACAAGTCGCCGATGTGGATTCAACATTGACTCGTGTACTTAACGGCGTCTCGGCGATCGCGACGATTATTGGCGGAACGGTGATCATGAGCCTGATGCTGATCGCCGTGTCGGAGCGCCGGCGTGAGATCGGCGTGAGACGCGCGATGGGAGCGACGCGCCAGGACATCATGCAGCAATTTCTTGTCGAGGCCGCTTTCGCGTCGCTTTTAGGCGGGGTTATCGGCACCCTGCTGGGCGTTGGCGGCAGCGTAATCGCGGTGCTCCGACAGAACATGCCCCCGGTCCTTGTCTGGGACATGATCGCGCTCGCCGTGGTGTTATCGATTGGCGTAGGCCTCATATTTGGTCTTCAACCCGCATGGAAAGCCGCGAATACCGACCCGATCGACGCACTGCGTTCTTAGTCAGATGCAGATTCTCCAGCCGCAACTGGTCTCGGTCGCCTGGCGCCAGATGCTGCGCTACCGACTTCGGTCCACCCTTATTGTAGGCTGTGCCGCGCTCGGCGTGGCCGGCGCTATCACCGTGGTGAATTATGCATCCGGTGGCCGTGAAGAAGTCCTCGACCAAATAGCGCGTTTGGGAGCCAATATTGTTGTCGTTTCGGCAAAGCAAAGCCGTGCTGTAGCAGACAGGGAGCGCACAGGGGCGGTTGTCACGACCCTCGTGGATGCGGATTACCGCGCGATTCGCAACGAGATCCTGGGTCCGGTTTCCTCTTCGGCGACGGTCTCTTCAGCACTGCGGCTCAAAGCCGGATTTCTGTCGACCGTCGCGCCAGTCATCGGCGTAGAGCCGGCATATTTCGAGATGAAGGTCTGGGAGCTACATGACGGACGCTGGTTCGGTCCCGATGAGCTGCGGCGTTCGGCGCGCGTCGCCCTGCTGGGCCACAAGGCGGCCAGAGAGCTCTACGAATACCGTAACCCGATCGGCGAGCGACTGTTTATCAATCGCGTGCCTTTTGAAATCATCGGCATACTCGCCGAGCGCGGACCGGGACTGGACGCGAGCGACGAGGATGGTCAGATCTACGTGCCTTTAACTTCGGCAATGCGGCGACTTCTCAGTATCGACCACTACAATTCAATATTGTTCGAGGTACCCGAACTCACCCAAATGGAACAAGCGGAGGCGGCGATCACGCAGCTGATGCGCACCCGGCACCGGAGCTCGGCGGCGCGCCCGGATGACTTTCAGGTGCAAAGCCAGCGAGAGCTCATCGAGACACAATTGGCGGCGGCGAACCGCCTGCAGTTTCTCGTGACCTGGATCGGCTTTAGCGCGATTGTCGTTTCAGGGCTGGGAATACTGGCTATCGCATGGATCGCGGTCAGAGACCGTACGCGAGAGATCGGAACACGCCGTGCGCTCGGCGCAACAGCAAACGATATATTTTTTCAGTTCGCGTTCGAAGCATGCGTGCTCGCGATTGCCGGTATCATGATCGGTGTCGGTGGCGGCTGGTTCGCGACGCGCGTTATCGCCAGTCGTGCTGACCTTGCCTTCGTTTTCGATACCGGCAACGCAGTTCTCGCGCTGGTGATTGCATTTGCGCTGAACCTGCTGTTTGCTGGTTGGCCTGCAATGCGTGCTGCGAAACTTGACCCAATCGACGCATTAAGGCACGAGTGATCACTGTAACTTGCTGTTTTAATTGATGATAGCTGAGAGACGTCCGTTGCTAACTGCATGACCGTGCGCAACGGTGCACAACAGGGTCCCGCAAATCTCCCGCAGTGAATTGCTCATCGCTGCGGTATCGATACCAGCGTCGTGATTCGCATGAGCCTTCGTTGCCGTCATGAGCTAAGTGTCAACGCTCTCCGGTCGAACCTTACAGCGGCGACGGTGACCGCTTCACTAAAAGCACGTCGCCGCGTCAAGCGCGTGCTGAACCGACAACGCAGGTTCGAACGCGTGTCGATCGGCAGGGTCGCTATATCCTAATGGAACGACAGCAAGTACCGTTCACTCATATCGCTTTACCAATTTGATAGCCCTGTCGCGTCGATGCCAGCAAAGATCTCGGTGCATGGCAATCACCGACGGTCAGCACTTCGATACCATCGGCCTGTAACGGTTCGAGAAGCTGGTCGTTGGGCTCGCGAGCGGTGGAATACGTGATCGCGACGATATCCTCGAGCCACGCCTCGACCCCGCTCCAGACGTTCGCAAGCTTGAGTCGCCCGTCTTCGAGATCGTCGAGCGATACGGGCTCAAGAGCCGTCAGGATCTCGATACCCCGATCGTATAGCCGCTGATAAATTTGCTGGCGATTCACGAGCGCGCAATCCGACGCGATGCGTTCCCGCGGCGTGACGATGGCAACGTTGGCGAAATTCTGCGCCAGTACCTCGGCCGCCGCGTAAGTCATCTCCGTGTGATCGCGATCGATCAGTACGACGCGACCGTCTTCCTGCGCCGTCCGACCGATGAAAGGTACAATAAAACTGCGCAGATCCTCGATCAGGCGAGCCTCGATGAATTCGTGCGGAATCAAGTCTGGTGCCCGCATCCGCGAACCCGTCGCGAGAATCACTGTCTCCGGATCCCGGTCGAGCACGGTGTCCAGACCGGCACTGACGCCGAGCTCGAAACGCACGCCGTGCTTCTTTCCGGCCAGGTACTGGTAATCGTAGATGCTACTCAGGTTCTCGCCGCCCGGCAGTTCGGCATGCAGGCGTGTCTTGCCACCGGGTTCGTCCGATGCGCCCAACACGGTCACGTCATGACCGCGAGCGGCCGCGACCCACGCCGCCTCGAGACCGGCGACCCCCGCGCCGACAACGACCACACGTTTGCTCTGTGCCGCCGGACGGGGCTTCCCGAACGCTTCGTCCGGCTCCGCGACGCGCGGGTTGTTGTCGCATTCGAGCCTGCTGCCGTCGATGATCGATCGCCAGCAGGTATTGCACGATACGCAATAGCGGATGTCCGCCTCGCGTCCGGTGCGCGCCTTCTCGGGCCACGCGGGGTCGGTGATGAGGGGCCGCCCGAGGAAAACGAATTGCGCGAGCCCGCTCTCGATCGCCTGTTCCGCTTCGTTCGGATCGGTGATGTAGCCGAGCGCACCGACCGGAATCCCGGGCGCGACACTAGCCAGTTCCGCGATCGCGGCGAGGTAAGGTGCCCGCTCGCCGTACGCGTTCGGTAAATGCGTCCACAGCGAGTTCGCATGGGCGCCCCACGCGAACGTCCAGTAATCGACTTCGCCGGTAGCAGCGAGTTTCGCGGCGATCGCAGCCGCCTCGATCATGTCGATGCTGCCGTCGACACCGTCGTCTGCCGGCAATTTGGCGCCGATGATGAATGGCCGGCCGCATTCAGCCCGGATTGCCGCGATCAGTTCGCGAAGAAATCGCGTCCGGCCTTCGAGGTCGCCACCGTAGTCGTCCTCGCGACGATTCGAGCGCGGCGAAAGGAACTGGTGAAAGAGATGGCCATGTCCCGCGGATAATTCGACGCCGGAAAATCCGGCATCGCGCAGGCGCCGACAGCCGCTGGCCCATTCGCCGATGACCCGGTCGATATCGCGAACCTGGAGCACATGCGGAACCGTCCAGCTCAGATCGTCCGGCAGCGGCGACACTCCGATCGCCGCATCGTTGCGACCTACCTCATGGCGTCCCCGACCGGGGTCCTGGACCTGCCCGAGCAGCCGGCAATCTTCGCTCTCGACGACTTCCGCCAAGCGACGAAGCGAATCCATCTCCGCATCGTCATAGGCGCGCAGGCGTCCAGGGTCCTTATTTGAACCGATCATCGCCACCGGCTCGGTCACGATCATCCCCGCGCCGCCGCGGGCGCGATTGCTGTGATAGTTGATCAGCCGATCCGTTGCACGCCCGTCAGTGACAAAGCGCGTCAATATCGCCGCGTGCGCGATGCGATTGCGCAGGATCGTGCCACCGATTTCGATCGGCGAAAAGACGTTTGGATAGGCAGTCAAGCTCTGTCGTTGGATCTTCAGGCGGCCCGAGCCGCATCGGTCAGCAAAGTTCCATCGTCCTTCTGCCGAGCGGCCTCGTCAAGCGCGCGGCGCAGGTGCAGCCCGGGCACGTGATTGGCATCGAGAGAGCGCATCACCGTTTGAATAAAGCGCTGGCGCTCGGCATCCAGAGCGGCCGCCTCCTCGTCGTTCGGCTTCCAGGACTCAATTCCCGGCGTCAGTTCGAGCCCCTGTTCCGCAGCGACTTTTTCGAGTGCGTGCAGCCGTTCACGGACGACCCATAGCTCGGACATCAGCTCGAGCAACATGCCGGCCGTTTCGTCGGTACCCGACTCCGGGAAGAAACGCAGCCTTTTTCCCTGGCTTTCCACTGCAATTCTGGAAATCGTCATCTCTTCAAGAAACTCGTCATTACTTCCAGCAGCCGAATGCGTACCAACGCAGTCCGTCGGTCAGCGTTCCGGAGTGATGGTCGTACCCGGATCCGTCCTCGAGATGGCGCAGCCACTCGCCTTCCGGCATGTACGTGTAGCGCGGCGCCATGTGTTCCGCCATGTGTCCCAGGACGTGAGAACGCAAAGCCGCGACGAATTCCTGGCGCGAACCCTGGTCCTTCGAAACTTCGGGACGCAGGCCATGTTGGTGCGGGTTAATCATGTCACTCTCGGAAACAGCGATCGAAAGAAACCATAAATCCTTTCATTAAACTTTTCAAAAAACATATTTTTTTGTAAATATAAAGCCTGATGAGACCCCGAGGAAACTGCAAGTGACTAAATTAATTGTACTTTTTAGCTTGAAGGACGAATCGTCCCGGGATGCCTACGAAGACTGGGCACAGGCAACCGACCTGCCGATCGTGCGGGCGCTGCCGTCCGTGGACGGCTTCGATGTGCAACGTGTCACGGGCTCTTACGGCAGCGATGCCNNCCCGTACGACTACGTCGAGATCATCGACATCAATTCACAGGATCAATTTGCAAACGACGTTGGGACCGAGACGATGGCGAAAGTGGCCGGCGAGTTCCGCACTTTTGCTGACGATCCGATCTTCATGCTGACCGAAAACCTGGAGACGAACCGATGAGCGCGGGCGCCGGCAAAGTGGCCGTCTGCACCGGATCGGGCCGCAGCGACGGACTCGGCGCAGCAATCCTGCGACGACTCGCGCATGACGGTTACCGCGTCGTCGTGACCGACATAGGGGAATCTTTCGGACTGCTGACCGATGCGGATATCGGTGGCACGCAGGGCATGCGCGACGTCGGCGATGAACTGCGTGCGAGCGGTGCGGAATGTATCGAAATCCCGTGCGACGTCCGCAGCGCCGACTCCGTCACCGGCCTGATCGATCAGACCGTCGAGCATTTTGGCCGCGTCGATGTGCTCATCAATAACGCCGGCGTCGGTTACCTGATGCGCGACTTCCGGGAAGTCAGTCTCGACGAATGGCAGCTGGTCATCGACGTCAACCTGACCGGTGCCTTTTTATGCACGCAGACCGCCGCTGAACGAATGATCGAACAGGGCGACGGTGGACGAATCATCAACATTGCGAGTCAGGCTGCGAAATCCGGGTTTCCGCACCTGGCAGCCTACGTTGCGTCCAAGCACGGGCTCGTCGGACTGACCCGCTCCAATGCCATCGAGTTCGGCCCGCACAACATTACCGTCAATGCCGTATGCCCGAACCACGTCACCACCGGGCTCGGCGCCAAGCAGAACGACTACTACTCGAAACTGCAGGGCAAGACGCTCGACGAGTTCATGGCAGCGATGCGGGAACGGATACCGCTCGGCCGGCCGGGCCTGCCCGAAGATACGGCCGCCGCGGTGGCCTGGCTCGCCAGCGACGATGCCCGCTACATCACCGGCGAAGCCGTGAATGTCAGCGGCGGGGAAGAGATGCACTGAGCCAACCGGCCGCCAGCATGGAACTCAAACAGCTCGAGCGCTTCCTGGCCGTTTACGACCAGGGCAGTCTCGCCAAAGCGGCGAAGACGCTAGGCCTGACCCAGCAGGCACTGAGCGCGACATTGGCGAACCTCGAGGAATCGCTCAAAACGCGCTTGTTCGATCGCGGTCCCGGCGGTGTGACCCGCGCGACGACAGCGGGAGAAGCACTCGTAACGCACGCGCGGGCGCAGCTCGCGGCGGATGCCCGGGCCGCAGACGAAATTCGCGACATCAGCGAAGGGCGTACCGGTTCCGTCACGATCGGGGTCGGCGAAGCGTTCGCGGGCCAGATCATCGTCGATGCCGTCCTGAAGCTTCAGGCGCAATATCCGCAGGCTCGGGTCAACCTGATCGAGGGCTACTCAGAGCAGCTGCGCTACCGGTTGTACGAGGGTGAATTCGACTTCATTGCGGCGGGAGTCAGCGCGTTCGAACTGGATACCGAATTCACGCGCGAACAGATCTACAGCGATGACGACGTCGTCGTGTGCCGCAGGGATCACCCTCTGGCACAGCGAAAGAAACTGAAACTGGCGGACCTTAGCGGCTACGGCTGGCTCGTGCCCTACTCGCGACCGTCGGATCTGAACACGATCGTCGATACGTTCGTTGCTCACAACCTGGAACCGCCGACGCAGCTGATCGGCAGCGACGCCTATCGAATCGGAATGCAGTTGCTGGCGCGCTCGGATCTGCTGGTCATGGTGTCGCCCGCACTGATTGCGCCCGAACTCGACGGTGACTCACCGTTGCTGTGTCGACTGAAGATCAACCAGCCCACCATTCACCGTCATGCAAGCCTGATTTTTCCCCGAAATCGCCCGCTGACAGCGCAGGCCCGGCTGCTGCTCGACGAAGTGCGTCAACAGGCGCGGCTGTATGGCAACGAGCACCAGGGCTGATCCGTTAACCCGACCTCGAACGCTCGCTATGCGGCCGTCACGCCGCCATCGACACAAAGCACCTGTCCGGTGATGTAAGACGCCGCGTCGGAAAGCATGAAGGCGATTGCCGCGCTGACCTCAGCAGGTTCGCCCAGCCGCCCGAGCGGTACGTTATCCACCATGGCCTGAACGCGCGCTTCGTCAGCGCGGGCCTCCGCCGTCATTGGCGTCACGATCGGGCCCGGCGCAATCGCATTGACCCGCACGCCGCTGCCGGCGAGTTCCAGCGCAAGGGCCCGCATCAATCCATTGATGCCGGACTTCGACGCCGCGTAGGCCGCCGCGCGCGAATGACCAATCAGGCCGATCTGGCTCGATATCAACACGATCCCCCCGCGACCCGCGGACTGCATCGAGCGTGCGCATTCGCGGACGACCTCGAACGTGCCGGTCAGGTTGATGTCGAGGACCCGCTGCCAGTCTTCGAGTGTCGTCTCCAGTCCGGGACGATGCTCGAATATTCCTGCACAAGTCACGAGACCGTCGACGCCGTTGAGCACCGCAATCGCGGCTCGCGCGGCGCCGGCAGCTTGCCGGAGATCGCGCAGGTCGGCGACGAAGCAGGCATCGCCCGGCAGGTCTTCGGCGAGCGCCGCCACAGCCGCGTCGTCGCGAACCAGCGCCGCGCAATGCGCGCCCGCGGCAAGCGCATCGCGCAGGAATTGTCGGCCGATGCCGGAATCGGCACCCGTGATCACGATCCGCCGCTCCGCGAGCAGCGTGCTCCGGAAAGACTGTTCCTGCGTCGTCAACTCCTTCCTCCCGTCACGCCGCTGGCCTCGTCATAACCGCCCTGCCCGCTCAGCGCCGCCCATTTCCGGAAGACGCCGGATGCCGGCACGCTGTCTGCTGCAATCAGCTCACGCCAGACGCGAGCGGCTTCGACGTAATTCGGCACGCTGCCCGGAAACATCGCGATGGAAAACGCTTCGGCCAGTTCCATCTCATCGACACCGTCCGCATACCCGGCGACGATCTGCCAGCGCAAACCGTCCCAGTTAGCAAGACACGTGTGCACCGCGCAAGCTGTCATGTGCGCGAGTGGCAGCGGCGTCTCTGCAGCCAGCCGGCGGAACGCGGCCAGGTATTCGTCGCGCGGCGAAAATTCCGGCAGATGCGGCATCCAGTGCCTGTCGATGAAGTGATGGGCATCGCTACCCTTGACGAAGGCAGTCAGATTCGTCGCGGCAGCGAGCTCCGCATCGGTCCCGCCGGCATCGCGAAATCGTTTTATGTGATGCGTCCCGAGATCTTCGTTAGTCGCGATCAGCACGCCCATCCAGACGAACTCGTGCTGCAGGCGGGTCAGCTGGCGCTCGGTCAGCGCAATCGTCGTATACAGCTCGTCATAGGCGTCGAGAAGTTGCGGCATCGAGATCGCCATCAGCCCGTGATGAGGCAACAGGTAACCGCGTTTATCGCGAACCTCCGACAGAAATTCCGCCAGTTCTTCGTCTTGCATCTTCAGATTCTCGTCGCATCCGCGACTTGTATAATCGCATGCCTACTGTACACGTTGAGAAGGCGGACATGAATTCAGACGGAGCATTGAACGGGCAGGTAGCAATCGTGACCGGTGCAGCTCGCGGAATCGGGGCAAGCGCCGCTGAAGCGCTCGCCGCGCGCGGCGCCATTGTGCATGTGACCGACATTCTGGACTGCGCATCGACCGTCGCGGTGATCGAGAAAGCTGGCGGAGCCGCATACGGACATCACTTGGACGTGCGCGATCGCTCGGGCTGTGCGGATCTTGCCGCGTCCATTCACGCAAAACACGGCCGGATCGACGCGCTCGTTGCCAATGCCGGCGTCTGCCCGGCGGGTTCGGTAGTCGGCGACTGGGAGCAGTGGGAAAACGTGCTGGATGTCAACATCAACGGCACACAAAACTGCGTGGCCGCAGTCTGGGATTTCATGTGCACAGCACGCAGCGGCCGGATCGTCACCGTCACTTCGATGGCATATTACCGGGGCGGCGTCATAGTCGGCGCCGAGTACTCAACGTCAAAGGCGGCCATCGTCGGTCTGACCCGGCATCTTGCGCGAAACGGCGGTAAGTTCGGTATCAACTGCAACGCCGTCGCGCCGGGCATCGTCGATACCGAAATGACGGCGAACTTCGAAAAGCCGGATTTCGACGAAATTCCCCTGCGCCGCTACGGCACCGCCGAAGACGTGGCCGGGCCGATCAGTTTCCTGTGCGGTCCCGAGTCGGCTTACATGACCGGCACGGTACTGAACGTGACCGGCGGAATCGTACTGGCAGGTTAAATTCTGGGCCCGGAGTCCGGAACAGTGACCTGCCACGATGATTCGTTGTCTCTCCTGTCGACAAACGAACGGCGTTGTTTTAGTCGATGGTGGTGATGGGTGGACTTTAAGTGACGCCATCTTTCTGGGCACGCGTCGCGTGACCGGAAAGATATGTGGCGGAACTTATGCCGAGCGAACCACTGGTTCGCGAGGCTAACCACCGACCCCGGCATTACGATGTGCAGGATGCACAAGTGCCGCGGAGGCCATGGATGGCCGGGAGCGGCGCGAGAGCGCTATATCAACCGTAACTATTTGTTTTAATTGATAATCGCCAAGGGGCGTCCGTTGTGACGTACAGGATGTACTAATGCCGCGTAGGCCAGGGATGGCCGAGAGCGGCCCAACTGCATGACCGTGCATAACGGTGCACAACCGGGTCCCACAAATCTCCCACATCCCATCAGCCCGACCTTAAGTAGATAGATCGTATAATGGTCTTGACTATTATACGATGCTATAGATAATAGCCTGAATGAAGGCGAAACTCCGTATCTACGACTCACTGCTGGTCGAACATCTGGCGACGAACCGGCAAATGGCCTTCATCAGTGGCCCACGACAGGTCGGCAAAACGACCACCTGCCGGAATCATGCGGATGCCTATGTCGACTGGGACAACATTGACGATCGTGAACTCATTCTCGCAGGTCCGGCGAGTGTTGTTGATCGACTCGGGCTGAACCGGTTGTCCGAAACCGTCCCGGTGGCGCTGTTTGATGAACTACACAAATACCCGCGTTGGAAGCAGTTTCTGAAAGGTTTCTTCGACACCTACGCCGATCAGGTTCGAATCGCCGTCACGGGCAGCAGTCGCATGGACGTCTATCGCCGCGGGGGCGACAGTCTGATGGGGCGTTATTTCCTTTACCGGATGCACCCGTTCTCCGTTGCCGAGACACTGACGCAGGAATTGCCCGACGCAAAGCGAATCGTTCGCCCGCCGGCGAGAATCAAGGCGACTGATTTCGAGGCACTCTGGGATCACGGTGGCTACCCGGAGCCCTTCCTCAAGCGCGATACACGCTTCAGCCGTCGCTGGCATTCGCTGCGCCTTCAGCAGCTGGTCCGGGAAGATATCCGCGACCTGACACAGATCCAGCAGATTGATCAGCTGGAACTGTTGGTGAAACTCCTGGCCAACCGTTCGGCACACCAGCTGATATGCGGCAAT
>JABAOE010009525.1_pt1 | contig 14667 bp, 13 predicted proteins | sample 7062141 | NCBI WGS metagenome assembly JABAOE01 (sample SAMN14538627, study PRJNA623070) | marine sediment metagenome | biome: marine biome [ENVO:00000428]; feature: marine pelagic biome [ENVO:01000023]; material: deep marine sediment [ENVO:00002113] | place: India: Gulf of Khambhat ... | reverse complement strand
GATGCCCTTGCGGATGGTCGAGGTAACTTCACCGCCGGCGAGCACGGCGCCGAGAAATTCGAAAATGGCGGCGACCAGGATCGCCTGCCGGATCGTCAACGCCCGCGAGCCGACCGATGTCGCCATCGCATTGGCAACGTCGTTCGCGCCAATGCCCCAGGCCATGAAAAGGCCGAACACAGCTGCAAGACTGACATAAACAATCGCTGCATCCACCGGAGTTCCCCCGACTATTCTCGTTTTAGTTTAATGAGAGAGCAGGAGTTCGAGTCGGCGACCGACGCGTTCCGCCATATCTGCAATTTCACCGGTGAGTTCGATCACCCTGTAGAGGAAGATGACGTTGACCGGGTCGAGTTCGCCCTCAATTTTAAATAATGCGCCCCGCAAATCTGCCTGCAATTCATCAGTGTCGGTCTCGATCTGGTCGAGTTCCTCGATCAGTGACTCGACGAGTGATACTTCGGCGCCGCGGAACCCGGTCGTGAAAAGCTCGTCGAGTTCGCGCACGCTTTTTCGCGCCTGCTTGGCTGCATCCACGTTTCTCGCTACGAAATCGAGGAATTGTTTGGCAATCGGCTCGGGAATCTTCATTTGTCTGCCGAACACGAGTCCCGACACATCCCTGCTGCGGTTCGCCATCTTGTCCTGGACGAGCAACAGCTCGAGCAAGTCTTCGCGAGGTACCGGCATGAAGAGGCTTTTCGGCAGGCGCAGCCGGATTTCCTTTTTCAGGTTGTCCGCTTTGTGTTCGAGTTGGGCGATCTTTTCACGTGACTTTCTTGCCGCATTCCAGTCTTCTTTCACGACGGCGGCGAAGAACTTGTTCAGCTCACGTGTGCATTGATAAGCGATATTGACGTGTTTCTCGAGCGGCAGGACCGGCGATGAGCCGAATATGNNTGGCCACTTTAGGTCTCCCTGTCGGGTTAATTCCTGTTGTTGTTCTGCGTCGGCATGCGAATGCGTTCGGGCGGTATCGTACCAGACGTAGTGCTCCCCGATGCAATTATTCACGATTCCGGCGCATGCTACACTGCCCGTCCCCAAGGCAATGACAAGGAGAATGGCTGCAGTGGGCTACTGGTTGATGAAGTCAGAACCCGATGCATACAGCATCGACGACCTGGAACGGGACAAAATGGAACCATGGGATGGCATCCGCAACTACCAGGTGCGCAACATGATTCGTGACGACATGCAAATCGGCGACCAGGCGTTCTTCTATCACTCGAGCTGCAAAGTACCGGCTATAGTCGGCATCATGAAGATTGCAAGCGCAGCCTATCCCGACCCCACGCAGTTCGATCCGAACTCGAAGTATTACGACGAAAAAAGCACCGAGGAGGAACCACGCTGGCTGCTCGTCGATGTTCTGTTCGAGCGCAAGACACGAAGACCGATCACACTCAAGGAACTCAAGGACCATCCCGGGCTGGCCGACTTCCGGCTGACGCAGCGGGGCAACCGCCTCTCTATATTCCCGGTCAACGAAGCACACTGGAACCTCATCCTCGGCCTCGAATGAGGGCCGCTGGGCCTTTGCGATATAATTCGCGTCCGACGCAAAATCAATAATGTATTCGGCTGACTGCCGGGACAGGGGGAAACGATGAAATCTCGAGGAATTCTATTATTGTCGCTCGTCATCGGCGGCTTATTGCTGATTGGCTGCACCCGCGAGCAGGCTCCGGCCGAGCCGGAAGCCACCGTAAGTGCTGAAGTGCTCGACCTGGCGACACGGGCCGGTGCGCCGCTGTTCGATGGCATGGGCAAACACCATCACCCGATCACGACCAGCGATCCTGATGCGCAACGATATTTCGACCAGGGCCTGGTGATCGATTTCGCCTTCAATCACGCAGAGTCCGCACGCTCCTTCCGTGCTGCACAAAACCTGGATCCAAACTGCGCCATGTGTTTCTGGGGAGAGGCGCTTGCACTCGGACCAAACATCAATGTGACAAGTGACGGCAAGGTCGTCATGAGCGACGACGAAAGGAGGACCGCCTACGCAGCGATTCAGAAAGCCGTTGCGTTAAAAGACCAGGAACGATTGACCGAGGTGGAACGCGATTACATCGACGCGCTGGCAACGCGATACAACGGCGACCCGTCGACGGACAGGGAGCCGCTCGACCTGGCTTATGTCGATGCGATGCGCAAACTGCACCAGAAGTATCCCGAGGATGACGACGCGGCATCCCTGTTCGCGGAGTCGATGATGAATACGATGCCTTGGGATTACTGGCTCGATCCCGAGAATCCGAAGCCGCTGACCGAGGAGGTGCTCGCAGCGCTGGAAGGCGTTCTCGATCGGAATCCGGAACATCCGCTCGCGATTCATTTATATATTCACGCAGTCGAAGCATCGTCGACGCCGGAACGCGCGGAAGCGCCGGCAGATACACTGCGTGACCTGGTGCCGGGCGCCGGGCACCTCGTCCACATGCCGTCGCACATCTATTGGCGGGTCGGCCGTTATGCCGATGCATCAGAGGCGAATGTTATGGCGGCAGCCGTCGACGAAGCCTACATCGCCGCCTGTAATGCGCAGGGTTTCTACCCGGCCGCGTATTACCCGCACAACATTCATTTCCTGTGGGCGGCATCGAGCATGGAAGGCCGCAGTGCAGTAGCGATCGATGCGGCACGCAAGGTTGCCGCCAATGTGCGGCTCGAGATGATCGACGAGTTTCCTGGCGTCGAGTTCTTTAACACGATTCCGCTCTTAGCGCTGGTCCAGTTCGGTCGCTGGGATGATGTCCTGGCCGAACCTGCACCGCCCGCGCATCTCGAATACTCGCAGGCGATCTGGCATTACGCGCGTGCGACGGCCTATGCAAAACAGGGCAAGCTCGATGATGCCCGTGCAGAGCATGCGAAACTTGTACCGCTGCGCGATGAAACGGACGTCGTGTTCCTCGACAGCATCTATTACCCGGCGACGATGCTGTTGACGATCGCCGACGCACTCGTGCAAGGCGAGATCGCCATGGCGGAAGACAGGCACGATGATGCCATCGCGCTTTTCACGCTCGCGGTCGAAACGCAGGATGAACTGCCCTACACCGAACCGCCGTTCTGGTACTACCCGACGCGCCACACGCTCGGCAAGGCGCTGCTGACGGCAGGCAGGGCCGCAGACGCCGAAGAGGTCTACCGGGTCGACCTCGAGCAATATCCGCGCAACGGCTGGGCACTCTATGGCCTGATGCAGGCTCTCGAGGCACAGGACAAGGACGCGAGCGAAGTACGTGGTCGCTTCGAAAAGATCTGGGCGCAGGCAGACGTAACGCTGACTGCATCAAGATTCTGAGTGACAGGGGGCGGAGCCCGGCTCCGTCCCCTTATTCCTCCAGCCTGGACCGAATGTCGGAGCTCCTGCCGAGGTCGAGGATGACAACGAGGTCACCGGCTTCGGCCCAGTCGAGCGCCGCGTCGAATGACTCGCTTTCCGTGATGAAATATCGAATCTGATCCTCGCTCGCGCCGCATTTCAGTAATTCGTCGCGAATGATCGTGAAGACTTCGCGTTCTTCCCGGCCCCGTCTGTAATGTTCGAGTTCCGCGATGCACGCCAAGTCGAGCCCGATCGACCACGCACTCTGCGCAAGATCGCGAATCTGTTCGTCGGTCCTATCCCCTGCCTGCGCAAAGCACAACGCGCGGCGCTTCGCCGGGATTGCCCGCGCCATCGCGAACAGCGCCTGCATCGCCTGCGGATTGTGTGCGAAGTCGACGAGGACCTTGAAGCCGCGGCAGTCATAAACATTGCTGCGACCAGGATTCGCATCCTGCGCCATCGATTTCAGGCCCTGACGAATCTGCTCGACTGACATGCCGAGTCGCTCCGTCAGTGCCGCCGCGGCAAGCGCATTCGCGACGTTGTGCCGCGCGGCGCCGTCGAGCGTAATCGGCACGTCCTTCGCGGCACAAATCGATTCGCGAGCGGCGCCTTCGATTCTCAGAAGTTCGTCATCCGCATAGATATAGGCGAGTCCACCATCCTTGACGTGTTTCGCGATCACCTGATTATCCGGGTCGAGGCTGAACCAGGCGATCTTTCCATCGAATTCCTTCGACTTCTCAACCAGCAATTCGTCGTCGGCATTCAGGATCAGGACGCCCGCCTCCCTGACCGCGTGGCTGATCACCCACTTGATGTTCAGAAGTTCTTCGCGACTGCGTGAACCGAAATCGCCGAGGTGGTCGTCGGCGATGTTGGTAATCACGGCCGCATCCGCCGTGTTCACGCCGAGGCCGCGACGCAGCAATCCGCCACGCGCCGTTTCCAGGATCGCGACATCGACCTCTTTTTGCCGCAATACCATCCTCGCGCCGCCGGGCCCGGACCAGTCGTCGCGATCGATGATGCGGTCATTGACCGAAATCCAGTCAGTGCAGCTGAGTCCGACGTTCCTGTCGGCTGCTTGCAGTATGTGCTTGGCGATGCGCACCGTCGTCGTCTTGCCATTAGTGCCGGTAACGATGCCGACCGGCACATCGTGATACGCAGACCAGTCGACGGCCGACGGCTCCGGCAACTGGCGGAATGGCCAGGTTTCGGAACCCGCGCCGTGACCGACAGATACTTCATCGTCATCCCAGAGCAAAGAAACACCGTGGTCCATTGCCGCCCGTTCGAGCGCCAGGAGTGGGGGATTGACCTCTTCGTCAATCGCTTCCTTTATGGTGGTAACTGTCTCGTCAAACGACGGTTGCTCCGCACCATTGAATTCGGCATCGCAGCACGCCCAGACCCACTCGTTGATTGCCGAAGCGGCGTACAGGGCGTCGATCGGCCCGGAAAAAGCGATGCTGGCGCCACCCGACAGCCGGACGTGGTGGACCGATTCCGTGCCCCAGCCGACGGCGTCGAGCATCTCACGGATTTTCGCCTCACAGAACGGGATGAGCCTGTCGGCTTCTCCGGGCGTGCACGACACATCGAGTATCGAACCGGGCTTGTCCCACAAGAGGTTCGGGCCCGTCAGCCGTCTTGCGTCGAGAAACTCCATTGCATCAGTCGCCAGCTTCCTTCGCGATCCGGACGCCGCGCTCGTCGCTGATGATTTCGATGTTATCGTCGAGACGGAAGTGACCGGCCTGAGGCAGTTCCATCACAGCGGTCGACTTCTTTTTGACGTCATCGCCCTTTGCCTCTGCATTGAAATAAATAATCTGCTTCCAGCTTCGCTTGATGTTATCAGCCAATATCAGGACTAAATCATTGGGCTCCGCCATCTGTAACGCCCTGCTGGTCGCTTCCTGCTCGTCCGGAATGACATCGATGCGATCCGAACTCACGTCTTCCGCGAGTAGCTGGTTTTTCAGCATGACCGCGACTTCGTCGGTGCCGCGCCCGCGGCGGTTGTCGTCGCAACGGCAAATGAAATGATCAAAGTGTCCCGCTGCAATCTTGGCAATTTCGCGAATGTCCTCATCTCGACGATCACCCGGCGCAGCCAGCACGATGATGCGCCTTGCTTCGGGTTCGAAGCGGTCGACGAGGTCGCACATGGCCTTGACCGCGGCGGGATTGTGCGCATAGTCGAGAATGACCTTGAACGGGTGCTCGTTGTAGACGTTCATGCGACCCGGTGCCTGGAAGAACGTCGAATCGAAGGTACGCAATCCGTGGCGGATGTCCTCGAGGTTTTCTCCCATATTGTAGGCAAGCGCCGCGGCAAACATCGCATTCTGTACGTTGTGCATGGCCCGGCCTTCGATCGTCGCAGGTATCAGGTGCGTCCAGAGCAAAGGTGTGTGCGCCTCGTTGTCGTAGATTGAGATCATGTGCCCATTCATGCCCTCTTCGAGCACGAAAGCCTGGCCGCCGGCACGGATATGTTTCTTCACCAGCGGGTGGCCAGGATTCATGGTGACATAACAAAGCGTTGACGCATCCGTGTAGTCCGCCATTTGCAGGCAGAGGCTATCATCGGCGTTGAGTACGGCCGCATCCGTTGCTATCTCGATCGGCACTCGCTTGATCTGCGCGAGCTGTTCGAGTGTCTCGATGCCTTTGAGTCCCAGGTGGTCCCCGCTGACATTCAGGCAGGCGGAAACGTTGCATTCCTGAAATCCCAGGCCACCGCGGAGCATGCCGCCGCGCGCCACTTCCATGACGGCCGCATCAACTGACGGATCGCGCAGAATCATCTTCGCTGATACCGGCCCGGTCATATCGCCCGGTACGCTGAGTTTGCCGTCAATATACACGCCGTCGGTCGACGTCAGCCCAACAGTGTGACCGCTCATTTTCAATATGTGCCCCAGCATACGAGCCGTCGTCGTCTTTCCGTTCGTGCCGGTGATGGCGGCGATTGGAATACGGCTAGGCTGGTCCGGCGGAAACAGCATGTCGAGAACAGGCCCGGCGACGTCGCGCGGCGTACCCTCGCTCGGCGCAACGTGCATGCGAAAACCAGGTCCCGCGTTGACTTCGCAGATACCGCCGCCGGTTTCGCGATAGGACTCGGTGATGTCTTTCGTCAGGAAATCGACGCCCCCGATGTCGAGCCCTATTGCCTTGATCGTCCGCTCGGCCATCTCGCGATTATCCGGGTGGATGACATCGGTCACGTCGATCGCCGTTCCGCCCGTCGACAGGTTTGCCGTCGATCGCAGGTAGACGATCTCGTTTTTTGCGGGAACGGTGCTGTGGTCATAACCGAGCTTCTTGAGCAGGCGTTCCGCCTGGTGGTCGAACTCGAGCCGCGTCAATACCTTCTCATGCCCCACGCCACGTCGCGGATCCTCGTTAACCATGTCGACCAACTGCTCTATGTTGTGCTTGCCATCTCCGACGACATGGCCCGGCATTCTCTTTGCCGCGGCAACGAGGTTGCCGTTAACAACGAGCAGCCGATGATCGTAGCCCTCGAGATAACTCTCGACGATGACATTGCGGCCATGTTCTCTCGCCTTGTCGAATGCGACGCCGACTTCCTCGGGCGTCTTCAGGTTGATCGACACGCCGCGGCCGTGATTACCGGCGAGCGGCTTCAGCACCACTGGGAAACCAATTCTTTCTGACGCACGCACGGCGTCCTGGGGCCGCCGCACGAGCTGCTGTTTGGGTACCGGCAGGCCGAGGTCCCGCAGGATACGGTTGGTCTCTTCCTTGTCGGAGGCCAGTTCGACCGCGATATTGCTGGTGCGGCCGGTCGTCGTCGCCTGGATGCGCTGCTGGTATTTGCCGTGACCGAACTGCACCAGGCTTTGCCGGTTCAGGCGGATCCAGGGAATGCCGCGTTCTTCGGCAGCCTGTACCAATGACGCCGTGCTCGGACCGAAAGCGCGCGATTGAGCGTAACGGATGAAATCGTCGCGCTCCTCGGCAAAATTCCAGTCGCTCGGGGGCGCTTCGGCAGGCCTGACTTCCTTGGGAAGCAGGCTGTGGATCAGGTCGAGGGACAGCCGGCTCGCTTCGCGCCCGACCTCAGCGTCGAGATACTGGAACCACATGTTGTACAAGCCTCGCTGGCCGTCAACCGATCGCGTTCGCCCGTAGCTGACTTTCGAGCCGGCGACGTTTTGCAACTCGATCGCAACGTGCTCCATGACGTGTCCGAGCCAGGTCCCTTCGTCCTCGTGCAGGCGACGCACGAATCCACCCGGTTCGCCGTAGGAACAACCATGCTCATGCAGTCCGGGCATGTAGTCGAGCAACGGCTCGACAAACGACTTGCCTAGGCGTCCGGTGGGCCATTCTTCGAGTTGCTCGAGATCGAGCACGTGCCGGATGACCGGGAAGTGGGCGTAAATGCTGGGGCCAACGTAAACGTTGCTTTCGACGATTTTCATCGCGGTGACTCCGTCGTACTTCTTATTCGGCCATTTCTTCGGCGTATGCTGTCCTGGACTCGATATCGAAACGGCCGCCAGAGATAAGTATATGCAGTTTTACGCCGATCAAGCTGACCGGATCGCCACGCTGCGCGCGGTCCATCGAGGAGTAGGTCAGCTTGGTCGGGTCGATGATCGTGATGCCGCCAGTGCCGACGACCTCGAGGTCGTCACCGGGCTTGATGAATGCGGCCGTGTCCTCGTCCAGCCCCATGCCGATCGCGAACGGGTTGTAAGCGAGTGCGGTCAGCAGCCGACCGAGGCGGTCGCGCTCGCGAAAATGCTGGTCGATGATGAAATTATTGGTCAGGCCGAGACCCGGGGCCATCGTTACCATGTCGGGATGCGGCGTACTGCCTTCGACACCTCCGGCAATCATGTGCTCGGGCATGAACGCGGCACCGGCCGAGGTGCCGGCGACGTGCATGCCATTGGCGTTGCGGCGGCGTATCGCCTGGGCGACCGGCGTGCCGCCGAGCGTAGTGGACAGTCGCAGCTGGTTGCCGCCGGTCATGAACACGCCGTCGGCCTTCTCGATGTACTCGAGATACTGGTCCGACTGGCAGTCTTCGCGCGTGATCAGTTGCAAAACCTCGGCGTGGCGGATGCCCAGCTTGCGAAACAGTTTCTCGTAATTGCGCCCGGTATCTTCGAGTTCTGAAGCCGTCGGGATGATGGCGATGCGTGCAGTCTTGCCACCGCAAAGATCGACAAACCTGTCGAGTATTTCCGGGTTGTGGAATTTCTCCTCGGCGCCACCGATCGGCACCAGGTAGCCGCGGTTCGCGTAGTCACTGTTACTCGACGGACTCATTATTCTTCTTGCTCTCTATCCTGGTTCTCAAACTGGCCAAAGACCTTTTGTTTTCCTGCCTGCACGTGCCAGATCCCTGCGATCATGACGTCGCTGATGTCGTTATTATCGTCGAGCACGACCAGGTCCGCCGCATCGCCGTCGCGGATTCGGCCGCGATCATGCAATCGTAGTATATCGGCCACGTTGGAGGTAAACGCCGGCAAGACCTCCTCGAGCGCCGCACCCTTTTCCAGCAGCGCCTTCAGCGTCCCGATCAGGCTGGCTGGGCGGCCGATGTCCATGTGCAGCATCTCGCCCTGTTCGTTGAACACCGGCAAACAGCCGCCACCATCCGAGCTGATCGTCACCCGCTCGGCGGGTGCCCCCGACTCGAGGTATTTCAGCAAGGCGACATCGGCCGGCCACGCATCTTCGTCTTCGGCAACGGGAAACGCGGTGATGTCGACCGTGCTGCCGCGGCGTGCCAGTTCGATCGCTTCTTCGAACAGCGCCTTACGCCGGTTCACGTGGGTCGGATTGAATACGCGTGGCGGCAGCTCGCTGAAGTCCAGCGCCTGGCGCACGAGATCGAGGCCCCGCTCGCCGTCACCGAGGTGCAGGTGCACGATGCCCGCCTTGCCTGAGATCATGCCCGCGACATGCGCGTCGCTCGCGATCCGCAGCAGCTCGTCCCGCGTCGGCTGGCTCGAGCGGTGATCGGAGAGCGCGAGCTCGCCGATGCCGATCACCGGGTCGAGATAGACGATATCGTCGCGCACACTGCCCGTCAGCGTTACCGGGGGCACGTGATAGCCGCCGGTATGGCACCAGGCACCGAGCCCCTCCTCCCGGAGCGCGCGGGTCTGGGCCAGCAGTGCCCGCGTGTCCCGCGTCGTGTCGTCGGTGCCCAGCACGCCGACGACGCTCGTGACCCCGGCGCAGGTGAATTGCCCGAGCGGCACCGGCGGGACCCGTGAGCTGAATCCGGATTCCCCGCCGCCGCCCGTGACATGGGCGTGCCCGTCGATGAAACCGGGAATGACGCGCCGCCCCTCGAGATCGAATTCGCTCGTATGCGGTGCGACTCCGTCCACTTTGTCACTGACGGCAACGATCCTGCCGCCACCGATCAGCAAATGGCGCAGGCCCAGATCCTCGGGCGCGAAGATCTGCGCGTTTGACAAGAGTTTCAGCACGTGAAAGATCCGGGGGTCAAAAAAGGGGCGCTATATTACACTAAGGAATTACGAGCAGATACGCACCCAGCCCCAGAAAAATGAACGAATTGCCGCTCGGAAAGAATACGGACTATCCACAGGAATATGCGCCCGAAGTCCTGGCCGCCGTGGCACGAACCCCGGCCCGCGAGGCCCTGGGCCTGGGCGCCGATTTGCCGTTCCAGGGCATGGACATCTGGAACGCCTGGGAGCTGACCTGGCTCGCGGAATCTGGAAAACCAATCGTCGCGACAGCCGTCATCACCGTGCCCGCCGATTCGACCAATATCGTCGAATCGAAATCGCTGAAGCTCTACCTGAACTCGTTCACGATGTCACGATACGCGGCAAAGGGCGAACTCGCCGGCATCATCTCCCGCGATCTGACGGACCTGACCGAGTCGAATGTCGTCGTCGACGTCAAGCCGGCGACAGAAGTGGCCTCGTACCGTATCGTCGATTTTCCCGGGGACTGTATTGATCACCTGGACGTGCAGATCAACACCGGCGGCGTCGATGCGAATCTGCTGAAAACGGAAGAAGGTGACGCGGTTGAGGAAGCCCTGCATTCACACCTGTTACGCAGCAACTGCCCGGTAACCAACCAGCCGGACATGGGCAGCTTGCTGATCCGCTATAGCGGACCGAAAGTCGACCGTGAATCACTACTCGCATACATCGTCTCGTATCGCCAACATAACGATTTTCATGAAGCCTGCGTCGAGCGCATGTTCGTCGACATCAAGAATCGCTGCAATCCGGATAAACTGACTGTCTATGCCAGATACAACCGCCGTGGCGGTCTCGATATCAATCCGTTCCGTTCGGATTTTGAATCTACGGTAGAAAACCTGCGCCTCTGGCGACAGTAGCCGGAACAATTATTCACCGTCCGCTTTCGGCCAATAGCAGCTATTCAACAGTCTGACACCTGACCGGCGACTTATAGTCAATAGCCGTTGTTTAAATGATATCGTCCCTTGCGTTGGTTGCGTTTTCGTCACTAGCCAGAAAATCTGCATCCTTCAGATCCGTGTCAAGCATGATTTTGCGAAGCCGAAGTACTGCCGTGTTAACTCCCCCGGCAAACTTATTCTCGTTTTGATGGATAAGAACACCGTCGCGGAATGTGAAGTTCGAGTATTCAGTGAGGAACTGCATTACTGAGCCGTTTATCGACATACTGCCCTTAACCTTTTCGATACGCCAATTGTCGGCATTGACAATGTAATCTACCCTCATGCCATCCTCGAAAAGAGTTATGACATATGACTCGTCTTGCGCCGTCAAACTCAGAGAATCAATCTTATTTTGCAGTACCAATGGCGAATAAAGGCGCATCAACTGTAGCCGCATGGCGTCACGCTGAGGGCGCATCGCTACCCGTGCAGGCGCTTTGTTGTATGCGACGTAGCTTGATTCGCCATTAACTATTCGGGTTTCCTTTTTGCCGGGATAAGTCACTTCTACCTTAAGTTGGTCAGGTACGCGGATACTACGCGAGTCAGTCCCATGGCGACTCCCGATCAAAGCAACAACATCCCATTCCTGGATTTGATTATTCAGCTTGTGAAGGTTTTCTTTCCCACCGTAGGATTTGACAAGTTGCTCGAGGAGTGTTTCCAACTCAGGTGACTGAGAAATGACGTTGCCTGAGCAGGCCATTAGCAGACAGGCCAAGGTGACGTGGATGAATCTCTGCATGCCACAACGCAATTGAGACTGTAATCGATTAGTCATACCCGAGTTGCCCCCACAATATTGATGTCTTCTTCAGTGTACAGGGAAACTACACTCGTCTTCGGCATCCGCTTTGGGTCGTTAGCGGCCCCTTGTGCAAGTCTAACCGAATGTCCGCTTTCGGACGGAAAGCGGACACTGATCTCGATTCGAATTGACCGTATCAATCTATACAATCGCCGATCATTGTCGTTAATCGGCAATATCATCCGAACTCAGCTCGTGACCCCAATCCCTTTTCGCTGACATGTACTCCCTGTTGGTTTCACTGACGCCACAAACATGTTTTACACGCGTGATATTTGATACGCCAAGCGCTTCGAGGTCGTCCACTTTTTTCGGATTGTTAGTTAGCAAACGAAACGGTTTGTCGCCGAGAAAATATTTGATCAGTGATGCGGCGTCGCTGAAATCACGCGAATCATCGGGCAGGCCGAGCGAGCGGTTCGCCTGGTAGGTGTTCTCGCCCGCGTCCTGCAAAAGATAGGTGGCCGCCTTCGCCCACAGGCCGATTCCCCTGCCCTCGTGACCCGACATGTAGACGATCATGCCACCGGCGGGATCGTCTGCAATTCGTTCGAGTGCCGCGATGAATTGCGGTCCGCACTCGCAGCGCTCGGAACCGAATACATCACCGGTCAGGCAACTGGAGTGAATACGTACGAGCGGATTGTCCCATTGTGTAGGCTCACCAAGGGTCAGCACGCTGTTGATGGCCATGGCCTCGGCCATCACAGCGAATGAGCGCTGCCCGCCGCGCTCGCGAAGCTCGTCGGCGAGTTCCTGGGTCTTGCGAAGCTCGGTATGCCGCACACTCGCGTACCAGATCGTGTCGTAATGACGCCCGCGTCGCTCGAGCGGCAGCGGAATCGGGCCCAGGATGCTAAGCGCATGGGCACCCGGTTCCGGTGCATGATTCGGGTCCGTGGTCCGTCCCTGCGCATCTATGCGTATGAGCTTGCCCTGCTCGATGAGTCGCTCACGAACCGTGGGATCGATATAGCTGAACATGGCGAAAGCCTACCATCCTTATCGCAGCTACAGCCGCTCTCTTTGCGGCCCGTTCAAAACCCTTGCTGACCAATGGGTCATTAAGGTATAGTTACTGACCCATGAGTCAGTAGAGGGAAATGCCCGTGGCAGAGCCGCGTTTCCAGCGCCGCAAGGAAGACCGTCCCGAGGAGATCACCCAGGCAGCGCTCGAAGCGTTCGCCGAGAAAGGCTATGCGGCGACCAAGGTGGACGACGTCGCTAAGCGTGCGGGCGTCAGCAAGGGTCTGCTGTATCTCTATTTCAAGACCAAGGAAGACCTGTTCAAGGCCGTCATCCGCAGCTTTGTCTCACCGCGCATCGATGCGCTGATCAGCAACATCGAGCAGACGGAGTTGTCGGCGGAGCAGTTTATCCGCGGACCGTTTTTGAGCTTTGCCAAGTCGATTCCGAGATCGCCGGTCAGGATTCTCATACGCCTGATGATTGCCGAGGGCCCGAAACACCCCGACCTGGTCCAGTGGTACTGGGACAGCGTCGTCTCGAGAGCGATCGAAGCATTGCGCTCGCTGTTCGACCAAGGCGTCGTGAACGGCGAGTTTCGACAGTCGGCGTTAAACGATTATCCACAGCTGCTCGTTACCGCCATTTTCTTCTCGACAGTATTCACGACTGTGTTCAGGCAGCAGGCGAAGCTCGATACCGACAGCTTCATCGAGGCGCATGTCGACATGGTGCTCGGCTCGATCAAGGCACAAGCGGCATGAAAACAATCATGACAATCTGCCTGTGCGTCTCGCTGACCTTGCTTGCCGCTTGCGATTCTCAAAACGCTAATCAACGAATCGTGGGACAGCTCGAGTCGGACCGTATCGAGATCACCGCCGAAGTATCGGAGCCGATCATCGAACGTCCCGTGATCGAAGGCCAGGAGGTCAAGGCAGGAACACTGCTCATCAGGCAGGACCCGGCGCGTATCGAATCGCGTATCGACGAGGCCAAAGCTGCTGAACTGCAGGCGCGCGCGCGGCTCGATGAGCTGATTCGCGGCCCGCGCAAGGAGCTGATCGTCGCCGCGCGGGCAGCGGTCCAGGGCGCAAAGGACGAACTCGAGTTTCGCGAGACCGATCTGGCGCGGGCGCAAGAGGTGTTCGAGCGAAATCTTGCCTCACACGAACTTCGCGATCGTGCCAAAGCGGCGAGAGACAATGCCAAAGCCCAGCTCGACAGCCTCGAGGCGAAACTCGAGGAGTTGCTCACCGGCACGACGCCCGAGGAATTGCGCCAGGCCGAGGAAGCGGTCGGCCAGGCGGAGGCGCGGCTCGAATCCCTCGGGATTGACCTGGAACGGCACGCTTCCGTCGCACCCGTCGACGCGGTCGTCGATTCGCTGCTGTTCGAAGTGGGTGAACGGCCGGCGGTTGGTCAGCCGATGGCCATCCTGTTATCGGGAGCGCAGCCCTACGCACGAGTTTTCGTCCCGGAGGCGCTGCGTGTGCATATCGCGCCCGGGACCAAGGCCAGAGTTTTCGTGGACGGACTCGATGAACCACTCGATGGCAGGGTTCGCTGGGTCGCGAGCGAGGCGGCTTTCACCCCTTACTTCGCATTGACCGAGCACGACCGTGGACGGCTCAGTTTTCCGGCGAAAGTCGATGTATTGAATGTAACGGCGAGGCTGCCCGACGGCGTGCCGGTCGAGGTCGAATTACTGATCGGCGGCGACTCGGAATGAACGGCGAAACCGATCTCGTCATCGAGGCTCGAGGCCTGACCAAACAGTTCGGCAGCCTGATCGCCGTCGATCATCTCGATCTCGATGTGCCACGCTCAATGATTTATGGCTTCCTCGGTCCGAATGGCTCGGGCAAGACGACGTCTATTCGGATGCTTTGTGGGCTGTTGACGCCGACTGAGGGGGGTGCGACGGTCCTCGGCCTGGATGTCCCAAAGCACGCCCGCGCGTTGAAGCCGCAGATCGGTTATATGACGCAGAAGTTTTCGCTCTACGCAGACTTGACGGTTCGTGAGAACCTGGCATTCATCGCCGACATCTACTCCTACCCGCGG
>JABAOE010004269.1_pt6 | contig 14667 bp, 19 predicted proteins | sample 7062141 | NCBI WGS metagenome assembly JABAOE01 (sample SAMN14538627, study PRJNA623070) | marine sediment metagenome | biome: marine biome [ENVO:00000428]; feature: marine pelagic biome [ENVO:01000023]; material: deep marine sediment [ENVO:00002113] | place: India: Gulf of Khambhat ... | reverse complement strand
CGAGTCAACATTTCGATTCCCTCATATCAAACCCTAGTGGGTTATTCGCGTAAAGATACGCGAAGCGATATCTTCAAAGACTTCAATTAACTCTGGTCCTTCCGGTGCGAAATAATAGTTTCCGCAGCTCACTTCTGGATCTGTAACGCCGCTACAAAACGGATCGGTCGTGGGTTGTCCGTCGATTCCAACTGCGGCAATATAGCGCAATAACTGTGCTCCTGCATCCGGCTGAACCGTGTACGCCGGGTGATTGGTGACGCCCGTTCCAAGTCCAATGGTGAAAATCACAGATCCGACTCCACCAGCTGCAGGGCAACCGGCAGGCGGCGGAATTCCCGGTCCCGGACAGCCAACGATGTCCGCTTGATCTCTCGCATAATCATCGGCATCGTAGTCGATGGAAGATGAATCGTGATAGGAAGGATCGTCATCGACACACCAGGGTGGCGTGCCATCGGTATAAGTCGATTCTGGACAGATCCAATCCGTAGAGACATTAGGATTGCCACTACCAATGGCTGCGTTGGTAGCGCCATCCGTCAGCAGGATCGTAATCCAGACCGCCTCTTCGCGCATTTCTGCTCGATCGCAAGTCCCATTGGTCGGATTGTCATCTACGCAGAAACGAGCTCCGGACTGGAGCAAGCCATCCCCAATATTTGTGGGCATGCAACCTCTCGGAGTGGTCACTTCGCAACCGGCTAGGGGTGGAGGACCCAGTGGAGAAGGTTCAACTTCTATCTGGTCCAAAACTACATGCGCACATGCTTTCGGATCCGTGGGGCTGCATCCGGCCGGAAGCAAGTCGGTATCATCCAGCTCGAGCCATACAGTCGGCAGCCTGCCAAATGTGACGATCGCGATGCGATCGTAGGGGAAGTACATACGATCGACCAACCGGTGAGCCGCATGGCGCACATCTTCAAAAGGCCAGCAGGCATCGTCAGAGGCATCCGGTGACGTCGGATAAGGAGGCGATGAGGGCCATGGCGTACTTTTGTTCAAGTTGCATAAAGNNTTCCTGGTCCGGTGGTTTCGCTGCACTCGTCTGTCGCACCATCGCCATCATTGTCATTGCCGTCGTAGCAGAGATCGATCGACATCGAATCCGACACATCCAGTGCCAACACGAGGTCGATCGAGGCTGCTTCCGACTCAGCATTGGCGCGGATCACGGTCGAACCCCATCCTACAATAGGAAGGAAGGCGAAACTAATCGGCATTTCGGCTTCGATGCGTACCACCTTGCGCGGCGCTCCATAGCTTGTGTTCAGCGGGTAGACACCGCCTGGACAAAGCGAAACATCATGATAGGTTGGAAACAGCGGGGAACCGGGGTTGTTCGAGAGATCGCACACGAAGGCTTTGGCCGTCCCTCCGGAAACGCCGTTCAGCTCCAGCATCTCCAGCGCCTCTGCGGAAAGATCGGGAGGATCCCAGCCCTCGCGGAATTGGTTGGCGGCAGCCAGCGCGGCTGCGTCGGTTGCCCGGCGTAGGTGACCGATCCCCGAGAACAGGATACCGGCGTCCACAGTAAGTCCGATAAAAGCCGCCAATCCAATGAAGGCAGCCGCCAGAATCACGAGCGCCTGGCCGCGCTGGGCGCGATCGTTGGACGTCAGATTACGGAAGTTTTTACGGATCAGGTTCGGCATAAGTATTCGGCATGATGGTATAGGCGTGAACGACAATCGGGTCGGGTACAAACATGGTGATCCAGGGAAGGCCCAGCAGCATTTCGTACTCGTAGTAGATCTCGNNATTTTGAATCGACAGGGCGTCCATCTTCGCGTTGATATCCGCGTCGGACAGCTTGGTCTGGTATCCATTCAGCGGACAGTTGCTGGCGCCTACGTTGGCGCCTGGGTAGCGAGTCAAGATCGCATTGTTCTGAAATCCAAACGCCGATACAACAATGTCACCGTTTACATCCGTGCAATTGGAAGGATCAGTTGGAAGCCAATTGATCCTTCCGTCAGAAGCTGTGAAAAGCGAACCGCGTGAGTTTCGGAAGGCTCGATTCCAGAAGTTTGGAGTCACAAAATCAGTGGGTGATCCAACCGTTGGATCATCATTTGCGGCAAAGCGTGCAGCTTCACGTGCTGCGTCAATTACATCCAAGTAAGTATTCAAGAGAAATCCAAATTCGATAAGGCCAGAAAGCAATATAAGAATGACCGGAAGCATGATCGTGAATTCGACCAGGCTCTGACCCCTTCGCTTGTCTCTTCTATGCAGCGGCCAAGATCCATTCTTGTTCGCTTTCTGAACCATAATGCCCTCTTTCAGAACTGACACAGCTGGGCTCCTCTGCCCACNNAGCTGGGCTCCTCTGCCCACCCATATCGGACCTATCCTAAAACCCTTCTCCATGACCCCTGCACAGTACCCGGGTTCCATTTCGGCCTATTGTTGCGCGCTTTGTACGGTTTTGAAACAAAAACCTTACAACAGCGGTGTGAATCACCTTACTTCATTCCCTGAGTATATGGCTCAAGCAGAGCCCTCCCGTCCTCCCCTTTTCGCAGCTGCTGTCACTCGGAAGAGACTCATTATATGTCGAGCATCTAATTGGGGGATTAGAAGCTTCGGCTTATGCGGGAAATGAAATGAGAATGAAACGGGTACTCAGCGAAATTGCGACCGAGAAGGCCGCTCACTGCTAAAGACACACCAGAGCTATGAAACCAGAGTATGAGCTAAGCCCGACTGTGCCGCAATGAACACAGCCAATCCTCCAAAAACCAAGAAGGGACTATAGGGTATTGCCATAAAGGCCTCATAACGACCACGTATCAACATGAAAAGCATGAATAATAGACTGAAGATTCCACCTGCGATGACCCCGATAACCAACGCAAGTACTATCCCTGGCCAACCGACGGCCAGTCCGATCACGGTTGCCAGGGCGACATCACCAAATCCAAAGGCGACTTCCTCGAGCGGTTGGCCGCGTAATCTCGATAAGACCCGGGCAAATAATCCTCCGAGCAGATATAGAAGGTAGACCGTAGCAAATCCTGCCAACCCGCCCAGCAGAGTCTTGGCTGGTCCGCGCGATGGGTCGAGCGTCCCCAACAACAGCAGGATGATTGCTGCGGGTATTGTGGTGACAAACAGGATCAACCGATGTTCATAATCGATAACGATAATGAGTAGAAAGTACATCGAGAGCATGAATGTCGGCCAGACGAATAGTGGTGACGGATCAATTGCAAACAGCGCAACAGACCAGGCGATCGCTATCGCCTCAACGATGGGCGCACGGTAGCCAACGGATGCTCCGCAGTATTCACAATCCTGGCTACCGCTCAAGTATGCAGACAGTCCTGACCACGCTGCCCGTGGGCGAGGAGCACCACATTCCTTGCAGGAGGGAGCTACCAGTCCACGTCGTCTTGGCAAGCTGTCAGCCAGCGCGTTGATCAAAACGCCGAAAACAAATCCAGAGATCCCCAGAACAATAGGCACGGCTCAAATTATATGTATCTGCCAGCCTAGCAACAGCGGATCGCGGGTACTGCCTTGCAGATTGATATTCGATCGAATATGATCGCGGCTCCAATTGCTTAAGAGCAAAGTTGCTCGATTCGCCGGAGGAACAATGAGTCATCGGTATCTGCTTTTCGTTATTCCCTTCGTGATAGCTGCCTGCTCCTCAGGCTCGAATGAAATTTCATCGCTGGGACTTGAAGGGAAGATTGTCTATAGTCAGGGGCCTGAAGGTTTGTGGGAAGTGGATTTGGATGATGGAGGAGTGAATCAGATTTGGGAGCTCACGGAGGGAGGCTTTGTATCGTCGGATCTGGCCGTATCTCCGGATGGCAGCACAGTTGTCATGGCTTATGCACCCCAGACAGATTCAGCGATCCTGCGGAGCGATCTATACCTGGTTGACATAGACGGATCCAACCTGCGACCACTGTTGGTTCACCGGACGCTATATGAGGCCTTCAATCACCCAACCTGGTCTGCCGATGGTAGCTGGATCTACTTCACGCGCAGCGACGTCTTGCTGGACGATGCTGAAGGTATTGGGATCCCGGTCCTGAACATCGAACGGGTGCCCGCTGGGGGAGGGGAACCGGAGCTGGTGATTGAAGATGCCGAGCAGCCTAGCTTCTCGGAGAGCGGAGAGCGGATGTCCTTCCTTCGCTTCAACCAGGACACATCCACCCGCAGTATCTGGACGGCAAACGTGGATGGCACAAATCAATCTGAGATCGTCCCTGACACGGCCTTCTTTGATATATCCAGTCCCCGTCTGTCGCCGGATGGCGATACCGTCGGATTCGGCGGATCAGGAGATTTGTCAGTCAGCACCAATCCTGGCCGCTCACATCTCCTGGATATGTTTGCGGTTCAGACTGCCTATGCACACGGTCTTCCCTGGGACTTCTATTCGGTGCCGTTTGAGGGGGGAGACATCTCGAAGATCTCCAGCTGGGAAACCGATGGAACCGTGCTGGCCTGGTCACNNGTTATGCTCACTGAGACCCCCCATCACGGAGGAATTGATTGGACCTCGGCTTCAGATTAGACTCCGCTGAAGACTGATTTTTTTGGTCCTGGAACGTCAGTAGTGAGGTTTGCGCGATTGCCTGACTCTTCCTTTGTCAAGATAGCCATGGAGAAAAGCTGCTAGCTGCGTGATGGAATCGGGTGTTGATCAAATAAGCAACGCCAGCATGGAGGCAGGCTATTCCCCTCCAAGGCCAGATCGCGACCGAATCGGAGCACTCACAGCCCTGGTCTTGATCTCCTACGCATTGATTCAAATCGTTACATTACCTACTCTGGAGGCTGAGATCACATTCCTCGGCCTACTGCTTCCGGCTCGTATCGATGTTAGGACAGTGATGCTTTCGCTGGCAGCTGCTCTGGCAGCAGTTGGCGCATTGTGGATGCTTCAGGCTCATCCTCTCTCCCGCATACGGCAGCCAGAATACATCACCGGTCTGCTTCCAGGACTGGCTGCACTGGGAATGGGTGCAGTCCTCAATCAAGTACCGATTGGCACAGTTTGGCTGGTTAGCCTGGTCATCGCGGGACTGATATTCATAAGCGTGCTCTACGCCGAATTTGTAGTCTTTGATGAGCGAGATCAAAGAAGTCAACGGGCAATCATGGGATTACGCACGCTGGGCATCATTGTTGTGGTGGGTATTACATTCGCGCTGGAGGTTGGAAGGCTTCGAGCCGTCTTCATTGTTCCAGCAATCTTTGTTAGCAGCACACTGGTGTGCTGGCGATCGCTTCGGCTGGATATTACCGATCGCTCAGTGTGGCCATTTTCATTTGCGTGTGGGTNNCGCTGTTGATTGGGCTCACGACCTACGTGGCAATCGGACTGCAGCTTGGTCTCCTGCGCAAATCACTCAATCCAAGGCTGATCTACGAATATGCGGGCATTTCCCTATTGGTTATCGGAGTTGCGCTCCTGCTCGCTTGATTCCACCTGCAAAGCGATTTCTTCCGCCGTGTCCGCGCGATACCGATAGGCGCGACAGTTCCAATTGCCACCCTCCTGGTACCAAATCAACTGATATGCCTCTGGATAAGCCGCTTCGCGCAAGTCTGTCAAGGAGGGTCCGGGAGGTCCGCTTGGGTGTGAATGGTAGATGGCGATAAGCTCCAGGCCGCTCTCCACAAATCCAAACAGCGCCCTGACTTGTTCAGAAGGGTCCATACGAAAACGAAATGGNNACCTGATCACGAGAGCCGCCCAGGAGCCCGCATGCTTCGTTCGGGTCTTCCTGGGCAACGTGATTCAGCATCTGCTGGTATTGCTGGACCGTTAACCTTATCCCCACCGCAGCTCTTATTGCGACCGGTCTTTGCTATCGTTGAATACCGCCCTCGGTTAGGCGTCTCATATCGCCAAGCGCATTCTCGAGTTCTTCTTCCTTCAGCGGACGATCTTCACTGACATGCATCAGAGACTCAGCGCTCAATTTTTCACGGGCAACTTCGCCCACAGTCACATTCCTTGCCAAAGCTTCCTTGACCAACTCCGCTCCTTGACTGTACCCAATCAGGGGATTCAAAGCAGTTACCACGATGGCATTCTTTTCCAGCCAACCGGTAGCCTTCTCAACATTCGCGGTAATACCCGAGACACAGCGTTCTGTGAATGCCTGCACGGAACCAATAACAACCTGCATCATCTCAAAGATGTTATGTGCCAGGATTGGCATCATCACGTTCAGCTCAAGTTGGCCCGCCTGTGCTGCCAGGGCGACCGTCGTGTCGCAACCTATCACGTGGTACATGGACATGTTGAGCATCTCTGCCAGAACTGGATTCACCTTGCCAGGCATGATGCTCGAGCCNNGCCGGTTGCTGGACCGGAAGACAGCAAGCGAAAGTCATTTGCGATGCGAGTGAGGGTCAGGGCAAACGTCCTCAGCGTAGCTGAAAAGTCAGCCATATCTGCCATCGATTGCATACTTTCAAACAAGTTGTCAGATTGCGACAGGCTCAAGCCGGATAGCTCCTGAAGTTTTTCCACCATCCGCGCGTGATACTCAGGGTGCGCGTTAAGACCAGTACCGGTGGCGGTGCCGCCGATCGGCATTCTTCTAAGACCTTCTGCGGCGCGCTCAATTCGCTCTCGATCACGCTTTACAGCTTTTGCATAGCCTCCAAATTCCTGGCCCAGGCGGACAGGGACTGCATCCTGCAGATGTGTCCTGCCGGATTTCACCACGTCATCGAAATCTTCGGCTTTTTGCTGCAACGCATCGCCCAGTCCGTCGACTGCGGCAAGCAACTCTTCCAGACGCCAGAGGCATGCGAGTCGAATTGCGGTGGGAATGGTGTCATTCGTGGACTGGGCCATGTTCACATGATCGTTGGGATGGACTCGATATTCGCCCACTTCGCCACCCAAGATAACGGATGCACGNNCATTTGTATTCATGTTGTGACTGGTGCCCGCTCCGGCTTGAAATGGATCCACCACGAATTGATCGTCCAAGTCCCCATCCATCACTTCTTGAGCAGCTTTCTGGATGGCGCTCGCCACCTCCCCGTCCAGCAATCCCAACTCTGTATTTACTTCCGCAGCTGCCCTTTTAATCGTTGCCATCGACCAGATGAAAGCTCGCCAGGGCCGCAACCCGGTAATTGGGAAGTTTTCAACTGCGCGCACCGTCTGCGCACCATAAAGCGCATCAGTTGGAACCTTANNATCTTTCTCGATACGAACGTCAGTCATGGAACTCCTCTCAAATGCGTATTCAGCTCTGTTGGAATCCGATTCCTGCTGCAAGGCTTGGCTCACCGAAGCCTGCGTGGATCATTTTCGGCCACCAAGCAATCGAAAAAGGGAGCCCGAAGGCTCCCTCACCGAACCCAAGATAAGGAATGGCTACTCATCGAGAGCTTTGTAGCCCATACCCTCCGTGAAGTAGTCGTAATTCGGGGGAATATCGGGCGAAAAGTCGATTACCTCTCCTGCCTCAGCCACACGCGTTGCGACCAGCTTCACCTCTTCACCATGTTCGTCTTCCCCCTCCCATGGATCATCGAATCCAGCTGTTCCCTGAGGCATATTGAGCACTTCACCACCTTTCGCGGCGTAGTCTGTGGGAACCTCTTCTTCTGGGAAGATAGCTTCATAAGGGCACTCAGGGACGCAGGCACCACAATCGATGCAAGTATCTGGATCAATGTAATACCAGGGCCACTCTGCGACCGGTTTTCCCGGAACGATACATTCAACCGGGCAAACATCTACACATGAACTGTCCCGTAAACAAAGGCTAGTTATGATGTATGTCANNAAATTCTAGTTTCAGTGTACAACTTTATGGTCTGTGGCGAAATTACTTTCACGATTATCCAGGCGATAGTAATAGTACGCACGCTCCCCATTGTACGGCGAGGAAGTGTGTCGTGCATTCCGGTTGAGGAGCAGCTTATACCTTGCTTTATTAGTACCGCCGATCTGGACTGGTAAATCGCATTGGATCACTACCAAACGACTACCTTTGAACGAAGATAGACAAAAATTCTTGGTCAAGCGGCTAGATCAATCTGCGCGAATTGACTTTCTCATCATGGAGTATCAGCGAACTCTTTTAGATCCACATGTAGCATCCGGAGCTCGCCCCAATCATAGGGACGCGCGGTATTTTAGACCTCGCCGTCGTATAATGTCAAGCTTGCTATGCAAAATTGGGTCTCGCGGTTGCCAGTCGGTGCAGTGCTGGCTTTCGCTGTACTGGCGGCTTCAACCTCATCCATCTTCATTCGCCTTGCTCAATCCGAAGCTTCCTCGCTGGTCATCTCGGCGTATCGTCTTTCCATCTCTGCGCTGATCCTTTCGCCTCTTCTGCTACTTCGTCATCGAGAAGACATCAAGGCAATTTCCAGCAGCGACAGACGGCTATCGCTTTTTGCAGGTGTATGCTTGGCTCTCCATTTTGCGACCTGGATCACCTCCCTGGAATACACCACAGTGGCCAGCTCGGTTGTTTTGGTACAGACCACTCCATTGTTTGTGGCAATGCTGTCGCCGATGCTTCTCCGCGAGCAGATATCACGCCGCCTTTGGATTGGAGTGCTGGTAGCCACAGTTGGAACTTTGATTGTCGGGATCAGCGATGCGTGCGGCCCAGGGGGTTGTTTGCCAGTTGGACAGCTTGTTGAGGGATCGGCGCTATTCGGCGATCTACTGGCACTGGCAGGAGCTGCAGCAGGGGCGGGCTATGTAATCGCCGGGCGGCGAGTGCGGCGGTCAGTTTCACTGATACCGTATATTGGAATTGCTTATGGCGCAGCTGCGGTGGTTCTTGTCGCTGCCTCACTGCTCGAAGGTGCGCCAATTATCGGATTTGGGTCTTCCACTTACTTATGGCTTATCCTCTTGGCAGTACTCCCGCAGCTATTTGCTCACACCGCATATAATTGGGCGCTTGGCTACGTAGCCGCAGCTGTGGTATCGCTCGTATTGCTGGCGGAACCGGTAGCCTCGGGCATATTGGCCTTTGCGTTCCTGGAAGAGACACCAACCTTGCTCAGGTTGGCGGGTGGTGTGATCATATTGATTGGAATAGGAATCGGCTCGTATCAGCCATCAGCACAAACTGAGGAGGAAGATTAGCATGCAAATACGATGCTACCGATGCGGTTGGAGCTTCGCAATTAAGCGCGAGGAAGCTGCGTTTGCGCTGCAGGCTCTGGAAGAGACCGGAGGCAACCACTATGACACAAGCTGTCCTCGCTGCCGGCACTCCAATCGGGTCTCGCTGGAGCAGNNGGCTGCTCCCAGGTCTGCAGACGACTCAGAAGCAGCTGAACCAGCATCTGAGGAGGTTCCAACGGCGGATGTTCCCGAATCTGACGAAACCAATCCTCCCGAGGAGGTTGCAGGCGAAGAACAAGAGGAGAGCGCAGAGGCCGCTGATTGAGGATATTAGGTCTCGGCAACCGAAGGGATGGGCACCCACGCCCGAGCAGTTGTCGCCAGCAAACCTGCAGAGACGACCATCGCAGCCGACACTGCAAATACCGCGTTGAATCCAAACTGGTCCGCAATGTATCCGCTGGCTAACACCCCTAGCGCACCGCTGGCGAACATAAAGCCGAGCACTGCCCCCGAAGCCGCTCCTATGTAGCTGGGCATCATCGCCTGCGCATGAACCACAATCGGACTGTGTGAGATACCAATTAGTCCGCCAACCATAAAGACCAGCAGATAACCCCAGGCCGTGGGCGCAAACGGAACCATCAGCAAGAACGGAATCGCCGCAAGGAGCAGCGTACGGCTAACGAGCCCACGCTTGTCCAATCGATCTGCCAGCCATCCACCCAATACTCCACCCAAAGCAGATCCGCCCATATACAGCGCAGCAAATAATCCGAAAGCCGCAGGACTGAACCCTTGGTCACTGTAGAACTTGGGAATGAACGCGATCATGGTCATCGCCGCCCACGAACGCATGGCGATGAGCACCGCAAAGGGAATAAAGCCTCTCCAATGGCCGCCAATCGAAAGCGCTCCTGCGATTGTTGCGGCATGTCCTCCACCACCGGGAATCCGTAGCCCTGCGTAAATGCCGACTGGCACCGCCACCGCTAGCAAAAGCACCATACCTGAGACACCACGCAATTCGAGAATTACCCCACCAATAGCGGGTCCCAACGCAAGTCCGCCCTGGCCAAACAAGAAGAACAGCGAAGCTGCGAACGTGACCTGAGCTGCAAAGTGCCGACGAGCCCGATCTGTTGCTTCAGCAGCTCCGGCCGGGTGAAAGGCTGCTGAGCCGATCGCGGTGAGCACCAGAAGAAGAAGTGCAATACGCCCAGGCACCAGCACCGCCAGGCCGAAGGTCAAAGCCATCCAGAGGATTCCAATAGTGGCTACCCAGCGCGCGCCCACCCGATCGGACAGCAGTCCAAACAACGGCTGCAGTGTAGATCCGAGCAGGCTGGCGATGGTACTCAGAATNNCCGAGAGGGCTACTTAAGGAGGCCAGGATCAAAGCACGCTGTGAGTTGATGAGGTCAACTGTGAAATGTCCTGCAGCCGTCGCCCGGAATGGTCGATCCTGGATCAGGCTCAACGGTAGAGTCCTTCTTTCTCGATATAGTCGGCAACCGCATGTGGAACCAGATACCGATATGCGCTGCCGCCTGCGACCCGATTGCGGATATCGCGCGATGCGATCTCAATTAATGGCATATCGATGTAGTGAAGTTTCGCCTTCAGCCCAGGTAATATGCTTTCAAGTCCTTCAATGTCCACTTCGATATCCGGTCGGTTGAGCACAACAATTACGTCCGTAAGATCTATAAAGCGTTCTGGCATGTGCCAATTGGGCAGATCCCGCAGTGAGTCCTTGCCCATGATGTAAGCCCACCGATTGTCCGGCTGCGAATGGGAGAGTTCTTTCAGCGTATCAGCTGTGTAATGCGGTCCTGGTCGATCAATTTCAATTCGAGATATTTCAAAATTCGGATTATCGTGAACACAAAGTTCGACCATCGCCAAGCGATGCTGTACGTCAGTAATCGGTCGATCTGGTTTGTGAGGAGGGTGGCCTGTCACGATCCAGAGAATTTGCTCCAGCCCGAGAGCAGACCGCGCTTCGTCGGCCAACACTTGATGTGCAATGTGCGGGGGATCAAAAGTCCCTCCTAAGAGACCGATCATTCTTCCCATTCCATTTCGTGATCGCCAATGTGAACCGTGTCGCCGGCTTTAATCCCGGCCTGCCTCAATTTCTCATTCACGCCGATTCTTACGAGGAGGCGTTGGAATCGGCGGACGGCTTCGTCGTACTCCCAGTATGTCATCGCTGCCGCCCTCTCNNTCTCAATACCCTTGCCACTAATTCTCCACGAACCGTCCGGCGCACGCCCGATCTTGAAATCCGCATCTCCAGGTTCCGGCCGGTATACTGGAACCTCAGCAGCAGCCGCATCATCCGGAGAAGGTAATTGCGCCAGTCGATACGCCTCTTGTAACAAAGGCCGCAGACCTCTGCGTGCCAAGGCTGAGACCGGAAGTGGCTCAACGCCAAGCGCACTAAGCTGATCGGAGAGAGTATCCCACCGCGCTTCTACTTCAGGAAGATCGATTTTGTTTAGCGCAACTACCTGGAGCTTGCTGCCAAGCCTTTCATCAAATAAAGCGAGCTCGGCATTGATCTGTGAATAGTCAGCAATGGGATCCTCAGCGGAACCGTCCACCAGATGGATCAGAGCCCGTGTGCGAGAGAGATGTCTTAGAAATTCGGTACCCAATCCCGCGCCGGAGTGGGCTCCTTCGATCAGTCCGGGGATATCGGCCAGAACCAGTACGATTTCTTCGTCGAGCTCTGCGACTCCAAGGTTGGGTTCCAGCGTGGTAAATGGATAGTCGGCGATTTTGGGACGTGCACGCGTAACGGCGGCGAGAAGTGTGGACTTGCCGGCGTTAGGAACTCCTACGATCCCTACATCCGCTAACAGACGCAGTTCTAGCTTTAGCCAGCGTTCTTCTCCAGGTTCACCTTTCTCCGCCATCCTAGGCGCCTGATTGCGCGATGTGGCGTAGCGAGCATTGCCTTTTCCGCCCCGTCCACCCCTGCACACCAACACCCGGTCACCGGGATTCAGCAATTCACCCAGGACTTCTTCCGTGTCTTCTGCCATAACAATCGTGCCTGGAGGAACAGGTATCTCCAGGCTGTCTGCACTTTTACCTGAGCGATTGTTGGGACCGCCGCGGCCCCCGTGGCTCGCCTTGAAATGTTGTTTTCTCCGGAAGCTTGACAACGTATTCAATTCTGGCGAGAGCACAATTGCTACATCCCCGCCTCTGCCCCCGTCGCCTCCATCGGGACCCCCGCGCGGCACATACTTCTCACGGCGGAAATGGACGATACCGTCCCCGCCGTTACCTGAAGCCACAAAGATCTTCGCCTCGTCAAGAAACATCTTTCACACATACGCCGTCAGCTTGGTGCCTTCCAAGGTGAGGCAAACCCGAAGGATTATACTCAGCCACTCGCATGCTCTTGACAAGGGAAAAAGATCGCTCCAGTTTGCACTTGTTGTGGGCCTATGTTAGATTAGTCACGCTCCTTATGCGCTAGAGGCTGCGATGCGTTCCTCCGCCGTCCCAGACATCGTTGTGGGTCGTTTGCCGCTATACCTCAGAGCACTCACGCGGATGAATACCGAAGGCAAGGAAATTACCTCATCGCAGGAACTTGGCGAACGATTGGGGATCTCCTCCGCGCAAATCCGCAAAGATCTGTCCCAATTTGGGGAGTTTGGAAAGCAAGGCACCGGATACCGCATCAGCTACTTGATTGAGCAGTTAAAAGAGATCCTCAAGGTAGATCGCGTTTGGGATGTAGTGCTGGTGGGGGTGGGAGACCTCGGCCGCGCCGCGCCGTAGCCAATTACCGCGGATTTTTGGACCGAGGTTTTCAGATTCGATCGATATTCGACAACGATCCAGCCAAGATCGGACACAAGGTCGGCAAGTTCATCATTCAGGATTCTTCGAATTTGAGCAGGGATATTCAAGCCAACGGGATCAGGATCGCGATGCTGGCCGTCCCCTCCGATCAGGCTCAAATGGCTGCAGATAAGCTCGTCGAGGCAGGAATCGTGGCAATCCTTTGCTATGCTCCCACATCCATCAGTGTGCCGGGCTCAGTTCATGTGGAGTACATCGATCCGGTACTTCACCTGCAGCGTATTACCTACCACGTGCCATAGCCGGATCTCGCACCCATAAACAGGTGACGGCCATAATGGCCGTCCCTTTTTTTTCCCTGCATTAGCATAGTTGCAGTTATCCCACTTGTATGGCTATGCGCAGTTCTGAGTTGAAGTGATTAAACGGTGGGTAAGTTTCGACGAAGTCGTTCCAACATGCTGAGTCCGCGATTCGAACCGATAGCAATCGAATCGACCGGCTCCTCCGCAAGGTACGCGGGTACGCCGGTCTCGCGTGTCAGCCACTTGTCGATGCCTCGGAGAAGCGATCCCCCTCCGCAGACGACCATGCCGCGATCGATGATGTCGGAGGCCAATTCCGGTGGGGTCTTCTCCAAAACATTCTTTATCGCTACAAGTTCGAGCAGCAAGGGCTCCTGCAGCGCTTCTACGACTTCGTTCGTCGAAAGCGTTACAGGTCTGGGTAGGCCAGTGACCTGATCCTGTCCCTGGACCTCCATCGTCAATTCCTCATCCAGGGGAACAGCAGCACCGATGCGGATCTTCGCCTCCTCTGCTGTGCGCGGACTGATGACCAAGCCGTACTTTTTACGCACATAGCTGGCGATGGCTTCGTCCATTTTTACGCCCCCAATGCGAACCGAGTCGGCAACCACAATTCCGCTCATCGCAAGCACGGCAGCCTGAGTCACACCCCCACCCAGCACAACCACCAGGTTTCCGGAGGGTGTAGCGATTGGAAGTCCCACACCAATCGCAGCAGCCAATGGTTCCTGAATCAAATGAACTTCGCGGCTGCCAGCTTGCAATGCAGCTTCATGAACCGCGCGCGATTCGACACTTGTTACTCCATAAGGAACCGTGATCATGGCGCGCGGCTTGAACAGTCGAGCCGGACCGCAGACCTTCTCCACGAATATGCGTAACATCCGCATCGTGACCTCAAAATCAGCGATCACGCCCTCGCGCATCGGTCGCATGACCTCAATGATTTCAGGGACGCGGCCATCCATTTCGCGTGCGGCCTGACCCACTTCGACGATCTTGAGCTCTTCGATATCGACTGCAACCATCGTAGGTTCGTGCAATACGATCTCACCCCCGTCACTGACGAGGGTGTTTACGGTTCCGAGATCGATTCCGAGGTCCTTACCGAGAAGAGCCATGGAGCTAAGTTTCGCCGCTGGAGTCGATACGCACGCTGGGCGCCTTCTTTCGATGCTTTCTGGCTGCGGTCAGCCGCAGCTCTGATCGCCTCAGTGCGGCTTGAATGGCCAGGTATTCATCTGTATCCGGAGGCGGACCCTTTGCCAGCAATTCCTCGGCACGTCGTCGTGCATTCTCGGCACGCTCCTCGTCAATTTCTGCTACATGCTCGCCTGAATCCGCCAGGACGACCACCGCGTCTGGCTGCACCTCCATCACCCCGCCAGCGACGGTAAATATCTCTTCCTCATCCCCGCGGCGCACGATGAGTTCGCC
>JABAOE010001037.1_pt1 | contig 14675 bp, 12 predicted proteins | sample 7062141 | NCBI WGS metagenome assembly JABAOE01 (sample SAMN14538627, study PRJNA623070) | marine sediment metagenome | biome: marine biome [ENVO:00000428]; feature: marine pelagic biome [ENVO:01000023]; material: deep marine sediment [ENVO:00002113] | place: India: Gulf of Khambhat ... | reverse complement strand
GGATCGTGCTCGGCGCCAGCTGGAACGGTGCGCGGGCCTTCACGCCCACGAGCGGGCCCGGTATTTCGCTCATGAGCGAGTTCCTGGGCTTCGGCTATTTCGCAGAGCTTCCCGCCGTAGTCTTCGACGTCCAGCGTGTCGGTCCGTCCACCGGTATGCCGACGCGGACCCAGCAAGCCGACATTCTGGCCGCCGCTTACGCTTCGCATGGCGACACGCGGCACATCCTGTTGTTCCCCAGCGAGCCCAGTGAGTGTTTTGAGCTGGCGGTCAAGGCATTCGATCTGGCAGATCGGGTGCAGACACCCGTGATCGTGCTCCTCGATCTCGACATCGGCATGAACGACTGGATGTGCAAGGAGCTCGAGTGGGATGACAGCTACCGGCCCGATCGAGGAAAGGTGCTGGATGCCGAGACGCTCGAGTCGCTGGAGAATTTCTACCGCTATTTGGATAGCGACGGGGACGGTATTCCCTATCGCACCTACCCGGGGGTACACCCGAAAGGCGCGTATTTCGTCAGGGGATCTGGACACGACAAGTATGGTAAGTACACGGAGGAGTCGAGCGATTACCGCGAGCTCGTCGACCGCCTCAACCGGAAGTTCGCGACCGCTGCCGAGCTCGTGCCCAAGCCTGTAATTCAGCGCAGCAAGCATAAGACGGATGTGGCCATCGTCGCTGTTGGTAGCAGCGACTACGCCGTCCGAGAAGCCATAGACAAATTGGGGTCGAGCGGGATCCACTTGAATTACATGCGGATCAAGGCGTTTCCATTCAGCGCAGAGGTCAGCGCGTTTCTGAACGAGCACGAACGAGTGTTCGTCGCCGAGCAGAATCGCGATGCGCAACTCAAGAGTCTGCTGACGCTCGAGACCGACTACCCGAAAGAGCGCATGCAGTCGATCCTGCATTACGGCGGACTGCCGATGCACTCGCGGAGCATTATCGAGGCTATAGAGCAGTCGGCCGCAAGAGGAGAGGCCGCATGACATTCATAGCGAAACCGAAAATCATGCACGGTGGTCTCGTGCGCAATGCCTTAGGGTTGACCGTACGCGATTACGAGGGCGGCATGTCGACGTTGTGCGCCGGTTGCGGTCACGATTCCGTCACGGCCGCGATCGTGCAAGCGTTCTTCGAGCTCGAAATACCTCCGCACCGCGTTGCGAAAATGAGTGGTATCGGCTGCTCGTCAAAGACCCCGGCTTATTTCTTGAGCGCTTCGCACGGATTCAATTCCGTGCACGGTCGCATGCCGTCGGTCGCGACGGGCGCCGCCGCCGCGAACTGCCAGCTGCATCTGCTGGGTGTCTCGGGCGACGGCGATTCGCTCTCGATCGGTGTGGGTCAGTTTACGCATGCCGTGCGCCGCAATCTCGACATGTGCTACATCATCGAGAACAACGGCGTCTATGGGCTCACGAAGGGTCAGTTCTCGGCGTCGGCCGACGTTGGCTCGAAGGCGAAGAAGGGCGAAGTCAACCAGCAGCCGCCGATCGATGCGGTACAACTCGCCATGACGCTCGGCGGAACGTTCGTCGCTCGAAGCTTCTCGGGCGACAAAGAGCAACTTGTTCCGCTCATCAAGGCAGCGATCAAGCACGAGGGCTTCGCACTGATCGACGTGCTTTCACCGTGTGTGACATTCAACGATCACGAGGACTCGACCAAGAGCTACTCTTACACGCGCCAGTTCTTCCATCGCGCGATGCAACTCGATTACGTGCCTCCGGCGGAGGAGATCAAGGCTGCGTACGATGAGGGCGAGGTCATGCCGGTCCAGCTTCACGACGGCAGCCGAATCTTGCTGCGTAAGATCAGCGAGGACTACAACGTCAACAATCGCGGCGCCGCGATCGATTACATTCGCGCCCACCAGCGCAAGGGCGAGATCGTGACGGGCTTGCTCTACATCGACGAGAGCGAGCCGGATATGCATGGCCTGAACCGCACGACGCTCACGCCTCTGTCGGAGGTACCCTACGAGCGCCTGTGCCCGGGCGCAGACACGCTCGCCCAGCTCCAGCAGCGCTACCGGTAGTCCTGCGAGCGCCCTTCGGACGAGGCCTAGGCTCGCGGCTCGAGAGGCCGAAATCGGGTCCGAAGTCACAATCTGCTCGCCAGAAACAACGTCTTCCCGGCGTGTGTGTGAACTGAGTCAACGTAATCCAGGCCCAATGTGGGCACTGTTCACACTACGATTACTGAGCATGCCGGTCGTATGGCAGATCTCGATACACCGATTGAAACCGTTCGCGAGCGTTTGACGCAGTTGCTGGCCGACTGGGGCGCGGAGATGTCTGTCGTCCTTAAGGACCTCGAGGATCTGCGTCAGCGCGTCGGTGTCCAGGACAACATCATCGAGACGCTGAAGTCGGATGCTGAAGAAGCAGGCAAGCTGCGCGAGGCCATGCAGGCGAGTGAGCTCGAGACCGAAAAATTGCGCTCGGAGCTTGAGAGCAAGCGAGATCTCGTCAAGGCGCTGCGCAAGGATGCCGATGAGGCCGCCGGCCTCGGCAAAAAGCTCAAGGCTAAGGACAGGGAGATCGCGAAGCTCTCCGAGTCACACAAGGCGCTGGAGTCACGTCTCGCGGAGACCGAGCAGCGTCTGAGCAAGGCTGAAGAGTCGATGGCCGAGAGCCACGACCATACGACGGAGCTCAAAGCGGTTCGCGCCGAGCTCGATGCTAAGACGTCTTTGATCAAGAGCCTGCGGACCGATGCGGAGCGCTTCGAGGCGCTCGAGGATCGCCTCGAGGAGAAGCGCGCCACGATCAGTGACCTCGAGAAGTCGCTGGAAAGCCAGTCAGATACGATTGCGGAGCTCAACGACAGCGTACACCGTTGGAAGGACCGGTACGCGGCACTAAAGTCGGTTCACGATATAGCCGACAGCATGGTTAACACGATGCCGAATCTTGCCGTCGAGGCTGCGGCCAGTGACGATTCAGACGCTGGCGATGTGGACGTGGATGCCGAGACGGTCGTCGACAGGATCGCCGAACGCACACTCGCGATCAACATGCGTGACGCCTTAGAGCATGCGCGCGACGCAGCCGAGAAGCCGAAGAAAAAGAAGAAAGCGTCCGCGAGCTAGCTCGCTTCCACTTAAGATTGGGCTGCGCTCAAAACGGGATCCAAGACCGTTCTGGCGATACGTGCAGATATCCGATACTCACGCCTTGCCGCCAACCGACGCCGAAGCGCACGGGCGCGAGGATCACGTCGCCCAGCCGGTTGTAATTCACGCCGAGCCCGCCGACGTAGTACAGGCTGCCCTCGACGCCGCCGAAGCGCTGATAGAGTTCGTCGACCGAGTCAACGTTATAGATCAGGACGAAGGTCTTTGCCGCGCTGCCGCCGAAATCCAGGCCAAGTGACGGGCCCCGCCAATAGATCTTCTCGTTCGTGCCGTCAGGGAAATACACGGTCCCGTGGCCGTAACGCAAGCCGACGCCGATTGCGGCGCCGCCTTCCTCCCCTTTGATGTAGGCCTCTGGCGGACCGTTATCTGTGAAGACACGGTTGAGCACATCGGCGACGCCTTGCGCGCCTCGGCCGAAGAAAGTTTCCGCCTCCCGTAGGATCGTGTCTTGCTGGTAGGGCTCGGCGTTGACCGCTTGAGCCGGTGGTGTCTCAGTTGTCGGACGGCTCGAGCAGCTCGCGATCATGGCCGCAAGGCTCAAGAGCAGAACCAGATAAAACGCGCGCATACTGCGGTTCCCACTACCGATCGACGCCAGTTTGAAGCTCGGCGTGCGCATGTCAAGTGCTCTCAGGACTTGAAGAGGTCCTCAGCCTGATTCAGCGCGTCAGCTTGCGTGGTATCCGTGTTGGGCGCCGTGTCGGCCGAGGCATCGTTGCTGCCGAATAGCGCTTCGAGCTCAGCCTCGGCCCGCTCGTGACCTGTCATGCGTCCGGGCGCATACGCGGTCTCACTCGGTGTGAAGTAGTCGCAAAAGTTGGCCTGTGCCTTCTCGCGGACGTCCTCGGCATCGTCCTCGCTGCATTGACGGGTAAACTGCGGCGCGAACGATACGCACATCTTGCAGACGTGCAAATCGACGAGACACTGTGGGCATTGATCTCGCCTGCTCAACGGCAGCGTAAGCTTTTCTAGAGACGTGCCGCAGCGGTAACAGCGCAATGCGTTCACGTATTCGCCTTGTCAGGCAGCGAGCTCGATGTGCTCGTGGGCCAGTAGCTGCCTCTTGATGGGAAGACCACTCGAAAACCCGCCGATCGTGCCGTCGGCTGCAATGACGCGATGGCACGGAATCACTATCGGTATCGGGTTCGCGCCGTTGGCTTGTCCCACGGCCCGTGCGGCTCCGGGCATACCGATTCGCCTGGCGAGCTCGCCGTAGCTGACGACCTGGCCATAGGGTATGTCGGTCAGGCCTTTCCAGACTCGCCGCTGAAACGATGTGCCGGTCGGTGCGAGTGCTAGGTCGAACGTCGTACGCGTACCTTGGAGATACGCGGTGAGCTGCTCTTTGACGTGTGCGCAGCGTCGATCATCGATGGGCGCCGCGGCTGAGCAGGGACCGAAGTTCAGCTCGAGGAGCGCACCCTCACTGTCACAGGCGAAAGACAGGGTGCCCAGCGCGGACTCGAGTTCAGCATAATAGACGTTTCGCATCGCAGGCGTTCCCTCGATCAGGCATGTGGATAGGCAATATAGTCGACGCCCTACAGCGGAGCAAAGCGCATGAGCGTTAGTCAGCCGTTCGGTACCGAGCCCTGGGTCGTTGTGCTCGNNCCTCGGCAGGCCGACGAGGCGATCTTCGTGCTCCGCGCGATAGGGATCGAGCATGCGCTGACTCGGCTCGAGGGCACCTGGCAGCTCAGCGTTCCAGCCGCGAGCGCTAGCCGCGCGAGCACCGAACTGGCTGCTTATCGGGCCGAGCTGCAGACCGATCCCCGGCACGGCCGCATGCGTATCGAGGAGATCGGTCACGGCTGGTACGGTGTGGTCGCGTACGTGTCCGTGTTACTCATCGCGGCCATCGCATCCAATCAGGATCTGCTCGGCAATGACTGGCTCGGTTCCGGCCGGCTCGACGTCGATCGCGTCATGGCGGGGGAATGGTGGCGAACCGTGACAGCGCTGTGCCTACACGCAGACCTCGGGCATCTGGGCGGAAACATTGCGTTCGGCGGATTTTTCGGGCTGTTTGCGGGCCGCTATCTCGGCAGCGGTGTTGCCTGGCTCGGCATTCTCATGGGCGGCTTGCTCGGCAACGCGCTCAACGCAATCATCCAGCCATCGGGACATCTTGCGATCGGTGCCTCAACCGCCGTATTCGCAGCACTCGGCTTGCTTGCCGCATACACATGGCGGCGCGGCTTCTTTCGGCAGACGAGCTGGAAAACGCGCGCAGCCCCTGTGACAGCAGCAATCGGCTTGCTCGCGTTCGTCGGTACCGGAGGCGGGGCCGAGGGCGGTAACGTCGACATCATCGCGCACCTGACGGGTTTCGTTGCCGGGTTCGGAATCGGCGTGCTTTTGGCGCTGTGGCGTCTGCCGCAGCACAAACAAGTCCAAACCTATGCGGGCGGCGTAGCCGCAGCCATTATCGTGACCGCTTGGGTCTGGGGTTCCGTTGCCAGTTGAAGGTGCAGGACATCTTGTACACTGACTGGACGCGAGTGTCAGGAACGTTGCGTATGGCTGTTGGAAGTGCGAATCGAGCTTTACTGCGCGCGGGATTTGCCGTGAGCGTGATGTCGTTGTTGTCTAGCGCCGTACGTGCCCAGGATTGGACAAACGTTACGGATCCCGTGGGCGGTCCGGCCGAGTCCATAGGTCGCTATGCAGCGGGGTGCTTGATGGGCGGCGAGCGTCTCGCGCCCGAGGGTACGGGTTATCAGGCCGTCCGGCTTTCCCGTAATCGCCATTACGGTCACCCCGACCTCGTGCGCTTCATCGAGGACCTCGCACGTCGAGCGGACGACGCTGAGCTGGGTCTTCTGCCCGTCGGTGATATGAGCCAGCCGCGCGGCGGACCGATGATCCAGGCCCACGCGAGCCACCAAGTAGGCCTCGATGTGGACATCTTCTTTCGTCTCGACCTGCCCGCCCTCGCGCCGGCGCAGCGGGATGAGGATCTGGAGCTTCCTTCTTACGTCGAGGGCAATCCACAGCGCATCGACGCACGCTTTGGCGAGCAGCACTTCGAGTTAGTGCGGTTGGCAGCGAGCGATTCCCGCGTCGCTCGCATATTCGTTCATCCGGCGATCAAGCAGGCGATGTGCGAGCAGGACTGGCCGGACCGGAGCTTCTTGCGCACGGTGCGACCGTGGTACGGGCACGAGGACCATATGCACGTGCGTCTTCACTGTCCCCCGGGCAGCAGCGACTGCGTTGGGCAGACGCCGCCCGCGGCCGGTGACGGTTGTGGCGCCGAGGTCGATGGATGGCTCGATCGCGGGCCGCTGCCGCGACGCCCGCCGGGTGTCCGACGCGAGCCGGTGCTGCCGCCGCGCTGCGAGGCGCTGCGCTAACTCGAAAACTGATGGGGTCAGAGTAAAAACGCGATCGCGTTTTTACTCTGACCCCAGAAGTCGCACGATCCAGTGACCTAGTCCATCGCCGCGGCGATGAGCGCGAGAAAATCGTCCTCTGTCTCGATTTGCTCCGCGGCGCGCGCGTCGATCGTGTAGCCATGGTCGTCGGCGATGGACTGATACAGCGGCTTGCGATGCTCTAGCTGGCGGGGAAATATCCAGCGTACGAAGTCGTCGGGGACGATGTCTTCGGGACCAGGCAATCCCGTTTCGGCAAGGTACGCTGCGAGCTGCTCGTCGAGGAAGCGCTCGTTGTAGTACATCGGCTTGGGATGATCGATGGCGCGCTGGATCATGACCTTTTCCATCTCGGCGTCCGCCTTGATGTAAAGAATTACGGTGTTCTCGGCGAGCACGGATATCGCCTTGTCATCGTCGAGCTCGCAGATGCTGCCACCGGCATCGTTGACGAAGTGGTCGTAGCCGTAGATCTTTTGCGCCTTCTCGATGAACTCGGCGACGTCCTTCATCGCACCGATTTCAGCCTCGCGATGCAGGCGCTGACGATGCTTGAATTCCTCGACGCTCAAGCCGTCGAGATCGGCGCGTCCGATTTTGCCGAGGAAACTTGCGACCGGAGCGAGGTTGTGGACTGTGATGTTGCTGGCAATGTAGATCGAGTCGCTGCGCAGTAGATCGCGCAAGAACTCAACCTGCATGGCTTGGCGCTTGATGTTGTCGAGAATCGGCTCGTCGAGGTATCTCGTGCCGATGCGGTAATCGCCGGAGTAGTGAAACCACTTCGATGACGGCAGCTTGTAGGCGAGCGTGGTTTTACCCACGCCCGACATACCCAACAGCGTAATCGCCTTGTTGGGCCAGTCGAGGAACTCCCTGCCGGTCATTCTCATGAGTGTGCTCGCCTACGCCGACGGCCGCCATTATACGGTGGCCATCAGGAAAAAAGCCGGCACATGCGGGCTGACGCAGGCGTAAGTTTTTGCGTATTCTGAGCAGATGGCGAGCGCAGAATTCCACCCAGCAGTCTCAGCCTGGTTCGATCGAGAGTTCGACACACCTACAGACGTGCAGCGCGAGGCCTGGTCGGCGATCGCGGCAGGCTCCGACACGCTGATCTCTGCACCGACCGGCTCCGGTAAGACCCTAGCCGCATTCCTCGCTGTCATCGACGGTCTCGTGACGGAGTCTGTGGAGTCCGGACTCACGGATGAGACACGCGTGCTCTACGTGTCTCCGCTCAAGGCGCTGTCCAACGACATTCAGAAGAATTTGCAGCAGCCGCTTGCCGGGATTCGCGACGAGCTTCTCGAGACCGGGTGTCCCGATGCACCGATCCGAGCTTGGTTGCGCACGGGCGATACGCCGCAGAGTGAGCGCGCCCGCATGCGCAATCGCCCGCCGCACATTCTCATGACGACGCCGGAGTCGCTTTACATCCTGCTGACGTCGGCGTCCGGACGCGAGATGTTGCGTACGGTCGGAACCGTCATCGTCGATGAGATCCACGCAGTCGCCGTGAACAAACGCGGTGCGCATCTGGCGCTATCGCTCGCTCGGCTCGACGATCTTTGCGAACGTCCGCCCGTGCGCATCGGCATATCGGCAACGATCAGGCCGCTCGACGTTGTGGCGGGTTTTCTCACGGGTAATGACCGCGCGGATTGCACCATAGTCGACGCCGGGCACCGGCGTGCGCGGGATCTGAGGATCGAGCTGCCAGCCTCACCACTGGAGGCCGTCATGGCCAACGAGGTCTGGATCGAGATTTACGATCGGCTCGCGGAGCTCATCGACGCCCACAAAACGACGCTCGTGTTCGTAAACACGCGCCGAATGGCCGAGCGCGTTGCGCGCCATCTGGCGGAGCGTTGTGGCGAAGCGAACGTAACGTCGCATCATGGCAGTCTCGCAAAGGAGCATCGGTTGGCTGCAGAGGAGGCGCTCAAAGGCGGCAAGCTCAAAGCGCTCGTCGCGACGGCTTCGCTGGAGCTTGGTATCGACATTGGTGACGTCGACCTCGTTTGCCAGCTCGGCTCACCACGCGCGATCAGCACGTTTCTACAGCGCGTTGGTCGGTCGGGGCATGGTATTGCGCGACTGCCGAAAGGTCGTCTATTTCCGCTGTCGCGTGATGAGCTCGTCGAGTCCGTCGCGTTGCTGGAGACGGTCGGGACGGGTGCGCTCGATGCCGTTGAGCTCTGCCGCCTGCCGCTAGACGTTCTGGCCCAGCAGATCGTCGCAGAAATCAGCATGCAGGAGCGTAATGTCGAGGACCTGTTCGCGAGCATCCGCCGGACGAGGCCCTACGCTGACCTGTCTCGAAAGGACTTCCTCGCCGTGATCAAGATGCTGGCCGAGGGATTCAGCACGCAACGCGGCCGGCGCAGCGCCTATCTACACCACGATCGCGTCAACGGCATGCTGCGCCCGCGACGCAGCGCTCGACTCACGGCCGTGACGAACGGTGGAGCGATACCCGATCAGTTCGACTACGATGTCGTGCGCGTGCCGGACGAGCTTTTCGTCGGCACGCTCAACGAGGACTTCGCGTTCGAGAGTTTACCGGGCGATATCTTTCAGCTCGGTAACACCTCCTACCGGATCCTCAAGGTCAACTCCGGCAAAGTGTTCGTCGAGGACGCTCAGGGCCAGTCGCCGACGATTCCGTTCTGGTTCGGTGAGGCACCGGGACGCAGCGACGAGTTGTCCGACGCAGTGTCCATGCTGCGTCGTAGACTCGATGACGAGCTCGCGGCCAATCCGCCCGAGCGTGTCGCCGAGACGCTGGCCCCATCGCTCGGGCTGACGCCGAGCGCCGCCGAGCAGCTCGTAGAGTATCTGGCCAGCGCACGCGCAGCGCTCGGCCGTTTGCCGACGGCCAAGGACATCGTCTTCGAGCGTTTCTTCGACGAGACGGGTGATGCGCATCTCGTCATACACTCACCGCTCGGCTCGCGCCTGAACAGGGCCTGGGGGCTCGCACTGCGCAAGCGTTTCTGCCGGCGCTTCAATTTCGAGCTCCAGGCGGCTGCGCTCGAGGATGCGATCATCATCTCGCTCGGCGCTGTGCACAGCTTTGCGCTCGAGGAAGTTGCGGGCTACGTGTCGAGCAAGAACGTCGAGCACGTCGTAGAGCAAGCTGTGCTGGCGGCGCCTGCTTTTCCCGGGCGGTGGCGTTGGAACGCGACGATTGCACTTGCCGTGCGGCGCTTCCGCAACGGTCGCAAGGCGCCGGCCGCATTCCAGCGAAACGACGCCGAGGATCTCATGGCAACGGTCTTTCCCGATCAACTCGCGTGCGCTGAGAATCTCGCGGGTGAGCGCGAGATCCCCGATCACCCACTCGTTACCCAGACGATGCACGATTGCCTGCATGACCTCATGGACATCGATGGGCTAAAGCGTCTTCTCGAGCGCATCGAGGCCGGCGAGGTCACAATCCACTGCCGCGAGCTGACGAGCCCGTCGCCGCTTTCGCAGGAAGTGCTATGCGCCAAGCCCTACGCGTTTCTCGATGATGCACCGGCTGAGGAGCGCCGCACGCTCGCCGTGCAGGCTCGCCGTTATCTCAGTGTCGATCAGGCGGCCGACCTCGGTCGACTCGACGCGCAAGCGATTGCGCGTGTCCGCCGTGAAGCCTGGCCTGCGCCTCGCGATCTCGAGGAACTGCACGATGGGCTCGTGAATCTCGGTTTCGTGACGACAGATGAGGCCGAGCGCGGGCATATCGAGAACGACGCGCCGAAATCATGGCTTCGGTGGCTAGAGGCGCTCATGATCGCCGGTCGGGCAACGCGCTTGCGTACAAGCTCGGGTGCACGGCTCTGGGTCGCGGCCGAGCGGCTCGCCGAAGTCTCACTGATACATCCTCACGGCGTTGTGGAACAATCGCTTGTCGAGCTCGATACCAGCATTACCGAGCCTGACACGGCGCTCAAGGAGCTCATACACGGCCGCCTGAGCGGCCTCGGGCCGGTCACCGCAGCTGAGCTTGCATCGGCACTCGACGTCGAACCGCTCGACGTGTCTCAGGCGCTCGTCGCGCTCGAGGTCGAGGGCGTGGCCATGCGCGGGCGTTTCACCGAGACCGGCGTAAAGGAAGGCCAGGACCCGCTCGAATGGTGTGAGCGTGGTTTACTCGCGCGCATTCATCGTTACACGCTCAAGCGCCTGCGCAGCGAGATCGAGCCGGTCACGGTTGCTGATTACCAGCGCTTTCTTTTCGAGTGGCAGGGGCTGGGGGCGCATCGGCGCAGCGGCGTGGAGGCGGCTGAAGCCGTGCTCAGCGAGTTCCAGGGCATGACCGCGCCTGCGATCGCCTGGGAGCAGGAGCTCCTACCCGCGCGCATCGAGGACTACGCACCTGATTTTCTCGACCAGCTTACGGCCGGTGGTTCCTTCGTCTGGCTGCATCCCGGTGTGCGCAGCAGCGAAACCGTTACGCCGCGCCGGCTCGCACGGGCCTCACCGGTCGCGTTGTTGCCGCGACAATTCCTGCCTCACTGGCTCGAGATTCAGGGGCCGGCGACACAGGCACCACCGCTATCCGGCCCAGCGGGGCGCGTCGATGCGGCGCTAAGAGAATCCGGCGCGCTGTTCTTCGTCGAGATCGTGCAGAACACGGGTTTGCTGCGCGTGCAGGCGGAGGATGCGTTGGCGGAGCTTGCGGCCGCGGGTCGCGTGACGTCGGATTCGATGCGCGGGCTGCGTGCGTTGCTGACACCGCCGAGTCGCCGTCGCGGCTTTCACGGTCGGGCACGGCGTCGCGGCCCGGATCTCGACGCAGCGGGGCGCTGGGCGCTGGTTACAGCAGCGCGTGCCGAGCGCGCGAGCACCGAGGCTGTCGAGCATGCGGCGCGCAGCTTGCTGAGGCGCTACGGTGTCATTTGCCGGCGCGTGCTCGAGCGCGAGCAGCACGTGCCGAGCTGGCGGGAGCTTGCGCGCTGTTATCGGTCTTGGGAAGCGCGTGGTGAGATCCGCGGCGGGCATTTCATCGAAGGCCTCGGTGGGGAGCAGTTCGCGCTCGATGAAGCAGTGCCGGTGCTACGTCGTATCCGCCGTGAACGCGATTCGAGCGGCTGGCTCGTGCTCGCGGCGGCGGATCCGCTGAACCTGGCCGGCATTCTGACACCGGGCGGACGCGTCGCTGCCGTTGCGGGGCATCGAGTGCTCTATCGCGGTGGCGTACCCGTCGCCAGTGCCGTCGCCGGGCGAATCGAGTGGCTCGGCGAGCTTACGAGCGCCGAGAAGACGACCGCGCGCGGGCTGCTCCAAACGGCACCGCGGACCGGTCTGCCGGCCGCGGCGTTGCGGCGGCAACGTCGTTAGGGTCGGCATCCGATACTTGAGAGCGCGGCCCGTCTTGCCCAAACTCGCGCCCAGCATGTCTCGAATACCGACTCTCAAAGCCTTTGGCATCATCGCGCTCGTCAGCGTCTTCGCGTGCGAGCTAGTATTGGCGCAGACGATCGATGCCAACCGTCCCGGATTCTCGTTCACGACGGGCACTGTCGCCGACGGGCGCTGGCAGCTCGAGACCGGCATCGCCCATGCGCGTCCGGGGAGCAATTCACGCACGACGACCTTACCGTTTGCCGAGATTCGCTACGGCGTGGCTGACGACATGGAAGTGTTCGTGTCTTCGCTCAATTGGGCGAAGAGCGAGTCCGGAAACCGCGATTCGAGCGGACTGCTCGATGCCAACGTCGGCATCAAGATCGCGGCGGGTGACCGCGGCCCGCTGCGCAGTACCGTTTTGTTTCAGCTGTCGGTCCCGATCGGCGACAGCGATTTCTCGAGCGACGACTGGGACCCCGGCATCGCCTATGTGTGGGCCTACGACGGTCGCATGCCACTGGTCGGTACGGTCATGGTGCGCGACGTCGGCGATAGGTATCAGCTCGATAACGGCTTGCAGCTTCCCTTTTCCATCAATGATCGTCAGACCGTCTTTGTCGAGTGGGAAGCGAACGTTCCCGAGGGCGGCAACGACGCGCATTGGCTGAACGGCGGCTTGATGTGGTTGCTCGACGATAGGCGCCAGATCGACTTCGAGGTCGGTGCGGGTCTCAACGACACGGCCGGCGACTATCGCGTGAGTGCAGGATTCTCGATTCTCTTTTAGGGGTTAAGCCGGCCCTCGGCTACGTTCACAACCGGACATAATCCGAAGCCGCGAGTCAGCGTCGCCTGCAAAGTACCCCGCCTAGCTTCTCCAGGTCCACGCCAAATCTGGTTCAGCCTCGATTCATGCGCGACTAGCTAATGTCTCGTGCACCGTTGGGAGGCGGCGCTGATTTGAGTGATCGGTTTAGAACAGACGCTCGAAACATAGCCTGAATCCCGGCCAGTAGATCGCTACGAGCGATGAGAGATTGGTGACGAGGAGGCTCGCCATGCGTGCATTACTGACCGCGACATTACTGTTGCTGCCCATTCTGGGTTACACACAAGAGTATTCCGGCAACTTCTATGCTGGCGTCTCCGGAGGCGTCTTCAGCTATCGGGAAACAACAACTGTGCGGGATTTTTATGCACCGTTCGGATTCTCGGAGTTCACGCTTTTCCAGGATCATGCCCCTGCCGCCAAGGTGTATGGAGGATATCGACTTTCCGATAGCTGGAGCGTCGAAGCAGGTTACTCGGCGACCGGAAGTCTCGGGTCCGCGGATTTCTTCTTCGATCCGGACCTCGGAAACGTCGATTCTTTTGTGAGCTGGGATTACGGAATATCGAGCTTACGCGCGCTTTGGACGGGGCGGTTCGGCCCGAGGTTCAGCCTGTTCGCCGGGGGTGGTCTCGTCAGCGTGGACTCATCAGTTGACATCTCCGAGACCTCGGACTGTTGCGGAATACTGTCTCTCTCCTACCAGGATAGCGACAGTGGCGCGACCGCTGCGTTCGGCATGGAATGGGCGTTTCGGGCTGTGACGCTTCGCGGGGAATGGGAAGTTTTCTTCCTGGAGGAAGATCTGGAAACGGATGTATTGAGTATCGGACTGAAGTGGGAGTTCTAACCGATCGCTCATCCGCAGTCGACCGGCTCGATGGCGGTCTCGCCGATGTCCGCGTAGATCAAGCCCGTGGACATCGGCTCGGTTAGCGTTTCTGGGTCTATGACTGTCTGCCTGTAGTCGAGTCGGCTACCGTCATCAATGATCGAGAACCGTTCGAGAATCTCTACGTTCTCCGACTGAGGCTTGCCCTCGTCATCGATGTACGGCCAGCTCACGCGCGTCGTACGAACCTCCAGCGTGTCGCCGACCCATCGCCCGACCGAGTATCCGAGGTCCGATAACGGTATCTCCGCGAGGTTCTCCGGAGGCGTCAGATGGATGGTCCGACGCACGCCGAAAGTTGCGAGCTGAAGCTCGATCTGGTCGCCTTGGTCAACGAACTCCATCGGCAGCGGGTTCATCATCGTAGCGGGCATTCCCTGGGCCACGCAGGGGTCGATTGGGGATGTATCCGGCGTATTGGCTTCGGCAGCCGCGGTCTGCCGAATGACGAGATTTCGAGCCACGTCTTGATACTCGCCGAAATCAGCGACACTCCAGATTCGAAACAGTCCTCGCGAGCTATTCTCGACCAGTTCGCCTTGCCAACTCCCACCGACCACGTTGTCCGACCAGCGAGGTGTGCTCACATCGTAGAACAGCGCCTCCAAGCCACTCGGAACGAGCATATTCGAGACGATCATCAGTCGCGGGGTTTGTGTCGAGCGCCAGCCGGCGACTCGAACGTCGTCGCCTACTGAAAACATATCGCCGGACAGGCCGGCGCGCTGATGCGGATACACGGCTCCTGCCTGAAGCTCCCAGTCTTCAACTGATCCGCTGCGTGGAGACGCGCACGATGAACGTCACGTGCGGATTTCGCCATCTCACATCGACCAACGTTCCTTCGATTTCATGCAAGGTCGTTCGGTCATACCCAGCAACCGAGTGATGCGCGAGCGTCGGCGTGACGAGCACCATCGATAACAGCGCCGAGAGTAAGGTTCTCGTAGTCATCCAAGCAATATATCAGGTTGCGGTTTCAACAACCTCGGCGGATCCTTCAGCGACCGGTAGCTGTAAGCGAGTCGTCCGACCGTAATGTCCGCAACGTACGTGCGGATTCAAACGGTGAACGCAACACCT
>JABAOE010006926.1_pt1 | contig 14690 bp, 16 predicted proteins | sample 7062141 | NCBI WGS metagenome assembly JABAOE01 (sample SAMN14538627, study PRJNA623070) | marine sediment metagenome | biome: marine biome [ENVO:00000428]; feature: marine pelagic biome [ENVO:01000023]; material: deep marine sediment [ENVO:00002113] | place: India: Gulf of Khambhat ... | reverse complement strand
CGGCGAGCATCTGACCGCCTCCGGGATCCTCGAGGCGGCGCGCGCTCGCAGCGAAGCGAAGATCGATCCGTCGACGGTCTACCGGACGCTCGATGCCCTCGAGGAAGCCGGCACCTTGACCCACAGCCACCTCGGTCATGGTGCCTCCGTGTATCACCTCGCCGACGAAGCCGCCCATCAGCACCTCATCTGCAGCTCGTGTGGGCGCACCTACGAGCTGCCCGAGAAGGACGTCCGCGCCTTTCTCGACCGCATCACCGCCGGGAGCGGGTTCGTCGCCGATCCCACGCATTTCGCCGTGTCCGGGCTCTGCGCCGACTGCGCCCCGGCGGGCGACTGACGCGCCGGCCGCCGCAACCCGATAACCTTGTTGCGAAGGACTTGCAACAAGGTCGCCCATGCACATACCGGATGGTTTCATCAACGGTGCAACGTCCGCGGGGTTCGGAGTTGCCTCCGCGGCCGGCGTGACCGCGGCGGTGAAGCGATCTGCGCGAGTCCTCGACGAGCGCCAGATTCCCCTGGCCGGCCTCACCGCCGCGTTCGTGTTCGCCGCCCAGATGTTCAACTTCCCGGTCGTGTCGGGCATGAGCGGGCATCTGCTCGGGGGCGTGCTGGCCGCCGTGCTCGTCGGCCCTTGGGCCGGGATGGCCGTCGTCGCCGTCGTCCTCGTCGTCCAAGCCCTGTTCTTCGCCGACGGCGGGCTGTCCGCAATCGGCCTCAACGTCTTCAACGTGGCGATCCTCGGCGCCGGGGTTGGCTACGTCCTCTACCGGGGCGTGATGGCGGCGCTGCCGAGGCGGCCCGGCTCCGTCGTCGTTGCCACGGGCGTGGCGGCCGGGCTGTCGGTGCCGCTGGCGGCGGCCGGATTCGTCGCCCAGTTCTCCCTCGGTGGCGCTGCCGAGGTCTCGCTGTCTGCGGTGCTCGTCGCCATGCTGGGGACGCACGCCCTCATCGGGATCGGTGAAGGCGTGCTCAGCGCCATGGTCGTCGGCGCCGTCATGGCGACCCGGCCGGACCTCGTCCACGGCGCCCACGGATGGTCGACCGCCGATCGCCCGGCGCGGACGTCACTGCGCACCGTGCTCACGACGGGCGCCATCGTCGCCGTCGTCTTCGCGGCCGTCGTCAGCCAGTTCGCGTCCCAGAACCCCGACGGCCTCGAGTTCGTCGCCCGCAGCGAGGGGTTCGCCGACACCGCAACCCCTTCGGCGGCACCGGCCGGCCCGCTCGCCGATTACGGGTCCGGGCTGACGGGAACCGACACCGTCGACACCGCCATCGCCGGGCTCGTCGGGATCATCCTCACAATGGGGATCGGCTACGGCCTGTTCCGCATGGTGAGGCGAGGCGAGCGGGGCACACCGCACGGCGCCTCCGGTGGCCATCTCCACGCGCTCTACTACCACGGCTCTTCGTCGATCCACCGGCTGCCGGCGCACCTCAAGATCGTCGGCGCCCTCGGGTTCGTCATCGCCGTCGTCGCGACGCCTCGCGAGGCGTTCTGGGCGTTCGGGGTATACGCTGCCGTGCTGGCGGCGATCACCGCGGCCGCCCGGCTCCCCCCCGGCTTTGTCGCCTCCCGCCTCGTCGTCGAGGCGCCCTTCGTGCTCGTCGCCCTGCTCTTACCGTTCTTCGCCGGCGGCGACCGCGTCACGGTCGGCGGGATGGACTTGTCCCTGCCGGGCCTGTGGACGATGTGGAACATCCTGGTCAAAGCGACCCTGGGGCTGTGGACGTCGATCGTCCTCGGCGCAACGACGACGGTTCCCGAGCTCCTCGGAGGGCTCGGCCGGCTGCGCGTCTCCCGCGTGCTGACGGCGATCGCCGGCTTCATGCTCCGCTACATCGACCTCGTCCTCGGCCAGCTCGGGCGGATGCGGCGGGCGATGGAGTCGCGCGCCTACCGGCCGCGGAGCCTCGCCGACACCAGACCGATCGCGTCGGGGGTCGGTGCCCTCTTCGTCCGCTCCTACGAGCGCGGGGAGCGGATACATCTCGCAATGGCATCCCGCGGCTACTCCGGCACGATGCCGGCGGCGTCGGCGCGGGCGTCGAGCCGGCTCGCCGTGTTGGCCATCGCCACCTTGACCCTCGGCGTCTGGGCCGTCGCCATCACGGCCTGGGGCCTGAGATGAGCACGCCGACGATCTCCGTCGAGACGCTCTCGTTCCGCTACCCGGACGGCACCCGAGCCCTGTCCGCGATCGACCTCCACATCCATCCCGGCGAGCGGGTGGCCCTCCTCGGGCCCAACGGTGCCGGCAAGACGACGCTCGTGCTCCACATGAACGGGATCCACATGCCCCAGCAGGGGGAGGTTCGGGTCTCGGGCCTCGAGCTGACGAAGGAGACGGTGCGTGAGATCAGGCGCCGGGTGGGGATCGTGTTCCAAGACCCCGACGACCAGCTCTTCATGCCGACGGTGCGCGACGACGTCGCGTTCGGGCCTCACAACCTCGGCCTCGAAGGGAAGGCACTCGAGCGCAGAGTGGAGGAGGCGTTGCGCACGGTCGAGGTCGCCGAGCTCGCCGACCGGCCCCCCAACCACCTGTCATACGGGCAGAAACGCCGGGTCGCCATCGCCGGCGTGCTGGCGATGCGGCCCGAGATCCTCATCCTCGACGAGCCCACCTCCAACCTCGACCCAGCGAGCCGTGAGGAGCTGTACGACACGCTGCTGGGCCTCGACATCACCCAGCTCGTGGTGACCCATGACCTCGGGTTCGCCGGGGCACTCTGTGGGCGCGCCGTCGTCCTCAACGGCGGGTCTGTCGTCGCCGACGGCCCCGCCGAAGGGGTGCTGTCGGACCGGGACCTCCTCCGAGTCAACAGGCTCGGCGGCGGGCTCGCTCCGCGTCGCTGAAGAGGCGGCTCAGCCGACCGACACGACGCCGGCGGCGAAGACGGCCAGCAGCCACACCGCCGCCGGCAGGCAGCCGCGCCGGGACGGGGTGCGCCGAGGCTGATGCTCGGCGAGGACCTCGGCGGTCACGGCAGCGAGTTCGTCGGCCTCCGCCTGCGCCTTCGCCGCCCGCTCAGAGACCTCCTCGAGCTCGCTGCGCTCGGCGTCGTCGAGCCAGCGAACGTCGATCCGGTCCAACGCCTTGCGGGCTTCGGCCGCGTCGAGCTCGTCGAGCGAGCGACTCGCCGATTCGAGCTGGCGCCTGGCCGATTGGCGGGCCCGGTCGCGCCTCCGGCGCGCCCCATCGAGGTGTAACGTCGCTCCGCGCCGGATCTCCCGCGACGTGTAGGCCAGCAGCCGGGCGGTGCGCGGATCGTCGGCAAGATCGAGGAGCGCGGCGTAATGGTCTTGGCGCGCCAGCTCCTGGATCCGTGCCGCCAGCTTGTCCGCGTCGGCGCGTGCCCGGGCCTCGACGGTGTGAAGCCGCTCCATCGCCGCGGCCCGGGCGGCGTCGTCCCACGACGCGGCGATGTCGCGCGCATCGTTCAGTCTCAGCTCACCCAGCGCGGTCTCGAAGGCGGGCCCGTTCCGATCCATGATCCCGGGGAGGCTACCGGCGCCGTTTCACTACGGTGCCGGGAGCCTGCCTCGCGATCGGGCTGCTACGTTGGAATCCGAGGAGGTCACGCAGATGAGCCCGGCGCGAGGCCTGGCATTGCTGGCTGCCTGCTCCATCCTCGCCGCCGCCTGCAGCCCGGGAGACAGCGCGTCACCCGGCCCGCCGCCGATCGAGGTCCTCGCGGCGTTCAACCTCACCGGCGGCATGGATTGGGTCGACGGTCCCGCCCGCAACGGCTTCCTCCTCGCCGCCGAAGAAGTCAATGCCGCCGGCGGGGTCGGCGGACGCCCGATCGAGGTCATCGTCGTCGACGGGGGCACCAACGAGCACATCCTCGCTCGACGCGTGGCCGAGGTGCTGGAGGATCACGACATCGTCGCCATCGGCGGGCTCACCGACGGCATCTATGCTCTCGCCCCCCGACGCGGCGCGGTCCACCCCGCCGCAGGCGGGCTCGTCTCGTTCGGACCCTCGTCGATCGCACTCGCCGTCGGCCCCGTCGGCACCGATGCCGGCGTCCCGGTGGTGGCGATCGGCTCGAGCCTCCCTGATCTCCCCGCCAGGATCGGCGACGGCTTCTTCGGGCTCGCTGCCGGGTCCCACCACAAGGTGACGGCGATCGCCGGCTACGCGATGAGCGATCTCGATGCCCGCCGGGCGGTCGTACTGGCCCAGGAGGACCACGACTTCACCGCGGAGCTCGCCTCGCTCTTCGGCGAGGAGTGGCGCCGGCGCGGAGGCGACCTGCTCCTCGAGGCCCGCTACTCGCCCGGCCTCGTCGACCTGGCAGCCGCGATCGAGGCGGTGCTGGCGCTCGATCCACGCCCGGACGTCGTCTTCGTCGCCGGGCTCCCCAACGACGCCGGGATCATTCTCGACGAGGTGCGTCGGGCCGGCCTCGACCAGCCCCTCCTGGCGGCAGACTGGTACGCGAGCCCGTTCATCGCCCCCTACGCCGGCGAGCGCGGGGACGATCTCTACTTCGCCGTCGATCTCGCACTCGACCAGCCGGGAGACGAGCTCGCCCGCTTTTCCGGTGCCTACGAGGCGACGTACGGTGAGCCGCCCCCCTATGTCTTCGCCGCCCTGGGGTACGACGCCATGAGGCTCATCGCATCCGCCCTCGCCGATGCGACAGAGCCCGAGCCAGATGCCGTCGCCGCGGCGCTGGTGGCGCAGGGCTCGTTTCCGTCGCTGCGCGGGACGATCTCGCTCGACCAACGGGGGCGCCCCACCGGGCCGCTGGCCATCCTGCGCACGATCGACGGTCACGCCCGATTCGTGACCACCGTCGCCGCGGCCGGCGGATGACGCGGCCCGGCCGCGACCCGTCAGTGCAGCGCGGGTGCAACCTCGGCGGCGAAGAGCTCGAGACCCGACGTGTCGTAGGCGGCGTCGGGGAAGTGGACGATGACGTAGCCGGCGCCGGCGGCCCGCCACGGCCGGAGCAGGTCGACGAGCTGTTCGGGGGTGCCGACCGTCGACAGCCACAGCTTCCGCGCCCGCTCCAGCGCCTTGCCGTCGACGAGACGGCGGTAGCGGTCGAGGAGCTCGCCGGCCCGCTCCTGGGCTTCGCTCTCGGTGGCGGCGCAGACGAAGGTGAAGTTCGTGCTGCGGACGATCTCGTCGTAGGAGCGGCCGACCTCCGCGCAGTGATCCCGCAGCACGTCGGACTTGTGCGCGAACTCCTCGACGGTCTGGCCGAAGTTCGTGTACGAGGCGAACCGGGCGGCCACGTTGAGGGTGAGTTGCTCGCCGCCACCGGCGACCCAGATGGGGATGTGGGGGTCCTGGGCGCCCTGCGGCGAGCAGATCGCCCCGTCGAGGGTGTAGTGCCGGCCATTGAAGTGGACGACGTCCTCCGTCCACATCCGCTGCATGATCTCGACGGCCTCACGGAGGCGACCGATCCTCACCGCGGCCGAAGCGAACTCGTACCCGTAGCCGCGATATTCGTGCTCGTACCAGCCGGCGCCGATGCCCATCTCGAGCCTGCCGGCGGAGATGACGTCGATCGACGCCGCCATCTTGGCGAGCAGGGATGGTGGCCGGTACGAGTTGCACGTGCACATCTGGCCGAGCCGGACCGTGTCGGTCGCCGCAGCGAGGGCCGCCATGAGGCTCCACGCCTCGTAGGTGACCTCACGGGTGGGGGCGGGAACGGTGTGGAAGTGGTCGAAGACCCACAGCGACTCGTACCCGGAGCGCTCGATCGTCTTCGCCACACCGAGCATCGTCCTCCAGTGGTCCTCCTGCTCGATGCCGGCCAGGTCCAGCCGCCAGCCCTGGGGCACGAACGCTCCGAAGCGCATCAGTGGTGATCCTCCTCGTGGTCCTCGCGGCGACGTTACCGCCCCGCAGCCAGCCGGCATCCCGGGTGGGCGTGGCTAACCTCGCCGCGGTGGCGACGGGCTCACACGGTGTCAAGGCGATCCTCGCTGCATTTTTCGCCAACCTCGGCATCGCCATCTCGAAGTTCGTCGCGTTCGCCTTCACCGGGTCCTCGTCGATGCTCGCCGAGTCCATCCACTCCGTCGCCGACACCGGCAACCAGGCGCTCCTCCTCCTCGGCGGCCGGCTGGCGCGGCGGGAGGCAACCGACGAGTACCAGTTCGGCTACGGCCGGGAGCGCTACTTCTGGTCGTTCGTGGTCGCCCTCGTCCTCTTCTCGCTCGGTTCGCTCTTCGCGCTGTTCGAGGGCGTCGAGAAGATCCGCGATCCCCACGAGATCGAGTCGGCGGCGTGGGCGTTCACGATCCTGAGCGTCGCCATCGTCCTCGAGATCTGGTCGTTCCGAACCGCGATCGTCGAGTCGCGGCCGCTCAAGGGGTCGAAGTCGTGGTGGCGCTTCATCCGTACGTCGCGGGCGCCCGAGTTGCCGGTCGTCCTGCTCGAGGACCTCGGGGCCTTGCTCGGGCTCGTCTTCGCCCTCATCGCCGTCACCGTGTCGGTCGTCGCCGACGCACCGGTGTGGGACGGCATCGGCACCGTGGCCATCGGGGTGCTCCTCGGCGTGATCGCGGTCATCCTCGCCATCGAGATGAAGAGCCTGCTCATCGGCGAGTCGGCTCGCAAGGTCGAGCTCGCGGCGATCACCGCGGCCATCTCGGGAGCGCCGGGCGTGGAGCGCCTCATCCATGTCCGCACCCAGTACCTGGGGCCTGAGGACCTCCTCGTCGCAGCCAAGGTCGCCTTCGACCGCTCCCTGACGGTGCCCGAGCTGGCGGCGGCCATCAACGGTGTCGAGGCCCGGGTGCGCGACGCCGTGCCCCACGCCCGGCCGATGTACATCGAGCCCGACCTCGTTCACGAAGGACCGGTCCCGGGGCCCTCTGGACCCTGACCGGACCCGAAGCGCCATGCGCCGGGACCACGACCCCGGCGGAGGTATCGTGGCGGCAATCCCACAGACGAGGCGCCGATCATGAGGTTCCGCACGAGGCAGGTCCACGCCGGGGTCGAGCCCGATCCCACCACGGGAGCGATCCTGACCCCGATCCATCAGTCGACGACGTTCGTCCAACCCTCGGTGGACGAGTACATGGCGAAGGGGTACACGTACTCGCGCTCGGGCAACCCCACCGTGCGCGCCCTCGAAGATCGCCTGACCGACCTCGACGGGGGGGTCGACACCGCGAGCTTTGCCACCGGGATGGCGGCGATCAACGGGGTGTTCCTGGCGTTCCTCGAGGCCGGCGACCACGCGGTGGTCTCCGACGTCGCCTACGGCGGGACCTATCGCCTCGCCACCAAGGTGTTCGCGCGATTCGGGGTCGAGTTCTCCTTCGCCGACACCGCGGACGCTTCCGCCGTCGCCGCCGCGATCCGCCCCAACACCCGCCTCATCCTGACCGAGACGCCCGCCAACCCGACGCTCAAGCTCACCGACATCGCCGCCGTGTCCGAGATCGCCCGCGAGCGCGGCATTCCCCACGCGGTCGACAACACGTTCCTCACGCCGTACTACCAGCGGCCGCTCGAGCTCGGCGCCGACATGTCGATTCACTCGACGACGAAGTACCTCGACGGCCACAACGCCACGGTGGGCGGCGCGGTCGTCCTCGCTACCGAAGATCACGCCGAGCGGGTCCGCTTCGTCCAGAACGCCACCGGCACGATCATGTCGCCGTTCGTCGCCTGGCTGACCCTGCAAGGGATCAAGACCCTCAGCGAGCGAATGGACCGCCAATCGGCGACCGCCGCCGAGATCGCGCGGTTCTTGGAGGCGCAGCCGAAGGTCGAGCGCGTCGCCTACCCCGGGCTCGCCTCCTTCCCCCAGCACGAGCTGGCGAAACGGCAGGCGAGCGGGTTCGGGGCGATGCTGTGGTTCGAGGTCGTCGGCGGCGTCGAGGCGGGGAAACGCCTCATGGACGCGCTCGGGGTGTGGACGCTCGCCGAGAACCTCGGGTCGGTTGAGTCGCTCGCCACCCATCCCGTCACCATGACCCACGCGATCATGCCACCGGAAGAACGGGAACGAGTCGGCATCACCGACGGTCTCGTCCGGCTCTCCGTCGGGCTCGAAGACCCCGAGGACCTCATCGCCGACCTCGACAAGGCCCTCGCCGCAATCTGAGCGCCCGGGGCGACCTCAGCCGGCGAGCCCGATCTCGAAGATCCCATCTGCCGTCGCCCCGTCTTCGAAGGTGACGACGTAGGTGCCGACAAGCGCGGGGTCTTCGGTGATCACGCCGTCGGCACGGAACGAGGCGATCCCGACGGCGGGGACCTCCTCGGCGAGGACCTCGATGCCGGTTGGCCCGGCGCCGAACGAGATGGGCCCAAAGGTGGCCGATTCGATCACGCCGGTGCCGGAGAGCAGCTCGAAGGCGTCGAAGGCCCAGACCTCGGACGCGGGGTCGGCGAGGCCGAACACGTTGCCGCTGAGATCCATGACAACGACGATGCCGTCCTCGACCACCTCGAGTTCGAATTCCACAGACCCCGAGGATCCGAAGGTGGTGTTCGTCCACGTCCCACTCCAGATCCCGGCGAAGCTCCCGATGAGGTCAAGGATCGGGTCGGTGGTCGGCGCCGGCGTCGCCGGGAGCGTCGTTGTCGTGGTCGGGGCCGTCGTCGTCGCCGGGGCCGCCGTCGTCGCCGGGGCCGCCGTCGTCGCCGGGGCCGTCGTCGTCGCCGGGGCCGCCGTNNGCATCGCGGCAACGGCGATGAAGAGGGATCGCATAGGCATCGGGGCACTCCTCTCGTCGGCGCCGGGTGAGCGTTGCGGGCCAGGTTACCGACCGGGTGCCGAAGCCGACCTCAGCCCGGCTCGGTGGAGGATTCGCTGCCGCCGGCGCTCCGCAGACGGTGGGTGGAGATGACGACGAGCGCCACCGAGACGGCGAAGCCGGTGGCGAAGAGCCAGCGCGGCTGGCCCAGAAAGACGGTGCTGTATGCCGTGAGCGCCGGGGCGGCAGCGAAGATCGCCACCGGGATGGCGACGCGGGCGGCAGCGACCCCGACCATGGCGGGAAAGAGCCACACGATGAAGCCGTCGAACACGAAGAGGGCGACCACGACCCAGCTCAGCACATCCGTCTCGGGTGAGGCGTCCTCGAGCACGAGGGCGACGACGGCGAGCAGGGCCGCCAGCAACGCCACCAAGAGCGCTGCCGTCGTCGCCGGCCGGGCCACGATGGCGGCATTGATACGCTCGATGCGGTCGGCACCCGGCGGCGCGCCCGCGGTCAATCGCCCAGCCCCTGCTCCCGCATCCAGTCGTCGTTGAAGATCTTCGAGAGATAGTTGCGTCCCGAGTCGGGGAGGATGACAACGACGAGCTTGGAGTCGTCCTCGGCGGCCACCCGCATCGCCCCGGCCACCGCCATCCCGCACGAGCCCCCGACGAGCATTCCCTCGACTGCGGCGAGACGGCGGGTCACCTCGAACGCCTCGCGATCGCCCACCTGCTCGTAACGGTCGACGACGGCGGGGTCGAACGTCTCCGGCCAGAAGTCCTCGCCGACCCCCTCGATGAGGTAGGTGTGGACGTCGTCGTCGGTCTCGGCCGTGTAGATGGAGCCGACCGGGTCGACGCCCACCACCTCGAGGCCTGGCTTCATCGACTTGAGGTACATACCGGTCCCGGTGATGGTGCCTCCGGTGCCGACTCCAACGGCGAGCACGTCGACCTCCCCGTCGGTCTGGCGCCAGATCTCGGGACCGGTGGAGTGGGCGTGGGCGTGGGGGTTGGCAGGATTCGAGTACTGGTCCGGGCGGTAGGCGTTCGGGATCTCACGGGTGAGGCGCTCCGCGACCGAGTAGTACGAGCGGGCATCGTCGGGCTCGACATCGGTGGGACACACGACGACCTCGGCGCCGTACGCCCTGAGCAGGTCCTGCTTCTCCTTCGACTGCTTGTCGGCGATGACGGCGATCATGCGGTACCCCTTGATCGCCGCCGCCATCGCCAGCCCCACACCGGTGTTCCCGCTCGTGGGCTCGACGATGGTGCCTCCCGGCTCGAGCCAACCGTTGGCCTCGGCCCGCTCGATCATCGCCATGCCGATCCGGTCCTTCACCGAGCCACCGGGATTGAGGTACTCGACCTTGGCGACGAGGTTCCCGGGGGGATGGAGCCTGCCGAGCCGCACGAGGGGCGTGTTGCCGACGGCGGCGACGATGTCGTCGTGGATCTCCATGCGGCAGAGGGTAGATGGGTGGGCCGGGGCGCGAACCGCCGGGCGAGGCCGGGGACGCCGCTCACCCGACGCCGGTGAGCTGCCAGAAGGGGACGACCACGGCGATGAGGATCACGATCCCGACGAGATCGAGGACCGCGCCCTTGCGCAGGATCTCACGGACGGTGAACAGCTCGGTGCTGTAGGCGAGCATCGTCGGCGGCGTCCCGATGACGAGGGCGAAATCGACCGACGAGGCGATGGCGACGACGCTCACGAGCAGCACCGGGCTCACGCCGACAAGACCGGCGAGCGGAATCGCGAGTGGGATGAGCGTGGCCGCCGAGCCCGTGTTCGACGCGACCGTCGTCAGACCGAGCGTGACGGTCGCCACCGCCGCGACGGCGAGCAACGTCGGCCAGTCGGCGAGGGCGCCGAGCCGGGTGACGAGCCAGTCCGAGGCTCCGGTCTCGACCATGTACACGCCGAGGGTCAGACCGCCTTTTTTCAAGCAGAAGACGGCATACGNNCGGGTGACGAGCCAGTCCGCCGTGCTCCGGTCTCGACCATGTACACGCCGAGGGTCAGACCGCCGCCGAACGTCAGCAGCGTCGGCCACGAGATCCGCTGCAGGTCCTCCGGTTCGACGAGCCCAACTCCGAACAGCGCCACTGCGCCGGCGAGGGCGACGATGCCGGGCGACACGCCGTGCCATGCCTGGGTCAGCCAGCCGGCGAAGACGGCTCCGAAGACGGCGAGGACGGCCCACTGGCGACCGTCGAGCCGCTCCAGCCCCGAGCGCTGCTCCACCGCAGCCCGTCGCGAGTCCTCGAAGCGGCCGTGATCGACGTCGACTCCGCTCACCCACCAGAGGTACCCGGCCATCACCGGGAGGAAGAACACCACCATCGGCAGCCCGAAGGCGAACCATCGCACGAACGTGATCTCGCGCCCGGCGACGCTGCCGAGGAAGTCGATGGCGAGGAGGTTGGCGGGGGTGCCGATGGCGCTGCCCACCCCCCCGATCGTGGCGGCGTAGGCGATGCCGAGGACGACCGCCTTGCGGTAGCCGAGATGCGCCAGCGGGGCGGTGACGGCCATGGCGATGGGCAACAGGACGGCCACGGCTGCGGTGTTCGACATCCACATCGACATGAACGCTGAGATGCCGACCATCGCGGCGAACAGCGACGCCGGGCTTCGCCCCGCCCCGGCGACGACGGCGACGGCGGCGAGGCGGTCGAGTTCGACGCGGCGCATCGCCTCGGCCATCAGGAACCCGGCGAAGAACAGCACGATGATCGGGTCGAAGAACGGGGCGAGGGCGGCACGGGCGGTGGCGACCTCGGCGACGGTGAGGATGACCGGGATGACGAGGCCGGTGACGAACAGCGGCACCGCCTCGGAGACCCACAGGACGATGACCGCGGCGAGGAGGCCGAGCACGACCCCGACGTCGGTGGGCGGCCGCCGCGTTGCGGTGAAGACGCCCGGGCCGTCCTCGCCGAGGACGGGCACCGCCTCTCGTGAGCCGTCGGCGAGCACGAGCGACACCTCGACCTCGCCCAGGGTCGCCGCCCGTCCCGTCACCGCGACCTCGACCCGGATGGGATCGTCCACCGGGACGCCGCCGGGAAGCAGGGCTTCGACGGTGACGGCGCCTCGGGTTCCGCGCACCACCTGCGGCACCTCGCTCCCGATGTCGACCGGGCCGGCTACGACGACGCGCTCACCGATCGCGACCTCGAGGGCGCCGGGACCCGGTTCCCACGACGACGGCGCCGCGGCCCCGGCGAGGATCGCAGCAACGGCGGCGAGGGCCACGACGAGGGCTCGGCGCGACGGCGACATCCATCCCGAGTCTCGCACGTCGCACCTCACCCGATCGGGTGGCGGCAGACGTCGTCGCCGTTGGCGCGGGTCAAATCCCTTGCCGGTTGCCATGGCCACGGTATCTTGTTCCCGGTGCGACCACATTTAGTAGCCAGGTTGCTACTGACCGCGATGATCATCGCCACGGCGGCACCGGCGGTGGCCGGGCCGCTCCCCCCGGGAGGGTCCTTCGTCGACGACGACGGGAACATCCACGAGGGGAGCATCGAGGCGATCGCGGCCGAGGGGATCACTCGCGGCTGCAACCCGCCCGCCAACGACCGGTACTGCCCGTCGGGGACGGTGACCCGCGGCGAGATGGCGGCATTCCTCGTCCGGGCGCTGGGGCTCACCGACGACGGCGGCGGCGACCTCTTCGTCGACGACGACGCCTCGATCTTCGAGGCCGACATCGACAGGCTCGGCACCGCCGGCATCACCCGGGGCTGCAACCCGCCGGCGAACACCGAGTACTGCCCCGACGACCCGGTGACCCGGGAGCAGATGGCGGCGTTCCTGGTGCGCGCCTTTGGCTACACCGACCCCGGTGCCGGGGACTGGTTCGTCGACGACGACACCTCGATCTTCGAGGGCGACATCGACCGGCTGCGCGTCGCCGGGGTGACGTTGGGCTGCAACCCGCCGGCCAACGACCGGTTCTGCCCCCGCGACCCGGTGCTGCGCGACCAGATGGCGTCGTTTCTCACCAGAGCGCTCGGGCTGACGCCGATGGTGCCGCCGCCGCGGCCCGAGGCGGTGCTCGAGACGGTCGTCACCGGCCTGTCGACACCGACGTATCTCACCTCTCCCCCCGGCGACCCCCGGCTCTTCATCGTCGAGAAGCGGGGGACGGTCCGCATCTTCGAGGGCGGCGCCCTCCGATCCGGGTTCTTCCTCGACGTGCGCGCAGACACCGTCAACGGGGGTGAGACCGGGCTGCTCTCGCTCGCCTTCCATCCCGACTATGCGACCAACGGGCGGTTCTACGTGTACCAGAGCGGCCCGCGGCGGTCGAACAGCTTCAACCACACGAGCTACATCTACGAGTACACGGTGTCCGCGGACCCGTACGACGCCGACGAGTCGTCCCGCCGCGAGATCCTCGCCCTCGACCAGCGGGCCGCGAACCACAACGGCGGCCAGATCGAGTTCGGCCCCGACGGCATGTTGTGGATCGGCTTCGGCGACGAGGGCGGCCAAGACGACACCTACCGCAACGGCCAGGACCTCGGCACGCTCCACGGGGCGATGCTCCGCATCGACGTCGACGGCGGGTCCCCCTACGCCGTCCCCGCGGACAACCCCTTCGTCGCGGCTCCGGGCCGGGACGAGATCTGGGCCTACGGGCTGCGCAACCCGTGGCGCTGGTCGTTCTACGGCGGCGATCTCTACATCGCCGACGTCGGCCAGGACGCCCGCGAAGAGGTCAACGTCGTCTCCGTCGCCACCGGAGCCGGCGCCAACTTCGGATGGTGCGACTGGGAGGGCACGATCGCCCATCCCTGCCCCGGAACGGCTTCGGGGGTGACGTTCCCCGTCGTCGAGCTCCGCCACTCGGCGGGCAACTGCTCGATCACCGGGGGTCGGGTGTACGACGGGAGCGCCCTCCCCGACCTCGTCGGTCACTACTTCTACGCGGACCTCTGCCGCGGCCACCTTCTCAGCTTCGAGTGGACCGGAGGGGCGGTCACCAACAGCAAGGACTGGACCGACGACTTCGGCACGATCTCGGGTATCTGGTCCTTCGGATCGGACTCCGATGGTGAGCTGTACATCGTCCGCGGCGGTGCCGGCACCGTGCTCCGGCTCGCCGCCGGCTGACCCGGACGCGGTCGCTCAGAACTGGCGATACGGCGTCGGCCGGGGCACGCCGGGCTCGCCACCGGGACGAGCCGACAGCAGCCACACGGCCACCCACTCGATGACCCAGTACACGCCGTAGCCCGCGAGCACGCCGATCGTCGGCGGTCCCACGACGAGGACGCCGTACCCGGCGATGAGCCCGGCGGGGGCCGCCTCCCCCCAGAGGAGGGCGAACGGCACCGGGGCGACGGCAGCGAGGGCGGCGAGGGCGAGGTTGCCGCTCGTGGCCCCGACGACGAACACGGCGATCCCGGCGACGGCGGCGAGAGCCCACAGCACGATCCCCGCCCGGCCCCGGAGCCAGGGCAGCGAGAACCGGGTCGCCAGGGTCACCGCGGCCCACATGAGTCTGCGTCTCACCAGGGGGACGCCGAGGTCCTCGAGCGCCTCGAGGAAGACGCGGTCGGCCCGCTTCCGCAGCACCGGCGGATCGAGACCGGCCCCGTGTTCGACGAGGTGGTCGTGGAGCAGTGCCGCCGCCGTGTGACGGCCGTAGCCGCTGGCGAACCATCGCAATGGCCACGGCACCGAGGCGAGATCGGTCCCCGGCAGGTCCTCGGGTGTCACGATGAACTCGCTTTCGGCCCCGATGTAGCGGAACGGCCGGACCAGGCGGAACCGGCGATCGCTCACCTGAGCGAGCACGATCTCGGCATCGACGTCCGCATCGACGGCGAAGAACGGCATGGTGGCCCCCCAACTCGGATCGTGTGGTGCAGCGTACCGGTGGTGCACGGCGCGCTCGGCGCCGCGTCCGCCTTTCGGGCGACGCTCAGCCGAGTGCTTCGAGGTAGAGCGCCTCGACGTC
>JABAOE010002401.1_pt1 | contig 14690 bp, 13 predicted proteins | sample 7062141 | NCBI WGS metagenome assembly JABAOE01 (sample SAMN14538627, study PRJNA623070) | marine sediment metagenome | biome: marine biome [ENVO:00000428]; feature: marine pelagic biome [ENVO:01000023]; material: deep marine sediment [ENVO:00002113] | place: India: Gulf of Khambhat ... | reverse complement strand
GAAAAAACAGTCGCCGTAATCGATCACCGCAACCTTCTCGAACGGATCGACGGTCGTGTTATAAGGCCGCATCCAGGCAATGCTGGCCGATGCCGCTCTGATTCCCCGCGGTCCGAAGCGCGCGCCGGGCCGGTTCGTCGTCGCAGAATCGAGCGGTATGCCGGTAACGACCAGGTCGACGCCCGTGAGGTCCCGCGTGTACTTGCGACGCATGAACGAAGTCGCGCCAGCATAGGTTGGTTCGTTCGTAATGCCGTACAGGCTTTCGCGCGTTATTGCATAGTCGCCGTCTTTTTTTACGGTCATTTCATTGCCCTGCGGCTTTCGCGGTCAAGTCGAGGCACTTCCAGGCTTTGTCGACGAGTTCGTCCGCTTGTTCGTGCGTCAGAATCAGCGGTGGCGCGACGACCATCGTGTCACCGACGGCACGCATCACCAGGCCGTTGTCGACGCAAATATCCCGGCATTGTGTACCAACGCCGTTGTCCTTGTCGAAACGTTCCGCCGTCGACTTATCCTTGACCAGCTCGAGCGCACCCATGAGCCCGACCATTCGCGTCTCCCCGACCAGCGGATGATCGGAGAGCGTATGCCATTTCCTCTGAAGATACGGTCCGATATCGTCGCGTACGTAATCGACCAGCTTCTCCCGCTGAATTATTTCGATGTTAACGATAGCAACGGCACACGCAGCCGGATGACCCGAGTAGGTGAAGCCGTGAAAGAACTCGCCGCCTTTATCGATAAGGGCGTCGCTGACGCGATCGCCGACCATGACACCGCCAAGTGGCAAATATCCAGACGTGACGCCTTTGGCGAATGTCATCAGATCGGGTTTGACCTTGTAATAGTCGGCGCCGAACCATTCGCCGAGCCGGCCGAAGCCGCAGATGACTTCGTCGGTAACGAGCAGGATGCCGTGCTCTTTGCAGATCCTCTGGATCTCCGGCCAGTAGGTCTCGGGCGGAACGATCACGCCACCAGCGCCCTGGATCGGTTCGCCGACGAACGCAGCGACCTTGTCCGCGCCTACGTCCTCAATCTTTCGTTCGAGGGCGCGCGCAGCCTGTAAGCCGAATTCATCCGGTGCCTGGCTGCGGTCGCTGTCAAACCAGTACGGTTGCTCGATGTGTTCGATGCCGGGCACGTGCACACCGCCCTGCGCGCGTTGCAGTTTCATGCCGCCAAGGCTCGTACCGCCGATCGTGGAACCGTGATAGGCATTTTCCCGCGCGATGATGACCTGACGGTCAGGCTGATCCATAAGCTCCCAGTAGCGCCTGACCATGCGCATCATCGTGTCGATGGCTTCCGAACCGGAGCCCGTATAAAAAGTGTGCTTGAACTGCGGTTGCGTGACCTCTTTTAGCAAGCGCGATAATTCAATCGACGGCGGGTGGGCGCACTGGAAGAAGCTGTTGTAGTAGGGCAGCTGACGCAATTGCTTGTCGGCTGCGTCGACCAGTTCGTCCCTGCCATAGCCGACATTGACGCACCAGAGTCCCGACATTCCGTCCAGGATTCGATTGTCGTCAATATCGTAAATATAAACGCTGTCGGCACGCGTAATGATGCGACTCTTCTTTTCCGCGAGATCCTTATAGTCGGTAAACGGGTGCAGGTAGTGATTGCGATCGAGTTGCTGCCACTCGGAACGCGAGCGTGATTCGACGATTGCCATTTAAAACCTCAGACGTTGAATAGTAATACCTCGCGTTCCCACGGCGTAACGATTTCCTGGAATTCGCGGCACTCATTGTATTTGACTGCACAGTACAGCGTGACAAATTTTTCGCCCAGCGTCCTCCGCATTGCATCGCTTTCTTCCATTGCCTTTATCGCCTCGTAAAGGAAAGGATGTAGCTCGAAGGGCTGATCATAGGCGCTGCCCTCGATCGGCTCACTCGGCTGCACCCCCTCGGTCATTCCGAGATAGCCACATGCCAGCGTCGCAGCGAGTGCGAGATAGGGATTCACGTCGGAACCCGCGACCCGGTTCTCGACGCGGCGCGAATCGGGGTCCGAGGCGGGCACGCGCAGCCCTACAGTCCTGTTGTCGATCGCCCACGAGAGGTTGACGGGCGAGGAGTAATAACTGAGAAAGCGGCGGTAAGAGTTCGCATACGGCGCGAAGATCAGCAAAGCCTCGGGCATGTATTCCTGAAGCCCACCGATGTAGTGCATGAACAAATCGCTGGGTTCGCCGTTGTCCTTCGAAAAGATATTGTTACCTTTTTCGTCCACGACGCTTTGGTGAACATGCAGCGCGCTGCCCGGCGCCGTGGATATTGGTCGTGCAAGAAAAGTAGCGTGCATCTCGTGTGCGATCGCCGCTTCCCGGATCGTACGCTTGAACAGGAACACCTGGTCAGCCAGCGCCACGGGATCGCCGTGCAGGAAATTTATCTCAAATTGCGCCGGTCCCATTTCCTGTGAGAGCGTATCGATGCGAATGCCCTGTTGTTCGCAGGCAGCGTATACGTCATTAATGAACGGATCGAAGTCGTTCATCATGTCGATACTATACGGCTGCTTTGATGTTTCAGTGCGCCCGAGGCGACCCTCCGGTGGTTCGACTTCGAGGTTCGGATCGGAGTGCGCGTTGATCAGGTAAAACTCGACCTCTGGAGCTACGACCGGTGTCCAGCCCTTCTCGTTGTAAAGCTCGAGCACATTCCGCAGCACCCGACGGGGTGATGTATCAACCGGCGTGCCATCCCTGTGAAAGCAGTCGAGGAATATCGACGCGGTCGGCTCGGTCATCCAGGGAACCGGTCGCAACGTTGTCGGGTCCGGCGACAACAACATGTCACGGTCCTCGATGTTATCTTCGTTAGCTACGTAATTACCGGAAATAGTCTGGGCGAAAATCCCTTCTGGTAGCTTCAGTTCGCCTTTGCCGAATTTGGCTGCCGGAATCAGCTTGCCGCGAGCCGCACCGGCCATGTCGGGCACGAAGGCCTCGACGTCCTCAATATTGTGCTCTTTCAACCAGGCCTGTATCGAATCTTCTTCACTCACAAATCACCTTTCATCGGTTCGCATACTCTCTGCACGCGTCACCGAATGCTTTGAAAATCGCCATGGAAAAACTGTTCTCCGTTACTTTCCATTCGGGATGCCACTGTATAGCGAGCGCGAATCCTGTTGTGCCGTCCACACGGAACGCCTCTATAAGGCCGTCGTCAGCCACGGCCTCAACGGTTACTCCGTCGGCCAGCCGCGCGACTCCCTGCGAGTGCAGCGAGTTCACTGCGACGGTATCCGTCCCGGCCAGCTCGCGCAGCACACCTCCTTCGACCAGGTGGACCTCGTGCGATGGTCCGTATTGTACGTCTAGCGGGTCGTCAGGGTTTTCCCTGTGGTCATGGTATCCGTCGACCTCATGAACGTGCTGGTGCAAGGTGCCGCCCAGCACCACGTTCAGCTCCTGGAATCCCCTGCACAAGGCGAACAGCGGCACTCCCTCCTCCAGCGCGAGCTCCGCCAACGGCATCGTCGTTTCGTCGCGGTGGGGATCGTGCAAGGTGCCGGGCCTGCTTACTTCACCATTATAGTGATGCGGCTCGACGTTCGATGGGCTTCCGGTCAGCAGGATTCCGTCAACATGATGCAAAATCGTCGCGACATCGATTTTCGCGCCAAGTGCCGGTATCAGGAAAGGAATAGCCTCGGCGCCATCCCAGATTGCCGTCGCGTACTTCTCCCCCACCATGTGGAACGGATGCGGGTCAAGGTGCCGCCGGTCGGCCGGGATCCCGATAACTGGCTTTGTGCTCATATTAATAGTCTGTCGCTGGTCGATTTCGCTCAGGGTTTCCTGAAAAGCAGCGTAAACCGATCGGTGTTGCCGGTGACCGTTGCTCGGCCGACTTCGTAGACGAGTTCGTCATCGGGCCGGTAGTGCAGATCACTGTAGTCGACGAATTCGAAGCCGGCTTCGAGTGCTTCCCTGATGATTTGCACGACGTCGACGCGGCGCCGGGTCTCTGCCGTCAACGCGGCCATGTGGCGGCGCGAGTGGTCGATGACGCCGAAGGTACCGCCCGGACGCAATGACCGGAATACAGCGGCATTCAGGTTGGCCCTGCCTTCGGGCGTATAGTTGTGCCAGTTGCGAAACGTGAGCACGAGATCGAGATCACGAACGCCGAATTCGAACGGCTCGATATTTCTCGTTCCAAAGGGACCATTGCGAACGGATTCGACACCTATGTCCAGCACCTTGACATGATCGAACCCGGGTTGCGTAAGGAGGTTCTGCTGTACGTTGTTTGTGCCGATCGCGACGTAAAGCTCACCCGATTCCCTGAGTACTGGCGCCAGTAGCTTTGTATACCAGCCGCCGCCGGGTAACAGCTCGAGGACCCGCATGTCGTCCCTGAGCCCGAAGAACCCCAGGGTTTCGGCCGGTTTCCGATTGCGGTCCCTGGCGACATCGGCCTCGGTACGCACGTCACCGGCCATCGCCGCCCTGATTTTGGCTTCGACGCCGTCGTCCTGGGCCGCAGCGGCGAGGCTCCACGCGGCGATAACGCACACAAACAGTATTCGCATAACTTCTCCTCCAGCTGGGTAATCATTGGAATCGGGGAGGAGTCTACCGGAACTGCAGTGAGGTTGGCTGCAAAAGTGCCGGTCGCCAAGATTAAGGAATCTCGCCTCGTCGCTCTCATAGAGGCCGCAGGCGCGGACGGCTTATTTGGTCGCCGCGCCGAGGCCGTAATTCGAAGCGCTCGCCAGCAAGGCAGCGGCCCTGCAAAGCGAGGTGCCGAGTTCCGCGCGCCTGGCCGCACCGAATCGCTGCGTTGGGCCGCCGATGGACACGGCGGCCTCCACGTCGCCAAGCTCGCCACGAATGACCGTACCCACCGCGGTAAAGCCGTCCTCCAGCTCGTCGACGACGACGGCGTAGCCGCGCCGCCGGATATCCGAGATCTGTGGCTGAAATTGTTCCTTGCGGGTCAGGGTCTTGGTTGTGAAGGGCTCGAGCCGATCGGCTATGCGATCCAGTCCGGAGCGCTCGAACGCGATCCAGGCCTTGCCCGTGGACGTTGCGTGTATAGGCCAGCAGGTACCGATGTTGCCGGCACCGGCTACGCCCTGTCCGCCGCTCACCTCGTCCAGGATGAGCATGCTGTCTGCCACCGGGACCTCGAGCGTCGCTGTCTCGCCGGACTCGCGAGCCAGCGCTTTCAACAAGGGGCGTACCCGCCGCCGCAGATCGCACGATGCCAGCGCCTGGACCCCCAGCGCCATCAAGCCGGCGCCGAGGCTGTAGGCATTGGTAACCGGATTTCGATCGATCAGGGATTCACTTTGTAATGCCCGTAACAGGCGATGCGTGGTTGTCTTGTTCAATCCGGAGCGCTGGCTGATTTGCGCGAGCGACATTTCAGGCTGCTCGATAGTGAATAGTTTCAGCAGCCGGACGGCACGCAACGCTGCCTGCGCGCCTTGCGGGGGGCGCGTCCCGGTCATGGCGGTGCTTCCATATTATCGGTTGTTATTTCATATTATGGCGACAAGCCACGGCACAGGCGTATTGTGACAAACACCTATTTATTGGCATAAGCGCCGGAAGTTGCCCGGCGGGACTTTTGTGCCCACACTGACAGCATGGACGGGGTCTTGATTCGGCATTGCGCACCGGGCGACTACGGAGCGGTCGTTGAGATTTACAACGATTACATCGAAAACTCGCACGCGACTTTTGACACCAGGCCCTATTCGATCGGCGAACGCGCGCCGTGGTTTTCACAGTTCAACGAATCAGGCCCGCATCAGCTCCTTGTTGCCGCGCGAGACGATGCAGTGCTCGGCTATTGCTGCAGCACGCCCTTCAACAAGAGACCTGCCTATGAGGTATCGGTGGAGACATCGGTATACCTGGCGACGGAGGCCATGGGCCAGGGAATCGGCAGGAAACTCTATGAGCAACTTTTGCAAAACCTGAGCGGCATCGGCTTGCACGGCGCGTATGCCGGTATCTCCCTGCCCAACGATGCCTCCGTCAAGTTGCACGAATCGCTGGGTTTTCGCAGAGTCGGGGTTTACGAGGAAGTCGGCTGGAAATTTGACAAATACTGGAGCGTCGCGTGGTATGAGCGGCGTATCCAGAACTAACAAGCAAGAATCAAAGGTAAAAAGCGGATCCATGGGTAAAACGAAGCCGTCGAGCGCGAGCGCCGAGTTGCGCGCGTTCCTGAAAAAATATCCCGATACGGAAGTGATGGAATTGCTGGTAGCCGACGTACAGGGCGTCCTGCGCGGCAAACGAATTCGCCGCAGCGAGTTTCAGAAGATATTCAAGGATGGATTTTGCATGCCCGGTGGCACTCTTCTTCTCAATACGCTAGGAGATGTCGTCGCCGGGGTTCCGTATTCCGCCGATGACGGGGATCCGGATATTGACGCATCCGTCGTCCCGGGGACCTTGGCAGCAGTCCCTTGGTCACAAAGACCGTGCGCACAGGCACTGTTTCGGTTTTACGCGCGCGGCGGAGAGCCCTTTTACGCTGACCCGAGAACCGTGCTCGAGAAAGCGGCGGCGCCTCTCAGGAAAATGGGCCTGACGATTGTCATGGCGGTTGAACTCGAGTTTTACTTGTTGGATGCAAAGACTGATCGCCCGACGGCGAAAGTATCCCGCGTACCTGGTATCGGGCGGCCCCAGCCGGGCCCGCAGGTATACAACCCCGATGACCTCTGGGATATCGAATCTTTTCTCAATGAGTTGAATGCCGTCTGCGAATCGCAGGGCATACCCGCAGGTACGGCGCTATCCGAGTTTGCGCCTGGCCAGTTCGAAATCAACTTGCACCATGTTGACGATCCCGCGCTTGCCTGTGATCACGCGGTGTTGCTCAAACGCGCCATCAAGGCCGTCGCGCGGCAGCACGGTTGCGTCGCCTGCTTCATGGCCAAACCCTTCGAAGAGTCAGCCGGCTCAGGAATGCACATCCATATGAGCCTCATCGACAAGCAAGGCAAGAATTACTTTTCTCAGGGCAAGGAAAAGATGGCCTCTCCGCCCTTCTCGGCACGTTTCCGGCATGCCGTCGGCGGTCTCGTCAAGACGATGGCCGAGGGCACTGCTATTTTCTCGCCGAATGCGAACAGTTATCGCCGGCTGCGGCCCGAGATGTTTGCGCCCGTCGAACCGAACTGGGGCGCCAATCACCGCAACGTCGCCATTCGCGTGCCGCTGAGCGATGAAAAGAATCTGCGTTTCGAACATCGCGCGTCTGGCGCTGACGCCAATCCATACCTGGTAACTGCCGCCATACTCGCCGGTGTGCATTATGGCCTGAAGAATCGTTGTGACCCGGGGCGCATGGTGGAGGAACACCAGGAGATTCAGTTAAAAAGAAAGATTCCGAACCGCTGGGATGCCGCGATAGACAAGTTCGAGCGCAGCAAGATATTTCCCGAGTATCTCGGCAAGGATTTCTGCAAGCATTACGCAACCGTTCGGCGTGACGAATGTCGTTGCTTCCACAACGTCATCAGTGATGTCGATTTCGACTGGTACATGCGTGCCGTCTGACGCGATTCCCGGGCTCGCCAATGCAGACTGATGAGTTCATCCGGTTTCTGAACGCGAATGCGCCGGCGGCGATGCAGACGCTCGGCGGCGAAGTGCTTGAATACGACGAGGACAAGAAGAGCATCCTGGTGAGGTTTGCGGCCAGCAAGTCACTCTGTAACCATGATGGTGCCGTCCAGGGCGGATTCATTTGCGGCATGCTCGATGCGGCGATGGCGCACGCCGTTTTCTGCATGCTGCGCGAACATCCGATCGTCGCGTCCCTCGAAATAAAGGTGAGCTATCTCGAGATTTGCCGTGCCGGAGAACTGTTTGCGAGAGGAAACGTGATTCGTAACGGCAAGACGGTCACCTTCCTCGAAGCCGAACTCCGTGATGCCAACGACAAGCTCCTGGCGACTGCGTCATCGACCGCTCGGGTAATCCGCAAGAGATAAGACGCGCGTCAGTCGGAATCCACGCGAGCCAGGTCCCTGACGATATGCCGGCTCGCCAGGTAATAGTGAATGGCGACCCAGGGCCCCATGATCACGCCGATGGTCAGCAGGCTGTAACGCATCGACTCCGAGCCATAAGTAACCGCGAGGAAATCGCTCAGTATTCCGGCGAGCTGGGGGCCTAGTCCCAGGCCGATGATATTGATGATGAACAGAACTATCGCGGATGCCGTCGCTCGCATGCGTAAGCGCACCAGGCACTGTGTCTGCGCAAACGTCGTCGCCAGGAACACGTTCGTCGGCACGGTTGCGACGAAAAACAGGATCAGAACGACTCCCGTGTGGTCAATGAGATAAAGCGGAAATACCAACAGCCACCCCAGCATCGCAGACGCCGAAATCGTCCAGAACGCATACCTGATATTGATCGATCCGAGACGATCCGCGACATAGCCTCCGCCGACGAAGCCGATCGCACTGGCGATGCCGATGATAAGCCCGAGATACATGCCGATCTCTTGCAGGCTCATGCCGTGGCTGCGAATCAGGAAGCTGGGAAAGAAACTCAGCACGGCATAGGCGTTGAACGATGCCAGCGCGGCGCCGATCGACATGTGTACAAAAGACTTCCTGTGAGATAGAAATTTGCCGACAGCCAGGACACCGTAACGCGCATCGCTGTCCTGCCGGCCCTCGGACGATCCTCGCTTTGGTTCAACCACGGTCGTCCAGACGATAAGCGCCAGCACAAGCCCCGGCAGGCCGACGATCAGGAATGCCTCGCGCCAGCCGATGTTCTGCGCTACCCATCCACCAGCCAGGTAGGCAATCATGATTCCCGCGGAAATGCCGACGGTGAATACACCCATCGCTGTTGCGCGTTGTTCCGGCGGGTAGTAATCAGAAATCATCGAATGCGCCGGCGGACTGCAGCCGGCTTCACCGATGCCGACGCCGATCCTCGCAAGCGCCAGCTGCAATACGTTCGCCGCGAGGCCCGACAAGGCGGTCATGGCGCTCCATATCGCAAGCGCCAGTGCGATCAGGTTGCGCCGATTGAAGCGGTCAGCCAGCAACGCTATCGGCATGCCGAGGGTCGCATAAAAAACGGCAAACGCCGTGCCGGCGAGAAAACCCAGCACCCAGTCATCGACCATGAATTCCGCTTTGATCGCCGGCAACAGGATCGCGAGAATCTGCCGGTCGATGAAATTGAACGTATAGACGACGACCAATACCCCGAGGGCATAGCGTCGCGCGGACTGGCCAACCATCGTTCCCGCCGGGGTACTCATTGCGTTACGGCAATACCGCTCTGAATATCAGGAAGAAAATAATCGACAGGACCGCACCGGCCGGGATCGTAATGACCCAGGACACGAACACCCGCCCGACGACCCGCAGGTCGATGGCCTCGATGCCACGCGCAAGCCCCACGCCCAGTACGGCACCGACCAGCGTGTGCGTCGTCGAAACCGGAATGCCGGTACCGGACGCGATTACGATCGTGGTTGCGGCGGCTAGTTCGGCGGCAAAACCGCGGCTCGGTGTCAGTTGAGTGATCTTTTTACCTACGGTCGCGATGACATGAATACCGAATGTTGCGAGTCCGATGACAATGCCTACGCCACCGACCAACAAGACCCAGATCGGCAAGGCTGCCTGCGCGCCGACGATGCCCGAGTTCGCGACGCTGATGACGGCGGCAAGCGGTCCGATCGCATTCGCCACGTCGTTGGAGCCGTGCGCGAATGCCATGGAACACGCGGTCACGACCATCAGGACTGCGAACACGCGCTCGACCGTATAAAAATGCTGTTTCTTCTCTGCCTTGGGATCCGGTTTGATGCGGTGAATCGCGACTGCACCGACCAATGCGATTGCGACGGCGATGCTCACCGCCAGCAGGTAACTGTTTGTGATGCTCAGGTCGAGGCCGACATGCGTCAGTCCCTTGAGAATCGTCACCAGCACGATCGTGAACGCGGCGAGGAAAATGTAAACGGGGACGTAGCGCCTCGCCCTTGCGAGCGGGTCTTCCTGCGACAGGATAAGTCGCTGCACGCTCATGTAGATCAGGAACGCAATAAAACCGGCGGTCACCGGCGACACTACCCAGCTCATGACGATCGTGCCGACCTGGCCCCACTGCACGGCGTCGATGCCGATGCCGACCGCGGCAAACCCGACGATTGCACCGACGATGGAATGCGTGGTCGAAACCGGCCAGCCTTTCCTCGAGGCGACCAGCAACCAGGTACCGGCAGCCAGCAACGACGCAAGCATTCCGAAGATCAGTAATTCGGGGGCACCGACGAGCAATTGCGAATCGACGATGCCCTTGCGGATGGTCGAGGTAACTTCCCCACCAGCGAGCACGGCCCCGAGAAATTCAAAAATCGCTGCGACCAGGATCGCCTGGCGAATCGTAAGCGCACGGGAACCCACCGAGGTCGCCATTGCATTGGCAACGTCATTGGCGCCAATGCCCCACGCCATGAACAAGCCGAACAGCGCCGCAAGACTGACATAAACAATCGCTGCTTCCACCGGAGTCCCCCGACTATTCTTGTTGTAGTTTAATGAGAGAGCAGCAGTTCGAGGCGGCGGCCAACCCGCTCTGCCATATCCGCGATCTCACCGGTCAGTTCGATCACCCTGTACAGGAAGATGACATTGACCGGATCGAGTTCGCCCTCGATTTCGAATAATGCGCCTCGCAACTCTGCTTGCAAGTCATCGGTGTCGGTCTCTATCTGGTCGAGTTCTTCGATCAGTGATGCGACGAGTGATACTTCGGCACCGCGGAACCCGGTCGTAAAAAGCTCGTCGAGTTCGCGCACACTTTTTCGCGCCTGCTTCGCTGCATCCACATTTCTCGCCACGAACCTGAGGAATTGCTTGGCAATCGCCTTGGGAATTTTCATTTTCCTGCCGAACACGAGACCCGACACATCCCTGCTACGGTTCGCCATCTTGTCCTGAACGAGCAACAGCTCGAGCAGGTCTTCGCGAGGCACCGGCATGAACAGACTTTTCGGCAGGTGCAGCCGAATTTCTTTTTTCAGGTTGTCCGCTTCGTGTTCGAGTTGGGCAATCTTTTCGCGTGACTTGCGTGCCGCATCCCAGTCTTCTTTCACGACAGCGGCGAAAAACTTATTCAGCTCACTTGTGCATTGATAGGAGATATTGACGTGTTTCTCGAGCGGCATGACGGGCGATGAGCCGAAAATATTTGCCAGGACGTTGGCCACTTTAGGTCTCCCTGTCGGGTTAAAACCCGTTGTTGTTCTGCATCGGCATGCGAAACCGTGCGGGCGCTATCGTACCAGACGTAGTACTCCCCGATGCAATTATTCACGATTCTGGCGCATGCTACACTGCGGTTCCCAAGGCAATGACACGGAGAATGGCTGCAGTGGGCTACTGGTTGATGAAGTCAGAACCCGATGCATACAGCATCGACGACCTGGAACGGGACAAGATGGAACCATGGGACGGTATCCGCAACTACCAGGTGCGCAACATGATTCGTGACGACATGCAAATCGGCGACCAGGCGTTCTTCTACCATTCGAGCTGCAAAGTGCCAGCGATAGTCGGTATCATGAAGATTGCAAGCGCAGCCTACCCTGACCCAACGCAGTTCGATCCGAACTCGAAGTATTACGACGAAAAAAGCACCGAGGAGGAACCACGCTGGCTGCTTGTCGATGTCCTTTTTGAGCGCAAGACGCAAAGGCCGATCACGCTCAAGGAACTCAAGGACCATCCCGGGCTGGCCGACTTCCGGCTGACGCAGCGGGGCAACCGCCTCTCCATATTCCCGGTCAGCGAAGAACACTGGAACCTCATCCTCGGTCTCGAATGAGGGCCACTGAGCCTTTGCGATATAATTCGCGTCCGACCCAGAATCAATAATGTAACTGGCTGACTGCCGGGTCAGGGGAAACTCAATGAAAACTCGACGAATTTTATTACTGTCGCTCGTCATTGGCGGCTTATCGCTGATTGGCTGCACGCGTGAGCAAGCGCCGGCCGAGCCGGAAGCCGCCGTCAGTCCTGAAGTGCTCGACCTGGCAACACGGGCCGGCGCGCCCCTGTTCGACGGCATGGGCAAACACCATCACCCGATCACCACGAGTGACCCGGATGCACAGCGATATTTCGACCAGGGCCTGGTGATCGATTTTGCCTTCAATCACGCAGAGTCTGCACGCTCCTTCCGTGCCGCACAAAAACTCGATCCGGAATGCGCCATGTGCTACTGGGGCGAGGCCTTAGCTCTGGGACCCAACATCAATGTGACCAGTAACGGCAAGGTCGTCATGAGCGACGACGAAAGAAGGACCGCCTACGCCGCGATTCAGAAAGCCGTTGCGTTGCAGGACCAGGAACGGTTGACCGAGGTGGAACGCGATTACATCGACGCTCTGGCAACGCGTTACAACGGCGACCCGTCGACCGACAGGGAGCCGCTCGACCAGGCCTATGTCGATGCGATGCGCAAACTGCACCACAAGTATCCCGGGGATGACGATGCGGCATCCCTGTTCGCGGAATCGATGATGAACACGATGCCTTGGGACTACTGGCTCGATCCCGAGAGTCCGAAACCGCTGACCGAGGAAGTGCTCGCAGCGCTGGAAAGCGTACTGGAACGCAATCCGGAACATCCCCTCGCGATTCATTTATATATCCACGCAGTCGAAGCATCGTCGACGCCGGAACGCGCGGAAGCGCCGGCCGATACGCTGCGTGACCTCGTGCCGGGCGCCGGGCACCTCGTCCACATGCCGTCGCACATCTACTGGCGAGTTGGCCGTTACGCCGATGCATCTGAGGCGAATGTCATGGCGGCGGCGGTCGACGAAGCCTATATCGCCGCCTGTAATGCGCAGGGTTTCTACCCGGCCGCGTATTACCCGCACAACATTCATTTCCTGTGGGCGGCATCGAGCATGGAAGGCCGCAGCGCGGTAGCAATCGATGCGGCACGCAAGGTAGCTGCCAACGTGCGGCTCGAGATGATCGACGAGTTTCCCGGCGTCGAGTTCTTCAATACGATTCCGCTCTTGGCCCTGGTCCAGTTCGGTCGCTGGGATGATGTCCTGGCCGAACCTGCACCGCCCGCGCATCTCGAATATTCGCAGGCGATCTGGCATTACGCGCGTGCGGCGGCGTATGCAAAACAGGGCAAGCTCGATGATGCCCGCGCAGAGCACGCGAAACTGGTACCGCTGCGCGAGGAAACGGATGTCGTATTTCTGGACAGCATCTATTACCCGGCAACGATGCTGCTGACGATCGCCGATGCACTCGTGCAAGGCGAGATCGCCATGGCGGAAGACAGGCACGATGATGCGATCGCGCATTTTACGCTCGCGGTCGAAACGCAGGATCAACTGCCCTACACCGAACCACCGTTCTGGTACTACCCGACGCGCCACACGCTCGGCAAGGCGCTGCTGACAGCCGGCAGGTCGGCCGAGGCAGAAGAGGTCTACATGACTGACCTGGAGCAGTACCCGCGCAACGGCTGGGCGCTCTATGGCCTCATGCAGGCTCTCGAGGCACAGGGCAAGGACGCGAGCGAAGTGCGTGGACGCTTCGAGAAGATCTGGGCGCAGGCAGACGTAACGCTGACCGCATCGAGGTTCTGAGTAACCGGGGGCGGAGCCCCGGCTCCGTCCCCCTATTCCTCCAGCCTGGAACGAATATCCGAGCTTCTGCCGAGGTCCAGGATGACGACGAGGTCGCCCGCTTCGGCCCAGTCGAGCGCCGCATCGAATGACTCGCTTTCCGTAATGAAATATCGAATCTGATCTTCACGCGCGCCGCACGCGCGCAATTCGTCGTGAATGATCGTGAATACCTCGCGTTCTTCGCGGCCGCGCCTGTAATGTTCGAGTTCCGCGATACATACCAGATCCAGGTCCATCGACCAGGCACTCCGCGCAAGTTCACGAATCTGCTCGTCGGTCCTGTCTCCCGCCTGCGCAAAGCACAATGCCCGGCGCTTCGCCGGAATTGCCCGCGCCATCGCGAACAGCGCCTGCATCGCCTGCGGATTGTGCGCAAAATCGACGAGCACCTTGAAGCCGCGGTAGTCATACAGATTGCTGCGTCCGGGGTTCGCACCTTGTGCCATCGTGGTCAAGCCGGAGCGCATGTCAGCGAGAGACATGCCGAGTTGCTCCGTTAATGCGGCCGCGGCAAGCGCATTCGCGACGTTGTGCCGCGCGGCACCGTCAAGCGTAATCGGCACATCTTTCGCGGCACAGATGGTGTCGCAGGTATCACCTTGAATGCGCCGGAGTTCACCATCCGCATAGACGTATGCGAGTCCGCCGTCGTCCACGTGCTTCGCGACCACCGGATTGTCCGCGTCGAGGCTGAACCAGGCGATCTCTCCGTCGAACGCTTGCGACTTGGCGACGAGCATTTCGTCGTCGGCATTCAGGATCAGGATGCCCGCTTCCCGGACCGCGTGGCTGATCACCCACTTGATGTTGAGAAGTTCTTCGCGACTGCGTGAACCGAAATCGCCGAGGTGGTCTTCGGCGATGTTGGTGATCACTGCCGCATTCGCGGCGTTGACACCGAGACCGCGACGCAATAAGCCGCCGCGCGCCGTTTCGAGGATCGCGACATCGACGTCCTTTTGCCGTAAAACCATCCTCGCGCCGCCGGGCCCGGACCAG
>JABAOE010024314.1_pt4 | contig 14691 bp, 14 predicted proteins | sample 7062141 | NCBI WGS metagenome assembly JABAOE01 (sample SAMN14538627, study PRJNA623070) | marine sediment metagenome | biome: marine biome [ENVO:00000428]; feature: marine pelagic biome [ENVO:01000023]; material: deep marine sediment [ENVO:00002113] | place: India: Gulf of Khambhat ... | reverse complement strand
TACCTGGATACCAAAATCAGACATTTTTGGTATTAGATATTCCCTATCCACCCTTCCGACATTTACAAAGAAGATCTCTTCACTAATCCAGTGATCTGCGAGCGCCTGCCCGAGTGATTTAATCTCCGACGGCGGCACCTCTGCCCGCTCTATTCGTCTTAGCAGGCCAAGGTTTGCATGCGGGTAAAGAAACGTAAACGCCTCAACATCATCAGGGTTGGCATCGCGGTTTAGAGTTATGGTATCGGTCTTAATTCCATATAGAAGAGCTGTAGCAAGCCTCTCGGATATATCAACCTGGGCCGCACGCAAAAACTTTGTAAGGATAGTGGATGTGGCACCTTCCTCAGCTCGTATCTCTTTAAACTTTGCCTCATATGAACCAACAAGCGGGTGGTGATCGATTACAGTGTCAACATTTGGTATTTGCATGTCGCCAAAGAAAGTCGGCTGCACATCAACCATAGCAATTGAGTCAAACTCTTTTAGTTTTGAACGTGATAATGCCTCTAGGTCTATCTCGAGATGATCTATCATTGCCACATTTTCCGGGCGTGAAATTTTCTCTCCCAAATGACCTATTATCGCTGTTTGTTTATTTCTCTTAAGCAGAGTCCTGAGAGCTAGGGCGCTTGCTATGGAATCAGGATCCGGGTGGTCATGAAGTAGTATGAGGAGTTTTTTAGCACCCGAATGGGCTTGCCTGAGCTCTTCCACTCTCAACTCGGTCATTGCAAGCTTTTCTTCTCGCTCTATTTGTTCTGTCAGCAGTTTATGAAATCCTACAAATCTCACAGATGGCGGGGGCTCTTCGTGCACTTCGCCGTTGCTGACAATTAGAGGGGTTTGCGGGTAATGCTTCGCCAGCTTCTGAGATCTCTTAGGGGTGAAAAAGTTGTTCTCTAAAACTATAAGGGTAAAATCACCGCTCTGATTAAGTGCCTCATCCAATGAGCTCACCCATATTACTTCTCCCCTTTTAGAGAAAAGTCCAAGTATAAGCGAGTCAAACTCCCCGATAAAAAGATATCTCTTAAGTTCTTTCTCTTTCTGCATTCCCTTACTTTGCCTTCTCTTTAACTCTCTCCTGAGACTTAATACAGGCCCCGCTCAAACTGCTGACGAACTCGGAGAGGTTTTCTAAAAGAACATCTCGATTACTGCCATGCTGCTCTATTATTCTCACTATTGCACTCCCAACGATAGCCGCATCTGCATACCCGGCTATTTCAGCGACCTGCTCAGGGGAAGAAATACCAAAACCGACTCCTACTGGAAGCTCAGTGGCAGCCTTGATTTGATCAGTTAATGCCTTAAGAGAAAAATTCAGATCCGGTCTGGCTCCTGTAACACCGGTTACAGATACGAGATAAACAAATCCGCCTGCGCTGTCTGCAACAAGATCAATCCTCTCAGCTGTACTTGTCGGAGCAAGCAAGAAAACCATATCAAGTCCCTCTTTGTCGGTGTAAATCTTGAACTCCGGGGCTTCCTCCGGAGGAAGATCAACCGCTAAAACTCCGTCTGCACCGGCATCTGCAGCGTCTTTTGAAAATTTTTCAACTCCATAGTGGAAAAAAGGATTATAGTAACCAAAAAGTATTATTGGAATTTCTGATACTTTTCTTATATTTCTTACAGTTTCCAAAACATCTTCTAGTGTTGTGCCACCGGCAAGCGCTCTTTCAGAGGCAAGCTGAATAGCCGGACCGTCTGCCATAGGGTCTGAGAAAGGGATACCGAGCTCAATAATATCAGCTCCGCCCTCTTCGAGCTTTAAGACAATATCCTCGGTCGTCTTAAGAGACGGATCACCCGCTGTTATGTATGTAACTAAAGCAATTCTACCTTTTTCATTAAGTTCGGAGAACTTATTCTTTATTCTATTCATTAGTTTGTTTTTCGTTGTTTGTTTATAGAGGGAAAAGGCCAATTAACATGAACATATCGGTGGAGTCTCATCATTTTAGGCCTTATTCCGGGTAGGTATCTCTATGTGAAACTGCCAATTCTTCCAACCCCTTTAATTGATACTTCGCTCAAAATCTAACACCTCCATAACTAATGTCAAGACTGGCAAAAGCAGAGCATATTTTAAAATTTCACGGGCTGATCTTACTGGGAGCTATCACTTTCCATAAGATCGGCAATAGTATTTATATCCTTATCCCCTCTGCCGGATAAGCAGATTATCATTACTGAGTCTTTAGGCATAGTAGGCGCTAATTTCATGGCGTGAGCTATTGCATGAGAGGTCTCGAGCGCGGGAATTATGCCCTCAACCTCTGATATGAACTGAAAGCCCTCTAGGGCTTCGGTGTCAGTTACATTTGTGTAGGAGACTCGGCCAATATCGTTAAGATACGAATGCTCAGGGCCTACTCCGGGGTAATCAAGTCCTGCCGCAATTGAGTGTGTGCCTTTAATTTGTCCGTTTTCATCCTGGAGAAGATAGGTCTTGCTTCCATGCAGCACACCAACACTTCCAGCAGAAATGGTAGCAGCATGCTCCCCTTTATCTACTCCTGCCCCGGCAGCTTCCACACCAGTAATTTTAACCTCTTTGTCTTCAAGAAACGGGTAGAATAGCCCCAAAGCATTTGATCCGCCCCCCACGCATGCTACAAGCAGATCCGGGAGCTTGTCTTCTTTCTCCAAAATCTGCGCGCGTGCTTCCTTCCCTATTACGGATTGAAAGTCTCTCACCATCATTGGGTACGGATGAGGACCGGCAACACTGCCTATTATATAAAATGTATCTCTAATATTAGTAATCCAGTCACGCATTGCCTCGTTCATTGCGTCCTTTAAAGTCTGGGTACCTTGGGTAACTTCTCTTACCTTTGAGCCAAGAAGCTTCATTCTCAAAACATTAAGCGCCTGACGTCCGGTGTCCTCAACGCCCATAAATATCTCACATTCCATGTTTAGAAGCGCAGCCACTGTGGCTGTGGCAACACCGTGCTGCCCCGCACCTGTTTCTGCTATTATTCTCTTCTTACCCATTCGGGACGCAAGTATGGCTTGTCCAACAGTATTATTAATCTTATGGGCCCCTGTATGAGCAAGGTCTTCTCTTTTTAAATAAATCTTGGCCCCGCCCAGCTTCTCTGTCATTCTTTGGGCAAAGTAAAGCGGTGTAGGCCTGCCGACATATTCCGAAAGATAGTAATCGAGCTCCTTTTGAAATTTCGGGTCATCTTTGATTTCCTCATATGCCTTCTCTAGCTGCAGGATAGCCGGCATAAGGGTCTCGGCAACATAACGGCCTCCAAATTCTCCAAAGTGCCCTAAATCGTCAGGTAGCGTTGTTTTAGTTTCCATAATTAATAGCCTCTATAAATTTTTTCAGCTTCTCGTGGTCTTTTTTCCCCGGACCAGCCTCAACGCCGCTGTTTACATCTACTGCGTAGGGTCGTACCGCATCCGTTGCCTGGGCAACGTTATCAGGGGATAGACCGCCTGAAAGTATAATTTTCTGCTCTATTTTTATATCTTTTAATATTCCCCAGTCAAAGCTTTTACCTGTTCCTCCATATTCACTGTCGGAATAAGTATCTAGAAGGATAGCCTGAACAGGGTATTGCGCAAGACTGTCTGTATCTATATTATCCTTAACCCTTAGCGCTTTGATTACTTTTGCGGGAACCGAGCTGCAGAACTCAGGAGTCTCGTCACCATGAAGCTGAACAGCACTTACTCCTGCAATATCTATTATTTCTTTTATCTCATCTAAGTCCTGATTTACAAAAACTCCCACTGCCGTGATAAACGGGGGCAATTTTGAGATTATTTCCCCCGCTGCTGCGGGATCAATATATCTTTTGCTTCCTCTAAAGAAGATAAACCCAAGCGCATCTGCACCAAACTCTACTGCAGCCGCTGCATCTTCATTATTAGTAATGCCGCAAATCTTGATTCTAGTTCTGGTCAATTTATCCATAATCGTAAGAGGGAAATTATAAAAGTTGATTTGGACTATGTAAACAGCACCCGTACGTAGAGCTAGTTTGGACTATCTGATTGTATGTGCTGATTTATGGTATCGGCTATTATTCGGTAGCCGTTTTTATTAGTATGACCGCCGAAATTGTTAGGGTATATTTGCTCGTTTTCGGCAGCACTTTGCAGGGGTTTTAAGACATCTATATACTCTATGCCGTGATCGCCGAAATATCTCTTAACCAATTTGATTACAACATCTTCGCTTTGCATAAGTCTGGATAACTCTGGCGATTTTGAAAGCTCGTTATCTTTCATTATGTATTCCGAGTATACGGTTTCTTTAGTAGGAATTATCACAACTAAAAATTTGACACCATTTCTCTGTGCAAGCTTGTTCATTCTATTCATGAGCTCTAGGCTAAGCCCCAAGCCTTTCCTTACATCAGGGTTAAGCAAGTCGAGTCCCTTAAGTCTTCTGTCCGGAGTAAATCCGGTGCTTATTCCTGCCCCGTCCACTTCAAGCATTAATACTTCCTCACCCTGGCTTATTCTCCGCTGCTGTCTGAGGTTGTCCCCAATAAAAGAGGAGCTGACAATTCTGTAGAGCACACTATTGCCCGCAAGAAAATCATTAAAGCTGCTTTTATTTACTTTCTTTCTATCCTCTACCTCTTCCAAAGGGGCATCACCACGCAAGTCTTCCCATATAGGTACTGTACGCACAGCAGTGAGCGAGTCCTTAAGATCATTGCCGAGGTAGAAGCCGACGATAATAATGTCCGGATTTAGACTTATAGCCTTTTCTTCCATGAGATATAGATATTCTGCAGGACCATAACCCCCAAGGGACATATTATAAGTCTCTCTGCCTGAAATCCGCTCCAGTGTGTTCGGCCATGAATCTGCAGCTGTTGCGCTTATGCCGTAAGTGTGAGAGTCCCCGATTGCTACAATTTCCGTTGAGTCGGGAACAGATTTATTTCTATAACCCCAGGAATCATGAGCGCCTGATCCAGGCTCAATTTTATATCTGAGCACTTCATCATAGGAAGTCCTGGGCTTTAGGAAATCAATTGGGTCAAAAACGAGCCTAGAGAGGCCCTCAACAATCAGCAGCGCGACAATTACAATGAAAATGACTAAAAGTATGTTTTTAAAATATTTATTCATATCTAAGCGCTTCGATCGGATCCAACATGGATGCCTTACGTGCAGGGTATATGCCGAAGAATATACCTATCACAGCTGCAACGCTAAAGGCAAGCAGCATTGCACCAAATGATATAACAACCGGCCAGCTGGTAAATGATGAAGCTATTTTTGATCCTAAAATTCCTACAACAATACCGATCAATCCTCCGGCTAGTGAGAGCAATACCGACTCTATTAAGAACTGAATCAGAATATCCTTTTGTTTTGCGCCTACAGCCATCCTAATGCCGATCTCGCGCGTTCTCTCTCCTACAGATACGAGCATAATGTTCATAATCCCAATGCCGCCGACTATGAGAGAGATGGATGCGACACTCGCAAGCAGTATTGTCATGATGCGTGAGATCGCAAATATTCGGTTTATGATGCTGAGCTGGCTTTTTATATAGAACTGATCCTCTTGATCGGATGTGTACCTGTGGCGTTCTCTAAGCAGATTTATTATCTGGCTCTCCGCTATGGGTATATCCTCTGATGATCTTACGGACACTGAAATACTTTCTACTTGATTTATAGCCTTAATATATCTTTGGAATGTTGAGTAGGGAATTAAAACGACATCGTCCTGGTCTCTGCCGCCCGAGGTCTGGCCGAGAGAGCTCATAACCCCAATAACTCTAAATGAGTTTTTATTTATTCTAACTGTCTGGCCGATCGGGTCTTGAGAGCCGAAAAGATTTTCAGCCACAGTTTTTCCAAGAACGCATACCCTTGCCCTATCAGAGACGTCCTGGTTGTTAAAGAAGCTGCCGCGCTCTGTATACCAGTCGTTTATGCTTATAAAATCGGGACCTACGCCGATCACAAGAGTAAACCAGTCTTGATTGCCCCATACGAGCTGCTGACCAATATCGATCAAGGGGGAAACATACGTTACCATATCGAGCTCTTTAATAGCCTGGGCGTCCTCCGGGGTGAGAATATATACTTTATCCTGGGATCCCGAGCCCACTCCTCTTTTACCTGTCTTGACAAGAAAAGAGCTCCCGCCAAGGCTCGTCAACTGGTCCTCAATCATCTTCTCAGCCCCTTGAGTGACGGCAACCAATGATATCACTGCGGCAACACCAATGATGATTCCAAGAGTGGTAAGAATTGAGCGGACTTTGTTGGACTCTATAGCCCGGTATGCAACTCTGAATGCTGATAATGGATTCATGTATATTCGCTTAGTTTTAAGGCCTCTCAAAACTCATAGCCAAAAAAATCGATATCTCTCTTATACATCTTTGAGACTTCTTTCTTTGTCTCATCAGTATAGTATGTCCTGTAATTTTTATGTTTTGAACTGTTTTTGTGTGGAAGGCTTACGCCTTGCAGTCCTAGGTTTGCAAATACGGTCTGTGAGTCTTCATTCAACTTCTCAAATCTGCCAACAAAATCAACAATAAGATTACCCTCTTCATCCGAAACATAGTCTAGTTGGTTGTAGAGGATGCTTTTCCTTCCGTCTATATCATCTATAGTGTCTCTGCATTTATATATGAAATCTTCAAAAGAATCTGCATTGGCCAGCACATATTGGGTGAGATCATTATACCTCCGCATCCCGAAGATTCGCTTATACCAGGTCATAGTCCCTTTTTCTCTAATCATTGTGTACCAGGAAACAAGGCGGTCCCAAGGGTTTCTAACAAATGCGACTTTATAGTAATCCTTCCACTCATCCCCAATTTCTTCTCTTACCCACAATGCATGATCATGTGTGCCCATGAAACTCTCAAGGTCAGGGAGATTGTCCTTGAGCACAGCTTCAAAGCTTCTGCCCGCAGTTTTTTGAATGTGTACGAATAAGAATTTGTTTGAGCGCGATATAAGCACAGTTCCCTCTAAATATTCTAAAAATTATAAGCTCTTACAATGGAAAAATATATCTCATGAGCACCTAAGTTACAAAAATAGGGCGTATACGGCCTAATTGGCACTACTTTTCTGATCTTCAAGTGCATCACGAAAGAACTTCAATGCAAGGCCTGATCTGAGAATCGCGTAACCCAAGAAAGCGAACGCGGCACCTATGAATGCGTAAGGCGGAGTGAGGATGAGCATGAGTACTAAGTAGAAAGCTGTCGAGATTAACCCAAGTACAGTTCTAAGCCCTGGTCTGTTCATCGAGAGCAGGGCCGGGTTTATCCAAAAAGTCATCCTTAATATCAGCACTCCTGCAGCCAGAATCCTGAGAGCATTTGTAGCGGGCAAATATTGCTCACCAAAAACTATATTTATTATCGGCTCAGCAAAGATTATCATAACTAAAGCTGCAGGGATAATGATCATTACAAGAGCTTTTGTAGTGCTCTTAATCATTTTCTTAAAGTCATTATACGAATTTGATGTAGTGAATTTTACTAGCTCGGGATAGATGGCTTCATAAAGAGGGTCTACAACTTTATTCATTATAGACGCAACCGAGCTTGCGATTTTGTAAAATGCCACCGCATCTTTGCCTGCAAAATATCCAAGTATCATGATCCCAAGGTATCTCTCGTTCCCCGTTTTTAGGGTTGCAATAAAACTGGTGTTACCCAAAAACCAGGCAATACCCTTCCACTGATCTCTTATGAGTCCGAGATCCGCCCCGAGCCATCCCTGCAGGTTATTCTCATTCAGTGTCCTTACTACAGCCCACATTCTTATAAAAAACCCAATAAAGCTTGCGGCTATAAAAGCATAGAGCACGCCTTTTATTCCTAATCCTGCGTATAGAAGCCCGACAACCACTATGAGTCTGAAAAGCTTTTGGAAGGAATTAATGAACGCAATGGTTTTAAAGCGGTCAAATACCCTGAGGATAGCATCTGAAGTAGAGTTTGCGGTATCTATAAACAGGCTTACTGAAAAAATCCATATGAGCACATATGCATCCGGGGAATGGATAATGTAGTTGCTGATTAACTTTGCTGAAATTATAGCTATAACAAAGGCGAGTATGCCGCTTCCTATATCCAGGATGTATGAGAGTTTAACCATAGAGCGTACTTTGTCAGACTCCCCCTGCTCAAAATATGTTCCGATGTACTTAGTCGCCGTCTCCCAGACTTTTAGATCAAAAAACATATTCAAGATGGAGATATAGGCTATTACCAGGGTTAGCAGACCATAGTCGGAAACCCCCAGCATTCTAGCTACAACTATAGTCTGGATGGCTGTGAATATCCCCGAGGCTGTCTTTCCGCTAAAGAGCCAGGAGGCATTTAAATAGAGCTTCTTTTGTATATCTTTTGAATCACTCATGTTATCTATGCTTTGTTAATTGCACTTATATAATTACTTATCATGCCTTCTTCTGTGTGACGGCTTAATACATTCTCTTTTCCGGCACGGCCCATCTGTTCTGCGAGTCCCTCATCGCTTAGAATTTCTATTATCGCACGCGCTACATCCTGCTCACTTTCCGGATCTACGAGTAACCCTGTTATGTTATCGTGAACTGCTTCCACCGAGCCCCCATGCCTTCCGGCTATAAGGGGCTTACCCCGTGCGCTTGCCTCTATCAGAGCATTCGGCAAACCTTCTATTTTATCGTTCCAGTATCTATTGGGCATTATAAATATATCGCTCAGGTCTATAAAATTTATGATCTCCTCATGCGCAACTCCACCTGTAAATATCACATTTTCACTTACACCCAGCTCATCTGCTAAGTCAGAGAACTGAGAGCGGTATCTGCCGTCACCTACTATTAAGTATTTCAAGTTTGGAAATTCGGCTACAACTTCCGGCAGTGCTTTGATCACTGTGTCCTGACCTTTTCTCGGCAGCACACGGGCTACTGTGATTAGAACTTTATTTTCATTACCTATACCGTACTTATCTTTTAACTTAATTACAGCCTTATCATCACGCTCCTCTACAAGCAAATAGTCCTCGACGCCGTTGTAGATAACTTCTATTTTTTCCCCCGGCACTCCGACACTCTCCACTAGCTCCTTTGTATTATTGCTAACGGCTATGATCCTGGACGAATTGTCGTAGAGTCTCTTCATTGGATAGCGCATCAATTTTTTGAACAGCTTATTTCCATAAAAGCACGTTGTAATGCCAGAGCCCGCTATTCTTACTATAGGCTTGAAAGAAAACGATGAAAGCAGTCCGCCTGCTGCCTCAGCCTCCTCTGTTATAAACAAAACAGCGTCTGGCTTCTCATTTGTGACTGTTCTTGATAGGTAAATCCATCCCATGATAATATCGGAAAATGGAATCGCCTTGATCCATTTGCTGCCAAGACCCGGGATTCTTGTTACCCGACAGGGCAAATTATCGTCCACATCCTTATCATTTACTGAATAACCAGGCGCAAGAATAACAACCTCCATATCGGAGGCACCAATACCCTTTGCTAATTTATGACTTGTGGTAGCCAATCCTCCCAGGAATGGCGGGAACTCATGGGTGTATATTAGTAGTTTCATAAATCCCTATCAGGAGCACTAATCCCTTATAGCTTTCAGATAGTTTGGCATATTGTATGGAGTGTGTAAATGCTTTGTGTTACTATTTGAGACGGGAGACAAACATTACAGGAGCGTATATTGAAGCATTCTCTTTATACAGTTTCTATACTACTTTTTGTAATATTATTCAGCTCAGAGCTGGCAGCCTCTGAGAGGGTTCCGATGAAGACTCAGCTAGGCCCGTCTCAGGCACGAGCAGCGATGAATTATGAACCCACCAAGGGGCCACTGGAGTCATTCTTTCCTCAGTGTACTGTAGATAAACAGAAGGCCTCTAATCTAGAAGATGCAAAAGGGGTGGGTGATTTCATATTTGACACTAGTACTAAAGTTTTGACTTTCAAAATAGAGTACACCGGACTTAGCGGACCGCCGATTATGGCACATTTTCACAACGGCGCTCCGGGCACCTCTGGTCCTATACTTCAGACAATTTGTGGAATGCCACCGCCAACATCCCCCATCGGATATTCCGATAGTGCAATTACAGGTACCGAATGCCCCGCCACAACCAGCGGGGTGCTGCAAGGAAAGTATCAATTAAAAGATTATGAGTGCCCGGCAGATGATACATCTTGCAAATCTTTGTCTGTTGATGAGCAAATGCAAATCATTGCCTGCGGGAACCTCTACGTAAATTTCCATACATGTCTCAATCAGCCTGGTGAAATAGCAGGCCAGATAAATCCGTTTAAGTGGCTCGGGGCTGAATTTGATTGTAATTCTCTACCGCCGAAAGGCAAGTAGCCGGCCTATGTCGGTTCATGAAAATGTAATATAATATATCGAACTAAATTTACGGAGGATTTAATGGAAAATTTAGCTGAAGAACTACTTAGACTATTAAAAACCGACGTCGGACAAGGTAATTCAAACACCACCAAGCTCGCCGAGCAAATCACAGAATCACACCCCGATCTGGATTTTAACAAAATAAAAATAGAAATTGTGGAGGCGCTCAGAGAGCTAGCCGACAATGGAAAAATACAGATCCTAACTACTAACTGGGAGCTGGGAGACGAATTCCTATATCTAGATGAGGGCGCAAAAAGTAAAATTGAGCTCGGATAGAATCGACTACATAAGAATTACGGGAATTCTAGAATTGATCTCCGGTACTGAAAATACGGATGTGACTTTTAATATCGAGCACTCTTCAGATCAAGACTTTAGTAAAATCAAGGAAGGCATTATCACACTTAGATTATCTGATATGATTGACATTACCGGATTCCGTACGGCAGATATAGAACTCATTGCCTCACAATTAATAGAACAGGTGCTTATTAGAGAAAGAGATGAGGAGAGAACACTAAATATCATTCACCAAGAAGGTCTGCCGCTTCAGGACTGGCTGTTAACCAACACTCCTATTTTGAAACAGTAAAATGGTGAACTAAAGATTATTTTTAACAAATCAACTAAAACCTTTACATTGTTAAAAGAAATCATGTATAATGTCGGCAATACTTTTTTTGCAACCTTGTTCTTTGACAACTTAAATCAATATAAAGACTAGAGAAGCTGGTCTGGGCAACCACTTGTATTATGGGTTGGGTGAAATTTGAATAATCTCTTAGGAGGTATAGGTATGGTATTTAGGCGTTCTCTTCTTTTATTGATTGCACTTCTTCTTCCAACAGTAGCCTTTGCAACTACCACATATGTTGTCAAAAAAGGGGACAATCTTTATGATCTATCTAGGAAGTATGGAGTATCGGTAGAAGAAATAAAAACATTAAACAAGCTTGATAGCATTAATTTAGGAATTGGTGATGAGTTACTTATTCCGAATTCAACGAAAGATGGCAATAATAAATACGTTGTAAAAAGTGGAGATACTATTAGTGAGATAGCCGAGCAGTTCGGCGTTAAAACTAAAGATTTAAAAACTGCAAACAAACTAAAAAACAATAATTTACAGATTGGTCAAACTCTTTATATTCCTTCCCGTATAAATTCAACAAATGAACCTAAGACAGAATCTGCTGGTAAAGCGGAATCTGAAAGTAAAGTAGTATCTAAAGAAGATATTACTCCTGAAAAAACTGAAGTAGTTGCCGAAGTTAATAACGACAAAGCAGATTCAAACGTATATATAGTCAAGCAAGGCGATACCTTAGGCCAAATCGCAGAAGACCATAACGTTAGAACTAAACAGCTTAAAGAAGCGAACAGCCTCAAGAATCATAAGCTTCAAATCGGGCAAAAGTTGGTTATTCCAAGTCCCGAAGTCGCTAAACCCGCCAAAGGTAAAGTTAATACAAATGTGACTGTATCTAACACATATAAGGTAAATAAGGGTGATACAGTATATGATTTGGCGAATAAGTTTGACATTTCAAAAGAGAACCTTAAAAAGTGGAACAACCTAGACAATAACAACCTAAGGACTGGACAGGATCTATACCTATCCCCAAACAAGGATATGATCTCTGCCTCAAAGAGAGCGGAGATGAAAGTCAAGGGAAAATATACATCAGAATACAAAGTTAAAAGCGGAGATACCCTTGGTCACATAGCAGTAAAGCACGGAGCAACGGTAAAAGATTTAAAAACCGCAAATAATCTATCAAGTAATAACCTCTCTATAGGACAAGTTTTAAAAGTACCAGCCCAAGCTAAAAAACCTAAAGCAGTTGCAAAGAAAGCCAGCCCACAGCCTCAAAAAACTGTACGCACGTCCAAAATTAAGTACATAGTCAAAAGAGGAGACACATTGGGTGCAATTGCCAATCGCCATGGAACAACGGTTTCTAAAATTAAACAGGCAAGCTCACTCAAGAATAATAAGATTAAGGTAGGTGATGTTCTCCTAATTCCAGGAAATCAAACCGCAGCAAAGGTAGAAAAAGCACCTGCCCCTAAGACTCACGGGCCCAAATATACAGTAGTAACCGGCGATACATTGGGAGAAATTGCTAACAAACATGGAGTCACGGTGAGTGAATTACAAACCGCAAACAACCTTAAAAACAATAACCTCTATGTTGGAATGAAATTAGCCTTACCCGCTAAATCTAAAATAAAAACAACACCTGCAAAGACAGCCAAAAAACCATCTAAACAACACAAGCCGGCTGCTAAATCACAAAACTCTGTTGTCAAAGATATAAGTATTAAAGAAGACATCATTAGAACCGCTAAAAAGTATTTAGGAGTTCCCTACAAATTCGGCGGTTACTCCCTCAAAAGCGGTATAGACTGCTCGGGATATGTAAAGAAAATTTTCGGTAAATATAATATTCATCTTCCTAGAACAGCAAGAGATATTTACTACAATACCGGCACCAGGGTATCAAAAAGCCAGCTACAGACTGGAGACCTTGTATTCTTCACAACCTATGCCAAATACCCATCTCACGTAGGAATCTATATGGGTAACGGACAGTTCATTCATGCCTCATCAGGCGCGCGTAAGGTCGCAATAACAAGCCTCAACAAAAAATATTACCAGAAAAGATATATAGGGGCTAAGAGGATACCGATATCCGCTGTATTCGAGAGAGAATACTCTCAAAAATAATTTTCACCCCAAACTACTTTTAACATAACGTGCATATTAGATATCATACGGATTGGTGTGCATGATCCGGAGATTATCTTCTCCCGCATTGAAAGATTTACTCCAATGTTTATATTAAAGAGAAACCATGGATAAATACCTTAAAAGCTTTGAAGAATATCTTGGATCTGAAAGAAACTACTCAAAGCACACTGTAAAAGCCTACATAACAGATATTAAAGATTTTGGTTCGATATTGAAGGAAATGAATCTTATATCCATAGAAAACGGCGATATTGATTTTGCTAATTTGGACGAGACTCCGATCAGGGTATACATTAGCAAGCTCTATGGTAAAAATAAAAAGGTTTCAATATCCAGAAAACTTGCATCAATCAGAACATTCTTTGAATTCTTAATACGCAAGGGGCATATGAAATCTAATGCGGCGAAATTGGTCCCAACTCCTAAGGGGGAGAAAAAACTGCCTACTTTCTTAACTGTGGATGAGGTGATAAAACTCGTTGAGACCCCGGGATTTGATAATGCATATGAATCAAGGGACAGAACAATACTTGAGCTTCTTTATTCATGCGGACTAAGGGTAAGTGAGCTTGTGGGCATAGGCTTGGGAGACCTTGATTTGGATGCGATGAATGTGAAGGTATTAGGAAAAGGAAATAAAGAGAGAATGGTCCCATTAGGATCAAAAGCAGGGGCAGCAATTAAAACATATTTGAGCCAGAGACTCGACTTGAAGCCGACAGGAGACCACCTTTTTGTAAACTCTAGGGGCGGCAGGCTGAGTGCAAGAAGCATTGATCGGATTATTAAAAAGTATGCGGCTATCTCTGGGATTCCCAAGAACATAAGTCCTCATGTGCTCAGACATACATTTGCAACCCATCTGCTTGGGGGCGGGGCTGATCTAAGGGCGATTCAGGAGATGCTTGGGCACAAGAGCCTGTCCACAACACAGAGATATACTCATACATCGATAGAAAAGCTTATGGAGATATACGATAAAACTCACCCGAGGGCATGAGGGGAAATAATATGGAAAACTTTCATGGAACAACAATAGTTTGCGTTAAAAAGGACAACCAGGTTGCCATGGCTGGGGACGGCCAGGTCACACTAGGCCAAACTGCAATAAAACACTCTGCTACCAAAGTAAGAAAGATATACGGTGATAAAGTGGTTGTAGGGTTTGCGGGAGCAACGGCGGATGCTATGACACTTTTTGATAAATTTGAAGCTAAACTGGAGGAGTTTAGAGGAAACTTAAGCAGAGCCTCTGTTGAGCTTGCAAGGGACTGGAGAACAGACCGCATACTCAGGAGACTTGAGGCACTCTTGGCAGTAGCTGATACAGACTCTATGTTCCTTATCTCTGGAAGCGGAGACGTGCTTGAGCCCGATGACAACGTGATTGCGATTGGATCCGGAGGGTCTTTTGCTCAAGCAGCTGCAAAGGCACTTAATAAATATTCAGATCTAAGCGCTGAGGAAGTGGTAAAGGAAGCACTTCACATAGCGTCTGAGATTTGCGTCTATACTAACGACAACATAACA
>JABAOE010011519.1_pt1 | contig 14695 bp, 12 predicted proteins | sample 7062141 | NCBI WGS metagenome assembly JABAOE01 (sample SAMN14538627, study PRJNA623070) | marine sediment metagenome | biome: marine biome [ENVO:00000428]; feature: marine pelagic biome [ENVO:01000023]; material: deep marine sediment [ENVO:00002113] | place: India: Gulf of Khambhat ... | reverse complement strand
GCCTGCAGCTGCAATACCGTATGGGCGGCGGCTGACCGATTCGGCGCATGCCGGCGGCGATTAACGAAGCCGCGAAAAGATTGAGGGGAGTCTCGCTCGAGACTCCCCTCGTTCGTTCGGATGTGCCCAATGCGCCGGCGACGGTCGGTCGGCCCCAAACGGGATTATCGGGTCACGGTCAGTGAATCGCCGTCGCTATCGCCGTCCGGGTCGTGATTGGCGGACGGCTGATAGTCGCCCCCGCTGATGCCGGTCACGGCAAAGGTGACGCTGCTGTTTTTCTTCGGCATCGCGGCGGTGGTCAGCTGACACTGGCCGCTCCCGTCCGTGGTGCAGCTGTCCGACCCGCTGTGACCACCGCTCCAATTCCCCGTCACGAGCCGATTGCTCACCGGGGCCTCGGTCTCATCGTGCACGACGACGGTGACGGTGACGGTCCAGTTCTTACCCTGGCTCGTTGCCTGACCGTCCAGGTCGCCCACGTGCACCCCGGCAGCGGGCGGCGGCGGGGGCGGAGGCGGTTCGCCGCCATTCGCGAGCGCGCTGTGAAGATTCACGCGACCGTTCGCGGTCCAGGCCAGGAAGTTCTGGGCCATGATGCCGGTCGCGTCGGCGTTGGCCTCTATCGCGTTGCGCACCTGGTCATTGGTCGCGCCGGCACCGGCGTACGCCCAGACGACCGCCGCCGCGCCGGCCACGACCGGGCTCGCCATCGACGTGCCGGACAGCCAGCCGTAACAGCCGTCGGGATCGTCGGCCGGCAGCCCGCACGCCGCATTGGGCATGGTGCTGAAGATGGTGGCGCCGGGCGCCGCGACCGAAACCCAGCTACCGAAGTTGGAAAAACTGGCCAGGTTATCGTGCCAGTCGCTGGCCGCCACGGCCATGACCTCGGGGTACGCAGCGGGATACGACAGGTCCGAGGAATAACTGTTCCCGGCCGCCGCAACGAGGACGACGCCGTTGGCCCAGGCATAGGCCGCTGCGTCGGCCTCGGCCTGCGAGCCGGTCGGACCGCCATAACTCATGTTCACGACCTCGTAGTCCATGTCCGCCGCGTGAATCATGCCGGCCGCCGACGCCGCCGAGTCGCAGGCGCCGATCACGCCGAAGAACGGATCGAACAATTCGTAGCACACCTTGAGCGCGGCCAGCGTCGTATTCCACCCGACGCCGGCGACGCCGACACCGTTGTCGGTATTGGCCGCGATAATGCCCGCCACATGGGTGCCGTGGCCGATATCGTCGGTCAGCGTGCTGCTCGGGCCGAGGTTGATGTTTTCCAGGCACTTGCCCGCCAGATCCACGTGGTCGCAGTCCACGCCGCTGTCCAGCACCGCTACGGTGACGCTGGAACTGCCGGTGGACAGGTCCCAGGCCGCGTCCGCGCCGATGTCCGCACCGGGGGTGCCCACGATGGCGCCCGGCGCGCCCGTGTACTGGTCGTAGAAGAATGCCTGTCCGTGATTGTCCAGGGCCCACTGCTCTTGAAAATAGTCGATGCCGAGACCGATGGGCGGGGGCGGATCGTTGCCCTCGTTCGGCAAGACCAATAGCCGCAGGTAGTTCGGCTCCGCGTAACGCACGTTCGGATTCTTGTCGTACATCGCGATCGCGGCCGGCACATTCCCGGGTCCGANNCATCGCGATGGCGGCCGGTACGTTGCCGGGTCCGACGTCCACCACGACGGCGTCGATGGCATCCAGGCTGCGCAGTGTCTGCCCGCCCGACTGTCGGTGGGCCTCGGCCCTGGCTTGGCCGGGTGTGCCCGGCAGGAATCCGACGACGACCTGGCCCGGCACGACATTGAGCATCGCCGAGGTATTGGCCGCGGCGCTGACCGATATGGCGAGCGACGCGATAAGCAGGATTGAACCGATGCAGTGCGGCCTGAGCTGGCGCATGGGACGACCTCCTTGTTGTTTTTATTGGCGCGTGCCAATCCCATCCATGGGCAGACTAGCATTAAGCCTCGACTGCGGTCCCGAGTCCATGTGGTCGATCACATCTTCGGTCGAAATGTGCAATTTATGTCAATCGGATTTTCCCGATGCGCGGGCACGACGAGCCTCCGCCGGGAAGCGCGCCGGCGGCGAAGCGGGCTCGTTGTTTCGGGAGTCGGCGTAACGCTTGGCGGCTAGCTCGCCTGTCGGCGCTTCTTCGCCACGATGAACGCCGCCTTGCCTTTGCCCGGCTGCCACTGGTGGTCGATTTCGAAACCGGCGGCGGCCAGACTGTCCTTTAGTTGTCGCGTGGTGAAGACTTTGACCAGCGGCATGACGCCGAGGAACTGTCCGAGCGGCGCGATCAGCTTGAAGAATTTCATCGTGTCGCCGAGGCATGCGGTGCTGCTGACGAAGACGCCGTCCGGTTTCAGCATCTCGTAAACCTTGGCGATGACCGCTTCCTTGTCGGCCACCAGGTGCAGGATGCTGAGCCCCAGCACGACGTCCAGCGTCTGATCGGGAACGCGGATGTCTTCGATCGTCGCCTGTTCGAAAGTCACGTTCCGGACATTGGCCGCATCGGCCTTGCCGCGCGCGATCTCGATCATCTTCGACGAGATGTCGATCGCATGGATATGCTTGACGAAGGGCGCGTGGAGCAGGGCGGTCGACCCCGTTCCACAGCCGAACTCCAGGACCTCCATATCGGGCCGAAAGTATTCGCGCGTGATCCGCAGCTTCTCGTGGTAAGACGCTTCATCGGCAATCGGTCGTTTCGAATAGCGCTCCGCGATCCGGTCCCAGAATTTCGTTGACTGCTTCATGTGGGTGCCCCGAGCGATGACGGCCGGTCGCGGTCGATCAGTGTGCCGCGGAAGATCGGCGCGGCCGTCCCGGCGATCGACATGCGCCCGTTGGCGTTGCGGCGCACGCGCACGCGCCCGGCGCGGCCCATCTCGACGCCCTGGTGCGCGATCAGTTCGTCGCGCTCGCCGAGACGGCCCCGCGCGATCAGGTAGGCGCCCAGCGCGCCGCTGGCCGTGCCGGTCACCGGATCCTCGAAGATCCCATACCTGGGCGGCGAGAAGAACCGGCCCTGCGTCGTTCCATCGTCGCGGAACGCGAACGCATAGACGCCGCTCAGTTCGTCGTTGTCCGGCCACAGCGACTGGATCAGCTCCGGCCGGATGCGAATCCTTTCGAGCTGCGAGGCGTCGGCGAGCGGCACGAAGCAGGCCCAGATGCCGGTGCTGCAGCAGGCGACGTCCAGGTCGGCCGCGATCGCGTCCGGCGGCAGCCCCAGCACCTCTGCCGCCTTCGCGGCGCCGGGCGCCGGCGCGTGCTCGGGCGCCAGCTGCTCCATCGTCGCCCAGCGCAGTTCGTCGCCCGCAAATTCGAGGCCGAGCTCCAGCACGCCGACGGGCGTCCGCGCCCTCAGCGTCCGCGTCTCGTCGCGTCCCGCGATCCGCCCGCTCCACGCCAGCGCGAACAGTGCCGCGATGGTCGCGTGCCCGCACAGGTCGACCTCGGTGGTCGACGTGAAGTAGCGGAGGCCGATGTCGGCGTCGTCATCTCCGGCCTTAAGGACGAACGCGGTCTCGGACAGGTCGTTCAGCTCGGCCGCGATGGACTGCATCAGTTCGTCCGACAACCCGTCGGCCCCCGGCACGACGCCGGCCGGATTGCCGCTGAACGGCCGCTCCGTGAAGGAATTAACGCGCCAGATCTCGCGTTCGTGGAAGTGCGCGGCCATCCGTTCGTCCGTCAGTCCGACAGCGCGTTGATCTTCGCGGCCGCGAAGTCGCAGCCGCGCCGGTCGACGTTCAGGCTGGTGACGAGCCGAATCAGCGCGCCCAGGTTCCAGGCCTTGACCCCGTGTTCCGCCAGGTCGTCGACGAGCTGAGCGGCGCGTTCCGCGCCGGCCTTCACGCGGAAGTAGAGGATATTCGTCTCGACGTGCGTCGGGTCGATCTCGAGCCCGGGGTTGCCCGCGATCGCGTCGGCGATCCGCCGCGCGTTCGCGTGATCCTCGGCGAGCCGCTCGCGATTGTGCTCGAACGCGTGCAACGCCGCCGCGGCCATGAAGCCGACCTGGCGCATGACGCCGCCGAGCATCGCCTGTATGCGCCGCGCTTCGGCGACGAAGTCGTGCGGGCCGAGCAGCAGCGCGCCCATCGGTGCCCCGAGTCCCTTCGAGAAGCAGACCGACATCGAGCCGCCCGGCGGCGCCAGCGCCTTCGGGTCGGATCCGCCGGCGACGATCGCGTTCCAGATGCGTGCGCCGTCGACATGAATGGGCAGCGATTCGGCCGCGCCGAGCGCGTACATCCGGTCCAGAACCGGCTGCGGATAGACGGTGCCGCCGCCGAAGTTCGACGTGTTCTCGAGCACGGCCAGCGTGGCGCGGCCCGCCTCATGCTCCATGTGCGGGATCGAGGCCCCGACCGCGTCCGGATCGAGGATGCCGCGGTCGCCTTTCAGCAGCCTCGGCAGCGCGCCGCTGATCGCGGCCATTGCTCCGTTCTCGAAGTAATAGCCGTGACCGTATTCCTCGATGATGATGAACTCGCCGGGCCGGGTCCAGACCTTGAACGCGACCTGCCCGGCCATCGTCGCGGACGGCAGGAAGATCGCCGCGTCCATGCCGAAGAAGTCGGCGACGGTTTCCTGCAGCCGGTTCACCGACGGGTCCTCGTCGAAACCCGCGTTGCCGACCTCCGCCGCGGCGATCACCTGGCGCATCGAATCGTCCGGCATCGTGAACGTGTCGGAACGCAGGTCAACGCAGTCGATCATCGGCATGTCCTCACGCTATGTCCTGCAGGAACCGGCCGAGTCGCCGCAGGCCGTCTTCGAGCCGCGTCGTCGCGCCGCCGCCGCCGAGGCGCAGGTGCCGGGGATGATCGTAAGCCGAGCCCGGCATCACGAAGGTCTCGTAGGGCGCCTCGAGCAGCCGCGCTGAAAACTCGTCCGCGTCCAGCGGGAGCTTCAGGCGGGCGAAGCCGATCAGTCCCGCGGCCGGACGGCGCCACTCCAGCGCGTCGGTGGTCGCGATGAAGGCGTCGATTCGGTCCAGGTTGCGGCGCCCGGCGTCGCGGGCGTTCGCCAGTGCCCGCGGATAGTAGTCTTCGCCGAGCGCGAGGTCGGCGATCGCCTCGCCCATGATGTTCATGATTTCGCTGGTGTCCTCGCGCAACACGACGGCGTCGCGAATCACGCGCGGGTCGCGGCAGACGAGCCAGCCGGTCCGGATGCCCTGCAGCCCCAGTACCTTCGACAGGCTGCCGGTGCTGATGCCGCGTTCGTACAGGGCCGCGGCGGACGGCGTCGGTTCCCCGACCCACTCGAGGCCGCGGTAGACCTCGTCGGTCAGCACATATGCGCCGACACGATCGGCCATCGCGACCACGCGCCCGAGTTCGTCGGCGCCGAGCAGGTGGCCGGTCGGGTTGTTCGGGTTGCAGAGAAAAATCAGGCGCGTCTTCGGCGTGATCGTCGCCGCGAGTCGGTCCAGGTCGAACGCCCAGCCGCGGGACTCGTCGCGCGGCAGCCGCCGGCAGTCGGCCCCGATCGCTTCGGCGAGCACCAGGGGCTGCGGCCAGCCGGGCACGTCGACGATCATCTCGTCGCCGGGCTGGACGAGCTGCGTGATCGCCAGAAAATTCGCCTCCGCCGTCCCGGCCGTGATCAGCACGTCGTCGATCGAGCAGCGATCGGCCAGCCCGGTGCGCTGCAGGATCTTCTGCCGCAGCCGGGGCATGCCCTGGAACGACTCGCCCGACCAGTCGAGCTTCATCGCGGGGTCGAGTGAGCCGAGGAACGCATCCAGCGTGGGTGGCTCGGTCAGCGAGTCCACGATCGAGGCCGCGGGGCGGCGCGCCAGCGCCGCCTCGAACGCCTCGAACAGCCGGTGAGTCTCGACGCGCATCTCGATTCGGCCCGCCCGGCTACCGACCGCCGGGCGTGTCCCGGCGCTCTGCTTCCTCGCCAATGTTGTGCTGGATGCGACGCAGGAAGGCGCGCAGCGTTTCGAGTTCGGCCTCGCTGAAGCCCCGCAGTGCACTCGCCTGGTGCCGGGCGGCGAGCGGGTAAATCGCCTCGAACGCGCGTTGCCCGTCCTCGGTCAGGCTCACGTCCACGAACCGGGAGTCCTGCGTTGAGGCGCGCCGCGACGCCAGCCCGTCGCGGACGAGCCGGGTCACCGTCCGGCTGACCGTCGGCTGTTCCATGGCCGTCCGCTGGGCGATCTCGTTGATCGTCAGCGTCCCGGCGGCCCGGAGCACGCCGAGCACGCGCCAGCGGCTCAGGCTGATCGACTCTTCGCGGAGCCGCGAGCGCAGCCGCTGATTCAGGGCGTTGGTGATCCGGTACAGCTGATAGGGGACGAAATCCTCGAGCCAGTTGCCGCCGTCTCGTCGTCCGCGCCCGTTCATGTCATCGCGTTCCGTCTGCTGCCCATGCTTTCCCCGGTTGGGCGATTCGGATATATTCATTTGCATGTACGTCGCTGGAATGTAGCATGACCGTGCGCCCGTTTGCACCGAGCCGGCGCTAACGCGATGGCCGTCGTCGCCGGATTTCAGCACGAATCCTGGACATCGCGCCGGGCGTTCCTGCTCGCCACGATCGGCGCGGCGGTCGGCCTCGGCAACCTGTGGCGGTTTCCGTTCATCGCCGGCCAGAACGGGGGCGCCGGTTTCGTGCTGCTCTACCTGGGCTTCGTGTTCTTCCTCGGCTTGCCGGTCATGATCGGCGAGATGATCCTCGGGCGGCGCGGCCACCAGAGCGCCGTCGGCACGATGAATCTGCTGGTCCGGCGCGGGAATCATTCGCCGTTCTGGAAGAGCATCGGCTGGCTCAGCGTGCTGCTGCCGTTCTGCGGCCTGACCTATTACGCCGTCGTCGCGGCCTGGGCGCTGGATTACCTGGGGCTCTCGGTGACCGGCGCCTTCAGCGGCATCAGCGGCGAGGAGGCCCAGCAGAACTTCGCGCTCCAGATCGGTCAGCCGGTGCGCCAGCTCCTGTTGCACGGGCTGTTCATTCTCAGCGTCGTCGTCGTCGTCAGCCGCGGCCTGCAAGGCGGCATCGAGCGCATCTCGAAGATCGCGATGCCCGCGCTGTTCGTGATCCTGGTCGGGCTCGTCGGCTATAACCTGGTCGCCGCGGACTTCGCCGCGGCGTTCCGCTTCCTGTTTACGCCGGACTTCTCACGGATCGGGACCGAGGCGGTATTGATGGCGCTCGGCCAGGCGCTGTTCTCGCTGGCGATCGGCGTCGGCGTGATGATTACCTACAGCGCGTACCTGCCGGAGAAGTTCTCCCTGGTGACGTCGGCGAGCGTGGTCTGCTGCGGCGACACGCTGGTGGCACTGCTGGCCGGGCTCGCCATCTTTCCGATCGTATTCGGCTATGGGCTGAGCGCCGGCGAGGGGCCGGGGCTGATTTTCGTCACGCTGCCGATCGCGTTCGGCCAGATGCCCGGCGGCCTGATCGTCGGCAGCCTGTTCTTCCTGTTGTTGTTCCTCGCCGCTTACACGACCGGGATCGCCATGGTGGAACCGATCGTGTCGTGGCTCGAGGAACATCGCGGCGCGCACCGGCCGACGATGACGGTCGTGTGCGGCGGGCTGGCCTGGCTCGGCGGTGTCGTGTCCGTGTTGTCGTTCAGCCTCCTGTCCGACGTTCATCCGCTCGCGTTCCTGTCGGTCATGGAGGACAAGACGTTCTTCGACGTGATCGACTTTATCGTCGCCAACATCATGCTGCCGGTGAACGCGCTCCTGATCGCGTTATTCGCCGGCTGGGTGCTCGATACCCGCGTTATCCGGGACGAGCTGGGCACCAGCAGCGGACCCTGGTTCGCATACTGGCGGTTCGCGCTGCGTTTCCTGGTGCCGGTGGCGCTCGTCGCGATCATGCTGGACCTGTGGTTCGGATGAACGGCGCGATGAAGGCGTCCCCCGACTGGAGTGCGCTGCGAGCGCGGTTCCCCGTGTTCGAGCACAAGACCTATATCAACAGCTGCTCCTGCGGTGCGCTGGCCGTCGAGGTCGAGGCTGCGGTCCGCCGCTACCTGCACGATCGCCTCGAGGAGGGCAGCGACTGGGGCTACTGGGTCGGGCGCAACGAGGCCGCGCGGGCCGCGGTCGCGCGGCTGCTCGGCGCGGCGCCGGACGAGATCGCCGTGACGACGTCGGCTTCGGCCGGCATCAACAGCATCGCCTCGGCCCTGCGCTTCGACGAGGGGCGCCACAAGATCGTCATCAGCGACTACGAGTTCCCGACCGATGCGCAGATCTGGTACGCACAGGAACTGCGCGGAGCAGAAGTCGTGCGCGTGACGGAGCGCGAGGGTTATATCCCGGCCTCGCGCTTCGCCGACGTCATTGACGAGCAGACGAAGCTCGTCGCGGTGACTCAGGTCTGTTTCCGCAACGGCGCCATGCTGGACATCCCGGCGATCGCCGCGCTGGCGCGCGAGCACGGCGCGCTGATGATGGTCGACGGCTACCAGGGGTTCGGCACCGTGCCGTTCGACGTCGAACAGGCCGGGATCGACTTCGCGGTCGGCGGCTGCGTGAAATATCTGCTCGGCACGGCCGGGATCGGATTCCTGTATGTCCGCCGCGACCTGATCGAGTCGCTGGTGCCGACGGTGACAGGCTGGTTCGCGCAGGAAGACATCTTCGCGATGGACACGACGCGCTACGACCCCGCGCACTCCGCGCGGCGGTTCGAGATGGGCACGCCGCCGGTGGTGAACACCTACGCGGCCGAGGCGGGACTCGGCATCATCGAGGAAGTCGGACTGGGCGCCATCGCCGCGCGGATCGGAGAGCTGACCGGGCAGATCAAGGCGCGGGCGCGCGAGGCCGGTTATTCGCTGGCGACGCCCGCCGACCCGACGCGTCACGGCGCGATGATTGCGTTGCGCTGCCGGGATGCGCCCGCGCTGGTCGCGGGACTGGCCGAGCAGGGAATCGTCGTCTCGGACCGCGACAACAACCTGCGTATTTCGCCGCACTTTTATAATAATGAGCAGGACATCGAGACGCTGTTCGCGGCGCTCGCGCGCTTGCGCCAGTTGCTCGTCTGACGAAGAACGAAACGAGGAGAATGTTCGATGAGTGAGCCCGTCATCGCGCGGCGCAAGCCGTACCTGGTCAGTGTCGAGGCCGGTAAGAGCTACTTCTGGTGCACCTGCGGCCGCAGCGGGACACAGCCGTTCTGCGACGGCTCGCACAAGGAAACGGGTTTCGTGCCGCTGAAGTGGACGGCCGAGGAGAGCGGCGACCGGCTCTTCTGCGGGTGCAAGCACACGAAGAACGCGCCGTTCTGCGACGGCGCGCACAACAGCCTGTCGGACAAGTATGCCGAAGCGCGGGCCGGCGATGGCGAAGGGGCGCGCCTGGTCGGTTACGCCGCTGTCGCGGGCGGCGCCAGCAAGGCGATGCTCGATAGCGGCTGCTACGTGATTCGCGTGCCGGAGGCCGCGATGGAGGCGCACGGCGCGCTCAAGATCTTCCCGGTGATCGGGGCCCGCGACGGCGCCAAACACCTTTCGCAATACCTGGCGATCGTCGGGCGTGGCGAGGCGCCGGTGCAGCGCTACCCGGGCACCGACGTTGCGCTGTTCGTCGTGTCGGGCGACGGCCGCGTCGAGATCGGCGAGCGTCAATTCGAGGTGTCTCCGGAGACCGGCGTCTGCGTGAAGCCCGACGAGGGTTTCCGTCTGGTCGCGGATGGCGAATCGCCGCTGGTGGTCAACATCACCGTGTGTCCTCACTGCGAAGCGCCGGAGTACCTCGACGCGATGCCGGACGCGTTCGACGACTCGGTGCCGAATCGCGTGCAGGGCGTCGACCCGGCGAAGCGCGAGCCGATGGCGGACCGCTTCTTCCAGGTGCTGCTCGACGAGAAACAGCAAGGCACGCCCGTGACGCAGTTCATCGGTGAGATTCCGACATCGCGCGCCGCGCACCATCGGCACCTGTACGAGGAGACGATCACGGTGCTGAGCGGCGAGGGATTCTTGTGGACCGACGAGACCCGGGCGCCCGTCGAACCGGGCGATACGATCTTCCTGCCGCGCCAACAGCATCACTCGCTGGAATGCACGACCCCGGGCGGCATGCGCCTGATCGGTGTGTTCTACCCGTCGATGTCGCCGGCGATCAACTACTGAGATTGCACGTCGCCGACTGGAAGCGCGGCGGCCGGTACCACCGCTGGGGCGAACACCGGATCTTTTACCGCGAGGCGGGCACGGGTGGGGCGCTCGTTTGCGTTCACGGCTTCCCGACGGCGTCGTGGGACTGGCATCGCCTGTGGCCGGAGCTGACCCGACGGTTTCGCGTGATCGCGCCCGACATGCTCGGCTTCGGGTTCTCGGACAAACCCGCGGGTCACGCGTACAGCTTCTTCGAACAGACCACGTTGATCGAGGCACTGCTGTCGGCTCTCGGCGTCCGCGCCGCGCACGTGCTGGCCCATGACTACGGCGTGACGGTCGCGCAGGAGCTGCTGGCGCGGCAGGCCGAGCGCGCGGGTCGGGGCGCCGACGGTTTGGCGGTGCGGTCGGTGACGCTGCTCAACGGCGGGCTGTTTCCGGAGGCGACTCATCCGCTGTTCGTTCAGAGGGTCCTCAAGAACCGGGTCGCCGGACCGGTGATCGCCCGCCTGATGTCCGAGGCGATGTTCCGCCGCAGTTTCGCCCGCGTGTTCGGCGCGGCCCACCGGCCCACCGACAACGAGTTGCGCGAGTTCTGGTCGCTGATCGTCCACGATGACGGGCTGCGGGTGGCGCACCGGGTGAGCCGCTACCAGGACGAGCGCCGCGTGTGGCGTGATCGTTGGACCGCGGCGCTGGCCGACGCCGCGGTGCCGCTGCGGCTGATCATCGGCGCGGAGGATCCCGTGTCCGGGCTCGACATCGCGGCCCGTTTTCGTCAGGTCGTCGCCGATCCCGACGTCGTCATACTGGACGGCGTCGGCCACTATCCGCAGGTGGAGGCGCCCCGGGAGACGCTGGACGCGATGCTGTCGTTCCTCGGCGTCGCGCGCGATCAGTGATCGCCGGCGAGCGCGGAGCGCAGGCGCTGCAGGTCGGCGTGACGGGACGGGATGTCGTCCCGGTCCGCGGCCATCCGCAGGTCGCGTAATTTCTCGAGTGCATCGATCAGGATGTGCAGCGGCGGTCCGCTCGCCGTAATCTGCTGCAGTCGCTCGGACTGAAGGTCACCGGCCGGCGCCTGGATGAACCGGCCCACGAGCGCGTCGTGGTGACTCGCGGCCGTGCGGCCATGGGCCTCACAGACTTCGAGGAACAGTCTGGCGTTCGTCTGGAACCAGTCCCGTGAGGCGGATTCGGGCAGCGCATCCAGCAGGCTGTCGAGCAGGCTGCGACGCCGCATGACGTCCCGGAGCCGGTCCTGGTCCGCCGGCATCATGAACAGGAACTTGTCCACCAGCAGCTGCGAGTACGAAGGGTTGTCGGCCCGGCACAGGCCGAGCAACAGGTCGATCTCATTGATGCCCGCGAAGTCGCCGGCATTGGCACCGCGGTAGACATTCTGGCCGACCCGGTAAGGCTTGTAATAGGGCCGAACGCAGTAAAAGAAACGGTCGGTGTCCAGCCGATCGAACAAGACCTGGTTGGAGGCGACGACGTCATCGAGCGCGTCCTTCGCCGTCCGCAACAGGTCGAAGGCCACCGGGTGGGAGATGCCCAGCGGCAGGATGCGCACGAGCGCATCGGCCGCACGCTGGTAGGCGAGCACGCCGCGTGTGTTGTAGTTCAGGAAGAGGTGTTCGGCCTCGAGTGACGTGAAGCTCTTGTAGTCGCCGTCGATGGCCGGGTTATGGGTCGCGAGGTGGCTGGTCGCGAAGCGAGGCGCGACGCCGAGCGTGCTGCCGACGTGCATCGCCAGCGCCGACGCCTGTGTCAGCGGCGAGGCGCGCTCCCGCTCCGGGTTGGTAATCTCGTGCCGCCGGCACGCGCCCATGTACAGTCCGACGTTACCGAGCAGATCGAAGGCAGGCTCGAAGCCCTCGTCCGTGTTGCCTTCGTCCAGCAGACTGACGATGAAGTCGCGGCCCTCATCGACCAGCCGCTGCTTCAGTTCGCCGCCGACGTCCTCGACCGCGGCGCGATCCGGCTGCGCGAAGTACAGCTCCTCCAGCTCGGTATTCAGCTCACGGAATCGGGATCGGATCCAGCGGTCGAATGCTTGGACCTTCGGGGTCATGGCTCACGATGATAGCAAACGGAAACGTGGCGACATTCGTCATTTCGCTTCGGTCAAAAACGAAGAACGTCGCCGCTCACTGTTCGAGCTTCTTGCGCAGTTCGTACAGCGCCGCGAGCGCCTGTCTCGGCGTCATCTCGTCCGGGTTCAGCGCTTCGAGTGCGTCGCGCAATTCGTCTGGCGAAGACGTGTCGGGCTCCGAACGCGCGAGGGCGAGCTCCTGCTGCGGCGACGCCTGCGCCGCATGGCGCGCCGACTGCTCCTCGAGCTCGGCGAGATAGCGCCGGGCGCGGCCGATCACGGTCGGCGGCACGCCGGCCAGCTTCGCGACCTGCAGACCGTAGCTCTGGTTCGCCGGCCCCTCGCGCACCTTGTGCATGAAGATCAGTGCATCGCCGTGCTCGGTCGCGTCGAGGTGCACGTTCGCGCAGCCGTCGAGTTCCTCGGCCAGGCCGGTCAGTTCGAAGTAGTGCGTCGCGAACAGCGTGAACGCGCGGACCTGTTCGCCGATGTGGTGCGCGACCGCCCAGGCCAGGGACAGGCCGTCGAACGTGCTGGTGCCGCGGCCGATCTCGTCCAGCAGCACCAGGCTGTTCTCGGTCGCGTTGTTGAGGATGTTCGCCGTCTCGGTCATCTCGACCATGAAGGTCGACCGTCCGCCCGCCAGGTCGTCGGCGGCGCCGATGCGCGTGAAGATCCGGTCGATCGGCCCGATCGCCGCGGCGTCGGCGGGCACGTAGCTGCCCACGTGCGCGAGGATCACGATCAGNNGTACGTCGACTTGCCGCCCATGTTCGGTCCGGTCACGACCAGCAGTCGGCGCGCGTCCGTCAGGTCCAGGTCGTTCGCGATGAACGGCTCGGTCAGCACCCGCTCGACGACCGGGTGGCGGCCGCCGCGGATCACGATGCCGGGCGAGTCCATCAGCTCCGGTTCGCTGAAGTTCAGCTCGATCGCACGATGCGCCAGGTTGACCAGCACGTCGATCTGAGCGATCGCGCGCGCCATCGTCTGCAAGTCGTCCAGCACATCGGCCAGGGCGCGGAGCAGCTCCACATAGATTTGTTTCTCGCGCGCCAGCGACCGCTCCCGGGCGCTCAGTACCTTGCCCTCGAAGTCCTTCAGCTCGGGCGTGACGTATCGTTCCGCGCCCTTCAGCGTCTGGCGCCGGACATAGTCATCGGGCGCCTTGTCCGACTGCGCCTTGCTGATCTCGATGTAGTAGCCGTGGACGCGGTTATAGCCGACTTTCAGCGACGGCACGCCGGAGCGCGCGCGCTCGCGAATCTCGAGTTCGGCCAGGTAGCCGTCCGCGTTCGAACTGATGTCGCGCAATTCGTCGAGTTGCGCGTCGTAACCGGGCGCGATGACGCCGCCGTCCCGGATCAGCATCGGCGGTTCCTCGATCAGCGCGCGCTCGAGGCGCGCGAGCGTCGCGGCGTGATCGCCGAGCGCGGTCGACAGTTCGCCCAGCAACGGCGCGTCGCGGCCCGCGAGCGCGGCCCGCAGCTGCGGCAGCAGGCGCAGCGCCGTGCGGAGTTGCGCGAGGTCGCGCGGTCTCGCGGATTCGAGTGCGACGCGCGTGAGAATGCGTTCGAGGTCGCCGATCTGCCGCAGGCACTCGACCAACCCGTGATCGCCCGCTTCGTTGAGCGCCGCGATCGCCCGATAGCGTCCGCGCAGCGCGTCGTGATCGCGGATCGGGCGGTTCAGCCAGCGCCGCAGCAGCCGGCTGCCCATCGTCGTCGCGCAGCGGTCGATGACGCCGGCCAGGGTGTGCTCGTCGTGCCCGGCCAGGCTGCTCTCCAGCTCGAGGTTGCGCCGGGTCGCCGCGTCGATCACGAGACCCTCGTCGTGCGACTCGGTCCGCAACGAATCGATGTGCGGCAGCGCGCTGCGCTGGGTGTCGCGCACGTACTGCAGCAGGCAGCCGGCCGCGGCGATCGCCGCGGGCAGCTCCGCGCAGCCGAAGCCGGCCAGGTCCTGCGTGCCGAACTGCCGGCACAGCAGGCGCGTCGCCGCGTCGACCTCGAAGTGCCATGGCGGCATCGGCCGGGCGTGCCGGACTGCGCCGGGTCCGCCGACCAGCCAGTCCGCCTCGGCCAGTTCTTCCTCGACCAGCAGCTCGGCAGGGCGGAGGCGCTCGAGTTCGCCGGCGACGTCGGTCGCGCCGTCGAGTTCGGTGACGCGGAAGCGCCCGGCGCTGAGGTCCATCCACGCGAGCCCGAAGCGCCCGGCATCGCGACAAACCGCCGCGACGACATTATCGCGACGCGCGTCGAGTAACGCGTCGTCGGTCAGCGTGCCCGGCGTGACGATGCGCACGACCTTGCGCTCGACCGGACCCTTCGACGCCTTCGGGTCGCCGATCTGCTCGCAGATCGCGACCGACTCGCCGCGCCGGACCAGCCGCGCGAGGTATGAGTCGACGGCATGATACGGCACGCCGGCCATCGGAATCGGCGCGCCGCCGGACTTGCCGCGCGCGGTCAGCGTGATGT
>JABAOE010010771.1_pt1 | contig 14698 bp, 9 predicted proteins | sample 7062141 | NCBI WGS metagenome assembly JABAOE01 (sample SAMN14538627, study PRJNA623070) | marine sediment metagenome | biome: marine biome [ENVO:00000428]; feature: marine pelagic biome [ENVO:01000023]; material: deep marine sediment [ENVO:00002113] | place: India: Gulf of Khambhat ... | reverse complement strand
AGGGCGTGCATCTCTGGGTTTACCGGGATCACAAGGAAAAAGGAGGTCGCTGGTTCTTGCATGGGATGTTCGGATGAACACTTCCGACTATGCCGAACTGCATGCACTCAGCAACTTCACTTTCCTCAGGGGCGCCTCGCACCCGGAAGAACTCGTACAGACGGCCGCGAAGCTGGGCTACGAGGCACTGGCGCTCACCGATGAATGCACGGTCTCAGGTGTCGTCAGGGCACATGTCGCGGCAAAGGACTGTGGGCTTAGGAAACTGATCATCGGTTCGGAGTTTCAGCTCGAAAGCGGCCTGAAACTCGTGGTGCTCGTCAGGAATCGCGCGGGCTATACACAGCTGTGCCGTCTCATCACCCGGGGCCGGCGTGCCGCCGAGAAAGGCAGTTACAAGGTCACCGCCGAGGATTTCAGCGACGGCTTACCCGACTGCCTCGTGCTGTGGATCCCCGGCAACCAGTTGCTGCTGTGCGCCGAGGACGCGTGGATTACGGAAGTATTTCGCGATCGCCTGTGGATCGCGGTGGAACTGCTGGCTGATGGTTTGCAACGCCAACGCCTGCATCATCTCAGGCATTTGAGCCAGGCACTCGAGCTGCCACTCGTCGCCTCGAGCGACGTGCACATGCACTGCCGCGAACGCCGCGCGTTGCAGGATACGGTCACCGCGATTCGCGAAGGGCTGACACTCGATCGGGCGGGGTTTGCCCTGTATGCCAACGGCGAACGATACCTGCGCTCGCGCGCGGTGCTCGAAAAAATCTATCCGCTCGAACTGCGCGAGGAAACTTTACGTATCGCCAATGAGATTCAGTTTTCTTTCGACGAACTGAGGTATGAATATCCCGACGAACTCGTGCCGGAAGGCATGACACCGGCGACGTACCTTAAACAGCTCACCGAGGAAGGACTCGGCAAGCGCTGGCCGCAGGGCGCACCGCAGAAAGTCGTGACACTCGTCGAACACGAGCTCGAACTGATTCGAGAACTCGCATACGAACCCTATTTTCTGACGGTCTACGACATCGTCGCCTTCGCAAGAGGTAAGAAGATTCTCTGCCAGGGACGCGGCTCGGCGGCGAACTCTGCCGTCTGTTTTTGTCTCGGCATCACCGAAGTCGATCCCGAGCGCATGGCGACACTGGTCGAGCGTTTCATTTCGAAAGAACGCAACGAGCCGCCCGATATCGATGTCGATTTCGAGCACGAGCGTCGCGAAGAAGTCATCCAGTACATCTATCGGAAGTACGGCAGGGACAGGGCCGCACTCGCCGCGACCGTCATTACTTACCGCCCACGCAGCGCCTTGCGCGATGTCGGCAAGGCGCTGGGCCTTTCCGGCTTGCAGGTCGACAGGCTCGCCAAGTCGATGCAGTGGTGGGATGGCAGCCAGGTCGACGACAGCCGTGTCATCGAGGCAGGCCTCGAACCCGGGAGCCCGGTGATCAAACGATTGCTGTATCTCGTGCGTGAGCTTTTAGGCTTCCCGCGTCATCTTTCGCAACACGTCGGCGGCTTCGTCATCTCCAACGGACCGTTATCGGAGCTGGTGCCGGTCGAGAACGCCGCGATGGAGGATCGCACGGTCATCCAGTGGGAGAAGAACGACCTCGAGGATCTCGGGCTCCTGAAAGTGGATGTCCTGGGCCTCGGCATGCTGACGGCGATACGCCGCAGCTTCGACCTGATCAAAGATTACGACGGGCGGGAATACACGCTCGCGACGGTACCGGCCGAGGACCCGGTCGTGTACGACATGATCTGCGATGGCGACACGATGGGCGTGTTCCAGATCGAGTCGCGCGCGCAGATGGCGATGCTGCCGCGACTCAAACCGCGCTGCTATTACGACCTCGTCATCGAGGTCGCGATCATTCGCCCGGGCCCGATCCAGGGCGACATGGTGCATCCCTATCTGCGCAGGCGTTCCGGCGAGGAGGAAGTCGTCTATCCGAGTGAAGAAGTCCGGGAAGTCCTGCAACGCACCCTGGGCGTGCCGATTTTCCAGGAACAGGTGATGCAGCTCGCGGTGGTCGCTGCCGGTTTCACGCCGGGCGAGGCCGATCGCCTGCGGCGCGCGATGGCGGCCTGGAAACGCCGCGGCGGGCTCGGTCCATTCGAGGAAAGACTGATACGCGGCATGCGCGAGCGCGGTTACGAAGAGGAATTCGCACGACAGATCTTCCAGCAGATCCTGGGATTTGGTGAGTACGGCTTTCCGGAGTCGCACTCCGCGAGTTTCGCATTGCTCGTCTATGTCTCCTGCTGGCTCAAATGCCACGAGCCGGCCGCCTTCACCTGCGCGCTTTTAAACAGCCAGCCGATGGGTTTTTACTCGGCCTCGCAGTTGACCCAGGACGTGCGGCGCCACGGCGTCGAGGTGCGGCCTGCCGATGTCAATCGAAGCGACTGGGACTCGAGCCTCGAGCGTACTACCGACAAGCAGCCGGCACTGCGTTTAGGTTTGCGCCAGATCAAGGGCCTGTCGGAAGAAGCGGGGCAAAGAATCGCCAGCGAACGGGCCACAGGCCGTTACACCAGCATCCAGGGGCTCATTGAACGTACCGTGATCAATCGCCGTGAACTGGGCGCGCTGGCGGCCGCCGGGGCACTGAAGTCGATTGCCGGTCACCGGCACAGGGTGCGCTGGGCTGTGGCGGGTGTCGAGGAACCCATGCCGCTCATCCCCTCGATGGACCGCTACGAAGCCGTTCCAATGCTGAAGAAGCCGACGGAAGGGCAGGACATCGTTGCGGATTACCAGAGCCTCGGGCTGACCCTCGAACGTCATCCGATCGCAGTTGTTCGCACGCACCTCGATACTTACGGCTATGTGGCCACCAATCGTTTGCAAGATCTCCAAAGCGGGCAGTGCATCCGTGTCGCAGGCCTCGTGATCACCAAGCAACGTCCCGGCACCGCCAGTGGCGTCATCTTCATTACACTCGAGGACGAGACCGGATGTGCGAACCTGATCGTGTGGAAGAAAATCGCCGAGGAGCAGCGGGAGGCCCTGTTACACGCACGCCTGATGGGCGTCGAGGGAGAGTTACAAAAAGAAGGGAAGGTCATTCATGTGATTGTCAGGAAAATGATCGACCACAGCGAGCTGCTCGGAGAACTCACGGTCCGCCAGAGAAATTTTCGCTGAGCTGCCAACGTCGAAAACGTGCCGGATTTATTTTCTTAATAATCTCCGACAATAATGACTTAACCAAGTCCGGCACATTCTTCTCAGGCAGTCTTTAAATGTCGATGCTTCTCGATTCTGATGCTAACCGGCATGCATAAAGGACGCTATTCTGCCCTGATTTCAATACCTTGCGTCGGCCTCGTAGGCAAAAGCCACGATCAAAGAGTCGCTGTCTTTATGTCATTCTGGCGCAGTAGAAAGACGCACGTGCGAGTATGCAATGTCTACCGGCAGTTTCAGGTTTTTTGCTGAGTTGAGGCGTCGCAAGGTTCTTCGCGTCGTCGCACTTTATTTTATCGCCGCCTGGGTGGTGGTGCAGGTGGCGAGCGAAGCATTCCCGGCCATCGATCTTCCGGAATCCACGATCCGTTATGTGTGGCTCGCTGTGATCCTGGGTTTTCCCGTCGCTATCGTGTTTGGATGGAGATTCGACATAGTCGGTGGACGAATCGTACGGACGGCGAGTGTGGACTCCAGTCAGGGTACCCACCTGTCATTAAAACGTATCGATCATCTCATTCTGGTTGCGCTGGTTTTGGTTTCCGGGTCAATAGTCCTCGGACTCACGAGAGAAATTATCGTAACGCCGCCAGAGGAGTCAGTGCGGGAATCTATTGCCGCACCCGGCAGGTCGGTCGCTGTGTTGCCATTCGAGAACATCAGCGGCGACGAAGAAAATGCCGCCTTCACGGACGGTATTCATGACGATTTGTTAACTCGGCTGGCTAAGATAAGCACGCTCAAGGTAATTTCACGAACCTCGGTACAACGATATCGCGGAACGACCAGGACCATACCGCAGATCGCATCGGAATTGGGCGTCGCCGCTATTTTCGAGGGCGGAGTCCAGCGGTTCGGGAACCTGGTAAGGATCAACGTACAACTGATTGATGCTCGATCGGACGAACACCTGTGGGCAAGAACATATGACCGTGATCTGACAGCACGTAATGTGTACGCGATTCAGTCGGAGATCGCAGAAAACATTACCCTGGCACTTGATTCTGTATTGACCGACGAAGACAGGGCAAGGCTTGATAAGGTACCGACCGAGAATCTCGAGGCCTACTATGCCTATCTGCTCGGCAGACAGCGAATGGTCAATCGCAATAGCGTTTCGCTCGAGCAGGCGGCAAACTTTTTCCGCGAAGCTGTCGAACTTGACCCCGACTACGCGCTCGCCTACGTCGAGCTGGCAAATACCTACATGCTGCTTGGCGACTACGGCAATCTATCGCTTAATGAAATGCTTGCAAAAGCACTCCCAGCGATCAACACGGCGATGCGACTCAATCAAAATCTGGCGGAGGCGCATGCGGCAATGGGGGCCATCAGGTCGAAAACCCGCAATTATGCGGCGGCGGAGGCATCGTTCGAACGCGCCATAAGTCTCGACTCAAATTACGCGACGGCTTACCACTGGTACGGCGACATTCTTGTTAATGCTTTGGCCCGTCCGCAAGATGCAGTACCGCTATTGCAGCGCGCGCGCGAGCTGAATCCTTTATCCGCTCCATTGAACCTTACCCTTGGCCAGGCTCTGGAGGGCCTGGGACGATTCGACGAGGCAATGTCACTGTATATGAGGACCATCGAGATTGAACCGTCGTATGCGAGCTCTTACCTGGTGGTTGGCGGTCTGCATCGATATGCTTTCGGTCGGGTCGACGAGGGAATTCGCTGGAGTTTCAAAGGAATGGAGCGAGACCCCGGTAATGTTCTTGGCCTTAGCGGTACCGGAATATATTTTCTCGACCTGGAGAATGACGTTGAGGCCGAATACTGGATCAACCATGCCGCCGACCTGGCACCGGACCAGTTTGCGCCGAACAGGGCTCTCGCATATCTGTATCGGTTTAGAAACGACGAAGAAAGAGCGTTAAGCACTGCAAGAAGGCTTATGACAATCTCGCCAGGCAATATCGAGTCCTTACTGATTCTCATAAGTTTCGGCAGGTATGCAGAAGCACTTGAAGAATATGCTCCCCTTTTCCCGGAGTTGCTCTGTGAGAATGGCCCCGCCGTTACGCGGTACAACTTCTTTCAGGCGCTTGAACTGTCATTGGCAATCGAAAAGGCGGGCGATCGCGAGTGCGCCACAACGCTACTAGACGGGGTCTTCGAGGAGCTCCAAACCATCCCCAGGTTGGGATTCTTCGGCCACGGATTCGCGGATGTCGAAGTCCTTGCGAGACTCGACAAGCAAGAACAGGCAATCGCGACCTTGCGACGAGCCGTCGATAATAATTGCCGCGCTTTCTGGTGGTCGCGGCTAAGGAGCAGTCCGCATACAGTATCGCTGCGCGACAATCCTGAATTCGATGCGATGATGCGGGAAATCGAGGAAGATATGGCGATTCAGCTTGCAAATACACGCCAAACGCAACTAAGCGCCGAATTGCCGGGTACACCGGGACGCTAGGACTGAGAATTGGATCGGTGATTGCCGTCTTTATGCCGATTTTGATATCTGTGGGCGCGACGGGTGACCGAATTTGATGTCTGTTCTTATTCGTCGTCGAAATCGACCGCGTAAGTATCGTCTAGCGCCTTGTCTTCGGCCAGTTCCTCGAGGCGCCGACGAATTTCCTTTTTTCGATAGGCGTCTTTATCTTCGCTTGCCTCGATATCGGCGATCAGTTCTTCTACATTGATCTCGACGGAAACGTCGCCGACGTTATCGGTAAATGCACCGGTTTCGTCGAGAACTACAGTCGTGTCATCCGAATCACCGACTTCTTCTGCGAATTCTTCTTCATCGAATTCGTCGTCGGCGCTGGTCGGTCTCGGGTCACCGGTATCGCTGTTCATCATCACTCACCCCAAGCCAGGATCAGATCAACAATCTTTTGCAAGTACCTTTCTCAGGCGATTTTTTGCTATATAGCGCGAAAAGCGAGATCGCGCAAGCGCCCCATCGACACTTTTCGTATCGCTAAAAAACTGTTAAAACCAGTGTGTTGCGGATGCAGGCCTCAGGCGATGAGGGAATTGATCTCGAAAATCGGTAGGAGAATCGCCAGAACGATCAAAAGAACTACTATCGCCATGATTATGACCAGCAACGGCTGCATGATGCCGAGCAAGGTTGCAATCAGCCCGTCGACTTCCCTCTCCTGGTTGACGGCTGCACGAGCAAGCATGTCCTCGAGGCGCCCGCTGGCTTCGCCGCTCGAGATCAGATGCGTGGTCATCGGTGGAAACAGACGGCTGGTCGCCAGGGACCTGCTGATCATCGCACCCTCCCGTATGCGCAACGATGCCTCTTCCACGGCTTCGCGCATGGGTATGTTTACGACAACCTGTGCTGCGATGCGTAAAGACTCGAGAATGGGTACACCGCTGCCGGCAAGGATGCTGAGCGTCTGCGTGAAACGTGCCGTGTTGATGCCGCGAGTAAGTTTGTTGACGACAGGCACGCGGAGCAACAGTTGATGGTACTTCCGCTTTGGTCCGTCTTTTTTCAATAGCTGCCGGATACCGAATACCACCGCCACAATCGCGAAAATCATCGTGGCCCAGTGATCACGAATAAAATCACTGGCACCGATCATGATCCGTGTCAGCAGCGGCAACTGCTGATCGTAGTTTTCGAATACGTATACGACCTTCGGGACGACGTATGCCAGCATGAAACTGATGATCGCGGCCGCGGTTACAAGCAGAGCTATTGGGTAAATCAGCGCATTGCGAACATGCTGCTGCAGCACTTGCCGCGTTTCCGTGAATTCCGCGAGCCTTTCCAGCACTGCATCGAGGTGTCCCGACTGTTCGCCGGCGGCGACCGTTGCCCGATACAGCTCGGGAAAGGCTTGCGGGAAATCCGCAAGACCATCAGCAAGCGCGTGCCCCTCCATTACTCGCGATCGGACGCCAAGCAGGATGCTCTGCGCGCGGGGATTTTCGTTTTGCTGGCTGACGGCGAGAAGTGCCTCTTCGAGCGGCAGGCCTGCCTGGGACAATGTCGCAAGCTGTCGCGTCAGGAGCGCCAGTTCCGCAGCCGACAATCCGCGTCGCAGGGAAAAATGTCCCTGGCGGCGCGATTCCTTTTTTGCGACCTCGGTCACGCTGACCGGAAGGAGATGCCGCTCGCGAAGAATCTGGCGAACGTGCTTTGCAGTATCGCCTTCGAGGAGTCCCTTGGATTCCTTGCCGCTCTTGTCGAGTGCTACGAATTCGAATGCGCCCACGAATTTTCCTCATGCATTACCATGCGAATTATACTCGCACTTCGAAAATGGCCGGCTTAATCCTCGCGCGTGACGCGCAGTACCTCTTCGAGCGTCGTAGTCCCGTTCAGCACGCGGCGGCGGCCGTCGTCGCGAATGCTCGGAGAAAGCGTCCTTGCATATTTTTCGAGTTCCTGTTCGCTGACCCCGTCGTGAATCATCGTGCGCATCATGTCGTCGATGCAAATGAGCTCGTAAATGCCGGTGCGCCCCTGGAAACCGCCGCTATCATCTATTCCGGGTCGGTAAATTGTCGTCGAAGCCGCCGGGTCGAGGTTCAGCATGCGACATTCATATTCTCCGGCCTCGTAAGGCACCTTGGTCTCGTCATTGAGGACCCGCACCAGCCGCTGTGCCAGAACGCCGATCAGGCTGGACGAGAGAAGAAACGGCTCGACGCCCATGTCTCGCAGCCGTGTGACCGCACCCGCGGCGGTATTGGTGTGCAAGGTGGACAGCACCAGGTGCCCGGTCAGGCTTGCTTGCACCGCGATTTCCGCTGTTTCGAGATCACGGATCTCACCGACCATCACGACATCGGGATCCTGGCGAAGTATTGCGCGCAGTCCCCTGGCGAAGGTCATTTCCACCTTGGTATTGACCTGGCTCTGGCCGATGCCGTCGATAAAATATTCGATCGGGTCCTCGACCGTCATGATGTTGCGGCTGTTGTCGTTGATGCGCTCGAGCGCTGCGTAAAGCGTGGTGGTCTTACCGGATCCGGTTGGGCCTGTTACCAGGATGATGCCGTGAGGCTTGTGGATCAGTTCATCCATTGCAGCCTGGGACTTGTCATCCATGCCCAGCGACCCGAGGTCCAGGCGCCCGGCCTGTTTATCGAGCAGGCGCAGGACGACGCGTTCACCGTGACCGGACGGCATCGTCGATACGCGCACGTCAACGGCCCGTCCGGCGATCCGTAGAGATATGCGACCATCCTGGGGCAGGCGTTTCTCGGCAATGTCGAGCCGCGACATCACCTTGATGCGCGAAACTACGATGGGTGCCAGCGCACGCCTCGTCTGCAACCTCTCGTGCAACACGCCGTCAATGCGAAAGCGCACGCCAAGCCGATTCTCATAGGGTTCGATGTGGACATCGGAAGCGTTTTCCTTGATGGCCTCGGTAAGGACGGCGTTAATGAAGCGAATAATCGGCGCGTCGTCATCGCTCTCCAGCAGGTCGGACGGTTCGGGAAGTTCCTGTGCGACCTGCAGCAGGTCCGTTTGTTCATCGAGGTCGCCGACCATCTGCATGGCCATCTGGCTGCCTTGCTCGTAAGTCCGTTGCAGCAGGCTGTCAAAGGCCTCGGACGAAACCCGCGTCAGGCGCAAGGGCACGCCCGCGAAACGGCGCGCCTCTGCCAGGCTGAGCGGAGACGCCCCTTTCCGGTAAACCGTGTCGGCGACGTCGCCGTCTGCATCGCGAATCAGTACCCCATGCCGATTGGCAAAGGAGAACGGCAATGCCCGGGCCCGGGTCTCCACGGCAGTGGCTGGTTCAGATTCGAGTGCCAGTTCTGTCTCCAGCACGATTTCGCTGTGATTATCCATTCAGGACACCAGCCAATTATTCATCCGACTCCGGTTGCGCTTCCGAGACGTCGCCTTCGGTTGATTTGTAATTCTCGAGCGGCGGCAACTGGGGGCGTTCCCTCGTCTTAAAGTATCCGTAATTGACGCCTTCTTGCAGCACATCGCGCATTGCGTTGTATTTCGCATCGGACTCAAACGCGCTTTGCATGGTGTCTCGCAGGATCTTCGGCCGGATGAACACCATCAGGTTGGTTTTCACCGAATCGGTCTTCTGCGAGCGGAACAATGCGCCGAGTACCGGGATGCTGCCGAGAAATGGCACACGCTGGTTGCTCTCGCGCAATGCGTCTTCGAGCAGGCCGCCGAGCACCAGGATCTGGCCATCGTCTACGATGACCGTGGTTTCGATGATGCGCTCGTTCGTGATGAGGTCGACGGCACCCTCGGCGGTAGCCGCGATACTCGAGATTTCCTGTGAGATCTTGAGGAGCATCGAGTCGCCTTCGTTGATCTGTGGCGTGATCGTGAGTTTGACGCCGACCTGTTCCCGCTGAATGGTCTGGAACGGATTTACCGCGCCGGTAGCGGCACCCGTGCTCGAGAATGACCCGGTAAGGAACGGGACTTCCTGCCCGACGTTAAGGCTCGCTTCCTCGTTGTCGGTCGTGACGAGGGTCGGTGTAGAAATGATGTTGGTATCAGCGTCGCCTTCCAGCGCGTTCAAAATCGCTGCAAAACTGGTCCCCGAATCGGCGATATGGCCGAGTCCGAAAGTAAGCCCGTTGCCGATCAGACCACTCGGGTCGCCGGTGCCGTCACCCGCGCCAATGGCGCCGGCGAGCTGCACCACGTTCGGGCTAACCGGGAAATTGGTGACGGCGATGGGGCTATTGCCGGTATCGCTGCTAACGGCCCAGGTGATGCCGAGTTCCGCAGTCTTGTCGGCAAGTACTTCCACGATAATTGCTTCGACCAACACCTGTGCGCGCTTGATATCGAGCTTGTCGACAATGCTCATCAGCGATCGCATTAATTTGGGCGGCGCGTTGACCACAATGGCGTTGGTCTGGGTATCTGCCCAGACGCTTACCGGCGCGTCTGTCGCTGTGCCTTCTGCCTGAGCTTGCTGCGTGAAATGTTGCTGCAACTTTGTCGATAACTCTTCCGCATCGGCATACCGTAAATACCTGACCTGTGTGTCGCCGCCTTCTTCCAACGGCGTGTCGAGGTGAGCAATGAGGGCGCGCAGCCGCAGGCGTTCGCTCCTGTCACCACCGATCAGGACGCTGTTCGTTCTTGCATCGGACACCAGGCTAATGGTAACGGGCGCGCCATCGCCGCGCGGCGCCTGGGTCAGGGCGGTCAATATGCGCACGATCTCGGCGGCAGACGCGTGCGTCAGCGGTACGACCTCGATGTCCTCGTCGTTCGACTGATCGATGCGGCGAATGATGCGGACCATGCGTTCAACGTTGAGCGAGCGGTCCGAGATGATCAGCATATTTGAGCCGGGATGCGCTGCGAGGTGGCCATACTGGGGAATCAGCGGCCGCAGAATCGGCACCAGTTGCGCTGCACCGACATTTTGCACCTGGATGACCTGGGTCACGATATCGTCAGCGCCGGCGCCCTCGGTGCCAAGGAATCCGGGATACTGGCGCGCACTCGCGTTGGGAAGAATCTTGGTAACGCCGCCGGTTTCCATCGCGATGAATCCGTAAACCTCGAGGATGGAGAGAAACGCCTCATAAAATGCACCTGGCGACATTGGCGTGGATGACAGCATCGTCACGTTGGCATTGACGCGAGGATCGATAATGAAGTTCCGTTCGGTAACCTCGCCGACGGCTTCGATGATCTGCCGGATATCGGCTTCCCTGTAATTCGGTGTGATCGTAATTTCCTGTTGCGCCTGCCCTGGCAGGTTCACCGCCAGCAACAGGATCATTGCGAGGGCAGCGTGAAAAATTTTCTGAGAATGCGAATTGGACACCGTTTTCAGTTCCTTCATTGATCTTCGTCGAGGTTCAGCTGGCTCGTGGTCAGCGTCAGAACTTCCGGCTGGCCATTGCGTTCGACAGTAACAGAAACCTGCTCTGCGCTGCCAAGACTCTGAAATATCTCTGTTGCCTGCTGCGGGTTGGTCAGTGCAGCGCCGTCAATATCCTTGATCAGGTCACCAGGTCGCAGGCCGAGTGCCGCGAACTGTTTCCGGTCGCGGCCCGGATATACCCGGTATCCCTGCATTTGTCCCGCAACGTAATAAGGTGTCGGGCGGATGACATCAGCCAGCTTGGTTGCATTTTGCGTCAGAACATTCTGAATGCTTTGCGGATTCGTTGCAGTGCGGCTGACATTTGCTGCATTGCGCCGGTTCTCAACCATGCCTTTCGGAAATTCTTTCGGCAGCTTGAGTATTTCGAGCGTGCCGCTACGATTCAGCACGACCCTGTCGGCATAAACCGCGTGCAAAGTAGTCCCTGCCGTGACGGTATCGCCGATGAAATAGATTTTCTGTTCCTTACGATTGTCCTCAATGAGAGCAATTGCGGCGTCCTGGTCCGTCGCCGCGATGGTTCCTTTGAGCGTCAGGCTCAGGCGCGTCTCGGCAAGGTCTTCGTAACTTTCACGGGGTTCCGGGACGACCGGCTCGGCACCCGCCTGGCCGAACATATGCGCGCCCGCGATCGACTGCACGTCGATCTGGCCGGACGTCTGGGCCGCTGGCGTCCGCAACTGGCTGGGTGGCGTGATCGCCGTGTCGCCCTCGGAAGCGCCGGGTATCAGGAGCCAGATAATACGCGCGAGCTGCCAGGCAATGGCGACGACCAGTGCGAGGGTGACCCACTTCGGCAACAGCTGATTTGCCGCCGCAAGCGTGCGCTCGGGATCTAAGCTACTGAAATCTGACCATTTTGCTTCGGTAGTCATGCTCGACTCGGAGCCAACCCATCTCCGACCATAGGCCTCAGGTTCACCACGTACCCAGGTATTAACGCAGCAACGGGATGATAAGGGGTCACGTGCCCTGCAAACAAGCCCAACTGGTGAAAAAAACCTATGTATTGCAAGTATATATCTCCATTTCCTGAGCCATTATTTAATTACAGCCCCCAGTTATTATGTAGAGCAACTGAAAAATGTGCGAGCGGCCTTGGAGAACCGCCTCGAGGCTCCATATATAATGGCCCTCGATGGCAACGAACGGTAAATCGTTCTGGCTGTCTGAGAACACTGGCATATCGATGAAAGCAGGGCAATGACTGAAGGCAAATCATCCAAACCAATTTCTGATGGCCACGATCTCGCCGTTGAAGAGGCGGCACCCAAGCTCAAGCGGCCGTCATTATATCGGGTAATTCTGATTAATGATGACTACACGCCAATGGAGTTCGTGGTCGAGGTATTGCAGTCGGTGTTTGGCATGGAGCGCACCAAGGCGACCCGGATCATGCTCGAAGTCCACACCAAGGGTAAGGGAATTTGCGGCGTTTTTACCTATGAAATCGCGGAGACAAAGGTTGCTCAGGTGATGAGCATTGCCCAGCAGCAGCAGCACCCGTTGATGTGTACGATGGAAGAGTCATAATTACTGAATACCGGAGTAGTTGGTAAACGAAGATGTTAAGCAGTGAACTGGAATTTTGTTTGAACGAGGCATTTCAGAATGNNCGTCATGAATTCATGACGGTCGAGCACCTGCTGCTTGCATTACTCGATATTCCGAAAGTCCACGAAATTTTGAAGGCCTGCAATTCGAATGTCGGCCAATTACGCCGCCAGCTGAGCGAATTTATCGAAGAGGCGACACCGCTGATGCCCCTGGACGAGGAGGGCGAGGTACAGCCGACACTCGGTTTTCAAAGGGTGCTGCAACGGGCCGTCTTTCACGTGCAATCGAGCGGCAAGAAGGAAGTCACCGGCAGTAACGTACTCGTTGCCATCTTCAGCGAAAAGCAGTCGCAGGCTGTTTATTTTCTCGGCTTGCAGGACGTGACCCGGCTCGACGTCGTCAACTATATTTCTCATGGCATGCCTCAGCTCCCGGGTGAACCGGCCGAAGACGAGCAGGAGATCTCGCTGGATCCGGAGTCCGAGACTGATTCGACCGCACTCGAAAAATACGCAACCAACCTGAACCAGCAAGCGATCGACGGCAAGATCGATCCATTAATTGGCCGCGATATCGAGATCGAGCGGACGGTGCAAATCCTGTGCCGCCGTCGCAAGAACAATCCACTCTATGTCGGTGATGCCGGCGTCGGCAAAACGGCATTGGCGGAAGGTCTTGCGCGGATGATCGTCGAGGAGCGGGTGCCGGAAGTACTGCTGGATGCCACGATTTATGCACTCGACATGGGAACGCTGATCGCGGGCACGAAATACCGGGGAGATTTCGAAAAACGCCTCAAGGCAGTGATCAAGGAAATCCGCGAAGACCCCGGTGCAATTCTGTTCATCGATGAGATCCATACGGTCATTGGCGCCGGGGCCGCGTCGGGCGGAGTGATGGATGCGTCGAACCTGATCAAGCCCGTGCTTGCGAACGGCGAGATTCGTTGCATCGGTTCGACCACCTATAGCGAATACCGCGGCGTCTTCGAAAAGGATCACGCGCTGGCACGGCGTTTCCAGAAGATCGATGTGCCGGAGCCGAGCCTCGAGGAGACGATTGCGATCCTAAGGGGACTGAAGTCGAGATTCGAGGAACACCACGGCGTCAGCTACGACACCGAAGCGCTCGAGGCAGCGGCCGAACTGGCCGCGAAGCACATTAACGACCGGCGTCTTCCGGACAAGGCTATCGACGTGATCGATGAGGCCGGCGCCAACCTGCGTCTGAAGCCGGAGGCCGAGCGGACCGATCGCGTCACCGTCAAGATGGTCGAGGACATCGTCGCAAAGATGGCGCGCATTCCGGCGAAGAGCGTGTCGGCGTCGGACAAGGATGCTCTGCGAACGCTCGAGCGTGATCTAAAACTGACTATATTTGGTCAGGACACGGCCATCGAAGCCCTGAGCTCTGCCATCAAGATGTCGCGCTCTGGTCTGAACGAGGACGAGAAGCCGATCGGCTCTTTCCTTTTTGCCGGCCCGACGGGCGTCGGTAAGACCGAGGTGACACGGCAACTCAGCATGGTCATGGGTGTCGAACTGATTCGCTTCGACATGTCGGAATACATGNNGAATATATGGAGCGGCACACCGTTTCGAGACTGATCGGGGCGCCGCCCGGATATGTCGGCTTCGACCAGGGAGGTTTACTGACGGAAGCCGTAACCAAGAATCCGCATGCGGTAGTGCTGCTCGATGAAATTGAAAAAGCACACCCTGAAGTCTTCAACCTGCTGCTGCAGGTCATGGACCATGGCACGTTGACGGATAATAACGGGCGCAAGGCGGATTTCCGCAATGTCGTACTTGTGATGACCACAAATGCCGGAGCGCAGGAAATGAGTCGTGCGTCGATCGGCTTTACGCAGCAGGATCACAGCACCGATGCGATGGCAATTATCAAGAAGGCGTTTTCGCCGGAATTCCGTAATCGGCTCGATGCGATCATTCAATTTGCATCGCTCGATTCGCATTCGATCGCTCGCGTCGTCGACAAACTCGTGGTCGAACTCGAGGGCAAGCTCGGATCGAATAACGTGACGCTGGAACTGGATGACGCTGCCCGGGACTGGATCGCAGAACGTGGTTACGACGCCAAGATGGGTGCAAGGCCGATGGCG
>JABAOE010027512.1_pt2 | contig 14700 bp, 15 predicted proteins | sample 7062141 | NCBI WGS metagenome assembly JABAOE01 (sample SAMN14538627, study PRJNA623070) | marine sediment metagenome | biome: marine biome [ENVO:00000428]; feature: marine pelagic biome [ENVO:01000023]; material: deep marine sediment [ENVO:00002113] | place: India: Gulf of Khambhat ... | reverse complement strand
TGGGTGTATGAAATAATATGGACGGCCGCAAGTGAGGCTAACGCACTGTTTCAGTTCGATCTTGTGCCGATGCGAGATCCGATTCAACTTGCGCTGTATGACGCTGAAGAGGGCGGCTTTTTCGATTGGCACACGGATATCATTCCGAGCGATTGGACCAGGAAAATCAGTATCTCTGTGCCGCTCAACGACGGTGATCAATTTAGCGGAGGCCATTTGGAGTTCAAAGGTGGGCCAGGCAGCCGGCCCCCGCAGATCGCTGGAGTTCCCATTCTGTTTCCGAGCTGGCTGTTGCATCGGGTTAGCCCGGTGACGGCCGGAAAGCGATATAGCCTTGTTGCATGGATTCGTGGGCCGCACTGGCGGTGAAGTTGAAGGTCTCAACTGCCCGTCGATGGACTGCTGCTCGGGTTGCAAGCTCACTGATCGATAACGACAAGGCACGACGGCGTAGGCACATCCGGGCTCGGGAGTTGACACTCGTCGATACCGGGCCTTGACGGGTTCTCCGCGCGTGAGCTCCCAATGGCTTTTCGGACGCAAGGCCCGGGGCGGTTCACTTTGGCGGGTGACCGCTAATTTTTCTGGCCGAAGACGGACGGTGAGGGGCCACCACACGAAAAACGAGGGCTCCATCGCTTGTTAGCCAGCGGGCTGTCAGATTAGTATGGAACAATGCTCAGGAACTCAATAATCAGAAGCACAGGTCAGACTTGGAAGTTAGCGGTGGCCGTATTGGCTCTGCTGGCTGGCAGCATCGTGCCGGCTTTTCCGGCCGCAGGCATGTCTTGGACGGTCGGGACGATCGTAGCGATAGCAGGATACGGGTTTGGCCTGCTGCTGATTCGATGCCGCGACTGCGGTGCGCGCTGGTTCTGGGACGCCTTGATGCGTCCCGAAGTCTATAAGGCGGTACTCGTCGGGTCAGAGTGCCCAAAATGCGGTCACGGCGTCGACGCCGCACCGTGACCGGTGCGGTCGCCGACTATGTCTCCCGGCTCAGACTGCATTCCGGCGGTGCCACGCTGCTGCCGAACGCCAGCATCGTGCACTGCGAGCGCGAGCGGATGGACACGTGCCTGTCCATTTATCGCCAGCTGTTCGTCAGTCCGGACCTGCGGTATGCGTTCGACATGCAAGAGATCGGCCAGGTCTATTCGCTGTACCGCGGCCTGATGGCGCATCGGCGTGACCTGTTTCCGGATCGCATTATGGATGTCGGGTACGAATCACTGACGAGCGACAGCGAGCAAACCGTGCGAAGGCTGCTCGACCGTTGCCGATTGCCGGTCGACGAGTCGTGCCTGAATGACCCAGAGGTTACTCCACGCCGAATTTGTCTCGCGTTCTCAGTGCGCGAGTTCCTGCTCTGCGTTTAGCCGGTCAAGAATCTTGTCTGCAACTTCTCGTGCCAATTCGTTACGTTTCGTCTCTGGCACATCGGTGTACAGAAAGACGTCTGAATACTTCCCGTACAGTGGCAGCGCATCAATGTGGATGATCTTTTCCTCATCGGCCACATTATTAAGAACTCTGCCGATGCAACTCAGGAAACAACCGTCTATCATGACGACTTTCTCCGCCTGTTTGACCCAGGCCGTCATAGCGGAATGGGGCACCAGAAGCGTCTCCGCATAGCAGCAGCGAGCATACGGCGATTTTTCGCCGACAATATTGGCCGCGAGACGTGCAATTTCGCCGCGGATACACGGTCCCTCACAAGAAAGGACAGGAATTGTCTTGTCTGCAATATTCTGCTTCGCGTAGGCCTCGCCGGCCGGACAGACACCTTTTACCGCGGACACCCTCGCGGAAAAATCAGACGTTGCTAGGCTCATGGTTGTCTCTACTGTAGAGCATTGATATACATAAGCTTTTATGTATGTTTTCCGTGTAACGTGCAATTCGGAATTATCCTTATAATCAGAGATCCTGGTGCCGGCTCACGCGTTGTTTACTGCCTGCGGCCCATACACATTGCGGCGCTGTTGCGCGACGGTGCTTGTTGGATTGGGAGGTGCGAAGCATGCCCGGCGACGGCAATGAGCGAATGTCTGCGACCTCAACACCCCTGAGCTAGGGGAAATTCCGAATTGAGCAGGTTGGCTATCGGGCGTAGAAATGGAAAGGTAATTGTATTGGACCAGGTGGAAAGCCGAGAGCAACAATGGTCAAAATGGCCATAGTCTCTGGACTTCGGGCGGCGGCGCTTGCCTTTTTGGTCATGACGATTGGGCTCGGGCTGCAGGGGCTCGGTCGATCGGGCTGGATAATAAGCCTGTGGGCCCAGACGGTGGCCCCGAATACCAATACGAGTCTTGATAGGGTATCAGCACTTGGCCGCATCGATCCACGAAATGGCGTGATACGCGTTGCGGGCCCCCCTCGGTCTGCGGTGGTGATCCAGGAATTAACGGTCGAGGAGGGTGATCGGGTCAGCAAAGACCAGGTCATCGCCGTCTTACTCGGTATTGAAGTGCAGCGAGCTGACGTCGCGCGTCTGGAGGCCGAGTTGGCCAACGCCGAGTGGGAGCTTTCAAGGAATCAAAGGCTCTTTAATCAACAGACCATATCCGAATCGGACCTGCGTGCCTTTGAACTCGCCCGCAATGTCGCCGCGGCTTCGCTTGAGCGGGCGAAAGCCGAGCTCCGGCTTTCCTCAGTCAGCTCGGTTTTCGAACATCTGTTTACGACAGCGCGGTGCGATATCACCACCACCTTGATTACGAACTGGTCATGCTCAGCCCTAAGACTCCGTTCCTCGGATACGCCGAAAGCTTCGCGAGGCGGCGGCTGTATCAGTCCCTTGCCGCAGAGGGCGTCGAGGCTGTGACCCCGGTCTATATTCGACAAGCCTATTGGCGAAATCCCTGGACCTTCAACAGTCGAGCAATCGTTGTGGTGGGATTCGATCCCGCCCATGACGTATTCAAGCTCCCCAAGGTTCGCGAGCAACTTGAAGTTATCAAGCTGCCGGACCTCGTGCTGTTTGACTCGCTGTCACGTCCCGAATACGGGCCCGTCGCCGCACGGTTCCGCGAGGCAGGGCCTATCCACGTACAAGTGAATAATCGGCACGTGACGGTGGCCGGTCTGTTCGACCTGGGAACCTCGTTTGGCATCGATGGCAGTCTCGTGACCAGTGACCTGAATTATCTTCGCCTGTTTCCGGATCGGTCCGCTGGATCTATCGAACTCGGATTAATCCATCTAGCTGATGGTGCTGACCCGGTGGACGTGGGATCTGAACTCCGAAAAGTCCTCGAGCGCGATGTGGAAATCCTGACGCACAATGATTTCGTTGCTCGCGAACAAAAGTATTGGTCCACTACGACGCCTGTCGGGTTCGTCTTCGGATTCGGCGCGATCATGGGTCTGATCGTCGGTTGTGTCGTCGTGTACCAGATACTCTTCGCGGACATATCGGAGCATTTAGCCGAGTACGCCACGCTGAAGGCGGTAGGTTATCGTAATTCCGATCTGTCATTCGTTATATTGAAACAAGCAGTTCTTCTGGCAGTGCTCGGTTACCTGCCGGGGCTTGCGATCACGTTACCGCTGTATGAGATAACGTCCGACGCTACCAGGTTGCCACTGGAGATGACCTGGTTGAGGGCGGTGGCGTTACTCGCATTGACTATTGGCATGTGTGCAATCGCTGGCCTGATGGCACTTCGTCAGGTTCGCTCGGCCGATCCGGCGGAGGTGTTTGCATGAACGCCACTCCTGTCATCGCCAGTGGACTCAATTTCGCGCACGGCAAGGGTGAGCTGCGCCGCCAGGTGCTCTTCGACATTAATGTGGAAATTCAGCGCGGAGAGATTGTGATTCTTACCGGGCCCTCCGGTTCCGGCAAGACCACATTGTTGACGCTCATTGGTGCTCTTCGTTCGATGCAGGAGGGTCGTTTGCGGGTACTGAACCACGAGCTGGCCGGCGCGAACGAGGTTACCCTGGCCGCGGTTCGCAAGCGCATCGGCTATATCTTTCAGGCCCATAATCTGCTCGAAGCACTCACGGCCCGGCAGAATGTGCAAGTCAGGCTGCAACTGTATCCGGATCTGGATCGTCGGGAGATCGCGAATCGGGCGTTGGCCACACTCGATGCCGTTGGACTGAGCGATCGTAGCGATGCGCATCCTAGCGAACTGTCCGGCGGGGAGCGCCAGCGTGTAGCGATCGCGCGGGCACTCACGAGCAAGCCGGAACTCCTGCTGGCAGACGAACCCACTGCTTCCCTCGATCGGAGAACCGGGCGGGCCCTGGTCGAGCTGTTACAGCGTCTGGCCAAGAAAGAAGGCGTCACCGTTATTCTTGTCACGCACGATAACCGTATTCTGGACATTGCCGATCGCATCCTCACGCTCGAGGATGGCCGACTCTCGACACTGATGAGGTCAGTCACCACCGAGACGCAACATATGCTGCATCTGCTCGCCGAGGATCTGCGTAAGGGCCACCTCTCAGCCAGGCTCGCACGAATGCAGCGAGACGAATTCCAATCCTTCCTCGAACAGGTGACTCACGAGACCCACGACTTGTTGGAGATCGCCAATGTGGTACAGGGCGAAGCATTTGGAAACGTCGAGGAGCAAGTGATTTCGGCCCTGACGTGGAAACTGACGGACATTCTGCACGCTGAACAAGCAGCAATCTATTTCGTCAATCCAGATGACGCGACGCTGCGGTTCTGCGAGTCAGACGCGAAAGGTGTCCTCGAACAAAAAGAAGTCGGCAGTATCGGGGGAATAGCCGGCCACGTTTTGAGGATCGGTCAAATGTTCCATACAGCCGATGTCGGGCAAGTCCCGCAATATGATCCAGTTATCGATGGCGAAGCTACGCAAAGCGTGTTGGCGGCCCCCATAAGAGATTCAGACGATCAGGTATTTGCCGTAATTGAGCTGCGCGGTATCAGCGACAAGAAGGAGTTCAGCGCTGAAGATCAACAACACCTGGCCGAATTCGCCAACTCGCTTGGCATCATAGTGGAGAGCTGGTGGCGCATGGGTTGTGGGTGCCGACGAGGTGCTGTAGGCCGCTCAATGGGATGTGCGCCGCCGACACTCAGTTGCCATTAGCGACTTCTTGCCATTTTCCCGCAAAGGGCAGTTCTGCAAAAGACTGTACGCGGCGAGGAGTCTTGTTAACTAATTGCTTTTCTTGTGGAAAATTCTGGTCGGGGTGAGGGGATTTGAACCTCCGGCCCTGTCTCCCGAGTCCGATTGAGATTTGTAAGTTTCTGTTTTTATCGAGGTGACGAGTCGGGGCGTTCCTTGCCAAGTGATAGCCGGTCATAACCGGTGATAATCGCGCGACACAAATCACCCGAAGTTGGTGATCAGTCAGCGTTGTAGGCCACCGCAGCGAAGATGCTTCGATACGTTTATGCCTGAGTGGAAACATGACCCACGCCTGAATCCGGCGCAAGCCAATTCGAGTCCATCGAGCGGGGCATTAAGCCCGGTTATTGACCAGATAACGGCCCAGTCGATGTGCAAGTGCCGCCACGGTGAGCGTCGGGTTTGCTGCTCCCACCGAAGAAAAACTCCCGCCACCACAAACGTACAGATTTCGCATCAAATGTACTTTCAGGTTTGCGTCCACGACTCCATCAGCGGGATCGGTCGACATTCTGGTGGTACACATATGATGAGCCAGCATATAGTTGCGCCGATTTGCCACTTTGATGCCCAACTGTGCCAGCTTCTTTTCGAGCTTCTTCGCGATTGCCTGCTGACGCAGCCGATATTGCTCGCCGAAGTCGAACGTAATCTCTGCCTTGGCTGTGCCGAATTTGGTGCGCTCGTTCGTTGGTCTGACGGTGTTCTTCGCGTTGGCGAATTGTTCGAATATGGCATTCATAAACAGCAAGCCTGTCGGCGCCGGCCTCCAGATAAGCAGGAATTTCCCGAGCCTTTGCTCTTTGGGTGTGTCGTAGAGGCGGGTTGCCGCGGTCGCCAATATGGGGCCGTTGAAATAGCGTCGGCCACGCGGCCTGCCGCCAATTGCGACACCGCCGTGCGTCGTCAGGTGGCGGCCAAGATGTCCGCTGTGATTACCGAGGCCGTCGGGCCACCATTCGTTCTTCGATTTGAAGAGCAGGACCGGCGATTCGATGCCGCCTGCACAAAGCACGATAGAGCGGGCAACAATTCTGACTCTGTTGCCGGACACGCTGTCAATACACAGCACAGAGCTGGCGGTTTCGCGATTGTCACATTCAATTTGCTCGGCTGCCGCAGACAGGATCAATCGAAATTTCGGAAATTTCTCGAGATCGTCAATGAGTTCGTCTCCGACAAACGTGCTTCCATCTCGGGCAAGAGAAACGTTGTGATGCATTGCGCCCGTTTCTGCGTGTCCAAACTCTGCCAGGAATGCGGCATCTCTATCATGAAATGGCGCAGGTTTGACGGGAAATCCGCGGCTGCGGGGTGGGTGACCTGGATCCGATTGATCTCCGGCTGTGCGCAGGGTTTCCTCGGCCGAGCAGAAGTAGGGCTCCAGCTCGTTGTAGCTGACGGGCCAATCCATCCCAATGTCGGTGCGAGAGCCGCACTCGAAGTCTTCCGGCATCATCCTGTATGCATCGCCCGTCCATCCAAGTGTCGTTCCGCCCCTTACGACCAATGCGCGTCCCCTAACGGCATAATTGGCAGCCAAATTGTCTGTCCGCGCATACTGAGCGTCACGATGCCACAGTCGCATGCGAGGAATGCGATAGTCACGCAATAACGTCTCCAGCACGCGCAAGCCGAATGCTCGACCGTTTGAGCGTCGCCCGGCTTCGACCATCACGACATGCATACCGGCGTCCAGGCATTCACGCGCGACAATTGCACCCGCCACGCCTGACCCGACTATACAGATCTCTGTCTCGACAGGAGTCATGCGGCGTGCGTCGATTCAGGACGATCGGTTTCGGCTTTCGCCCAGATACTTTCGAGTTGACCTACGATAGCGCGTGCCGTTGAATCAGACACGATCGGTGACGAGTCACCGTTGATTACCGAATAGAAATTAGTGATCAGGCCACCGATGCCGGGGTTCGCCGTTGTTCGACCGATCAGTCGTGATGCGAGCATGGCCGCCGTACCCATGCCAATGGCCGCCGCCGCCACCATTCCCGACTTGAATCGCCTTACCAATGATTGCGGGCCGGTTCCGTATTGCGCCGTAAACGTGAAGCCGCGCAGATCAACATTGATTGTCCCTCCCTCCAGAAAATAAGCAACCGATGCGCTCGCGTTACCATTCGCATACGACAAGGTAAGTGATCCGATCTGTTTGTCGTTGCAGACAGTCACGTGCATCAGGTTAGGCGACCCTTGTGGCAAGTCTGCGCGCCGGAGAACGCAGACGTCACGAACCTCCGCATTGTCGAGCACATCCGCGAGCAGGCTTAGCGGGTGATCGATCACGTTTTGCAGGATTCCGCCTTTCAGGAAGTAGGCCCAGTGCTCGGGATTGCCATACGGGATCGTGCCGACCGGTGGAGCTACATTGAAGTTGCAGTGCATACTGATGAGATCGCCCACTGCCCCTGTAGCGATGATGTTCTTGGCTTTCTGCACGGCTGGATGACCCAGCGTGCTGTAACCCGGGTAGAGAACTCTTTGCCTGCTTGCCGCGAGTGTCTGCAATGACACAAGATCTGCCAGCGATTCTGTAACGGGTTTCTCCAGATACACGTGCGCGCCCGCTTCAAGAGCAGCAACCGCCAGTTCGAAATGGCTGGCGGGCTGGGTAAGAATGTGCACGGCCTCGGGCGCTTCAGATTCGAGCATCAAATGAAATTCCGAATATGCTGTCGAATCAGGCGAAAATCGAGATGCGCATTTCTCCGCCTTGTCCAGATTTCGATCACAGAAAACTAACTTTGCATCGGAGACAAGTTTCTTCAGATTTTTCGCATGATCCTGGGCTATGCGCCCGCAGCCGATTAACGCGATCTTCATTGTATGCCTTTATTAATTCAGTTCTTCGTGTTCACGCACCGCCGCATTAAGCGGCGGAAGATTAAAGAGATTCTTGCATGGGCATGCTGTCGTGTCACGGCAGTAACGCATGATTTCAATGGATCTCGCTGTCTTACCCTCCAGTTTCGGCCAGACGCAAGAGCAAGACGCTGCGCGAGAATTGCCGCAGAAATTCGGTTCGGTGGCCACTTCGGGGTGAAAGAAGACGCTGTTTCAGGCTTTATCCGGCTACCCGGGTGGCCGAGACCGGCCATGAGCAGCCGCTCCACAGCAAATCAGAAATGTTCGCTTTCAGGTGTCGAGGTACATCATCAGCTTGGGAAGCTGGGGTTCTACCATTGAACTACACCCGCGAAAGTATTGTCCTGCTCAGATTCGAAGGTCGAACAATGAGACGAGTCACAGTCGGGTGGTAGAGGAATGGTGCCAGTTCGACATCGTCACGCGATACTACCTGCCCCACGAAGAGATCATTTCGGGCGAATGGAAGTGGCCAGCGATCAGTTTGCAGTCAGATCAGCTGCGATGCCGTCGCTACCCGGCGAACAGCGCCTGCTTCGTGATCATGCTCCATATGATCCAGATCACCATCAGAGTGCCGAAATTGCCGCGTATCGCGCCGCTCCAGATGCCGTGTCGCGGTTCGTCGGCGTGGCGGTTACGGCCGTAGCGAATCACGTCCGGCACGATGGTGACGCCAGCCATCAGCCAGAACGCGAGGTAGGACTCCCAGGCCCACGGGTTGCCGTGCAGGCCACCGTAGTACGACATCAGGAACAGGCCCGACAGCGGCACAATGATCGACATCGGGAAGGTGACGCTCAGGCATAGCTTGCGCAGGAAACCGCGGGCCCAGACGCCGACTTCCGGGTCCATTGTCATCCGGATACGCATCGCCCAGATATTGCTGAACAGCGTGTGCCCGACGTACAGGAACGCAGCGAATTCATGGATGATCAGCAGCGTCACGCGGTCCAGAACTTGCGGATACTGCAGATCCGCAAACAGCGGGACGGCCGTCACCGCCATGACGACGACGAAGACTAGGTACCAGAAATATTTCGCCGGATCCGCTTCGGTCCGCGCGACGGTTTCAGTTGTGTTCATCAATTCGCCCCTTGTTGTCAGCCAAAATCTTTCGCCCTGGCTACGCTTTTTGCACCATTATGAAGCGCCGAGTTGCAAATGTCTGGAATGGGACGTCTCCAGCCAATTCACTGCGACGCTGCAGCCTTGCGGATTTCAGGCGTGAAGGAGACGTAGTTTGGCCGCCGAAATCAGCCTGTTGGGCATCCCCGAGCGGCCGAAGCGGACATCCACAGGGTAAAAACTTCCCGGCAGCAAAGGTATTATTTCCGTTCCGCGGATGCTGAACCCGACTATGACTGGCCGACTTCATTCACTCCTCGATAGCAGTGCCGTCGCCATCTCGGCGCTGTGCGCGGTGCATTGCCTCGCGCTGCCGTTCCTGCTCGTGCTGTTTCCGCTGCTGGGCGCCACCGTCCTGACGGACGAGTCCTTCCACGCGATCCTGTTGTGGGTAATCCTGCCCACCAGCGTGCTCGCGGTGGGCTTGGCCTGGGTGCACCACCGCGACGCCTGGGTGCTGGCGCTCGTGGGCCCGGGGCTGCTGGTCGTCGTCGCCGCCGCGCTATGGGCGCACGATCACGCACCGCTATGGGTGGACAAGGCCATGTCCGTGGCGGGTGGTACCATGCTGGCGGGCGGACACATCCGCAATTTTCTGCTGTGCCGGCACCATTAGCGGCTCAGTAGTCGTATTTGTCAAAGTCCTCGCCGGCTAGCTAGCCCCCATCAGGAGCCGTTTGGTTGTCCGCTATCGGCCGAGGCTGTGTGAAAACTCCGCGCAAATTATAATCGTGCTTTCCAGCCGGGAAGCGCGTGATGAGCAAATTCATCGAGGGCCAGGATCGCAGCCAGGGCACGATGTTCCCCGAACGGGTCGACGACTACGTTGAAGAGGACAGCCCGGTTCGGGTGATCGACGTGTTCATCGATGACCTGGATATCTCGGGACTGGGCTTCAAGGCAGAGCCGGCCGCGACCGGTCGACCCGGTTACCACCCGAAGACGATGCTGAAGCTTTACGTGTACGGGTATCTCAACCGCGTGCAGTCCTCGCGGCGGTTGGAGGTGGAGGCACAGCGCAACATTGAGCTGATGTGGCTGACGGGCCGGCTGGCACCCGACTTCAAGACCATCGCGGACTTCAGGAAAGACAACGGTGAGGCGATTCGTCTTGTATGCCGCGAGTTCGTGATGCTGTGCAAGAAGCTCGATCTGTTGAGCGAGAAGCTGGTAGCGATCGATGGCAGCAAGTTCAAGGCGGTGAACAGCCGGGACCGTAATTTCACGCGGGCCAAGATGAAGCGCTGTTTGCGTGACGTGGAGTCGGCTATCGAGCGATACCTGGCGCGCCTGGACGAGGCCGACAAGTCAGAGCCGGCACGGGACGATGCCAAGACGTTGCAGGACAAGGTGGCCAAGCTCAGGGAGGAGATGGCGCGCCTAAAAAAGCTCGAAGTCCGGATGCTTGAGGCACCGGACCAGCAACTCTCTCTGACCGATCCCGATGCCCGCTCCATGAACAGCCGTGGCACGGGCGTGGTGGGCTATAACGTTCAGAGTGCGGTGGACGCCCAGCACCACCTGATTATTGCTCACGAGGTGACGAACGTGGGCAGCGACCGCAGCCAGTTATCGCGGATGGCCAGGGAAGCGAAGGCCGTCCTTGATGTTGAGCGATTAGACGCGGTCGCGGACCGGGGCTACTACAACGGCAACGAGATCCGTGCCTGTGAGCAGGATGGTATCGCCGCTTATCTTCCGAAGCCCGGGACCTCGCCGAACAAGGCCAAGGGCCAGTTTGATCGCGCGGTGTTCAAGTACGTCGAACCGGACGATGAGTACGAGTGCCCAGCTGGGGAGCGTCTGATATACCGCTTCACGCGCACGGAGGCCAACAAGGAGATCCGGCGCTACTGGACATCGGCGTGTCCAAACTGCGCAATCAAGGCACAGTGCACTGACGGTGACTATCGGCGTGTCAGCCGCTGGGTGCACGCTGACGTTGTTGAGCGGGCACAGGTACGCCTGGACAGCCGACCCGACCTGATGCAGAGGCGCCGATCGACCGTGGAACACCCGTTCGGCACCATCAAGTCGTGGATGGGCTCAACACACTTCCAAACGAAGACCATCCCCAAGGTCAGTACGGAGATGAGTTTGCAAGTACTGGCCTACAACATGAAACGAGCAATAAATCTGCTGGGAACGCAAAAAATCATCGAGACGATCACTGCATAGGGTCGTTCGTCTCGAAACCAGCAACCTGAATATCGTCCGCCGCACGCGGAAAGACGGACTGGCTGGCCTCAGTCACACCATCAGCAACGAGTTATCACACAGCCTCGGACGATAGGCGACCTCTACGCGGCGATGCGGCGAAAGACGGCTCTGGGCATGCAAGCGGACATCACCCCCAGGCCCGCTTGTGATTAGCGGCGCGGCGGTCGACCCAGACTTGGCACACCGACGCCCTGAGACGGACGCTGAGTGTGCCAAAACTGTGCTGGGAACCGGGGAAAAGTCGAACAAATGGTGGGCCGTATAGGAATCGAACCTATAATCAATGGATTAAGAGTTGCCCGTTCAGCCGCATGAACACTGGGTTTTTTCTTTTTTTCATGAAGTTAGTTGCTGTTGCTTTGTCTGCGTTTATGCAGAAATATGCTGGTTTTTCTCGGTGTGGCGTGCCTAATTTGTGCCTCAAAAAAGCTGGCGATTTGCGCGAAAATGCGCAATCAGCAAGTAACCAACTACCTGTGAATGCAAAAGGCTTTGATTATTGTTGGCCTGCTCTTGGTCGCTGCCGGCCTCGCCTGGCCGTGGCTGAGCACATTGCCGCTGGGTCGATTACCGGGCGACATTCTCATTCGCCGTGAGAACTTCACCTTCTATTTCCCACTGGGAACGATGATTGTCGTTAGCCTCGTAATATCGGTGCTGATCTGGCTGTTCCGAAACTGACTGGGATTGTCCTCTCTTGGGCGCAAAACAGACCACTGACCTGCCCCTAGAAGCGACTCCACATTCCGGGTGAGAGTCCGTGATCATTGTGGCGTGCGAACAGCTGGCATGGCAAGGGCATTTCCGGTTGGTTCGATGCTTTGCGGTGCGGGTGGTCGATAATCCAGCGAGCTGTGCGGTCTTATCGTGTTGTAGTGAACACGCCATTGCTCGACCAGCACCCGAGCTTCCTGCAGCGTGTAGAAGATTTCTCCCTGGACCGATTTGTCTGGATTGGACCGATTTGCCGAACGGCTGCGTCATCGGGCCAACATTCCGGAGAATGTTACAGGACCGGATACCAGAATGGTTTTCAAGTTGACCGGCCGCTTACATCTTCGACGGACATATTCGGCGCTTACTGCAGTTGCTGGATCGAATGTGCCAACGCTGAGGTCCTTTTTTTGGCAGCGTGGAAGCCCCGATGGAAGCCCGAGGCCGGAGGCGTTGATCGTAAAAACGTAAGTTTTTGTTTTGATTGGTCGGGGTGAGAGGATTTGAACCTCCNNGTGCTCTACCAGGCTGAGCTACACCCCGTGCTCGGTCGATTTCTCCGGTCCGCGCTATCGCCGACGGGTCGGGAGCTCCGTCGCGCGAACCGTTTTCTCGGGCGCTGCTCACCCGAAACCGGCCTTGAGCCGGCGCTTTTTATACGCGCTGCGGTTCCGTCTGGCAAGCGCCGGGCCTCAGGCCGTCCTGCGCAGCGGCTCCGAGCACTCCGGCAGCATGATCCGGTGCTCCGTGCCGTACCGGTAGTCATTGAAGACGTGCTCGGCCGTCAGCAACTGGTAGCTGCCGTCCGGGAACTGGTGCGTCGTGTCTTTCAGCCGGTAGACGAAGTGTCCGCAGGTATATGCATTGTACTTGCTGAAGTGGTAGCACAGGCACACCTTGTCGGTCACAGGCAGCTTCTTGCCCTTCGCGTCCACCGGCGTCGCCTCGTAGGCGTCGATGTACGCGCAGCCGCCGTCTTTATTGAGAATATAGCCGAACGGCTCGCACTGCGGCTTGATGTTCGAGTTGATGCACGGGCTGGACTTGAGCAGGCGCAGCGGGTAACCGGTCGGCGACAAATTCGAGACGAACACGTCGTCTTCGTTCGAGCCGAAGAATAGCTGCTTCGCTTTCAGCGGCAGTCCGCATTCCTCCGTCACCGTGAATCGCGTCGCGACCTGCACCGCGCCGGCTCCCAGTTGCAGGTAGTCGGTCGCGTCCGAGCCGGTGAACACGCCGCCCGCCGGCACCACCGGGATATCGAGGCCTTCATCCTGCAGAAACTGCAGGACATCGATAACGATGTCGCGCAGGTTGTGCTCGCGCCAGTCTTCGCCAAACCCCAGGTGGCCGCCCGCGAGCGGACCCTCGACGATGACGTAGTCGGGGTAACGGTCCAGCCGCTTCGAGCTGCGCAGAAAGATTTTCAGCGCGCGCACGGAGGAGACGATGATGCCGATCTTGGCGTCGCGGAAGCGCGGGTGGTCCTGGATCAGCCTCAGGCTGCCGTTATGCAGCCCGGCCGAGAGCGTCACGCCGTCGATGCCGCCCTCGAGCGCGGCCGACAGCCGGGCACGCAGGGTATCGCCCGGGGCCGCCATGTTGAGCTTCTCCATCACGTTGATGAAGATGGCCCCATCGCCGCTCTTCTGCTCCATGACGGATCGGACGACGCGCAACTGAGAGCGACGCAGGTCCTCGAGGTCGAACTTGACCTCGGTCTTGTCGAAGGTATCGCGGCTCGCGCGATGCTTCTCGGACTTGGCCTTCGTGAACTTGGTATCGAACTTCTTGTCCGACACGAACGGGTTCATCGCGTCGGAAATGTGACCGATGCCGCCCAGGCGGCAGGCCTCGAGCGCGAGCTCGGCCGTCGAGATGTTGACGCCCATGCCGCCGACGATGATCGGGACGTATTCCTTGCCGTTCAGCTTCAGTCGATAGTTGTCGACGTGGTCGGTGGGATCGAGACGCGTTCGCATCGGCGGAGTATATACGATGCGCGGCCGACTTGCGCCAAGCCCTTGTTTACATNNACGCGTTCGCATCGGCGGAGTATATACGATAGGGGGGCGGCGATCGCCAAGTCCTTGTTTACGTTACCTTAATATCGCCGTTCGACGGCGAAATGCGCGAGCTGGATCAAAGATTCCTTGTAGCGGCTGTCCGGTACTCGAACGAGCGCCTCGATCGCGCGGGTGGCTGCCTCGCGCGCCCGCTGCATCGTGTAGGCGATCGCACCGCTGCCGCGGATCGCGTCGATGATCTCGTCGATGCCCTCGCGCCCGCCGTGCTCGATGGCCTTGCGAATCGCGACCTGCTGTTGCGGCGCGCACCGCCCGAGCGCATTGATCATCGGCAGGGTCGGCTTGCCCTCCGCAAGGTCGTCGCCAATATTCTTGCCGAGCTGCTCGTTGTCGGCGTCGTAGTCCAGTGCGTCGTCGACCAGCTGGAAGGCCGTGCCGAGGTGGCGGCCGTAATCGACGAACGCCTCGTCGATCACGCGGGTCTGGTTGGCCAGGATCGAGCCGATCAACACCCCCGCCTCGAATAGTTTCGCTGTCTTGCGGTAGATCACCTCGAGATACTGGTCTTCCGTGGTGTCCGGATTGCGGCAGTTCATCAGCTGCAGCAC
>JABAOE010008624.1_pt6 | contig 14703 bp, 12 predicted proteins | sample 7062141 | NCBI WGS metagenome assembly JABAOE01 (sample SAMN14538627, study PRJNA623070) | marine sediment metagenome | biome: marine biome [ENVO:00000428]; feature: marine pelagic biome [ENVO:01000023]; material: deep marine sediment [ENVO:00002113] | place: India: Gulf of Khambhat ... | reverse complement strand
CTAGTAGCAGGCACCGAACGGAGTCGACATGAACCGCTCTTGGCAGAAATACCGCGTCAAGACGGCCTTTGTCTGCCTAGCCTTGATGTTCGGCGTTGCAGGCTTTGGTCAAACCTCGAACGATGGGCCCTATCAAGCGACAGGTATCAAGATTGGCGAGGTCGCTGACGATCAGGCCATCGTCTGGACGCGTCTGACGCAACGCCCGCAGCGCATCGGCACCGAAGCGCCGAATCCGGTCTTTCTTTACCGCGAGCCTGGCAACGATGAGTTACAGGAAGCGCCGCCTGGCCGGTTTCATCCGCACGACTGGGTTCCTGTGGTCCAGTACCCGGAAGGCTCGTCGATCGAGTTCATCGAAGGCGCAGTCATCGGTACGGCTGGTGAGGTTCGGGTGCAATATCGACCCATTAATGCAACAGACTGGCGATCGACGAGCTGGGAGCCCGTTGATCCCGAGGCCGATTTCATACGGCAGTTCACGTTAGCCGGGCTTACCCCGGCAACCGAATACGTTCTGCGTGTCGAGGGTCGTTCGCTCGGAAGCGACACGGTCGGCTCGGTACTCGATGGTAGTTTCGCTACGGCCCCGGCGCCGGATCAGCCGGCGCGCGTAGTCTTCGGTGCCGTTACCGGAACCGAAATTGACGATCAAGACGCGCCGGAGGGCGGCTTCAAGATCCACGGACACATGATTGAATACGGTGTCGACTTCTTTGTCCATACCGGTGACATCATCTACTACGATGCCTGGGCGAAGAATCGTGATCTCGCGCGTTGGGGTTGGTCGCGGATGTTCAGCCTTCCAACCAAGTTCGACTTTCATCGCCAGGTGCCGACCTACTTCATGAAAGACGATCACGACACCTGGCAGGACGATACTTGGCCGTCGCAATTCAGTCGCTACATGGGCGATTTCACGTTCCAGGACGGTGTCGAGCTCTTCAAAGAGCAAGTGCCGATGGGCGAGTTGACCTATCGCACGTTCAGGTGGGGCCAGGATCTGCAGATCTGGCTCGTCGAAGGCCGCGATTACCGCAGTGCGAATACGGACCCTGACGGGCCCGAGAAAACGATCTGGGGTGTGGAGCAGTTAGCGTGGTTCAAGGAGACGGTCGAGGCATCTGATGCGACCTTCCGTGTGCTGATCAGCCCAACGCCTCTCGTGGGGCCCGATAACCCGGACAAGTTCGATAGCCACGCCACCGATGCGTGGGAGACCGAAGCGCGCGACATACGGCAGTTTCTCGTCGATCACGACATGATCGTGATCTGTGGGGACCGTCATTGGCAGTATGTGTCCGTGCACGATGAAACGGGCTTGAGAGAGTACGCAACCGGGGCCGCAAGCGACGAGCACGCCGGCGCATGGATTCAAGGTGACATACGCTCCGAGCACCGCTACCTCAACGTCGTCGGAGGATTTCTATCAGTCACGGTGGACCGGCTAGGGGCGACGCCGACGATGATGTTGCGCCACCATGGCGTCGACGGCGATATTCTCAACGAAGACGTGCTGGTGGCGAACTGAAAGGACTCCCGATTCTGGTTGCGCTTCTGCTGGCCTGGGCATCCGTTGGCGCCCAGGCGCCGGCGCCGCTCAATGCGACCGACGAGATCACCTACTTCATCGGAATCGGCGAGCCCGAGTCGAGGTTCCAGCCATTGGATACGGAGCTCGCGACTTGGGCGCTCGATGATTGGGCGCGAAATGCGCAAGGGAAGCTGCGCTTCTCCCCAGCATCCGAATCGTCCGCGGTACTTCGCGTGTACTGGGTCGCTGCGAACTACGGCCAGTATGGCGAGATGCGCTCAATCGTCGTCGATGGTCGACGCGGCGCGGCCGTTTACATCAGGCCCGATACCGAGGCTCTCGGTGAGGAGATCGCGTTACGCGCTAGGGAAGACCCGCTGTTTCGCGAAACGATCGTCTATCTGACCTGTTTGCATGAGCTCGGTCATGCGCTCGGCCTCGAGCATACGGCGGAGTTCGACGACATCATGTATTTCTTCGGTTTTGGTGGCGACATCTTGGCGTTCTTTGAGCGATATCGAGATCAACTGCGCTCGCGAGCAGATATCGCTGATGTTTCCGGTTTGTCGGCAGGGGATCTCGCTCAGCTTCGTTCGCTGTATAGTCTCCAATAACTCTATGGTCTTCCGTGACTGATTCGGGATGAGAATCATGAACCGTAAACAACTCGTTAGCCTTGAACGGTCCGCCTGTAAGCTCGTGACGATTCCGCTCGGCGTAGGCGGACTGCTGCTCGGGATGTTTGCAACGGCCTCTGCAGATGAGTCTCACAACGTGGCGCTCATCGGCTATCACCATATGCAGGGGCGTCAGGCGTTGCAGGTGACGACGAAGTCCGATTCCGCGAACGGGAATTGGGTTTACGTAGGCCACGTGCCCAATACGCGCACGCGCGACGCAACGCTGAATCCCATCACGGGCCGCGATGAGTGGAACGGCACGTCGATCGTCGAGATCACTGATCCCGAGAATCCGCAGCTCGTCTGGCATATACCGAACGAAGTGAATGCCAACTCCCGCTCGGTGTCGGTCGTCTACGACTACGGCTTCGATTCCGATCCGCCGGGACGGGACTATCTGATCCGTAACTCCGAGGCGGGTGACGACCTCAAGTTTCAAATCTTCGACATCACGTCGCGTAGCACAAACCCTTCGCGCATCGAGCTCGTCGCGGAGATTAATGCGACACCGGAAAATTCGTGCGGCCCCGGGTGCGGCGGTACGTTGATCAACCGGGCGCACAAGGGCCATTGGTCGCCGGATACGGGGTTGTTTTACAGCGCCTCTGGCGAGCCGGGCTTTCGAACCACGCTGATCCATATTTGGGACCTCAAGGATCCCGCGAATCCACAATTCGTCGGCAGAGCCTGGTTGCCGGGGCAAAAGGACGGCGAAGACGGCTTCGAGGACCAATATGTTCATCACCCGATCGTCGACGAGGCAAACAACCGTATGTATGCGGGATTTCGCATCGGCAGCGGCCATGTTGCCTCTTGGGATATTACGGATCCGGCTAATCCGGAGCTGGTCTGGTCTTACGATACCTCTCCGCCCGGCCGTGGTCCGCACACGGTTTCGCCGATCGTTTATGACGCCGTCCCGAACATCACGGCGGCGGACGGTGAGCTACCGAGAAGGTATGCACTGGTCAGCGACGAGTACGACGGACTCGAGTGTCCGCACGGCCTTAAGAGCCGGATCTACATGTTCGACATTACGCATGAGACCCATCCGATGCCCGTGTCGACCTGGCAGGTTCCTATCGGTAAGTTCTGTGACATCGGGGGCAACTTCGGTCCCCATCAACACGCAGAAACGGTCAACGGTTACCTCAATCGGTTCGAGGAGAAAGTGGCCTGGGTGGCTTACCTGAATGCCGGTGTCAGAGTTCTCGATATTTCCGATCCGCAGAATCTCAGGGAAATCGGTTACTACATCCCGAAGACCAACGCGAGTCCGCGACCTTCACAAACTAGGCCGGGCGTGATTCAACTCACGGATGTCGACATCGACCATCGCGGTCTCGTTTACGCGTCCGATCGCTCCGGCGAATCTTGCCTCGGGCAAGGCGAGTCTTGCGTCGGCACGGGACTGTTCATATTCCAGTACACGGGCGATTAGCGCGTTCGAGAGTTGCCTCAAGTAAAGACGAGACTCAGGCTCGGGAAGGCCATGAGCAGGACCGTGACGGCCAGCTGGCCGGCAGCGTTCAGGAACAACACTGAATAACGCTGCTGTCGCCGCCCGTTGTCATTAATTACTGCCCTCGGATGACTGCATCCGCGTCGAATATGCGGCGTTCGGAGATTGTAGTAAGAACTACTCGGACCGGAATCATGCTAGATACGGGAAGATTTTTTCCGGGATATGGGTAGAATCGGGGCTAGCAGACCACCGAGGGAGGTTTCGTGTCGCTCTTCTCCGAACTCAAGCGACGCAATGTTTTCAAGGTCGCGGTGGCCTATGCTGTCGTCGGCTGGCTGCTCATCGAGATCGCGGCGACCATCCTGCCGATTTTCGAGGTTCCCGACTTCGTATGGCCAAACTTCCTCTTGGNNAGGTTCCCGACTGGATCCTTCAAGTTTTCACGTTGTTCGTTATTTTGGGGTTCCCGCTGGCGCTCGTGCTTTCCTGGGTATTCGATCTAACCCCGTCGGGTTTGGAGCGGACGACCTCGGAGGTTGAACCAGGTAACGCGACGCGGTCCGCTGGCCGCAAGCTGGACTTCGCGATCATCGGCGCGTTGGTGCTCGCGCTGGGGCTGGTCGTTTACAACTACGTTCTCGTCGACGACGAGCGAGCGGGTGGCGTGCTCGCTAGCTCAGTGGCTGTGTTGCCATTCGAGAACCTGAGCCCGAATCCTGACGACGCTTTTTTCGCGGCGGGCATCCACGAAGAGATCCTGAATCAGCTTGCGAAGCTACGTAACCTCAGTGTGATTTCTCGGACCTCGGTTATCCGATATACGGACAGCGAGTTGTCCATTCCGGAGATAGCTCGGGAACTCAACGTTGCAACCATCATGGAAGGCAGCGTCCGCTACGCCGGCGATCGTGTGCGTATTACGGCTCAGCTCATTGATGCCGAGACTGATCAACATTTGTGGTCGGAAGTCTACGAGCGGGACTTCGCAGATGTGTTCGCAATTCAGACTGACATCACCGTCAATGTTGCCGATGCGCTGGAGGCGACCTTTTCTCTGGAAGAGCAGGAGAGCATAGAGCTGACGCCGACCGATTTGCCCGAAGCCTACGCGTTCTACCTTAGAGCTCTGAATGAGCCTGCTGGTGATCTCAGATTCCAGCTCTTAGAGGAAGCCTTGGCGCTCGATCCGGATTTCGCGCTGGCCCATGCGTTCATGGCCTCCAGCTACGCGAGGGCGATAGTCGATACCAGCCCGAGTGCCGCGGATTCCAGACCGGCAGCGGAACTTGCGGCGCTGGCAACCGAGCACGCGGGCAAGGCTCTGGCGCTGGATGAGACGATCGGTCAAGCGCACGCTGCACAAGCGCTTCTCCACCGCCATCATTGGCGTTGGCCCGAGGCCCAGAGTGCCTACGCGCGGGCTTACGAGCTGAGTACCAGCGACACTGAGGTGATCTGGAACTATGGCTGGTTTTCCGCGTTCACCGGAGAGTACGACCGCGCGTTTGAATTGGCCGAGCGTCATGTGGAGCTAGATCCCGCTGACGGTGAAGCCGTTCGCGACTTCGTATGGCCAAACTTCCTCTTGGGTCGTTACGAAGCAGCCCGAGATGCAGCCCAGCGGTGTGTCGCGGCCGATCCCACGAGTACGACCTGTAACCTGCTCGTCGCCTGGTCGGAATCGCGGTTAGGTAACGCCGATGCCGCGGCAAGAGTGTTGCGCACTGACGAGAGTCTATTCCCGGACCGGACGACCCCGATGCTGTTAGCCGAGTTTGCCAATGCCTATTCTGCAGCCGGGTACCCTGAAGACGCCCTTCGAATTTTCGAGCGGCTGCAGGAGGTGGCGACTGAGCGAGCGGTTGCTCCGGGAACTTGGGCTACGGCCTATCTTGCGATAGGCGACGAGGAACGCGCGCACGAGTGGCTCAACACTGCGGTCATGAGGACCGAGAGCCACGAGGCGGATGCAGCTTTCTACAACGTGTTGTTTATCAAGCTCAATTTCATCGGCAGCCCCATCCTCGAACAGCCGCGGTTCATCGCCTTACGGGACCGAATCGGCGTTTTGACATCTGCTGGTTAATGATAGAGTTTCGCATCTATCCGTTCTGCGGATCGGGGAGCAACTGAGGGACAGTAAATGCGCATAATAATCAATAAGTTGGCGCGCATACTTCTGATGTCGTCGCTCGTCGCGTCAGCGGCATCGCTCGCGCAGCAGCCGCCTGCTTCCAGGGCGCTGACGATCTTACCGCCCGTGGTCTGCCGATCATTCCCGTGATGGAAGGCTGGTACGACAACGCAGACGGTTCGGTCACGATCTCGTTCGGCTATCACAACAAGAACGCCGAGGGGGAGCTCGTCGTGCCGCTCGGCGAAAACAATTGGATAGAGCCTGCCGAGTTCGACGGCATTCAACCGACGTATTTTGACAGGGGTAGGCACACCGGCGTGTTTGCCATCACGTTACCAGCGGACAGGCGCAACGAAAGCGTTTGGTGGCATATCAAGACCGGCGAGAACGAGATCTACAAAGTCCCGGGGCGCGCTTCCGCCGAAGCCTATCAGCTGGATCGCCGACCGCGTCCTCAGGGCTCCATCTCCCCCGTCGTTTGGTTCGAGGAGGACCGTGAGCGTAGCTCGGGTCTCGCCGGCATCGTGGTCGCGCGCGCCGAGCCTGTCGGCACCGGATCGACCGTCCTGTTGACGGTCCACGCGCAGGATCCCTCGGAGCGCGACCCAAGCGATTCGCGCTTTCGGGAACCCATCGCGCTATGGGCGAACTGGGCGGTTCACCAAGGGCCCGCTGCCGTAGAGTTCACGAGACACGAATCGACCGTGGTCCCCGAGCCCGACGATCCGGGCGCGGCCCGGATCGCACGGCGAACGCTAAGGGAGGCCAGACCGCAGGATGTCACGCTGCCGCAGGGTTCGGGGACGGCCAATATTTACGCGACGTTTGCCGAGCCAGGCGACTACATGCTGCGCATTCAAGTGGATAACTGGGCAGCTCCGGACAGCTCCGAAAACGATCAGTGTTGTTGGACGAATGCCTTTTACCGAATAACCGTCTTCGATGGAGACTGAACGACGGCCAGTCAGGCAAAGCGAGGAGAAGCAAGTGAACCCGAAGCATTGCTGGATCACGAACAGACGACCCGCCCTAAGCGTCATTGCATCCGGAGTCTTCCTCGTCACCGCGATAAGCGCTAACGCTCAAGACGTTGCGCAGAAGCTGTCGGCTGAGGAAATAACCTACAACAGCCACGTGGCGGCGATCATCAACGAGAACTGCCTCGTCTGTCACCGGGAGGGCGGTATTGCGCCCATGCAGTTTACTTCCTACGAGCAGGTGCGTCCCTGGGCGCCGATCATCGCCTATAGAGTCGGTCGAAGGGAAATGCCGCCGTATGCCTACGATCAGGGTATCGGGATCCAGGACCTGCTCGGAGATTGGCGTTTGAAGCAGGAAGATATCGACACGATCCTGGCCTGGGTCGATCAGGGTGCGCCGCTCGGCAACCCCGAGATCGTGCCACCCGTGCCCGACATCCCGAGTCTCGACGAGTGGAATTTTGCCGACGAGCTCGGGCAACCTGATCTCGTGCTCGAATCCGAGCCTATCGATATTCCGGCGTTCGGAAACGACATGTGGCACCGGCCGTATACGTTTACGGGTCTCGATGATGCGCGGTGTATCAAGGCCATGCAGGTCAAGCCAAAAGGAGCGGCGAAGTCCGTCGTGCATCACGCGAATTCGAGCGTCGAGATTCCGGTCGGCGACGGCACGTTCGAACGCTACAGCCAGCTTACGGAGTACGCCATGGGCAAATGGGGTGAGGTCATGCCAGATGGCGTCTGCCGAACGCTACCGCCGAACGGCCGGATAGCGTGGGATATTCATATGTATCCCGGGGGTCTCGGCGTTATGGCGCCCGGTGACATGATCGAGAACAACATCGTTGAGCTCGGCATCTGGTTCTATGACGAGGGTTACGAAGACGAGGCTCGATACGAGCAGGATTTGCGGCTCTACCGTCTCGGCCAGCAGGCGGACCTCGTCATTCCGCCTCACGGTTATGAGATGACCCAAGGCTTTCATACGTTTGATCACCCCGTGCGGATTGACAGTTACCAGCCTCACGGACACCTTCGCATGCGGGCCGCGTCGTTCGAGATCTTCTATCCTGAAACCGGGCAGACCGAGTCGATCAGCCAGATTTCCAACTGGAGCGCAGTGTGGCACCACAGTCACCTCTACGAGCCCGATGTGGCGCCCTTGGTCCCCGCGGGCGCTGTGTTGGTGTTGAAGCAGTGGTATGACAATACTTCGGAGAACCCCAACAACCCGGATCCCGATCTTTTCGTCATGGGCGGAAGCCGGACAGCCGACGAGATGACCCATGTCTGGCTTGCCGTCACGCATCTCGACGAAGAGGGCTATCAGGAGCTGCTCGCCGAGCGGCAGCAGAAACAGCGAGCGGCAGCGCAGTAGCGCGATGACCAGCCAGGCGCTTCAACGAACAATCTCGGCGCTGGCCGCCTGCTCGATTTTGCTCGCCTCGGAGGCGTTCGCTCAGACCGTAGGTGAGCAGTTTCGTGAGGAGCAGCGTGAGCTCGCTGAGCTGTTCGACGCCGCGTACGTCGCACAGGCATGGATGTTCGAGGAAATCGCGGCGATTGATCGCTCGGCTCGCTTGCGTGGGGCCCGCAACGAGTTCGAGAGCAACCTTCGCAGACGAGCAGACATGTCGATGGCTGAGATGATGGCCATGATGCGGATGCACTCTCAAATGCCGATGCCTGGGCCCTACGATGAGGCGGAATCTGCGCTTCGAGGCGAGATGGTGGCACTACTGCGAACGCGACATTCGAGCGATGCGGTTCTCGGCGCGTATGACGACTCTCCTCTCCCGAGCCGGGTCGTCGAAGCGATCCGCCTTGGCCGCTCGTTCGAAAGCGATCTTTACGAAATTTTTGCGGACGATGCTATCAGCGATAAGGGTGCAGCCCTCGGTGACGCCGTAGCCGCGTATCTTGCATCGGATCCGGCCGTACCGGCGCAACCCTTGCCTGCCGGCGAGTTATTCGATCGTCCCTACTCCGGCGCATTCGTGAACGGCTACCCGAAGCTCAGCAAGCTGCTGTGGTCTACGCAGTGGCTGCAACTCGCCACGATCGAAGCAATGATCGTTCAAGCGCAGGCTGCGTACTATTGGGAAAGCGTCGAGACTGTCAGGAAACGGTTTGAGAGTAAGGTTGCGGAGAATCCCGAGCCCGGATCGCCCATGCCGGTCGAGTTGCCGATGACACCCGCCATTGCGCCTAGATTATTCACGCTGAGCGCGGAGACAGGTATCGTCCTCGACAATCTCAATGCTTTCGAGACCATAGTCGCTGACATTCTGAGCTATCCGAACCTCGCGGATAAGACTGGCTTGCTGAATGCTGTCGTCGACGAATTCACCGATGGGGGCGAGAACTTCGAAACGACGATCGACTATGTCGTCTCGGCTCTGCGCGGAGGCATTTACAACCAGGGTGGCCCCGCTGTCGGCGAGCTGCTGCAGTCCGAGCGAAATCGCTCCCGCATGGAAATGGGCATGCAGCACTCGATGATCATGTCTACGCCATAATCCGCGCCCTACTGAAATACCAGGCTCAGCCCCGGAAATACCATTAGCACGATGGTCACGGCGAGCGTGATCAGCACGAACGGAAACGCGCCGCTGAAAATCGTGCCGAGGCCGATGCGCGCATCGTCGAGCGTTGACTGAATCACGTAGACGCTCAAGCCCAGCGGTGGTGTCAGCAATCCGATCTCGACACCAATCACCGTAACGATGCCAAACCAGATGAGGTTGCCGCCTAGCTCGGCGACGACGGGTAAAGCCAGCGGTAACAGGATCAGGAGTATCGATGTCGAATCGAGCACGGTGCCGAGCAGGATCAGAAGAAGCAGGTAACCGGCGAGGAACCCACCTAAGCCCAGACCGAGACCGCCCAAGAATCCCGCCATCTCGGCTGGAAGACCGGTCAGCGTCAGCATGCGGCTAAACGTGCTCGCGCTGATGATCAGGAAAAGAATGGTGACTGTGACCTGGCCGGTTTCGTTGATGACGTTCCACAGCTCCCGCAAAGACAGCTTGCGTCGAATCAGCGCTACGCACATGGCCGCGAACGCCCCTGCGGCGCCAGCCTCGGTAGGCGTGAAGATCCCGCCATAGATGCCGCCGAGCACGAGCAGAATCAGGAGCAGAACCGGCAGGAACGCAAGCACGGCTTCGTGGGTGCGCATGTCACTGTCGGTCGCAGCGACACGCTGTACATCGCCGACGAAGGTCGGCCAGACCCACGCCATCGCGACGACGCCGATTGCGAATGCGGTAGCGAGCACGATGCCGGGCACAATTGCGGCCAGGAACAATGCGCCGATCGAAACTTCGGCCAGGACTCCGTAGATGATCAGCAGCAGGCTCGGTGGAATGAGCATGCCGAGCACCGACGATCCTGCAGTGAGACCGACGGCAAAACGTGCCGAGTAACCGCGCGCCATCATTTCCGGTACGGCAATCTTGGAGAAAATGGCTGCCGATGCGATTGAAATGCCGGTAATCGCGGCGAACACGGCGTTCGCAGCGACGGTCGCGAGTCCCAAACCACCGCGTAGCCGGCCGAATGCATGCTGCGCGGCTCGGAAGCTGTCGCGGCCGATCTCAGAGACGCTGACGAATAGTCCCATGAGAACGAAGAGCGGTACGGTTGCGAATACATACTCGGCAACCGTGCCCTGCGCGGCGAGCGATAGCGTATCCGTGGCAATACCGAAATCTCGCTTGAGTAGCGCGAGACCTAGGTAGCCGACCAGCAGTAACGCGACGGCGATCGGCGTACCGAGCGCGATCAACGCAAGGACAGCAGCGATTGCGAGCACACCGATCTGACGGTCAGTCGGCAGCACGCTCCAGGCGATAACCATGTCGAGGCCGATCAAGCCGACGATGGCAACTGCTGCTAGCACACTCGGCCTAGAGCTCGTACGCACCGCCGTGATCAATTGACCCGCATAAGTCAGCGCTGCAGCAATGCAACCGGCGACGACGAAGAATTTGATCGGCGATACCGGCAGCGTGTAGATGCCTTCCACGCCGACGAACTCGCTGGTCGTCAACGCACGCCAGAAGTCCGGCCACGCACCGGCGGCAATGACAGTGAATACGATGAGGCCAACCAGAGGAAAGAACTGCGCCAGCGATGCTGCGAATACGGGTTGGCGTTTGCGAATCTGGTCGAGCAGCAACTCGGCGCGCGTCAGGCGATTCATGCTGATTGCAAACGCAATTTGCAGGAACACACAGCCGATTAGAGAGAGCGAGACGATTTCCGGGACGGCCTGGAGCGGGCGGTCGAACAACGTGCGCCCGGCGATGTCTGCACAGATTAGAAACATCAGCGCGAAAATCCAGATGACGCCGGCGCCGTTCATGGCTCTAATTAAATGGGTAAACGACTCGCTGAGTTTCATGCGACTTCGACCGGCGGCGTCGACGACGTGAGCTACTGCGGGGCGTCCCAGTCGCGAAGCGGTTCACCGCCACGACGACGAAATTCGGTCATGAAAGCTTCGAGCACGGCACGGGCCGGATGCCCGCGCCGCTCCGTCGCCGCGACCCAACGGCCCGCGAGGTCAGGGAGCCCGTCGATCCATTTCTGTCGCTCGGCGTCGGTCAACGTTGTGATCGTGGCGCCTTCGGCGGCCATGGCCTCTAAAGCGCGGTCGTAACGCTCCGTGGCTTCCGCGGCCATCGTGCTGCTGTACTCACGTCCCAGATCGCGAAAAATCTGCTGAAGCTCCGGCGGCAAGCGCACCCACGTGTCCTTGTTCATTGCCATGCCGCCGTTGAACTGTGCGCCGATACTGACGAGCGTGATGTAAGGCGCGACCTCGTGGATACGGTACGGGTAGGCGCCGCTGAGAATCGTGAGTACTCCCTCGGCTACGCCAGTCCTGATCTGCGTGTAATAGGTGTTGAGGCCGCCGTTTACTGCCACGGCACCGGTCCCTTCGAGCCATGTCGCCGACGGTCCCGGAGCGAGAATCTTGTGCCCGTCGAGATCGTCGACGCTCTCTACCGGGAAGTTCGTGAGTAGGTGATACGTATCGACGCCGCTCGCACCGAGCAGCACTTGGTTCTGATCGTCCCAAGCTTGTCGCAGCGCAGGCATCCGATCGTGGAGATCGTTGAAGATGTCGAGCATGAGCCCGAGATCGTCGGTAATGAACGGCGTGTTGTAGGTGACGTTCTGCAGCGGCATCTTCGACGGCTCCCACATTGTACCGACCCAGCCGATGTCGGTCAGGCCGATCTCGATCGCCTCGAGCGTGTTCTGCCACTTGTAGAGCGAACCGCCGTACGCTTCGCGCCAGATGATTGAATGCGGGCTCCCCGCAGCGCGCAAGCGCGCATTAGACTCGGGTACGACGATACGTTGAATCACGCCGATCCAAGGAAGGTTCGTGGACTGGGGCCCGCCGGCCGTCATGCGAAACTCGTCTGCAGCCGAGGCCGCGCAGAAGAGCAGCGCAAAGAGCGTCGCGAGCAGGGGCGGCATGTTCTTTTTCGGTCCGCGCATAGGCTGACGTCCGTCAGATCCGTAGGGACCCACAGAGTTTAACACCGGGTTGAGAGCCCGCTCAGCCGAGAACGTTGTTGGCGCCGTCCCAGATCAGGCGGACACCGACGAGCAGGATCGCCGTCATGACGATCGCGTAGAACACGTCCTCGCGCAATCGCCGGTTGAGCCAAAAACCGATGAACACGCCGACAGGGACGAGTGGAAGTAGCACGGCGGAGACCGACAGATTCGTCGGCGTAAATTGGCCGACCATGCTATACGGGATCAGCTTGAGCGCGTTGACGGTCGCAAAAAAGATGATGCCGGTGCCGGCGTAGATATCTCTAGGTAGACGCTGCGGTAGCACGTAGACTTGATAGGGTGGCGAGCCCGCGTGCGCGAGAAAGCTCGTAAAACCCGAGCACGTGCCCAAGAAGAACCCCAGCACCTTGTTCGGTGTCGTGGGCGTGTTGTCGCCATCAGTGCTGGCGGACTGTTTGGTGAGCCAGGCGCCCGTCCAACGGTAGAGCACGAATACAATGGCGATGACCCCGACGATCAGGCGCACGATGTCGTCGTTGACCCATCGCGCAGTGAACGCGCCGATTGTGATACCGAGTGTTGCCGCCGGTAACAGCAAGACGATGATGTTTCGGTCGAAGCGCTTGCGGTAGGCCCAGATGCTCATAATGTCCATCGGAATCAGCAGAGGCAGGATGATGCCGGCCGCCTGAATCGGCGATATGACGAGTGACATGACAGGCACAGCCATCAGTGCCATGCCGCCGAAGCCGCCTTTCGAGATACCCGTGATCAGCACGGCGACGACCGCCACGGTGACGAACGCGGGATCGGAGAGAAACTCGCTCACTTCGGTCCTTGAGTGCTCGCCGCGTGTTAGCCGTCAGCGCTCGTTCGAGATCAGGATTTCGTAGGCGCCCGTGACGTTCGGTACGCGCCAATTGTCGTACTGGAGCATGTGCGAATACTGCTCGAGCAAGACCGCGTCGATGATTTCTTCCTTGCTCGAGCCAGCGTCGATACCTGCCGAAACGCCGTCGATGAGATCCTCGAAGTAGCTGATCTGCTCAGCAACATCGGCTTTCGTGCCGATGGCCTCGTGCCCGGGCGAAATGATGTCGAAGTCGAGCGTGTCGACGTGGCGCATCCAGTCGCGCCACTCGGGCAGGAACGTGCCGTCGAGATCTTCGAACGGCAGTCGCTCGGGTGTCAACGCATCGACGACGTATATCGTGCGCTCTTCGGGAAAAAGAACGATCGACATGTCATCCGTATGCCCGAGGCCCGCGTAGTGAAGCTCTACGGACTTACCGCCGAGCGTTACGGTCATCTGATCGGAGTAATAGACGTCGGGCGGCACGATCGGGCCGAGCAGTCTATTGCCGAAGCGTGACTCCCAGATGTCCGAGCGTGTCACGCTACCACTGTGGTCGATCTCCATGATATCGAACGCCATTTGCGCGTAGCGATTACCTTCATCGTATTCGATGCGCCCGTTGCCGTTGGAATCCCAGAGTTGCTCGCGCGGGAGCAGCGGGGCATCCGCCGCTGGTTTGCGCAGGTTGTGGCGCATATTGATGTGGCCGACGAACGTGGCCGTATCGGCAAACACTTCGCCACCCGAAGCATGGTCGTTGTGCGCATGGCTATAGATCACGTACTTGACGGGCAGACCGAAGCGCTCGTCGAGCTCATCCTTTAGCCATTGGGCGAGCCCGGGATTGGTCGGATCGACAACGATGATGCCGTCGGGCGTGACGAGGAACATGCCGACGTGTCTGATCTCTCTGAAGCGATAGAGATCGCCGGTCACGTTGGTGATTTCGCGCTCCGGCATCTGCGGCGCTGGCGTGCAGCCAGCAATGGCGGCGCTCGCACACACGACCATCGTGGACAAACGTGCGGGCTTCCCTAAGTCGCTCATGAGTCGCCTCCTCTGGGCACCGGCGCAGACGTCAGATCGCGCTCTCGATCGCTTTGCCGAGATCGACGGTGTTCGCCTTGCCACCCATGTCGCGCGTCAATTGTGTGCCTTCGCGCAGGACATTCTCCACGGCCGTCATGACAGTGTCATGCGCTTCGCGGTGGCCGAGATGCTGAAGCATCATCGCGCCGGCCCAGATCGTGCCGATCGGGTTAGCGATGCCTTGCCCTGCAATATCCGGTGCTGAGCCATGGACGGGCTCGAACATCGATGGATGCTCTTTCTCCGGATTCATATTCGCCGACGGCGCAATCGCGATCGTGCCCGTGCAAGCGGGGCCCAGGTCGGAAAGAATATCGCCGAACAGGTTCGAGCCGACGACAACGTCGAAATGCTCGGGCATGCGCACAAAGTTCGCAGTCAGAATGTCGATATGAAACTGATCGACCTCGATATCGGG
>JABAOE010016179.1_pt1 | contig 14705 bp, 18 predicted proteins | sample 7062141 | NCBI WGS metagenome assembly JABAOE01 (sample SAMN14538627, study PRJNA623070) | marine sediment metagenome | biome: marine biome [ENVO:00000428]; feature: marine pelagic biome [ENVO:01000023]; material: deep marine sediment [ENVO:00002113] | place: India: Gulf of Khambhat ... | reverse complement strand
CGGTGACCTCGTCGGGCTTCTCGATCGTGCAGAGGTGACCCGCATCGGCGATGAACTCGAGGCGGGCGCCGGGGATGGCCGCCGCCATGGCCGGCGCGGCGTCCTTCGGGAGGGCGCGGTCCTTCGCCCCTGCCACCACCAGGCAGGGCAGGTCGACGCCCCGGAGCTCTTCGAGCACATCGCTCCGGGCGAAGATCGCGTTGCCGAACCGCACGAGCGCCTCGGGATCGTTGTCGCGGATGCGCCGGCGCCAGAAGGCGGCCTCCTCCCGTCGGTCGGCGTCCTTCAGGAACTGCGGCCCGAACATCGCCTTCATGGCCTGGCCCATGAGGGGACCGAGCCCCACCAGGCCGAGGGCGAGCAGCAGTCCCTTGTTCTTCGTCTTCGCCAGCGCTCTCTCGGCGCCGGCGTCGGTGTCCATCAGGGTCACGCTGCGGAACAGCTCCGGCCGGCGGAAGGCGATCCGCATCCCCACGAACCCGCCCGTCGACAGGCCGATGAAGTGGCACGGTGCGATGCCGAGCTGTTCGATGAAGCCGACCGTGTCGTCGACGAGGTCGTCGAGGTCGTAGGGCGCGGTGGCCCGGGAGCTCCGACCGTGGTCACGGTGGTCGAAGGCGATCACCCGGTAGCGGTCGGCCAGCGCCTCGATCTGGGCGTCGAACTGGTGACTGTCGACGAGATAGCTGTGGGAGAAGACGACGGTCTGGTCACCGGCGCCCACGTCCAGGTAGGCGAGCTCCACGTCTCCGACGGTAAGTCGTTCCATGTGCCGGCCAGTCTCGCGCATCGGGCCCTCGGTGCGTCGGCCGGCCTCAGTGGGTCGACGGGAGTTCGGTCCCCTCGGCCTCCGGCTGCCAACCGGGCCGGTTCCAGATGTGGCGGAGCTTGTTCCGCCACCCCCGGGCCCGGCGGACGTCGCGGGCGATGTCGGCGAACTCCTGGTAGGCGATCCTCACGGGGTTGAAGGTCTCGATGTTCTTCGTCAGCCCGTACTTCACCCGCCGGACCTCCGGTTCGAAGCTGCCGAACAGCTTGTCCCAGACGATGAGGATGCCGGCGTAGTTCCTGTCGAGGTACTGCGGGTTGGCCCCGTGGTGCACCCGGTGATGCGACGGGGTGTTGAGTACGGCCTCCGCGGCGGGGTTCAACCGGTCGATCGCCTCGGTGTGGATCCAGTACTGGTACAGCAGGTTGAGCTGGCCGGCCTTGGCCACCTGGGCCGGCGTGTAGCCGAGCAGGGGCATCGGGAAGAACACCCACGCCAGCAGGAACCCCGACCACGGCTGGCGCAGTGCGGTCGACAGGTTGTAGTGCTCGCTCGAATGGTGGGTGACGTGGTTGGCCCAGAAGATCCGCTTCTCGTGCTGCCAGCGGTGATCCCAGTAGTAGAGGAAGTCCCACATCAGCATCGACGTGAGGAACGCCCCCCTCCTGGCCCCGAGGTCGGCCACCCGCTTCCCGAACAGCCACGAGTTGATGCGGCCGTAGACGCCGGCGAGGGCCAGGTTCACGGCCACGTTGCCGGCCAGCATCGTGAGGCTGGCCCGGGTGTCTCGCTTCTCGTAGCCGACCGGGATCAGCGGATCCGGGGGCAGTGACGGGTCCGAGAGCTCCTCGCGGGTCCAGTGGTCGAGGTCGCCGGGCTCCCGTCGCTCCGGTGCGTTCCTCAGGGCCCGGGCCTCGGCCAGCATCGTGACGACGAAGGCGGGGCCCGAGAGCAGGTCGACCGTGTCGAGCGGGAGCTTGCGCGTCGCGGACTTGTTCGGCACGGGACCATTCTGGCGGGGTCGGCTCCGCCCTGTCCTCTCGCGTAGGGTCCGGCGATGGCAACGATCAGCGGTCGCATCGTCAACTTCACGAGCCGGCGCCTGCCCGGCCTGGTCCGCTTCGGCACCCGGCAGCACGTGAAGCAGTACCGCGCGAGCGAGGGAACGAAGCGGGCGGAGTTCAGGGGAAAGCCGGTGTTCCTCCTCGACGTCGTCGGCCGCGGGAGCGGCGAGTCCCGGCCGGTGATGCTGATGCTCGTGCGCCGCGACGACGACCTGATCGTCATCGGGTCGAACGGGGGGAACCCGGTGGCGCCCAACTGGTGGAAGAACCTCGTCGCCGCGGGCGAGGCCGAGGTCGAGGTGGCGGGAGACCGCTGGGCCGTCGACGCCCGCGAGCTGGAGGAGGGCCCCGAGCGCGAGGAGTGCTGGAGGCTGGCCACCGCCGTCTACCCGGACTTCGACTCCTACCAGCAGCTCACCGAGCGGCGCATCCCGGTGGGGGTGCTGACCCCCAAGCCCTGACGTTCAGCGCCGGCCGCCGTCGACGAGGAACTGCTGCGCGGTGCACGCCGCCCCGTCGTCGGCCGCCAGGAACAGCACCATCTGCACGAACTCGGTGGCGTAGATGCGGCGCTTGATGGCCTGGTCCCGCAGCGTGCCCTCCTCGCCCTCGGGGCTCCACCAGCGGGTGAGCTGGCGTTCGGTGGCGACCCAGCCCGGGAGCACGGTGTTGACCCGCACGCCGTGGGGCCCGAACGTGCGGGCCATCGTCCGGGTGATGCCCTCGACCCCCGACTTGGCGATCGCGTACCCGGGAAAGAAGTCCTCCTGCATCATGTAGCTGCTGGAGCCGATGTTGACGATCGACCCGTGCTCGTCCGCGATCATCCCCGGCGCGACGGATTGGATGGCGAAGAAGTAGTGGCGCAGGTTGACGTTGATCCGGTCGTCCCAGTACTCCGGCGTCACCTCCTCCCAGGTGTGGCGCTCGTCGTTGGCGGCGTTGTTGACGAGCACGGTGATGCCGCCCAGCTCGGCCCGGGCCCGAGCGACCGCCTCCTGGAGGGCGGGGATGTCGACCAGGTCGACCTCGTAGAAGACCGGGACATGGGGCGTGGCGGCGTCGGCGCAGCGCTCGATGGTCTCGGCGGCCTTGGTCGTGTTGATGTCGACGAAGGCGACCCTGCTGCCCTGACGGGCGAACTGCTCGACCGCGGCCGCACCGATGCCGTCGGCACCACCGGTGACCAGGACGGTGCGATCGGCGAGCGAGGGGTACGACGCGTAGGTGGCGTCGGGGGCGGCGGTCGGATCGATCATCGTTCGGCTCCTGGGAGGGTCAGAACCCGTAGAGGGCGGCGGGGTTGTCGGTCAGCACCTTGGTCCGTGTGGCCGGGTCGGGCAACCAGCGCTCGGCCAGGCGGGTCAGGTCGCCGGGTGACGGGGGTGCCGCCTGACCGGGATGGGGCCAGTTCGACGCCCAGAGCAGCCGGTCGGGGACCCGCGCCACGAGGCGCTCGACGAGCGGTGTGACGTCGTCGTAGCCGGGCGGACCGGTCACGGACGATTCGTAGGGGGCCGAGAGCTTGACCCACGTCCGGCCCTCGTCGAGGAGGCCGAGCAACGCCTCGAACGCCGCGTCGTCGGTCGGCACGGGCGGCATGAAGCGACCGACGTGGTCGACCACCACGTCGACGGGCAGCCGGCGGAGCCGCTCGGCCCGTTCGGTGAGCTCCCGGCCGTTGAGCTGGAGCTGGACGTGCCACCCCCGGGGGGCGACCCGCTCGGCCACCGGTTCGAGCACCTCCCACGGCACGGCCCCTCCCGGCAGCATGTGGAAGCGGACCCCACGGGCGCCGAGTTCGTGGAGGCGGAGCACCTCCGCGTCGTCGACGGTGTCGTCGACCACGACGACGGCGCGGGCCGCGTCGCCGAGGGCCGCCACCCCGCGCAGCTGGCAGCGGTTGTCGAGCCCGTAGGTGGTGGGTTGGACGACGACCGCCCGCGCGAGTCCGAGCTCGGACTGCAGGGCGCGGTAGTCGTCGACGGTGGCGTCGGGGGGGTGCAGCAGGGCGGCCGGGGCTGCCGGGTAGCGGCTGTCGTAGAAGTGGATGTGGGTGTCGCAGGCCCCCGGGGGGAAGCCGCTCATGACGCCGTGGCCCAGTGGGCCCGGAGCCGGGTGGCGTGCTCGGGGTTGACCGACCGGGGCGGCATCTCGCCGGCGAGCATCGCCGCCACCTGCTCGACGCTGCTCCGGGCCTGTGCGTCGGCGTTCTCGGGGGTCAGGCCGCCCAGGTGGGGGGTGGCGACCACGCCCGGCCGGGCCGCCAGCTCCGGTGACGGGCGCTGATCGGGCGCCCGGCCGACGTCGATCGCCAGCCCGCCCAGACGGCCCTCGTCGAGCGCCGCCCCGACCGCGTGCTCGTCGAGAAGCTCGCCGCGCGAGACGTTGACCAGGAGCGCGCCGGGCTTCATGGCGGCGAGTGCGGCCTCGTCGATCAGGTTCTCGGTGGCCGGCCCGGCCGGGGCCAGGGGGAGGACGATGTCGGACCGGGCCAGCAGCTCGGCGAACTCGACCCGAACGCCGGTGGCGACCCGGTCGACGTGGGGATCGTGGACGAGCACGTCGACGCCCATGGCCGCGAGCACGTCGGCCAGGTAGGAACCGATCGCGCCGTAGCCGATGATCCCCGCCGTCTTGCCCCGGAGCTGGCGGCCGGGTCGCTGCGGGGGCATGCGTCCCGCCCGGAAGTCGACGGTCGAGTCGCTGACGTGGCGCAGCGCGTCGAGCAGCAGCGCGAGGGCGAGCTCCGCCGTCGAGGCGACGAAGCTCTTGTCGGCCCGCGCCACCAGCACCCCCGCGTCGTTCGCCGCCTCCACGTCGACCGTGGAGATGTCGACGGCACAGCGCAGGAAGGCCAGCAACTCGGGGCGAGCGCGGAACAGACCCGCCTCCCCGGGCGTCGCGCGGTGGGCGACGATCACGTCGCAGCCCGACGCGTGGTCGATCAGCTCGGCGGTCGTGAGATCCCGGTCGAGCGGGTTGGTCACCACCTCCGCGATCGCCTCGAGCCCGGGCCGCGCTCGTCCGTAGTAGGCCTCGAGATCCTCGGGGTTGTGGGTGAGGAAGACCCGCACGTCAGAGGCGACCGTAGGGCGCGGGCTCGGCGCCTCCCCGGATCGCCAGCAGGCACAGGAAGTCGTGGACGAGGGTGGCGGCCGCGAGCGCGGTCACCTCGGCCTGGTCGTAGGCCGGCGCCACCTCGACGACGTCCATCCCGACGATGTCGAGGTCGCCGAGGCCCCGCACGGCGTCGAGGGCCTGGGCCGTGGTCAGGCCGCCGACCACCGGGGTGCCGGTGCCGGGCGCGAAGGCCGGGTCGAGGCAGTCGATGTCGAAGGTGAGGTAGGCGGGCCGGTCGCCGACGGTCTCGCGCACCACGTCGAGCACCGCCCCGATGCCCTCCCGGTGGACCCAGGGGGCCCCGAGCACGGTGAACCCGTGGTCGCTCGAGTTCGGGGTACGGATCCCGATCTGGACGGAGGCGGCGGGGTCGACCAGTCCCTCGCGGGCGGCCCGCAGCACGAACGAGCCGTGATCGAGGCGCTCGCCGTCGTCGGCCCAGGCGTCGCTGTGGGCGTCGAAGTGGACGAGCGCGAGCGGCCCGTGCTTCGCGGCGTGGGCCCGCAGCAGCGGATAGGTCACGAAGTGGTCGCCGCCGAGGGAGATCATCGTCACGTCGTGGGCGAGGATCTCCCGTGCGTGGGCCTCCACCCGCTCCACGACGTGGGTGGGGTAGCCCCAGTCGAGATGGCAGTCGCCGTAGTCGGCGATGGCGAGTTCCGACAGCGGGTCGATGCCGAACGGGTAGCCGGGCAGCTCGGCCAGCGGCGGTGACGCGGCCCGGATGGCCCGCGGCCCGAATCGGGCGCCGGGCCGGCCCGAGGTCGCGGCGTCGAACGGGATGCCGGTGATCACGACGTCGGCGTCGGCGATGTCGCGGGTGTAGGTCCGGCGCAGGAACGAGACGGCCCCCGCGTAGGGCACCTCCGCCCCGGATCCCTTCAGCCCGTCCCGCAGGAACGCCTGGTCGCCCGGAAGGTCTCCCTGACTCATGGCCCCCATGGTGCCCTGGCCGGGGTCACGTGGCGGCGATGGCCCGTCGGACGTCCCCCTTCGTCGCCGATCACCGGGTCGGAAGCCCGGCCGGGTCGTCGGCCCGGGCCCAGAGGCGGCCGACGAAGAGCCGCCAGCACAGCCAGAGGAACCCGGTGAACAGCACCCCTCCGATGCCGGTGCGGACGAGCACCTCCTGCCACCCCGCGTCGGAGAGGTCGTTGCCGACGACCCAGTCGGGCCCTCCCCACGTCAGGTCGAGGGCGGCGTCGGCCTCGCCGGTGCGGGCGTAGAGGAACCACGACACGAGCCGTCCGAGACCGTAGAAGAAGAAGCCCCAGTAGATGAGGAGCAGGCCGGCTTCGGGGATGCGCAGCCGGCGGTGGAGCCAGCCCCACACCCGGGGGTCGGCGGCCACGATCGTCGTGCGGAAGTAGCTGGGTGACAGCGCGGTGCGGGCGAAGAGCAGCACGACCACCAGCCAGAAGAGGTCCCAGACGCCGCCGAGGCTCGAGTAGTAGGCGGCGGCGTCGCCGTAGCGGCCCTCGGCCGCGGCGTGCTTCCACATGTTCACCGTCACCGGTTCGGTCGAGAACGGGAAGAACGGCATCGTGCCGGCCGAGTCGGCGAAGTCGGTCAGCACGTGGGCCCACTGCCCGATGAGGATCCCGACCGCCCATCGGCGGCTGCGGAAGACCGCGAGCACGAGGACGGCGAACGCGAATCCGAAGATCAGCGAGTGGGTGAAGCCGACCCCCGGCCAGCCCCGGTGGAACTTCGCGGGGTCGTCGGCCGCGTAGACGAAGCTCTTCGTGAACAGGTCCGGCAGTTGCGTTCCGAGCACGATCCCCAGGAACGATGCCCTGACGCCCGCGTGCTTCTGGATGAAGTAGTTCTCGAATTCGTGGGCGGCCCAGCTCACCGGGCCGTCGCCCGTCTCCGGAGCGCCCGCCACAGCGCCGGCACCAGGAAGAGCGTGACGAACAGCCACAGCGGCCCCACGATCCAGTTGAGGACCGGACTCTTGAGCACGACGCCGGCCGCGACGTAGACCGCCAACGAGGCCGCGAACCAGCCGGCGCCCGGGAGGTGCTCGACTCGACGGTCGGTCATCCGGTCGTATGGACCGCCGGCTCTCCGACCGGACCCGGGATCGCCGGTGGCGCGCCGAGGGTGGCGAGCGGGTCGAGCCCGAGCGACCGGACGAACTCGGCGTTGGCCTCCCAGGTGGCGAGCCGGCGCTCGAGCCGGGACCTCCCGGCGAGACGGTCCTTCACCCGTTCCCAGCCGTTGGCCGCGGCTGCGGCGACGATCACCGCGTGGGTGCCGGCCACGTCGATGGCGGTGGTGCAGGTGGCGCACATGGGCGCGAACTGTACCCGGAGCGGAGTGGCGCGGGCGGGTGGGCCCTGCTCGGGCCGATCACGACTCCGGGTCGCGGAAGGACTCGTCGATCGAGCTCAGGCCCATCCCGTCGTAGGCCCGCTCCGGATCGGCCCGGACGGCTTCGTCGAGGGCGTGGGCGTCGGCGCCGACCAGCACCCGCCAGCGGTTCTCCCGCACGGCGTCCAGGATGACCGTGGCCGCTTCCGCAGCGGTCATGGGGGCCCGCTCACGGAACTCGGCGGCCGCGAACTGCATCAGCTCGGCCAGGTCGGCGGGCAGCTCGTCGACGGCGTAGCGCAGCGAGTTCTCCACGATCGACGTGCCGATGTGGCCGGGCATCACGACCGACACGCCGACGTGCGGGGCGTGGAGACGCAGATCCTGGAGCAGCGCCTCGGTGAAGCCCTTCACCGCGAACTTGGCCGCGCTGTACGCGGTGTGGGGTCGCTCCGGGCCGAGGCTGGCCCAGAACCCGTTGACGCTCGAGGTGTTGACGACGTGGCCCTCGTCGGACGCGATCACCAGCGGCAGGAACACCCGGCAGCCGTTGTAGACGCCGCCCCAGCAGACGTCGAAGCAGTGCTCCCACGCCTCGGGTGAGGAGTGGACGAAGCTCCCACCCCCGCTGAGTCCGGCGTTGTTGAACAGGAGGTTCACGTGGTCGGTGGCGTGGGCCTCGAGCACCTCGTCGCGGAAGCGGGCCATGGCCTCGGCGTCGGAAACGTCACAGACGTGGGTCGTGACGGTGACCTCCGACCCGTCGGCCTCGACCAGCTCCGCCGTGGTCGCCAGCCCCTCCGCGGAGAGGTCGCACAGGGCGACATCACATCCTGCGCCGGCGAGTTGGCGGACGAGCTCGCGGCCCATGCCGCTGCCCCCACCGGTCACGACGGCCCGTTTCCCCCCGAAGTCCCTCATCGAGGCGGAGCATAAGAGCGGATGCCTAGGCTCGGCGAGATGACCGATCCCGGCTCGGTGGCCGAGCTTCCCACCCCTGCGCTCGTGGTCGAGCGCTCGACGTTCGACGAGAACGTGGCCGCGATGGCGGCGGCCCGGCCCGGAGCCTCGCTCCGACCCCACGTGAAGGCGTTCAAGTCGACGAGCATCGCCACCGAGCTGGCCGCGGCCGGCCACCGCTCGTTCTGCGCGGCGACGATCCGTGAGATGGAGGGCCTGGCCGGCGCGGGCCTGGGCGACGACCTGCTGCTGGCCAACGAGGTGCTCGACGCAAGCCGGCTCGGCGATCTCGTGGAGGCCGGTCACCGGGTGACGGTGGCGGTCGACTCGGACGAGACGATCGCGGCCGCGGCCCGGGGCGGCGTGCAGGAGGTGTTGGTCGACGTCGACGTCGGCATGCCCCGGTGCGGTTGCGACCCCGACGACGCGGGGCGGCTCGCCGACGCGGCGCGCGCCGCGGGACTCGAGGTCCGGGGGGTGATGGGCTACGAGGGGCATCTCATGATGAGCCCCGATGCGGAGAAGCCCGCCGCCGTCGAAGCGGCCATGGAACTGCTGTTGAAGGCCCATGCGCTGACCGGTGGTGACGTGATCTCGGCCGGCGGGACGGGGACCTACGCCGTCAACACCTGGGCGACCGAGATCCAGGCCGGGTCGTACTGCCTGCTCGACACCGACTACGCGAAGCTCGACAGCCCGTTCTCGATCGCGGTGTCGGTGCTCGCCACGGTGATCTCGACCAGCGCCGGGGGTTGGGCCGTCGCCGACGCCGGGCTCAAGGCGTTCGGGATGGACCACGGCCCGCCCACCTGGTCCGAGGGCGACCTGTTCTTCTGCTCCGACGAGCACACCACGCTGCTCGACCCGGAGGGGACGCTCTCCGTCGGGGACCGGGTGCGGCTGCTGCCCGCCCACCTCGACCCGACGGTGGCCCGCCACGAACGGATGTGGGTGGTCGAGGGCGAGACGGTGGTCGACTGCTGGCCGGTCGACCTGCGGCACTGGTGATCATGGCGAGATCCGGGTCGACGTTCCGCAACTGGGCCGGCAACCAGGTCTGCCTTCCCGCCGAGCGGCACACCCCGGGCTCGGTCGACGAGGTCGCGGCCGTCGTCCGGCGGGCGGCCGAGGAGGGACGTCGGGTCAAGGCGGTCGGGGCCGGCCACTCGTTCACCTCCGCGGCCTGTACCGACGGGGTCCTGCTGTCGCTCGACCGGCTCGCCGAGGTCCACCATGTCGACGTCGAGCGCCGGCGGGTCACGGTCGGTGCCGGGATCCGGCTCCGGGCCCTCAACGCGCTGCTCGACGGTCACGGGTTGGCCCTGCCCAACCTCGGCGACATCGCCTACCAGTCGATCGCCGGCGCCACGGCCACCGCCACCCACGGCACCGGGGCCCGGCTCGGCAACCTGGCCACGACCGTCGTGGGCATGGAGATCGTGACCGGTACCGGGGCGCGCGTCCGCTGCGACGAGGCCGAACGGCCCGACCTGTTGAAGGCGGCCCGGGTGGGCCTGGGCGCCCTCGGTGTGGTCACCGAGGTCACGCTGCAGTGCGTCCCCGCCTTCGACCTCCACGCGGTCGAGACGGTCGAGACCCTCGACGACGTGCTGGCCGGCTTCCACGACCGGGCCTCGGCCAACGACCACTTCGAGTTCTTCTGGATGCCCGGCGCCCGCCGCTGCCACGTCAAGTGCAACAACCGCACCTCCGAGCCCCGACGACCGCAATCCCGCCTCGCGTACGCGCGCGACAAGATCGTGGCGGAGAACCTCGCGTTCGGGCTCGTGTGCCGGGTGGCCCGGCGCTGGCCCACGCTCGCCCCCCGGGTGGCCAAGGTGGTGTCGAGCGGGGTGAACGAGCGCGACCTGGTCGACGCCAGCCACAAGGTGTTCGCCAGCCCCCGCTGGGTCCGCTTCTACGAGATGGAGTACGGCATCCCGGTCGAGGCCCTGCCCGAGGCGCTGGCCAGGGTGCGGTCGTTCGTCGGCGGGCTGTCCGAGCCGATCATGTTCCCGATCGAGGTGCGGGTGTCGGCCGGCGACGACATCCCGCTGTCGACCGCCCAGGGTCGTGACAGTGCCTGGATCGCGTGCCACGTCTACAAGGGCACCTCCTACGAGACCTACTTCCAGGGGGTGGAGCGGATCCTCGACGACTACGGGGGCCGGCCCCACTGGGGCAAGCTCCACTTCCAGGACCACACCACGCTGGCCCCGCGGTATCCCGAATGGGATCTGTTCGCAGCCGCCAGGGCCGAGCTCGACGGGGACGGGGTGTTCCGGAACGCCTACCTCGATCGCGTCCTCGGGCCGGTCGGCTGAACGCAGGCACCGATGAGGGAGCGCACCGAGGCGATGTACGGCATCAACGGCCGGGCGCTCGACGCCGCCACGAACCACCCGGGCGCCGGGATCGCTCCACCTCGCCCCGTCGGTGGAGGCCCGGCGGCGCTCGCCTAGGCCCGGCGAGCCCGGTTGCGCAGCGCGATCATCGCCCCCACGGCGATCGCGCCGGCCGCGGCCCCCACCCCCACGATCACCCCGGTGTCGGAGCCGCCGTCGGTTCCCGCGGCTCCGGCGATGGTGGTGACCGGTGAGGCGATGGTGGTGGTGGTCGACGTCGACGTCGAGGTCGTCGTGGTGGTGGTCGACGTGGTCGAGGTCTCGGGGGCCGGTTCCTGGACGATCCCCCGGAACGGCCCGCTGACCTCGAAGGTGACGCCGCCGTTCGGGCCGGAGAGTCCGGCCGCGGGCAGGATGTCGGCGAGGTCCCGGGGGGTGGGGCCGCGCTGGCTCGAGAAGTAGAGCCGGTCCCTGCGGGGGTTGAACACCGGCCCGGTGATCTCGGATCCCTCGTGTCCCACCACCCGGAGGAACGGCGCCACCTCCCGCTCGGGGGTGATGAGGACGACCTCCATGTTGCCGCCGTCCTCGGCCACGTAGACGTCGCCGCTGCCCCCGTCGACGGTCACGTTGTCGACCCCGCTGAGGACGGCGGTCCCGGCGACCAGGTCGTCGGGGCTCGGTCGGTAGATGACCTCGTGGGTCAGGTTCACGACGTCGATGGCGTGGATCTCGTTGGTGAACTTCGTCGAGAAGAAGATCCACCCGTCGTGGTACCAGATCCCTTCACCGCCCGCGAACGGCGTCACCTCGCCCTCGGCGAACTGCTGGCGGGTGGGGGTCTCGGCGGCGGACGGGTCGGGGACCTCGGTCCAACCGACCGTGGCGTCGTCGTTCACCCGGGCCGCCTCGAGCAGGCCCTCGCCGAGGTCGGGGTAGGCGACGGGGGTGTAGCGGTACAGCAGGCCGTCGGGTTGGTCCTCGGTCTGGTACACGTGCTGCCGCTCGGGGTCGACGGCCGCGGCTTCGTGGGCGAAGAGTCCCATGGCGAGGTGGGCCTTCGGCTCGGTCCGGCCGGTCGGGTCGATCTCCCAGAGCTTCCCCGGACCGGTGAACCACTCCTCGCCCGAGAGGAACGTCCCCCACGGGGTCGGCCCGCCGCCACAGTTGGCGATGCTGCCCTCCAGCAGACGGTACGCGTCGAGGATCTCACCGTCGGCGCCGTAGTGGATGGCACCGACCCCGGCCAGCCCCGGGAGGAACACCTCGCTGTTGACCGTGTGGTACCACCCGCCCTCCCCGTCGTCGAACGTGGCGGCGCCGTCGGGGAAGACGTGCCATTCGTACCCGCTCTCGCCCACCGGTTCGCCGGCGACCGCCACCACCCGGGAGGTGAAGCCCGGGGGGAGGATGACGCCGTTCTCGTCGGGTGCGATGCCCTCGAGACTGCCGTAGGGCCCGGTACCGGACTGGGCGCCGGCGGCCCGGGCGATCACGGGCAGGGCGGTCGCACCCCCCGCCGTGACGATTCCGGCCCTGAGGAAGCTTCGTCTGTCCATGGCCGCATTGTGGCACCTCGACTAGACATCTGGCGCATGACCGAGACCCCCCGGATCCCCGGGCTCGAACCCCGTTTCTCCCACGTCGACGACGCAGAGGTCCCCTTCCTCAAGGTCCGCAGCCAGCGCAACGCCGACGGATCCGAGTCGCACGTGTGGGAGAAGTGGGTCGCGTTCTCGGTCGAGCCGCTCTATCTCGCGCTGTTCGCCCGATGGGACCCGGGCATGATCGTGCGCCATCACGGCCACTACAGCCCCCACACCCTCACCGTGCTGAAGGGGTCCTTCACCTGCGGCGGGGTCGAGCTCGGCCCCGGCGGCCACATCGAGCTCCCCCTCGGCGCGTCGTTCGGTCCCTTCGTGGCCGGTCCCCACGGCGTCGAGCTCTACGAGGTGATGATGGGGGATCCCCGTTCGTGGAGCGACGATCCGGATTCGATGCAGCAGTGGCTCCGGGAACGGGGGGTGGAGCAGCTCCCCGATCCGCCCATCGAGCTCCCCGGCGGGCTCGAGGACCTGCGCACGGTCTTCGCCAAAGGGGCGGAGTCCTCCGGGTCCTGATCAGACCATCACGAGCTCGAAGAGGGTGGCGAGGTCGTAGGGCGTGTCGGCGGCCATCCGGGCCGCGCCGGCCCGGAGGAACTCCGCGGGGTCGGGCGGGTCGGCCAGCGCGTCCAGATAGGTGCGGTGGCACTCGAGCGAGGCGATCCCGCGCTCGATGGACTCGGTGACGTCGACCGCATGGGTCGGCCGGGTGGAGCCGCTGAACGCGACGAACCGGACCCCGGTCCACGCCGGCCCGGCCTCGGGGAACAGCCACTGGTTGCCCGCATCCCGGGCGGCGTCGAGCAGCGCCCGACCCACCGCACGATGGTCGGCATGGTTCCACGAGGGCCCACCCCAGGAATCGCGATGGTTGACCGACACGATCGCCTCGGGCCGGACGTCGCGGATCACCGCGGTGATGTCGCGGCGGAGCGCGATCGACTCCTCGACCAGACCGTCGGGGTGATCGAGGAAGCGGACGTCGTCGACGCCGACAACCGCGCACGAGTCCCTCTGCTCGTTGATGCGCAGCGGTGCGCAGGCCGCGGGCTCGATCCCGGCGATCCCGGCCTCGCCCCGGGTGACGAGGCAGTAGGTCACGGTCTTGCCCTGATCGGTCCAGCGGGCGACCGCCGAGGACGCGCCGTACTCCATGTCGTCGGGGTGGGCGACCACTGCCAGGCCGCGGGTCCAGTCTTCGGGGATCGCCTCGTGCATCGAGAGAGTCTGACCGATTTCGGGGCCGGTGGAGTGGGGCCTAGTGTCGGCTCATGGCCGACCGCAAGATCGTGACGGTGCTGCGGCCGGAGGACGAGTACCCCCACGAGCCCGACCCGGTCCCCAACTACAACGAGTCGATGTACCTCAACGGGTTCGATCTCCGGCGGGAGATCGGCGCCTGGTTCCGCATCGGCAACCGGGTCAACGAGGGCTACGCCGAGATGACCGTGTGCATCTACCTGCCGGGTGGGCGGGTGGGCTTCCTCTACGGCCGTCCCGAGATCACGAGCAACGCCGAGATGAGGGCGGGCGGGCTCGAGATCGCGGTCGTGGAGCCGTTCGAGCACCTGACCATCGCCTACGACGGCAAGGTCTGTCTCCTCGACGAGCCCGCGCAGATGGCCGACCCCCGCAACGCGTTCCGCGACAACCCGTTCGTGGAGTGCGAGGTGCGGCTCGACGTCCGGGGGGTCTCGCCCATGTACGGCGGGATGCCGCAGTACGAGGACGGCTCACCCGTCGAGGCCGATGCCGAGCGCAGCTTCGCCAAGGCCCACTACGAGCAGCACACCGCCGTGACGGGGACCATCCGGGTGGGCGAGGAGACGATCGAGCTCGACGGCCTGGGCCTGCGGGACAAGTCGTGGGGGCCCCGCTACTGGCAGGCGGTCAACTGGTACCGGTGGCTCCCCATGATCTTCGGGCCCGACTTCGCCATGATGCTGTCGATCGTCGACCGGGACGGTTCCCCGGCCCGCAGCGGGATGGTCCTGGAGGACGGCGAGTACCACCACATCCGGGACTGCACGATCGAGTCCGACTGGGACGACGACCTCTACCAGACAGCCATGCGCTGCTGGGCCCGCACCGACCACCGGGAGTACGAGGTCACCGGCGAGGTGATCTCGATGATCCCCCTCCGCAACCGCCGGACCACACCGGACGGCGAGCAGCTGCACACCCGGATCACCGAGGCCATGACCCGCTACGAGTGCGACGGTCGGACGGGGATGGGGATGAGCGAGTACCTCGACCAGATCGTCGACGGCCGGCCCATCGGCGCCGACATTGACTGATCCGGGGTCCGAGCTCGCCGTCCTGCTGGCCGACGAGCTCGGGGCGCCGGTCGCCGGGCTGACCCGGCTCTCGGCGGGAGCCAACCGGGAGACCTGGGCCTTCGAGGCGGACGGCGTGCCGCTGATCCTGCAGCGATCGAGCCCGCGGGAGAGGGTCGGGCCACAGGTGGACGAGCCGCCGCTGCTGCGCCACGCCCGGGCGGGCGGGGTGTCCGTCCCCGAGATCC
>JABAOE010000668.1_pt15 | contig 14716 bp, 15 predicted proteins | sample 7062141 | NCBI WGS metagenome assembly JABAOE01 (sample SAMN14538627, study PRJNA623070) | marine sediment metagenome | biome: marine biome [ENVO:00000428]; feature: marine pelagic biome [ENVO:01000023]; material: deep marine sediment [ENVO:00002113] | place: India: Gulf of Khambhat ... | reverse complement strand
AATTCCTCGAGGGTACCTTGCGTAATCACGATGCCGTCATGGTGAATCTCAGTGACTTCTCCCAAGTCCGGAATTTCATCGTGCAGTCGATAGAGCCGCTGTTTCTTAGACGACAATTCTTCAACGATTGCAAAAACACCACCGCTATCGGCAAGGACAACCCCGATCAAGCGAATCTTTGATGTGGCACCCAATGAGGTTCTCACAGGGCTTCCGGCAGGGCTTCCAGTGGCTCCGCCTTGACTCGTCACGCTGCCGGGAGTGGGCGGAAGGAGAAACAACCCACTGGACCGAATTTCTTCCGCAAATTGAGTTGGCGAATAGGAGATGGGAACTGCCGAGGTATTGCTGCTTGCTTTCTTCTTGTGTTCTGGCAGGACAGACAAGGCGTCCGCGACAAATGCGTTGAAGGAGTGGGCGATAAGCAATCCACTCACGATTAGCCAAGCCAGTAAGCCGATGCGCCGTAACTGCTGACGAGGAATTTGCACCATGGGGTACATCCGAAATCTTGATGGGGTCGTATGTTACCTGGTCATGTCCCTCGCTGCAAGGAGTCTGGCTAACATGATAGCTTGCAGCATAATGAATAGACAAATGCAGTTCTAGTAGATAACAGGTGAAAATTTCGATCTAGCTCGTTCCTTCATTCTAGGGGGCGCCCAGCTGTTCTTATGTCGCATGTGTGGCTGGGAGAAGTCTTGTATTAAGCGTCCTGAGCTTGGTACTTTTCCCCTGACTCGTAATGTTCCAAAGTGGACGTTGACATTCACTGCTTGGCAAATTGCGCTATGGATGGCAGACGACCCTACTAATATCACAGGTATCTGATCTGCCGTTGCGGTATAACCAATTGAGAACATGTGACATTTTGTCATTGGCACTGCTTCGTTGACGATATTCTGATGCCTTTCGAGGGCACAATTTCTGCTTGCATCTACCCATCTTGGGAAGACCGTTTACCAAAAGTGTATCTGTATGGCCTCAAAGTCGATCAGCGAGCTGCCCGAGGTCGCCGTTACTCTTGGCGAGCGTTATGAACGGGGTCTCGCGCTGAAAAACGCTGGCCTGCACAAGGCGGCCATTGATCAGTTCCAATTAGCCGTCGTGGATCCGGACTTTGCGCTCAAGGCACATGCTCAGATCGGCCTCTGCTACAAACTAACAGGCCACTTTGAGCAGGCTATCGCTGCATTTCAAAACGCGCTAAAAGCCTCGCGTGGCTCATCTAAGGAAACTGTGCAGGTCCTCTATGTCTTGGGGCGCACGCTTGAATCCTTGGGACGTGTAGAGGAAACGTTGGAAGCGTATCGTTGGATCAGGCGAGAAGACCCAGGGTACCGTGATGTAGCCGACCGCATTGCCACATTGTGCGTCAGGCGACTTGGCTCAGTTGGTAAGAGGGACCGTGGGGAAGATACCTCCTGGACCGACAGTGTCAGAAGGTCCTGGCAAGGTCTAATGGGAAATCCAAGGTAGTCTGTGCGTTGCCTTCCTCTGCTCATTCCATCGAGGCACCCACCAGAAAACAGATGTTAGTGCTTAGTGAGTAATCCTACGCGTAATTGGTCCTTCTGATAATCACGAAGGTATCGGCGAACAGTTCTAGCCAATCTGGCGGATCGGGTGCATTTCTGCCAAAAGGGTTTGAAGTCTGTGGTAGATTCATGCCGTGACATAAGGGGAAGGCCATCATGGATTGCCTGTTGATTCGCCATGGCATTGCGGTGAGACCAGATGAATGGGAGGGATCCGAGGAGAATCGTCCTCTGACCGAAAAAGGGAAGAAACGTGTGAGACAAGCAGCTACAGGTCTTGCCGCGCTGAATTATAAGCCGACACATCTTCTCAGTAGCCCGTTTGTTCGGGCCTATGATACGGCCAGGTTGCTTCGCCTGGTGGTTTGCCCATCGCTCAAGGTTGAGACACGCGATGAATTATCCGTGGTCTCCACACCTGAGCGAATTTTTTCGCTGCTGCGGTCGCTTCCATCGGAGTCAACGGTGATCTGTGTGGGGCATGAACCGCTCCTCGGTGAAGTGGCGTCCATATTGCTGTGTGCAAAACCGACCGGAAACTTTCCCATGAAAAAGTCTGGGGGTGCCCTTATTCATTTGTCGGGCCCTGTCAGGGCAGGCCAGGGACAGCTCCAATGGTGGCTTCAACCGATGCAACTGCGAGCTCTGGGCAAGAGAAAGGCAAAGGTTAGGAGAACTGGTGAGAACTTTTAGCCAGGGACATGCCCCGCACGGCTAGGATATTTGTGGTTTTTAAGCACTGGCAGAATGTGCCCACGCAATTCTTCTTGAATTTCTTCTGGCGACTTCCTGGCATCGATAACATTAAAGCGAAACTCTTCAGCCATCTTGTCAAACTCTTCAATGAGCAGCGACTGGTACTTTTTGAAGCTGTCGTAGAGATCAGCTCCAAGCTTGAGATCCATACCTGACTCCCAGTAGTTCATTCCAGTTGTTTCGATCACCCGAAGCGCTAGCGTTTCTACGTCAATGCGCATGTAACAGACAAGATCAGGAATCAACGCAAAGCCGAATACGTCGCGAATCCACTTTCGGTCTCCGCTCCGCGCAAAGTCTCGCGCGAAAGCTGTATAGATATAACGATCTGCGAGGACAACGAATCCGGAACGGAGTGCCGGAATAATCTGGTGCTCGAGACGATCCGCGAAATCGGTTGCATAGAGCAAGCTAAATGACCAGCGATCAACGATGTTGCCGGCCTTCGCGACCTCAATCGTTTTCGACATGAGAGTTGATCTCGTCCATCCCGTCGTAAGCACGCCGTAGCCTTGCACTTCTAGCCATTCTTGTAACATCTCGATGTGCGTCGATCGTCCGACGCCGTCGGTGCCCTCGATGGCGATGAGTTTCCCTTTCAGGTCACTCGGATTTAGGTAAGTCAAACCGTCGCCAAAATAGCGTCCGTCGCCCATAGGTGCCTCGTTTTGGTTTGTAGCCCCGGAGCTCTTGTGCCACCAGCGTCCGCATATTTTCTTGCTGCGCTTCGATGTCGTGAGTCGCGTCCATCGTCAACAGGCCGAATTCTTCGACGATCTTGTCGTACTCATCCAGAATCTGTGATTGGAATAGTCTGAAACTTTCCGTCACGTCGGAAGAGAGGTTCAAGTCCATACCCGCCTCATAATACTTAAACTGCCCGCGCGTGCCGCGCAGGAGCCGAGAGATCGCCACTTCGATGGGAACCTTGTAGTAGAAAGCCATATCAGGTTGGATAGCAAACGAGTAGAGTTTTCGCACCCATTGCCTAGATACGCCGCGGACAACATCGCGTGCAAATGCTGTGTACATATACCGATCAGCTAGGACGAGCATNNATGCCGGCCTTCAGCGGAGGAAGAATATGGTGGTAGAGGCGACTGGCGAAATCCGTTGCATGGAGCAAGCTGAATGTGGTCGGGGTAAGGCTCTTTGCCTTTTTCCCACGCTTCGTAGTCGCTTTGACCAAGTCGGAAGAATTCCATTCCGTGAAGAATACCTTGTGGCCTTGAGACTCTAGCCATTTATGTAACAGCAATAGTTGCGTGCTTTTTCCTGAGCCGTCGAGTCCTTCGACAATAATGAGTTTCCCGGGGTAGGGATGGGGGGAGACTTTGGTCACATGGTCAGTCATGATTTATCGCTCTCCTGCGTCGCGACAGAGAACTGAACGGGTCGGTGAAACACTTGCTCGAACAAGTCGGCCCTGCTCTTCGCCGCCCATAGCTCCAGCTCCGCATCACCCACTACTGTCGCTTCGATCGTGATAATTTTCCCGATCCGTAGATTGAGGGTTTGGACTACGGAGAAATGAGTCCTATCAAGTCCGTCAGCGATCCGCAGCAAAGCAGCCAGGAGCTTCACCACGCGCTTGAGGTGAGGTGTCAGGCGATCGAATCCCTCATGCTTGGGAGTCGGCACGGCGCGGCGATGATAGCGTGCGACGTTGGCTACCACATCGATTTCTTCTGCTGCTAACCCTCCCAGGTCACTGTGCTTGATCAAGTAGTAGGCATGTTTGTGATGTTGCCGTGGATTGATAAGATAGCCGACATCGTGTAACACGGCAGCGTATTCGAGCCAACAACGTTCTTGCGGCCCCAACCTGTGGATCGGTTTGGTTTGATCGAACAAGCGAAGAGCCAAGCTGGCCACGTGCAGGGAGTGTACTTCTGGTGCCTGGCAGCGCCGGGCGAGTCCAATGATGTTTCGTCGACGCACGTCAGGAATATCAATCTCAGCTTTAAGGCCCTCGCGGTGCCGCTCGATAAAGTCATAAATCAGACCTTCACGGATAGCTTTATCACAGAGCATCATCTCGTCAAGTCCTGATTGTTCCATGAGGCATCGGAGCACGACGGCAGCCGGAAGCAGCGTGTCGATTCGCTTGGGGTCAAGACCCGGAATGGCCAACCGCGATTTTATCGATGAGCGGGCCAAGTCTGCCTCCAGTTGGCAGAGGTCCTTCAGTGCAACAGTGGCAAGATTATGTTGTGGTAGCGGTCGTCTAGTCTGCCGGAGATGGATGATCTCAGCCAGATTGCTTGCCATGCCGGAGGTGGCGACCAGCGACTCGAATTTCTTGGGCTTGAAGGATCCAAGCGCGGTCCTGAGCTGGGTAGTTACGGCCGCCTCCAGCGCGCGCATCATCAGGCCTGACGGGGGAGTCTTCGGCAAGAATTCGTCCGTCAAGCGAATGACACCAAGCTTCAGACTCCTGGCATGCAACATGCCAGCCCGATTTCCAGCGATCAGTTCCACAGAGCCACCGCCGACATCGGCGACTAGCGTCGGCCCATCTGGAAGAGCAACACTGTTTTGGACGCCTAGAAATATCAGTCGCGCTTCCTCGACCCCGCTGATGACACGAACAGTCAGCCCGGTTTGCTCCGCGATCAGGTTGACGAAATCTCCACCATTGCGAGCTTCACGAACCGCACTGGTTGCGACGGCTACAATCCGATCGAATCCCTTGTTGCGGGCTAGTGTCGCCAGCGTCTTCAGGACCTCTAAGGCACGAGCGATGGCCTCACGAGAGAGCAGCTTGGTCGCGAAAGCCCCGTTGCCCAGGCGTGTCATATCCTTGAATCGGTCTAGAATTTTGTAACTGGCGTCGGGCAGGATCTCAGCCAATACCATGTGGATGGAATTGGTTCCGATATCGATTACCGCGAGTTTAGCCACTGAAAACAATCCATGAGGTCAGGCGCAACATTGAAGTGTGGGGACCTTAAGGAACTCAGTCAGGCACAGTCAAGCATGGGAATGTTAAGTTTCTGTTACATGCAAGGAAATAGCCTCAACCCGCTGGATGTGTCTTCTGCAATATATGCAGCGGTGCCGTCATTTTTTGATGACAAACTGCACGCTCCGGTTTATCTGCCTGCAATCGTTCCTTGGCTCAATAGAGAGCGTGGAATCATTCCCTGGGTTGTTGTCGTGAGATTGATCGGAGCCCAAATTTCTGCAGATAGGATTTCATGGTCCTATCGTAACATGTACCAAAGTTGATGTTCTCGACCGCCGTTCCTCTCTGGTCGCCAAGGCCTTTGGGGATATGCGCGTGACGAAGTCTTCGTTCCACAACCCGACATTGGCCTTCCGCATAAGCAGGGTGTGTGACTGGCGGGAGTCTCGACCAAATTTGAACATCACGACCATCAGAGCAGAGCGGCTAGAATTTACTCTCCGTTGGTTCTCGGATCGGTTGCAATGACACGAGTTATTTTTGTTCTAAAGGACGGACTTGCCTGGTGGGGCGTCCTGTCAGGATCTTTCGGTGAAATTATCTTAGATCGGTTGTCACTCGATCCGTTCTTCGTGCGCTGAGCGCTTGTTTTCGGCTCGAGATGTAAACGTCGTTGTACATCCCTTGCGCAAGAAGGGCGGCCCAGGCCAATGCTCCACCTATCTATCGGAAAGTTTTCTTCTGTCGTATGGATCCGACTCTACGGACGACTGAAGGGTTTCTAGTTTGTCATTGATGGGCATCGACGTTATTTATTCTTTCATATATGGACATGAAATCTTTAAGAGGCTCCCATTTAAGTATAGCTAGAGCATCGTCGACGTACGTTGGTGTCCGCATTCCGTTCAAAACACAGGTCACGCCTGGCGTACTGGCGAGAATCCAGAGCGCCTTCCTGGACAATGAGGCTGTGCGACGAGATGGTGGCAGAAGGGGATCAATCGTAGCAGTAACAGAACCAGTTCGGGCTCGGCTCCGTGCCGTCGCCTCGCGTCGCAACCCGCGCAGAAGAGTGAGTAGTTCGGGTATGTACCGATCGCGCCAGAGTTCCCATTTTTCCGCTGCCGTTCCGACGAGATGTTGAGACAGGGCTTGTAGTACCTGGTTCACCTGAGGGCGACCATCTGGTGTTCAATCTGTTCCCACTGCTCTAAGCCCTGGATCTGTGGGCGTATCCGACGAAATTCATTGGCAAAATCAAAAAACTCGCTGGGCGTCATGCCTTGACCGCCATGTGGTATTGTGGGCGCGATCGAATCGCGATATTCCTGTTCAAGGGCCGCGACAGTCCCAAGATGGTGATCTGTGTTCACGGGGGCATCTTCAAGCGGCAAATCCGATAACCGCAGCAAGCCGCGTCCTGAAACTGACATGGCATTTAGTGGACGGTTCACCAATACCGCCACCCCCATCTGTCCTGCACACTCCAAGACGGTTTGCGTGTTGGACGAGCCTGTATTGGCCGTGACAGCGGCTCCGGATTCGAACAGATTCATTGGACATTGAAGGACACGGAAGTGATGACTACGGGACCCAGCCGATTTCGCCGCGGCCTGCGCCGCTTCCACCATGCGTGCAAGTGAAGTAGATTCGGCGCTATCGGCCGGCGATGTCACTGTGTTGGACGATACACCGTAGTACTGAAGTGTCCCGGCGGAGACCTGAGATTCGAAAAACGTGAAGGCCCGTTCAAGCCGCTCATAGAAATTCGCACGGAGCGCGATAAGGTCTTTCTCACCGCGATGCGCCGCTTCCGAGAGGAAATATTCTGGGTTGTGGAGGAGACAGACGTCCAACGTGGTGAGTTCGAGACGATCCAGCGATAGAGTCAACTGATCTGCGAGGAATTCCGGGTGAATGCAATGCCAGATGCCGGCCCCATATTTCACCATCTCGGGATAGGCTCGTCCGGCTACTTCTCGCCTTTGGGCAAGGTTCAAATTCTGCCCTTGCACGTACCCGATTTTTGAGACGATAATGACTTCTTCGCGCCGCAGCTCACCGGATGCAATGAGCTCATTGAGCACGGACCCCACCAACCGTTCGCTGTCACCATCCATATAATTCGTTGAAGTGTCGATCAAATTGCAGGATGCTCGTAGAGCTTTCTTCAGGGCTTGTCGATGCTCGGCCTGATGCGTGTCAACACGGTAGGTCCCAAAGCCCAAACGCGTTGTCGTGAGCCCTGTTGTGCCAAGGGATGTGAATCCATTGGCGAGGGCCGCGTCGCCTGTATGAGTGATCATGCGCGCGGCGTAGGTAGCTGTTCCTTGAGTCGTGGCATTGCCGTGGAGCGGTGTGCTTTTCAATATATTGGTTCCACTGCCGGCAAGAGTAGCTGAGACTGTAGCTGTGGCCTGCAACGCGTCAGAAACGGATCGTGGTTCGGTGACAGGTTGTTGGCAGCTGAAGTTTCGGCAGATATACAAAGCTGGCCTTCCTGCAACAGGTTGCTTGTCTTTCAGGAGAGGCAAAGAAGAAGGTAATCCTGGCGTGCTTATCGCGACAATCCGATTCGGAAGATAAGTCTCTGCCACCGCTTGTCGGAGGGCATGGAGGCGATCATTTCCTTCATCACCGACGAGCGCCAGTTCAATAGGCCCTTCCAGAAGAAAATCAACCAGAGCCAGACTCTTGGCAAAAGCGCGTGGATAGCGGGCAATCTGCCGTCCGTAGGCACGCACTGCCCTGACCGCCGCATCCCGCCAGTCTTGTCGATCGAAATGAAAAGAAAGCCGCGCCAAAGCAGATGCCGCAACCGCATTTGCGCTGGGGATCGCTCCATCGGTCCCGTCGCGACATCGGAGGATCAGGGTCTCATGATGCTTCGCCGTCGTAAAGAATCCTCCATGTTCCTCATCCTGAAAATTTTTCATGACATAATCGGCCAACCGCGCTGCGGCGTGGAGATACGCTTCGGCTGCTCCGGCTTCATAGAGGTCCAATAGCCCTTCAGCCAAGTAGGCGTAGTCTTCTAGATAGGCATTAAGATGGGCGCGACTGGCTCGTGACGTGCGCAGTAGCCGACCGTCTGGCTGCACATGCGTTTGGAGCAGGAAGTCAGCTGTTCGCTGAGCGCTACGGCGGTAGCGGTCCTCCCCGAAGACCCTCGCCGCCTCGGCCATTGCCGATAGCATCATCCCATTCCACGCGGTGATTACTTTGTCGTCCAAAGCAGGAGGGATGCGTGCCTGCCGGAACCGATAGAGCAACGGCTTCACGCGAGCAGCTGTTTCGGTCAACTCATCGGTTGTGAGGTTAAGCTGTCGGGCGACGTCTTCGATTGGTTGTAATCGATTCGGAATGCTCTTGTGTTCCCAATTGCCCAAGTCGGTGATGTCATAGAGTGCACAGAATTGGCGAGCGTCGCCTTCGTTGTTTAGCGCGTCCCGCACCTCGGCGGGTGTCCAGACGAAGAATTTTCCTTCGACACCCTCGGAATCGGCATCCGTCGCAGAATAAAGTCCGCCCTCTGATCCAGTCATGTCCCGAATCACGTAATCAAGGACCTCGGTCGCGATCTGCCGGTAGAACGGGTTCTTTGTGACCTGATAAGCTTCGACGTACACCCGAGCCAAGAGCGCGTTGTCGTAGAGCATCTTCTCGAAGTGGGGGACCAGCCAGCGTTCGTCCGTGGAATAGCGGGCAAATCCCCCGCCGATATGATCATAGATACCGCCAGCTGCCATTCTATCGAGAGTCTTCGTTACCATTGCGAGCGTCTGGGGGTCACCGGAGCGTCTGTGGCAACGGAGCAGTAACGATAGACCGGCAGCAGGTGGAAATTTAGGCGCGCCTCCAAAGCCACCGTGGGTCTGGTCGAAATCATTCCTGAATTGGATGACTGCTTCATCCAATGCCGATTCACCGACCGAAATGGGGGAAGGAATACCACCGGCTCCTGTCAACCGCTTGGTCATGTCCTTCGCTTGGGTTCGGACATCGGCCGGGTGTTTCCCCCAGTGGGTGGCGATCTTGTTCAGCAATGTGCTGAATCCCGGTCTACCCCAGCGGTCTTCTGGGGGGAAGTAGGTGCCTGCGAAAAAAGGGTCCTGGTCTGGGGTCAAGAATACAGTCATGGGCCAGCCTCCCTGGCCGTGATTCATGGCTACTGTGGCTTGCATGTAGATTTCGTCCAGATCGGGCCGTTCTTCTCGATCGACCTTGATACACACAAAGTTGTGGTTCATCAATTCGGCGATGGTCTCGTCCTCGAACGATTCCCGTTCCATGACATGGCACCAGTGGCAGGCGGAATAGCCGATCGAGAGCAGGATGGGACGATTCTTCTCCTTCGCGAGTGTCAGCGCCTCCGGCCCCCAGGGGTACCAATCTACAGGGTTGTAGGCATGTTGGCGTAGGTAAGGGCTAGTTTCCCGGATCAGGCGATTGGGAGATCGGCTTGCTGCGCGTGACGACATGAAGTCAACCTAGCATCGTAGCCGGAACATCGTCAACGGAGCTGATGTTGTGTCTACAGCCTAGAGTTTTCAAGTTCGGCTCCACAAGTGAGGAGTATATTATTCCCAGTTTATTCGACAAGACGGTCGTCCCCCGGAAATGTGCGTGTATTCACCTAGTCAATTGATCAAGAATGCCTGTTGGAAGCCCTTCTGACCTTAAATGGCACTATGGTACAATGCAGCCCTCCGAGGGGTGCATTGAATTCATGCCCTTTTCGACCAAAAAATACCTCAAGTTTCGTCGTGGGATGCAACAGCGGATCGGCTCTTTGCGCGCAAAAACCGAGGACAGTTTGGACATCGCCGTCGATGTTATGATGGAAGAGCGAGTGGACGGGTTTTTTCGAGTTGAACAAGGGCTTGATGAGATCATTAGATCCCTCGTTGAGATTGAAGAAGAACTTGGAGCAATTTGTGATTTGTCTGGTGCGATGCGTCTCGAATCCAGGTTGGAGTTTGTTGAAGATAGATGGGATGAATTCGATAGCGAAATTCGTGAACGTCCGCGCCGCCGCCGCAAAAAGGTTAGTCTCGCCGACATGTTGAAGGCAGCTGGCGGGGGAGGGAATGCTCTATCGGACAATCCAAGCGGTGTGCACACTGCGATGGACGCCTATGCCATCATAGGGGTCGAGTTTGGCAGTTCCCTCGTTGACGTGACCGCGGCGTTTCGGGTTAAGGCCAAACAGTTGCACCCCGACGCTAACAATGGCGATCGGAGTGCAGAGCCGGAACTTCGCCGCACGTTGGAAGCCTATCAATTCCTGAAGGAATATCTTAGCCTGAGTAATACTGATCCCATGCAGCCGCCTAGCCGACCCTACAGACCCACTGAATGATCACCCCCGTGATGAAAATCCTCGGCCAAGCTCGGTACATTACGACTCCAGGGGCGCTTGGCGAATTGTGCGAGCGACTCAAAGATAATGCCCGCCTGGCGCTCGATACTGAATTTGTGGGCGAAGGTACCTTTGTCCCTAAGCTAGAGCTCATCCAAGTTGCCACAGAAAGTGTAGCAGCGGTCATCGATTTTCCTGCAGTCATGGTTGGAGGCGGTCTGGATGCTTTCTGGGAAATCCTGTGCAATCCGGCGGTTCAAAAAGTGGTGCATGCTGGACGACAAGACCTGGACCTTTTTGCGGCCCATGCTGGCCAAATTCCCAAACCATTTTTTGACACGCAGATCGCTGCGGCGATGGTCGGATTCGGGCCGCAGGTCGCGTATGCGAATCTCGTCCAACGAATCCATGGTAAGAAGCTCGACAAGGCACACACCTATACGAATTGGAGCACCCGCCCGCTTTCTTCGGACCAATTGTCGTATGCATTGGAAGATGTGACGTTCCTTCTCGGAATTCATGACCATCTGCAAGCGCGTTTGTCCAAACTGGGTCGGCTTCCTTGGGTCGACGAGGAGTTCTCGCGTCTAGAATGTGTTGTGGGGGAGACGCGCCGTGAGCCGCAGGAACGGTATCAACGAATACGAGGCTGGGACCAGCTAAAACCGAAATCAGCTGCCGTTCTGCGAGCGTTGGCAGCTTGGCGTGAGAAGGAAGCGGAGCGTCGCAACGTCCCCCGCGGCCGTGTGATGCGGGACGAAGTGTTATTACAATTGGCACGCCACCCTCCAAGTGACGTGCGGGAACTACGTGCAGTTCGTGGTCTGTATGGGTCGGAAGTCGATCGAAACGGTGAGACTTTGCTGTTCACCATCCGCGCAGCACTCGCGCTTCCGCCGTCGGCCTGGCCGACGGTGTCCAGAGACCTGAAACCTGAATCAAAATCTGCCGGACTAGTTGAGTTGCTTCAGGCGGTAACGAAGGCATGTGCAGCAGAGAAAAAGATTGCACCAACGTTGTTGGCCACAACAGCAGAGCTTCAGACGTTGGTAGATGCTGGGACAACCCGCGCCAGCCTTGATCTTCAGCTCCTCAAAGGGTGGCGGCGAGAATTGCTGGGAGATATCCTGCTCGAGTTGCTGGAAGGCAAACTTTCTGTGGCCATCGATCCCGGATCTGGGATAATCACATGGTACCCCTCTTCACGTTGCCCCGCTCCTTGAGCTGGTTCCCGACGCGCTTCCGTCCAAAACAGGACAGCCGGTGTCCTTCCGGCTGCAGTCGTCGGCTTCCGGATAATGCGCTCGCCAAGGGCAGCCCTAATCCCGCTAGAACTCAGCATATTTTTGCCTCTCCTTTCTGGAATTGACAAAAAAATCTGGTACGCTTCTCGCTCCTTGCCCAGCTGGTGCCGGCTAAAAGTTGGTATCAGGTCCTATGTCCCCAACCTTGAAAATGTTCAGTTTCTTATTGGTCCCCGGGGGAATCGTCTGTCTCCTTGCCCTGACTTTTCTTCGCCCACATGNNCACATGGCTTGCCACAATGGGTTCAGGGGCCAGTCCAGGCGCTCCCAGTCGTTGTATTGGGATTTGGGTTGTTTTTTGGGTGGTACCTCTCCAGTAGCCGGCTAATCTTGTCTCTCATCGTCCTCGCATTCGCCGATCGCGCAGTTGTTCTCTTTCCTGTGACTGGTGGTGATCATTTGTCAGCGGCCCCGATGATTCTTTCCGCAACGATGTTTTTGCTGCCAATCAATCTCCTCGCACTCTCCCTGGTTAAAGAAGAAGCTATCTCGACAGGGCGGGGCGTTCTCCGCGTGTCACTTGTACTGCTTCAGCCGTTTCTGGTCCTGTGGTTGTCTTTGCCGGACCAGTCCGGTTTCGCCCATTCGTTGCAACAACCGTTGTTTCCGAGTGTGAAAACCAGTTGGACGGCGATTCCGCAGCCAGCCATTTTGGCTTTTGTTTGCGCCATACTCTTGGCCGGAGCACGGTTTATCGTGCAGAAGAATCCCATGGACGGTGGTGCCCTCTGGGCACTGATTACATCGTTCGCTGGCTTTCAGGGTCTTCCGTTCGGCTGGTCATCGACTAACTTTCTTTCAGCGGCTGGCCTGATTCTCTTCTTGACGCTTGTGCAATCTTCCCATCATCGAATCTATCGCGACGAGTTGACTGGAGTCCTCGGAAGATTGGCGTACGAGGAAGCGGTGATCGGTCTTGGAAAACAGTATGTCCTTGCCGTGGTAGGGATCGATCAATTGAAGCAATACGGAAGCGAGCACGGCAAAGCAGTCAGGGAGCAACTGCTGCGCTTCATTGCCCAGAAAGTCTTGGGAGCTGCTGGCTCAGGCAAAGTCTATCGGCTAGCCGGGGAGGAATTCACAATACTATTTCAGAGGAAGGGCGCAACGGAAACCTTAGCTCACCTTGAGGCCATACGCAAAGCGGTAGAACAGGCGACATTGGTTTTGCGTGGCTCTGATCGCGTTTGTGAAGGACCAGCTTTCCCCCGCGCAAGATCGGGCGATTCAGAGCTGCTTGTGACCGCGAGCATTGGTTTCGCAGAAGCAGGGACTCCCCGGTCGTCAATCGGCTTAGTCACTAAGGCTGCGTATCGGGCTCTTTACGAAGCGAAAGGTGAGGGGGGAAACATTGTGAAGCGGGGGGGTGTGATGGCCAAAGTTCCACCGCTCGGCCATGCCGAAATGGGTCACATTGTCGCGTACAATGAGTTCGAGGCTTGACCACACGTCACAGTAGTTTCTTGATCGTGTCCGCTGGCCTGGCCAAGATCGCATGCTCGCCTTGTTCCACGATCGGTCGTTGAATTAAATCGGGGTGTTGCACCATTAGTTCCAACAGCTCCTCATCAGAAAGTGCTTTCTTAGCCAATCCGAGTTCTTGATAAAGCGGTTCTTTTGTCCGCAGGACATCTTTGGCTGATAATCCAGCCTTCTTTAGAAGTCTTTTCAATTGCTCTCTGGTGAATCCCTGTTCATAGTAATTGACAGACGTGAACGATTTGCTACTGTCTTCCAACATTTGGACGACCTTACGGCAAGTGGTGCATGTTGGCTTGTGATAGATTGTAATATCGGCCATGCTGACTCCTGGGTGATGAGGCTTGTCTTAACGTAGTTTTCAGGCGATGTTAGCTCAGATACTTGGAAATAGTAAATCCTTGGGGAGGACAGCCTATGCCATCTGTGGGAACGAGCTCTTCCGGTCAATTTTCCTGCGCGACCGCGTCACAGCATACTCTGAAAGACCTTGGCATGAAACGGAAGGGTCAGCCGGTCTTCGTTATCGGGCATCTGCTCGATCGAAAAGGGCAAGAAGCCGTGTTTGAGTTCTTCAACGACAGGCTCGCTCTCGTCAAGTTTCGTGACGGGGGAACTGCGGGGTATGATCCGATCGAACTCCTTCTTCCTACGGAGATCGATGTCACGGGCATTGCCTACTTTGAAATCCGTCCTTGTCAGACCTGTAAACTTCTCTTTCCTTTGACCAGGGAAGAGAGCGAATCGGACTGTGAGCCGAATCAATGTCCGGATTGCCGGGCTTAGTCCACGAACGGTGCAATCTCCAGCGCCTTTTTCAACAGGCAATCTCCTGCAAAGCCCTGCAGTACCATTGGGAGCATAGCCCCATCAATGGCCCGCACTGAGGTTATTCGGAATCCATCCTGCGCTCGCTGACCCTCTAGCTTCAAGGAGTGACAAATCTCGAGCTTTTTCCAGATGAGATTGGACAGTAATTGATCGGAGGCCAGGAGTTTCGTATCTGTCACTACTCCATCGATAGCAACCTTCGCCGACACACGTGCCCTATCTTTTGGTGGCTCGCTAACAACGGCGAATGCCACGATGTCATCCTCCGCTCTGGCGACTTCGGGCACGACGAACCCTCCGTTCATCGCCATGAGACAACACATGCCGATGGCTGCTCGCATTGTTCATCTATTGGGACCAAACATGATAGGCGGAGCACCCATTCCAACAAATACCACCATAGGATCGAGCTTCAAAGCGGCTCCTCCCTTGGTCCATGCTCAGTATGCCGTGTACAATGCTTCATTTCAAGAACGAGCAGCAGCCATTTGTTTCCGTTCGTGGTACGCTAGCGGTGAGACAGAAGACCGAGTTTATA
>JABAOE010027999.1_pt3 | contig 14722 bp, 13 predicted proteins | sample 7062141 | NCBI WGS metagenome assembly JABAOE01 (sample SAMN14538627, study PRJNA623070) | marine sediment metagenome | biome: marine biome [ENVO:00000428]; feature: marine pelagic biome [ENVO:01000023]; material: deep marine sediment [ENVO:00002113] | place: India: Gulf of Khambhat ... | reverse complement strand
TACTCGCCGGGCTCGTGGACCTCTATGTGGACTACTCCACTGCCGGCCTCCGTCAGCGCGAAGTGGACATCGGCCTCATTCGCCGGCTCCTGGTGCTCGTGCTCCCCTGTTCCCGCCAGGTAGGAGACATGCACGTCGGCGTCGATCTCGTCGATCGTGAAGTCGTGAAGCGTAGCTTCGGAGTTCTGAATGGCGATTTCGACGACCTCACCAGTCTTGATCTCTATCACGTTTGGACTGAACGAGAGCTGAGACATGTCGACGAGGAATAGAGCGTCCTTCGGCGCTGCTTCAAGGTGCGCGTTCGCCTCGGGGCCGTCGGCATCGTCGCTGTGCTCGTCGGCGTCAGCGTCGTGGTCGTCGGCGTCGGCGTCATCATCGGTGTGCTCGTCGGCGTCACCGTCGTGGTCGTCGGCGTCCGCATCGTGGTCGTCGGCGTCATCATCAGTGTGCTCATCGCCGTCACCGTTCGCATCGACGGTGTCGTCCACGTGCTCCGCGGCGTCACCAGCCGGCGACCCGTCATCATCGGAATCTGAGCAGGCGGCCAAGAATGCGGCCGACGCCACAATCAGGAGAATTGTAGCCATCAGCTTCAGGAGTGTTGTCGTTTTCATGTCTGTCACCTCTTTCTCTCTGACTCCATTCTTCTCCCGAACGTGAACTCCGTGATCCGCCGCATCGCGTATCGGGAACTAGGCAAAATCGCCTAGTTGTGTGGGCTCGCTGCTAGAATCGAAGGGGGAGACTTATGACGGAAACAGAGAAGTCGGTAACCGTGGTCATCGCCGATGATCACGTACTCGTCCGTAAGGGCACCAGGCAGCTTCTGGAAGAGCACCCCGGCCTGAGCGTCGTCGGCGAGGCAGCGGATGGAAAGGAAGCGATTGAGGTAACGACTCGCTTGAAGCCGGACGTGGTCCTGATGGACATCGCAATGCCCGGAACGAACGGCATCGAGGCAACGAGGCGCATAAAGGAAACGAGCCCCTCAACAAGCGTCCTCGTGCTCACGGCCTACGACGACGAGCAGTACATCTACGCGCTCCTGGATGCCGGCGCCGCCGGGTATCTGCTCAAGAACGTCAGCGGAGAAGAGCTGGCCCGATCCGTCTACGCGGTAGCCGCGGGTGAGTCAGTGCTCCACCCCTCGGTGGCGGCCAAGGTATTCAAGAGGGTCACGAGCGGCGGGGGCGGTCGTGCTGAAGCAGGCGATGTAGATCAACTCACCGAGCGTGAACTGGCGGTCTTGCGCCTGGCCGCCGGCGGCCTGAGCAACAAGATGATCGCCCGTGACCTCGACCTGAGTGACCGGACCGTCCAGGTGCACTTGAGCAACGTCTTCGGCAAGCTCAGGGCCGCCTCCCGTACAGAGGCCGTGATCACCGCCTTGCGGCAGGGCATCGTCAGGCTGGAGGACATCTCGTGAGAGCCGCGTCCTCAACGGCCGCCCAGGAGTGGCCCTGGCGTCACGGTCCGGCCGCCGTGTGGCAGAGTTTCCGGAGGCGCCTGTCCGACGCGCGCTTCTGGCTCGTGCAGCTAATGGTCGCTGCGATCACGGCTCTCCACTACACTGTCGAGGCCTTTCCCGTAGACGAGTCGATCTCGGTCGTGCACCACATCCCGGTGATCTTCTACTTGATCCCCGTGGTGTACGCGAGCCTTTACTACGGCTGGGAGGGAGGCGTCCTGACTGCGATCTGGTGTGGCCTTCTTACGATGCCGAGCATCGCGATCTCGCATTGGTCGGACTATCACTGGACTGGAGAGGTGGGACAGGTCGGCGTCACCCTGGCTGTCGGCGTCGTGCTTGCCTGGCGCGTGAAGCTCGAGGCGGAGCAACGTCAGCGGGCGGAGGACACCAGTCAGGAGCTTGCCGTATCTGAGCGGAAGTACCGCGGCATCTTCGAGAACGCCGGCGACCCGATACTCGTGTGCGGCCATGACGGCACGATAGTCGCCGCTAATGAAGCCCTGGCGGCCCTTGCCGGCGCCGAATCTTCCCTGGCCGGAACGTCAGCATCCGACCTCTTTGGTGAAGAAGGTGCGCGGCTCCTGACGACGGCAGCGCCAGCAACAGGCCAGCTGCGCCTGGCGTTGAGGCGTAACGATGGATCCACAGCCATCGTCGACGCCGCCTGTACATCCCTGGGAGATGCAGAGGACTCTACCGTGCAGGCGATCCTGCGCGACGTCACCGAGCAGGAACAGACACATCAGGCGATGCGGGCCTACGTCAGGCAGGTAACGAAGGCCCAGGAAGAGGAACGGACGCGAATCGCGCGCGAACTGCATGATGAGACGGCGCAGTCTCTCGTGCTCCTGCGTCGTGGTCTCGATGCCGCTAGCTCCGGCTCTGAGGATGGAAATCTCGAAGAAATGAGGGGGCTCGCGGACTCGATCCTCGAAGGAGTGCGCCGGTTCAGCCGCGACCTGCGCCCCTCGATCCTGGACGACCTCGGCCTCCTGCCGGCGATCGAGTGGGTCGCCGGTGAAGCAACGCGGAGGGGAGTTGTTGAAGCCTCCGTCGAAGTCGTCGGCGAATCGAGAAGGCTTTCATCAGAGGCAGAGCTCGTTCTCTTCAGAATCGCCCAGGAGGCACTGAGAAACGCCGAAAAGCATGCCGGAGAATGCAGCGCCAAGGTTACGGTCGAGTTCCAGGACCAGAACGTCAGACTGAGTGTAATGGACGATGGCTCCGGGTTCGCAAGCGCCGCGAGCGACGTCTCGCGAGGCGGCAAGCTGGGTCTGCTGGGTATGCGGGAAAGGGCGGAGCTACTTGGCGCGGACTTCCGGATCGAGTCGAGCGCCGGTAAGGGAACCTCTGTGACTGTTGTCCTTCCTGATACCGATCCGGAATCGGGTCCCAGCTAGTACGCCCGTCATTGAGCGTCGCGCCTGGAGTCGCCAGCGAGAGGAATTCCGCTGCTGCGGCAGGCAAGACACAAGCTTGTGATTGCGCTCATCGCCTTGTCGCCGGGCCGGTCGCCGTCCGCCGAAAGAGCATCTTCAATATGCTTCAGCATCCCCGCCGGCGCCACAGGATTCCCGCACGACCGGCAGCGGACCGTCTCGTCTTCGTACAGAAGCTGGAGCCCGGCGAGCAGACCGGCGATATTGGTGGAGCTGGAGACGCTCACTACCTTCTCGGGACAGATGCTTACGCATTGGGCACAGCCCGTACACAGGGTTGGATCGTACGTCAGCGCGACTGTGTCACCCACAGTGAGATTCAGGGCGCCGGTCGGGCAAGTCTGACCGCACGAGCCACAGCCGGTGCAATTATTAGCGTCGATTGTCACGACCCCCAGCGGAGAAGACGCGTGATCGACGATGGGCAGTACGTCTCCGCGTTCGGCCTCCATCGCAAGCGCCGTCAGAGCGCCGGCAACGGCTTGCGGCCCGGAGAACGTTAGACCGGACGTGCGCTCGGCCGGTGACCGTTGCCGGTCTGCGATCGGAGCCGCCAGGCCCTCAGCGAGAGCCGAGGTGCTCAGAGATGCGTCGAAGAACTCGACGGCGCCGGGCGGCCAGCCAAGCGCGACGAGGACCTCCTGGCAGTATTCGATCTTGCCTTGCGTTCGCTCTCGCTGACTGTACTGACAGTCGCCGCCGCAGCCGACGATACCGACTCTCGAAGCCCCGTAAGCAAGGCTCTGAAGGATGATGGCTGGGGAGACGAATCCCGAGCAGGGAACAGTCAGCGGCAGCCAGTGAGGGGCAACGGGCGAGCGTGATCTGGACAGCGAATCGACTGCAGCCGAGCTCTGCCTGCAAACGAAGAGGATGGCCCGGTCGGCATCAACCTCGAGAGCGGAATTGGTGACGAGCTCACCGACCTCCGCCTCGAGCTGCCGGACATTCTGCCCGGGCAGTTGGGCGGCGGAAGTGGGGCAGGCGCTCTGGCAAAAGCCGCAGGCGGCACAGCTCCGGCGCGCGATCTGAATCTTGCCGTCTACGCTGCTGAGCGCCTCAACGGGGCAGACCTGGACGCACTGGTTGCAGCCGGAACTGGCGACGCACCTGTCGCGGTCGATGGACGCGACCGGCCGGTAAGCGATCGGAGGCATGGTGAAGAGGGCGCGACGGCTGATCCCCTTCCCGACCACATACGGCCTCGTGTCCCCGGGCTGACTTCCAGGGAACGCCTGGGTCCTGGCGACGGCTGCGGCCAGCAGAATCTTCGCCTTCCTGTCGCCCTCCTGGGCCGAATGCGGAGGGCCGCAGTAGGATCCGAGGTTGACCGCGGCGATTGCCAGCGCATCGATGCCCGCCTTGCGAGCGCTGCGCTGGACTTCAGGCTCGCGATCTTCGCTGCTGCAGAGTCCCAGCACTAGCTCACGCGTGTTGGCGTCCGCCGCGTCGGCGACCGCCCCTGGAGTGGTGCACAGGTCCTCGATGACCGCGGCGCGCGTCTGTGGCCTGGCGGTGACGATCCAGTCAGCGAGCGCTGAGGGGTCAAGGGCGATTTCCGGCTTCTGCAGCGAGGCGCAGAGCAGGACAAGAGTCTCTGAGCCGCTGCCCACTGCGACCTGCTCGCCCACCGCTCCGGATGAGTCAGGCTGGCTCATGCTGCTCGCCCTCGATTGACAGCAAGGTCGCCAGTTCCTCGGTCAGATCTCGCTCGTGAGTTACGAAGGAGAGGGTGGTGACCGCGATTTCGGCGTAGACGCCTCCCTCATCTACTCGCTGAACGGCAAGGGCGAATGCCGGCAGCCACGATCCAAGGTGCGTCTCGATGAACTTCCTCTCCTTTGCGAGGTGCCAACGACCCTGTCGGCTGTGATCAGTCTCCCAGGCCTGCGCCTCCCGCCCGCACAGTATCGCGAGGAACTCGGTCTCCATCGATATGTGATCCGGGGACAGTTTTTTCTCGCTCNNGGGCGACTGCTTCTTCGCGCCAGTTCCGGAGAGGCCTGCCGTGGCGTAGTCACGCTCGATGGAGGCGAGCACAAGGCCATCCGACGTCGCCCCGCCTGAGCTGTAGGTCGACTCGTACGGCGGGCACGGTACCTCTTTGGCTGCCGCGGCGAAGAGGGATACGTAGCGCGTCTGCATCCGGGCGAGCCGCGCGGCGTCCATCTGGCACCACAGCGACCGCAGGATCTCAAGCTGAGGCGAGTATGCCATCTCGGTCAGGATGGCTCTTTCTTCCGCTATCTCTTGCGCCTGCTCGCAGGCCGCCTGGACTACGGCGTCGTCCGGGTAAAGGAATGATTGGCTCATCAGGCGGTACGAGCGCTCTCTAAACCGGGCGAGATCCGCCAGGGGAATGGCAGACACACCTACCGTCGTGGTAGGTGTGCCTGATTCAGTCTGCCGGGCCATAGCGCCCTACATACTCTCACATCTGGGCGCTCGGTTCCGATGTTTCGGCACCGGCCGGCTCCTCCAGCGGGAACACCCGCGTCGCCACGGAGTAGGCAAGCATGACCAGGGCTACTATTCCCGCCGAAATCGATATCTCAACCCACGAGGGTGAGTAGTTCGTGTCTTCCAGGAACGGCAGCAGGGTCGGTGTCTGCCCGGCCGCGACCAGGTTGAAGCGATATGCCGCGGACGCAACAACCGCGATCGCCGCGGCCGCTCCGAGCCATCCTGCCGAGGTGCCACGGTTCAAAAGGATGATCCCGAGCGCAACGACGTACCCTCCCACGTGCAGGCTGGAGAGAACCCAGCCGTCTGTCCACAGGCGGTGAAACGCTTCGTTCCCGGCGACATCGTCAGAGTACTGATACACGAGCATGTCAAAGAAGTCCATGAAGGCGACGATGGCGATGAAGAGCCCCAGCAGCCCACCCATATGCGCAAGAGTCTTCTTGGTCACCAGCTCCTTACCGCTAATCGCAGATGTGACTACCGCCACACACATCATGACGGCGGTTCCAGTGAGGAGCCCCGCAACAGCGAAGTGGGGTGGCAGCAGGGGGTTGGACCAGAAGTCCCGGGCCCTGGCGACGGCGAACAGGCCACCGTGAGGGGCCTGAACGACGATGAGCGCAAACGGAACCATCGCTATCGCCAGCCACTTGGCCACGTTCTTGTCGTTCTCGGTGGCCTCACCTCTCGTGATCCTGAACGCGTAGTACAGTCCCGCGAGCAGCAGAGCGCCGAAGGCGTAGTACGTGAGGGACGAGTAGGTGAACATGGATGTCTCGTTACGCCAGATCCAGGGCATCTTGAGCGTCCGCGGGATGCTGCCGACGTCGACCATAATGAAGAGCACGGCGGCACACACTGAGAGAAATCCGACGAGTAGGGCGCGCGTCGCCAGGGGTGCGTAGTCCTTGCGGCCGAACGCGTGCAGCATCAACCCCACAATCGTCGCGCCGGCCGCGATGCCGACGAAGAAGACGTAGCCAGTGACATACAGGCCCCACGGGACTGCGTCGCTTAAGTCGGTGAGGTGGTGCCCACCGGTAGTCTGCCGGATGAAGTTAACGAAACCGACCACGACGATTACCGTAAGGAGGCCGACCCAGGCGTAGAAGCCGTAGTTGGAGATGGCCGTTCTGCTGTCCATTGTCTGTGTAGCCATGGCTCACTCCCTGCCTTTCACAGTTTCGATCTGCCTAACCTCTTCGCCTGGAGGAGAACCGCCGACGTAGTGAACCTTGGGCTCCGTGTGTTCATCCTCTAGCAGACGCCAGGCCGGCTTTTCCTTCAGCAGCGCGGACACGTTGCTGTTGGGATCGTCAAGGTCGCCGAAGTGAAGGGCGAAGGCGGGACAGTCGGAAACGCAGGCCGGATCGAGGCCCTTCTCGACACGGTGCTCGCAGAACGTGCACTTCTCCATCACGCCGTGCCGGTGGTTGCCGCCGGCGATCTTCCGATTCTTGCTTCCGTAGCGCCCCTCTAGATCAGGATTGGCCCACGGAATGTTGCCGTCGGTCAGAGGGATTAGGTCGGGATCATCCCAATTGAGGTATTGATCTTCCTCTGGCTTTGTCCAGTTGAAGTTGTTGACCCCGTAGGGGCAGGCGATGGCGCAGTAGCGGCAGCCGATGCAGCGGCTCCAGTCGGTGGCGATAAAGCCACCTTCTTCTTCATAGCGAGCATCGACGGGACAGACCTTCACACACGGCGCGTTGTCGCAGTGCATACACGGCCGCGGGAGGAAGCTAACCCTCGTGTTCGGGAACTCGCCTTCCTCCAGCCTGAAGACCTGCATCCAGAAATGCGACTCCGGCGTGTTGTTTTCGATCTTGCACGCGACCATGCAGGCGCGACAGCCCGTACATCTGCTGAGGTCGATGACCATTCCGTACTTTGGCATGGCTGCTTACCTCCTCTAGGCCTTCTCGACCTTGACCTTCACGTGGAAGGACTGGTCGGCCGTGTTGCTCACGTAGCCCTCTCCGGTGAAGAACAGAGCGTTCGGGCTCGGCCCCTGATCGTTAGTTGAGGGGTGCCTGGCGATGTTCCCGTAGTGGTGTGGCATCGCCACCGTGTCTGGCCGGATGCTCTCCCGGTATCGGGCAGTGATCTCCGCGCTGCGTGTGTCACCGGTGACGGCGTTGTGTGACTCGATCACGACCTCGTCGCCATCGGCGATGCCCCTGTCCTTCGCCGTCCTAGGGTTGATCTCCAGGAACGCCTTCGGAGCGAGCTCAACCTCGATCGGAATCGGCGTCCGCGACTGCTTGAACTCGATCATGTGGTAGCTGATCAGGTACAGGTCGTAATCTCGTGGAGATTGAGCCGCAGACAGCTCACGCCAGACCGGGAAAGGAGTGTAATCGCNNATCTCCTTCATCTCCTGCTGGTAGCGAAGGAGTGATTCGCCGTACAGCCTGTGCGGCAGGGCGCCGCCGAATGGCGGGTCGACCGCGGCGCCGTACTTCTTGGTCGCCTTCACGGGGCCCTGGTTGAGGACGCCCTCGGTCTCGAAGAACGATACGCCTTCCTCCACGCCCTGGGCCTTCGCCCAGAGGTCGAAGATGTCGCGCACCTCCGGCCTCGCTCCTGTCGGGACCGAGTACGGGTCCTCGAGCTTCAGAGCCTTGTTAACCTCGCTGATGTAGTCGTCCAGGATCCCGGCCTTCTCACAGAGATCGAGGTAGATGTCGATGTCTCCGCGTGAGTCGAACATCGGGTCCATCGGCGGGATGCGCAGTGTCTCCGCGTCGGTGTACTGGTCCGTGGCGTCAATCGGCCCCTCGTACTTCTCGATCGTCGCCGCCGGAAGGACCACGTCGGCGAAGTAGTCGGCCGTCGATGAGAGCCAGGGATCAATGACAGCCACGAAGTTGATCTTCGTCCATGCCTCCATGAGCACTTCGGTATCCAGGAACGATCCAAGCGGGTTCGCGTGGTGGACGATGGCCATTTCCGGCAGGTCCTCGACCCCGTACTTTTCGGGATCGAGGATCACCTTGGCGGTGATGCCGGGGAGGGCGCTGTTGATCGGGTAGAACTTGGAGTCCTTGAGGTAGAAGTTGGGGGAGTCGGTTATCTCGATGTTGTCGAGGCCTTCCCAGCCCTTGTGGACCTTCCACGTCCAGTCCGTCATCGTCCCGCCCACGGCTCCCGGATTCCCGAGGAGCATATTCAGCAAGGTCTGCGCCCGGCACATCTGGAAGCCGTTCTCCTGCTGAACGACGTGGTAAGTCATGATCGCTGCTGGCCGGTACGGCAAGGTGATACCGTCAACCTCGATGGTGCTACCGATCATTGCATTCTCGCCAAGCTCCCTGGCGATGCGGCGGATTTGTGCCACTGGGATGCCGCAGATGTCTGCCGCCCACTCTGGCGTATACTCCGCGACGTGATCCTTGAAGGCCTCGAACGCGGTCTTCGCGCTGGCGCCGTTCACCGTGAACTGGCCCTCTAGCGCGGGCTCGATCCCCTCCGTGTCGAAGGGCACCGCTTCGCCCGACGCCTCGTCCCAGACGAGCGCTACGTCCTCCTCGACCTGCTCTTCCTCCCCATCTTCGTTCTCAACTGTGACGGTCCGCGTCTCCTTGAGGAAGAATCCGTCTGCCTTAACAAGGAACGGAGAGTTGGAGTACTTGCGCAGGTACTCTCGGTCGATGGTTTCGTTCTCTATCAGCGCATTGCAGAGGGCGAGGGCGAGCGCGAGGTCGGTCGATGGCCTGATCGGCACCCACTCGTCAGCGAAGTGCGCCGCGCTGCGGAGCCTTGGGTCGATCGACACCAGCTTCAGGCCGCGCTCCCTGGCAGGAATGAGCTGCTGTGGCCAGGTGAGCCAGCAGGTCTTGTTTCCGCCGGCGTTGGTGACGTTCCAGCCCCAGGCAAGCAAGTAGTTCGTGTAGCGGAAGTCCGGGTGCATGACACCGTGGATTCCGACGGTGTACTCAAGGGCGCGGTAGCCGGCGTCGGAGCAGTAGGCTCCGTGCCCCATCTTGGTCGCTCCGGTCGCCTTGACGAAGGCGTCATCGTAGAACTTCTTCGCCTTGCTACGGCCCTTCTGCCAGAGCAGCTGTTTGGGATTCTTGGCGATCACCTCGTTCATTTTTTCGGCGACAAGGGTCAGCGCCTCGTCCCATGAGATCTGCTGAAATTCGCCCGGTACCCCCTTCTCGTTCGTGCGGAGAAGGGGCGTCTTGACGCGGTTGGGGTCGTAGAGGGACTGGATCTGGCTGATCCCCTTGGGACACAGCGTCCCGTTATTCCGGGGATTGGCCGGATGCCCTTGGAACTTGACTACGCGCCCGTCGATCTTGCGGGCGAGCATGCTGCAGTCTTGCTTACCGATCCAGCAGGTGGTGGGGACCCACTCCTCGACGCCCTCCTGGGCAAGGGGCGTCATGCCACCTGCCGATTCGCCATCCGGTAGTAACCAGCCTGGAACGTACTGGCTGAGGAATAGCCCGGCGCCTACTCCTGCGCCACCCTTCAAGGCTGTCCTTCTCGTGACCTTCATAGCGCCTCCCGTCTCAATGACCTTATAGACGTCGGTGCCTATAGATTCGCTCTTTGATAGGCTTCTTCTATTATTTCCTACAGTGGACGCCTTGCCGTTTCTCCACCGCAAGTGACCATTTGGACCGTTCCGTAGGCCCATTCGGCCTGCCTCTGTGGCGCTCTGGACGCCTTCATGAGCGCTCCTCCTGTCTCGGCGCCCTATAGGCGCCAGCGCCTGCGAGCTGGTTGCGCCATAAACATGTTCTATTGCCTCTCGACCCAGCATAGCGGTCGCTGAAACGTTCGGTCTGTCGGGGAAACCGCCGTTTTCTGCCCCGATCTTCTGCTGATAGTGAGAACGTGCCCGGTAGCGGAAAATGGGGATGCTGGAACGGGAAGGAGCTGCCTCATTCCGACTTCTCAGAGACCTGTTCCGAGACGAAGTGCCCGATATGGTCGGCGATCTTGTCCCCGACGCGGCGGAAGGCTTCCAGTCTTTCATGCTCGCTGCCCTGGACCTCCGCGGGATCGCTAAGGCTCCAGTGCAGCTGCTTGCCCGCCCCCGGGATCTCCGGGCAGGTCTCACGCGCCCGGTTACACACTGTTATGACGTAGTCGAACTTCTCGGCCATGAAGCGGTAAACGGACTTCGAAACCTGGCCGCTGATATCGACGCCGAGTTCGGCCATCGCACGAACCGCGAGGGGGTGGAGCGATCCAGGCCGCGTGCCGGCGCTAAACACCTGGAAGCGGTCCCCGGCGTGCTGGCGCAGCAGGCCCTCGGCCATCTGGCTACGTGCAGCGTTGCCCGTGCAGACAAACAAGATCTTCTTCATCGGTCTAGTTCCTCAGGCCGGGACCTCGACCCTGCGAGGCGAAGAGCCGCCTCAGATCCCTGAAGTCTGCAAGGTAACGAGCCGGGCTGACGAAGGTCCCGCTGCCACTTCAGCCTAAGCCGGCCGCGCTGGCCCTTGCGCGTCGTTTGATAGACGCCCAGGCGGACCCGCCTGACGAGGCCGGCTAGCGTCAGCGCTCGCAGAGCGGCAACGACTTCTCCCCTACGGGGTCTCAGGCCCGTCTCAGCCCACACCATCCAGAGGAGCATGCTGTAGTGAACGGGACCGTTCACTGCTGCGAGCCCACGTCTGCACGATTCGCGGAGAGTCTGTTGCCGTTTGCCAGCTGACCCAGCGCTCGTCTTCAACCGTTCGCCCCCATCGCTCATCGAGCGCCCTTGGTAGCGCTGATGATGAGTTGGGCACAGGATAGCGGTGCGGGGGCAGACCTGTCTGTCGGGGAAACCACCGTGCCTATTCCCGGTTTTATGCTGAAAACCGGCCATGCTGAGTAATGGCAAAATCGGGATGCTCGGACCGCCGGGACGGTGACTTTGATGATGCCGACGAAACGGCTAACCTTCGAGTAAGCCGCTCGCCAGCGCATAGCGGACGAGCTGGGCTCTGCCCCTGAGTCCAAGCTTCTTCATGATGTGCGCGCGATGCGTCTCCACCGTGCTGGTGCCGATACTGAGATCGTCCGCAATCTGCTGGCTCGTGAAGCCGAGGGCCACCAAGCGTAGGACCTCCTTCTCTCGTGGCGAGAGGGCCTCCCTCGCCGAAGAGTCCGAAGTAGCCGCCTCCTTTCTGAGATAAGAGTCGATCAGATGCGGCATCAGGGACGGGTAAACGAACGACTCGCCGCGATAGACTGCCCGGATCGCGTCGGTCAGTTCGCTATCAGCGGCCTTCTTCAGGACATAGCCGGACACACCAATCTCGAGGAACTGCCGTAGGTACCCTTCGTCGTCATACATCGTCAGAACGATGATCCGCACGCCTGGAGCATCTTTCCGGATCTGCCGCGCGACCTCTACGCCGTTCACATCCGGCAGGGCGATGTCCAGCAGCAGAACGTCGGGGCCCAGGGCGACGACCTTCTCCACCGTTTCCGCCCCGGACGCGGCCTCACCGACTACCTCGAAGTCCGGCTGAGCATTGAGCAAGACGCCCAGACCCGAGCGCACCACTGTGTGGTCGTCAGCGATGAAGATCTTGATCGGGTCCATCTCCATTCCCTTTCAGCGGCACCTCAGCAAACAGCGCAGTTCCGCCCTGGGGTCGTGATTCGATCGTCACATGCCCGCCAACCAGCCCGGCCCGTTCCTCCATGCCCAGGATTCCCAGTCTGGCTGACGGGCTCTTCCCTTTCATTGCGCTAACGTCGAACCCTTCGCCGTCGTCCTCAACGACGAGGATGGCCAGGCCATTTCGTCTTTCCAGGAGAACGCTGACAGAATCCGCGTGTGAGTGCCTCAGAACATTGGTCAGCGCCTCCTGGGCGATGCGATAGAGTGCCGTCTCGGCCTCCGGGACCAGACTGGCTCCGCCGAAGCTGCCGGCGTGGAAGTCGACCTCCAGCTGGTGCTTCTGGCCGTACTCCGCCGCATACCTCTGCAGGGCAGCCACCAGCCCAAGGTCGTCCAGGGTGCTGGGCCGTAGCTCCAAGGCCATATCGCGCATCAGGTCCAGCATCTCCGCTGTCAGAGCTCGCAGGCGCGCCACCTCCGACCTGTGAGAGGAGACGGTGCAACCGTCCTCCAGGTGCTTCAGCCCAAGGAGCAGAGACGTGAGAGCCTGTCCAGCCTCGTCGTGGAGTTCCCGAGCGATACGCTTTCGCTCGTCCTCATGGGCAGCCATGATCCGTGTCATCAGCTGGCGACGTTCGTCTTCCTTTCGCCTCAGCTGCTCGGTCATCGAGTTGAAGGCCTCCGCGACCTGCCCAACCTCCCCCTGAGACGAAACGCTGAGCGGCTGCGCGAATTCGCCATGGCCGACGGCGCGGGCCGCTTCAGCCAGCCGTGAGAGCGGGCGGGTGAGAATGGTGGCCAAGAGATAGCCGATCATCAGGCCGGCCAACAGCACCGCACCAGTAAGGCCGAGGAGAGTGAAGGTGAGGCTCTGAACCTGGCCGTCGAGCCTTTCCTCGGACAGGCCCAGGCGGATGGTGCCGCCGCCCGGTTCAATGGGATATGCCGCATCCAGGATAGTCCCGTCGGTGGTCGAGACTTTCGACAGCGAGTAGTCTTCACCTGCTGAAACGGCGTTTGCATCCCGGAGACCGATCGGTAAGCCTTCCGGGAAGGTGCTCGCCCTGACTACACCTTCCCTGTCGAAGATGACCACGTATTTGACGTCCTCGCTGTTAAGCATCAAGTCGTTGATGCGGCTGAACAACCCGTAGATATCGTTCGTGAGCAGCAGGCTGCCGGCATGGCTCTCCAGGTCTCGCGAGAGTGCTAACGCCCTTCTGTCGAGTTCGTCCTGAGAGAAATTAGAGAGCGTGAGCCGCGCGTGAAGCGTGCCGCCGATGCCGAGTACAAGCACCAGTCCGGCGATAGCGGCTACTATCTTCAGCCTCAGGCTCATGCGGCATCCTCCTATGGGTGCAGCCCGTGCTCGGACACGTAAGCGCGCATCTCCCGAACGGAGTCGTAGATGCTATCGTCGGGAACAACAAATCGGTCGATGAGCAGATTGCGAAGGATAGACTTACCCTCCGATCCTTCGTCCATATCGAGGAACACCTGCCTCAGCTGATCCTTCAGTTCAGCGTCTAACCGCGGATGGGTGACGACGGGGCTAATTCCATACGGCCCCCATTCCTCGATGACCCTCACCTTGCTGGCGCGAGGGCCGGATCCTCGGCCTTCAGGTAGTCCAGAACCAGGCTGTCCACAGCGGCCGCATCCACCAACCCCTCGGCCACGGCGCTGATTGAGCTGTCGTGTGAGTAGGTGAAGATATTACGGGGGAAGAAGGACTCCGGGCTCTCACCCATCTGCGCCAACTGATAAAGGGGCGCCAACCGGCCCGTGTTGGAAAGGGGGTCTGAAAATGCGAAGCTGGCGCCGCGTAGATCGCCAAGGGAATCTGCCGTGTTGCTCTGGCTTACTATCAACTGCGAGTAGTACACGACTTCGCCGTTGACCTCCGGTGCCACGAGCAGCTCCATGCCGAAGTCGGCTCGCCCTTCCAGATATGGGTTCGTGCAGACGAACGCCACATCCACGTCACCAGACTTGATCAGGTCGTTGATCTCGCTGTAGGTCTTACCCTGCACGAGCTCCACTCGCCGGCCGAGCTCCTCGCCGAAATAGTCGGCCAGTCGCTGATACATGCCAGATGTCGGCAGGGGGGAGAGGACCGGTGCGACGGCCATGCGAAGGCTAGCAGAGGGAGATGCGACGCCGCTCTCCACCGGGGCCGGCTCAAGGCTTCCGAAGTCTACCTGCGCCTTGCCGCCTCCGCAGGCGGCCGCCAAGGCGAGACCGACACCTCCAAACAACGGCCACAGAACATGGTCCCGCAGACGCGCGCTCATCGCAATACTGAGTCTTTGTTACGGACAAGGGCCAAACAACTGACCTCCGGCCGGAAAGCAATGTGACCTTTGGCTCTACCGGGTCAGTCTGTGACACGCGCTGATTTCGTCCCGTCTCGTCCCGCCCAACCCCTGTCCTTCAGATTCTCGGTCGGCAACTTCTCGGTAGGACGCAGCGGCTCATTGCGGAAGATCGCCAACGCAGATACGATTTCGGTGTTCGAGGGCCTGTAGCTCAGCCGTAGAGCTCCGGACTTCTAATTCTTTCAAACTCGTCCCTGCCCCTCCCGATAAGTCCCTTCAGGTCCCGTTTCGTACCTGCGTACGGTTGGTTTCGTCCCTCCTTTAGCCTCCTCGTGACAGCAGGTGCCCGCAAGTTTGTCGGCAATTTGTCGGCAAATCGGAGAGGTCACTTGGCGCCCGAATCGGGCGCCTCTTCGGGTCGTCGCGTTCACTGAGCAGCTGCGTGACGAGG
>JABAOE010001313.1_pt8 | contig 14730 bp, 16 predicted proteins | sample 7062141 | NCBI WGS metagenome assembly JABAOE01 (sample SAMN14538627, study PRJNA623070) | marine sediment metagenome | biome: marine biome [ENVO:00000428]; feature: marine pelagic biome [ENVO:01000023]; material: deep marine sediment [ENVO:00002113] | place: India: Gulf of Khambhat ... | reverse complement strand
CCCAGAAAGAATGCCGACACGGCCCAGGCGAGGGTCTTGTGGCGCTGCGTGTGAATGCCCATCGCTTCGGCTTTTTCTTCGTCGTCGCGAATGGCATTGATGGCGAGCCCGAAGCGCGTCGCGTAGAGCCAGCGCACGCATACGAACGTCAGGATCGCCAAGACGAACAGCAGGGCGTAGAACACCAGCGATTTCTCGTCCGGCAGTCCGGGGTAGACCGGCATCGCGATACCGCTGCCGCCGCCGACCCACTCCCACGTGCTGGCGAGCTCGCGTGCGGACAGCGCCACGCCCAGGGTGCCGATGGCGAAGTACGGACCGCGCAGACCGAACACGATCCAGCCGAGGAGCACGGCGAGCACGACGCACCCCACGGCCGCCGCCGCCGTCCCGAGCGCCAGGCTGAAGAAGTAGTCGCCGTAGTCGAGCACCAGCTGCTCGCCGCCGCGGGCCGAGGTGTAAGTGCCGACGTCCGTGAAGAGGCCGATCTGGACGACGGCGCAGATGTACATGCCCGCGCCGAAGAAGAAGATGTTGCCGAGCGAGTTGTAGCCCATCTGCCCGCCCATGATGTCCCAGGTGAGGGCAAACAGGATCATCAGCCACAGAAACGCGATCTGGGTCGTGTATCCGGGGAACAGAAACGGCCCGACGATGCCGGCGAGCATCACCGCCGCGTATACCCACCGGGGAGTGTTGTCCCTGCGCACGAGCCTACTGCACCGCCCGACGCTGGCGCGACAGCTGGATCTGCCGCCAGACCAGCACGACGACCAGCAGACTGACGACAGTCGCTTGCTGGAACTCGGCGCCCAGCACGAAACCCGAGTACTGCTCGGCCATGCCAAGACCGAGACCGGCAAGAATCACCCCCGGCAGGTTACCCAGGCCCGCGGCGGTGACGATGACGAACGCGCGGATCGAGTGCGGGATACCGTAGAAAGGCTGAATGACCCAGATCATCGAGACCAGCACGCCGGCGGCTCCGCAGATGGCGGCGTTCAGCGCGTAGGTGAAGGCATAGACCCGCTCGGTGTCGATGCCCATGACCTTGGCGGCGCGCGGGTCCTGGGCCGTGGCGCGGATCGCCTGACCCATGCGGCTGCGCTTCATGAAGGTGATCACCACCGCGGCGAGAACGCAACAGAGCGCGAACGACACGAGCTTGATGTCCGCCACCGTGACGAGACCGTCGAAGAGCGACCGTGTCGTGAGCCCCGATTCGGCCGTGCGGACTTCGGGGCCGTAAGCCAGGTTCAGTGCCTGCTGAACGACCAGCGCAATGCCGAAGGTGGCCAGCAGGGACGTGAACAGATCGCGCGTCACGACCCACTTGATGACCGCCACGTAGAGCACCCATCCGAACGCGAACATCAGCGCAATGACGATGGGCAGGCCGGCGATCGGGTGGATGCCGTAAACCCCGAGGTGCCAGGCGAAGTACCCGCCCATGATCACGAACTCGCCCTGAGCGAGGTTCTTGACGTTCATGACGCCCCAGACGAGCGCCAGACCGTAGGCGGCGAGGACGAAGATAGCGCCGATAAAGAGCCCGTCGAGCAGCAGCTGAATGTTGAGAACCGGCGCCGCCGTCAGCAGATTGAGGTTGTCGATCATGGCGAGCGCCGATCCGTCCCGCGGTCAGCGAGAGAGTCCGCCGGCCGCCGACCGTGAGCGGGCGACGGCCGGCGGCGTCCCGATCGGTATCAGTACTTGCCCACGCGCGGCCACTCTACCCCGTGCGAGGCCCACTTCGACGGCGCGACAACATTGAACGTGCCGTTCTGAATCTGGCGCAGGACCATCGGCTTGGCGATGTTGTTGCCGGCCTCCGAAAACTTGATCGGCCCGTAGAAAGTCATGGTATCCGTCGCCGCGATGGCGTTGCGGACTGCCTCCGTATCGAGGGAGTTAGCGGCCTCGAAAGCCTCTTTCCAGACGATCACCGCCGCCGATGCCTGGGCGGACTGATAAGGCACGACGTTGTAGCCTTCGAAGCTCGCCTTGAAGAGCTTCTCGTAATCGGCCGCAGTGCCGAAATACTTGTCCTCGTAGCTCAGCGTCTCGGCCCACTGCGTGGGGCAGAGGTAGCCGTCCGCGGAGGCGCCGAACTGGGATACGACCTTCGCGCCCTCGCAGTGCGTCATGGCGATCATCGGCACCTCGACCTTGAGCTCCTTCATCTGCCGGGCGGCCGTCACGGCGCCTTTGTTGTGGCCGGAGATCACCAGCAGATCCGGCTTCAGTGCCTTGACCTTGGTGAGCGTCGCCGAGATGTCCGACAGATCCGTCGGCATGCGGTCGTCGAGCACGGTCTTCATGCCGTGCTTCTTCATGTCCTCGACGACACCGGCCCGCACGTCGAGGGAGAAGGCGTCGTTCTCGAAGACCATCGCCACGCGCAGGTCGGAAGGCTTCTTTCCATTCTTCTCCGCGATTTCCGCCGCGAGGTCGATCGAGCTCGCCAGATACTGCTCCGAGGTCGAGAGCACCGCGAACAGATACTTATAGCCCTTGTTGAACAGGGCGCGGGAAGCCCCTTCCGCCTCGACCATGGGCACCCTGTACTTCTCGATGACCGGGGCCGCCGCGATGGTGGTGGGCGAGCTGTACGGACCGAGTATGTACTGCACACCGTCCTGCTTGATGAGGCGCTCGAGAAGCTGCGCCGTGCGTGCGGGCGTTGATTCGTCGTCGTAGTACTCGACCTTGAGCTTGTAAGCCTTGTCGCCGACCTTCACCCCGCCCATCTCGTTGATTTTCTTGACGGCAAGATCGTAGCCGTTCTGCGTGTCGACGCCGTTCGACGAGTACTTGCCCGTCAGGGAGATGGCCGAACCCAGGACGATCGTGTCGCCCTCGACCCGGGCCTCGGCGGCCCCCGATCCGATCACCAGCAACATCGCCGCGGCGGCGCTGCCTGTCAGCTTCAGCATTGAGCGCATGTCTCTCCTCCTTTCGACTTATCCACATCGGGCGGACGCTTGTGAGGGCTCGGTGGCGACCGGCGTCGCCGCTGAGCCTTGCGTCTGCGGGAATTCTCCCATACCCCTCCAGACGCGCCAAGTCCCCGACGCCGGCAAGGATTGCCTGCGGGGCCGTGCCCGCCTCATTTCACCTCGATCAGCTCGATGACGAACACCAGCGTCTCGTTGGGCCCGATGGCCTCGCCCGCGCCCTGTGGGCCGTAGGCAAGCTGTGGCGGGATGACGACCTCCCACTTGGCCCCTTCCGCCATCAGCTGCAGCGCCTCCTGCCAGCCGGGAATGATACCGTTCAAGGAAAACGTGGCCGGCTGGCCGCGAGAGTAGGAGCTGTCGAACTCCTTGCCGTTCACCAGGGTGCCGGCGTAGTGCACCACCACGGTGTCGGTGGCCGACGGTTGCTTGCCCGCCCCCGCGGTGATGACGCGGTACTGCACCCCCGAGGCGGTCTCCGACACGCCTTCCTTTTCGCGGTTGGTGGCACGATAGGCGTCGCCGGCCTTGCGGTTGTCCTCGGCGCGCGATGCACGCGCCTGCTGCATCTTTGTCTGCTCCGCCCGCAGCGCCGCGTCCATGGCGTCCATCGACAGGCGGGGCTCGATGCCGTTCAGCACATCCTCCACCGCCTGCGCGAACGCCGCGGCATCGAGATCCATGCCCTGCTGAGAGAGCTGCTGGCTGAGCTGCGTGCCAACCTGAAAGCCCAGCGAATAACTGAACTTCTCCTTGTCCGTCGACGGTACCGTCTGCGCCGAGGCCGTCGCCGCCGCGCAGGCGGCCGCGCCGGCGAGTATCGCTCGCAAAAGACTTTTCATCGCATTCTCCCGGGAGCCTTGATCACCACCACCGGCCGACATTGTCGCACAGGCGGGCGGTGGCTGCAGGCTCACGCCGGCAGCGCCGCGTCCCGCGCCGCGGTCAGCAGGTCCGTGCGCGGCTTGGCGATGCCCTCCACCTCGATGGTGATGTGCGTCACGCGCGGACAGCGCTGACGCACGCGTGCCTCGATCTCGTCGATGACCTCCTCGGCGCGCTCCAGCGTCGCGGTCACGACCGCACGGGCGTTGACGTAGTGGCGCAGGTCTGCGTCGTGACGGCGCCGGTCCGGCACCCGGGCATGGAGCTCGCGCTCGATTTCGGCGATGCGATCGCGCAGCCCCGCCATCATCACCTCTTCGCGAAGCTCCACCTCGGCCACGACGACGGTGTTCGACTCGTCGACGACGACGGAACGCAGATCGTGGAAGCGCTCGACCTCGCGCAGCCCCTTCGCCACCTCGCGAAAAGCCCGCTCGGCGTCGCGGTCGCGGATGTCGCTCAGGTAGCGCATGTTCACGGCGCCGAGAAAGAAGGCGACCAGGCCGAGCATCACCGCGATGACGACGGAGAAACCGATGTCCCACAGGCGGCTGCCGGTCCACGCGCTCAAACCGATGCCGAGCGCCGCGCAGAGCACGCCCAGCACCGCCACCGTGTCCTCGAGCACGACTGCGATCAGCGTCGGGTCCTGGGCGCGCGCCAGATAAGCGAGCGGGCGGCGCTCGCCTTCGGCGCGCATGCGCCGCAGCAGCTCGCGCAGGGCGACGATCAGCACATAGCCTTCCACCACCAGAGCGATCAGCAGCACCAGCGCCGACACCGCGAGCGACGGGACGGCGTAGCCGAGCAACGGCACCACGCCCGGCACCGTCTGCACGTCGAGGGCGTGATAGGCGTGCCACGCGTGAGCCAGACCGAGCCCCGAGCCGATGGAGAACAGGCCAATGGCGCTCCACAGGTTCCAGAGGTACTTCTTCTGCCCGTGCCCGAAGGCGTAGCGCCGGTCCGCCGGCCGCGCGCCCTGCACCAGGCCGAAGTAGAGAAACACCTGGTTGAGGGTGTCCATGAGGCTGTGCACGGCCTCGTTCATCATCGACGCGGAGTGCGTCGCGAAGGCGGCGGCGAACTTGAGCACGGTGAGCGACGCGTTGCCGGCGATGGCCGTGACCACGGCCTTGCGGGAACCTGCGGACATTATTTCGATCTACTGTGGCTTCGTGGCTGTGCGGCGGCAAGCCGTGCGCACGCGGGCAGACGTCGCGGCGCGCCGCGGCGCGGCGGTGGCCTCCCCCGCGGCCCCGGCGGGCGCCGGGGGCGGTCGGGCTGAACCCCTCGCCGCCGCCGCGAAGCCGGCTCAGCGCGCTACCACGCTCCGCTGTTCGGCATGGACGCCCACGGCTCCTGCGGCGGCAGCGCCCCGCCCCTCTGCAGCAGCTCGATGGAGATGTTGTCCGGCGAGCGCACGAACGCCATGCGTCCGTCACGCGGCGGGCGGTTGATGGTGACGCCGCCGTCCATGAGACGCTGGCAGAGCGCGTAGATGTCGTCCACCTCGTAGGCCAGATGACCGAAGTTGCGTCCGCCCGTGTACGGCTCGGGATCCCAGTTGTAGGTGAGCTCGACCTGCGCCGACTCGTCGCCCTCGGCGGCGAGAAAGACCAGCGTGTAGCGACCTTTCTCGTCCTCACGGCGCCGCAGCTCCTTGAGGCCGAGCTTGTCGCAGTAGAAGTCGAGAGATGCATCGATGTCGGTGACGCGCACCATGGTATGCAGGTATTTCACGTTTGCTTGCTCCTCGCAGATGAAATCGAGAATCGACGACGACATCCCGGCCCGTGCGCAGGGCCGCCCGCCCCCGAGCCGGGCAGCCCCGTCACCAGTGCTCCCCGAACGGGCGCAGGTCCAGCTCGAACGTCCACGCCGAGCGCGGCTGCCGCGCCAGGTGATAAACGCTGTCGGCGATGTCGCTCGGCTTGAGAAAGAACTCGTCGGGCTTGTCCACCAGCCGCGCACGGGTGCGCGGGATGTCGATGACACCGTCGATGATGACGTAGCCGACGTGCACACCCTGCGGACCGAGGTGGCGCGCCAGCGACTGCGACAGGCTGCGCTGCGCCGCCTTGGCGGACGCGAACGCCGTGGTGCGCGCACCGCCGCGCCACGATGCCGTCGCGCCGATGACCACGATGGCGCCGCCGCCGCCCTCGATCATGCCGGGCACAACGCCCTGGCTGGCGGTCAGGCAGCCGAGGACGTTGACGCGCCAGGCCTGCTCCAGATCGCCAGGCGTCGTCTCCTCGGGGGTTCCCCACTGCCCGCTGCCGGCGTTGTAGACGAGCACCGCTGCGACGCCCATGTCCTCGCGAATGGCCTCGAACACCGTGCGCGTGGCCGCGGCGTCGCTCAGGTCGCAGCGATAGGCGCGGGCATCCGCCAGCTCCTGCACCAGCCCCGCCGGCACGGCCTCGGAGCGCGACAGCAACGCCACCCGGTAGCCCTCGGCGGCGAACTTGCGTGCGAAGGCCGAGCCGTTGCCGGGCCCGACGCCGGCGATCACGCACAGGGGTTTGATCACGATGCTCCTCGGCTTCGCGGCGCCTCGCCGCCGGGCGTATTGTAGTATGCGCGCGGCGGCGAGCCTAACCGTCCGGACGCAAGGCGGCTCGCCCGGGCGATGACCATCGCGGCACAGGCGCTGGCGGCTTGCGGGCCAACTCAATACAATCGTGACCCTCTCGAAGCGACCCGCGGAGCCCGCCCATGCCCGTCGATCGGAAACTGCTGGAGATTCTCCGCTGTCCGGTAACGAAGCAGCCGGTCGTGCCGCTGCCCAAGGACAAGCTGACCCGACTGAACGCGGAGATCGCGCAGGGCAAGGTGCACTATGTCGACGGCAGCTCGGTCGACGAGGCGCTCACGGAGGGGCTCATCACCGAGAACGGGCGCACCGTCTACCGCGTCGACGACAACATCCCCGTGATGCTCGAAGACCGCAGCATCGCCACGGAGCAGCTCGAGGACTTCTGAGCCCCCGCGCCGGCGGTCGCGACCGGCGGCGGGCCGGTCAGGCCGCCTGGCTGCGGTAGTAGTCCATCAGAATCTGCGCCACCTCCGGCCGCGCGAACTCCCCCGGCAGCGGCTCACCCGCCGAGAGCATGGCGCGCACCCGCGTCCCCGACAACAGCACGAAGTCCTCCGCGCGGTGATCGGGCGCATCGCGCATCATCACCACCTTGTCGAGCTTCTTGGAGTACGCGGTGTGATCGGCGCGGAAGATCTCGATCTCGAGAGCGCCCGGCGGCACCTCCTCGTCGAACACTGCCTGCGCGTCGAAAGCGCCGTAGTAGTCGCCCACGCCGGCATGATCTCGACCGACGATGAGGTGACTGCAGCCCGCGTTCTGCCGAAACACCGCGTGCAGCACCGCCTCGCGCGGCCCGGCGTAGAGCATGTCGAAACCGTAGCCGGTGATCATGACACTGTTGGGTGGAAAATAGAGCTCCACCATGCGGCGGATGGCCGCCTCGCGCACCGCCGCCGGGATGTCTCCGGGCTTGAGCCGGCCGAGCAGCATGTGGATGACGATGCCGTCGGCGCCGGTGGCCGCCTGCGCCATCTTGCAGAGCTCCTCGTGGGCCCGGTGCATGGGGTTGCGCGTCTGGAACGCGACCGCCGTTTCCCAGCCACGCTCGGCCATCTCCGCGCGGATCTGACCGGCGGTGCGAAACGTGCTCGGGAACTCGGTTTCGAAGTAGCTCAGGTTGAGCACCTCGAGCCGGCCGGACACGGCGTAACGGCCGAGTCCGTTGAAGGTCGCCACCCCCGGGTGCGCATCATCCCGCGTGCGGAAGATGCGCTCGGTCAGGTAGCCCATCTGCTCTTCGCTCAACTCCTCGATGCTCTCGACGGTCTGTACCGCCAGCACCGGGTTGTCGACGATGTTGGGGTCGCGCAACGAGATGCGCCGCGCACCCTCGAGCGCGCGCGGGTCCGGCGTCAGGTTGAGTATCGGCACGGGCCAGAACAGGCCCGAGCGCGTGCGCATGTGCTCCGCCACCTGCAGCGCGTCGGCCGCGTTCATGAAGCCCTCGAGCGGCGTGAAATAACCGGCGCCCAGCATCACGGCGTTGGCGGCCGCGGCCGAGCTCGCGACGAGCGACGGCAGTCCCTCGGCCTCGCGCGCGAGCTCCACGTGGGCGGCTTCGTCCGCGACCAGCAGCGGCTTGAGCGAATCGGCTCCGTGGGGCTTGATCATGGGCGGCTCCGTGGGCAAACGGGTTGGGGGGGCGTCGCGGCGAAGGTAACACTTTGCCGCCGCGGCCTGCAGGCCGGCGCCCCTAAAATAACTGATCGCCGCATAAGCGCGGCGCGACGCGGCGGCGACGGGCGCTGCGCCCGGCGTCGGGGCTCAGGAGGCGACGGCGGCTGGCGCGCAAGCCCGACGCCGCGCCACTGCCGCCGCCAGCTCCTCGAGCAGCGGCACGCTGTCTTCCCAGCCCAGGCAGGCGTCGGTGATGCTCTGCCCGTAGACCAGATCCCGCCCGGCAACCACGTCCTGGCGGCCGGGCTCGATGTGGCTCTCGATCATCGCACCGACGATGCGGCGATCGCCGCCGGCGATCTGCCCGCCCACGTCGCGGCCGACCTCGATCTGCCGCCGCGGCTGCTTGCGGCTGTTGCCGTGGCTGAAATCGATCATGACGCGGGCGCGCAGCCCGGCCGCTTCCAGGACCTCGCACGCGCCGGCGACGCTGGCGGCGTCGTAGTTCGGCTCCAACCCCCCGCGCAGGATGATGTGGCAGTCCTCGTTGCCCCGCGTGGAGAAGATGGCCGAATGGCCGGCCTTGGTGAGCGAGAGAAAATGATGCGGACGCGAGGACGCCCGGATGGCGTCCACCGCAATCGCGAGGTTGCCGTCGGTGCCGTTCTTGAATCCGACCGGGCAGGACAGCCCCGACGCCATCTCGCGGTGCACCTGGCTCTCCGTCGTGCGGGCCCCGATCGCACCCCAGCTGATGAGGTCGGCCACGTACTGCGGCGTGAGCACGTCGAGATACTCGGTGCCGGCCGGCACTCCCAGGGAGTTCAGGTCGAGCAGCAGCGAGCGCGCCAGGCGCAGGCCCTTGTTGACGTGGAAGCTCTCGTCGAGATCCGGGTCGTTGATGAGCCCTTTCCAGCCGACGGTGGTGCGGGGTTTCTCGAAATACACGCGCATGACGATCAGGAGATCCCGCGACAGCGCCTCGCGCACCGGCTTGAGCCGCCCCGCGTAGTCGCGTGCCGCCTCGACGTCGTGGATCGAGCACGGGCCGATGACGACCAGCAGGCGGTCGTCGCCGCCCTGCAGGATCTCGTGAATGGCACGGCGGGTCTCGAATGTGGTCTTCGCCGCCTGCTCGGTGATCGGGTACTCGTCGCAGACAGTGAGGGGGTTCGCGACTTCGTCGATCCGCGCAATCCTGAGGTCGTCTGTCTGGTAGCGATTGGCCATCGGGCTGTATCTCGTCTGCCGTGTACACACACCGCACGCCTCGGCGTTGCCGCGCGACCGGCGAAAACATGAGATTATATACGTTGCGGGCCGGTTGCGGCGAGACCGGGCGGCGACGGGACAGCCGACGCAGTGCATGCGGCGCCGGCGGCCGCCCCGCCCTATCGATGAGGCAGCGAACGTGAGCGCCCTTTGGTCCATCGTCTCGACGTTGATCGTCGCCTACCTGGCCATGGTGGCGCTGATGTTCATCATGCAGCCGAGCTTCGTCTACTTTCCCTACTCCACCCTCGACGCCACGCCCGCTCGCAGCGCTCTCGAGTTCGAGGACGTCTATCTCGACACCGAGGACGGCGTGCGGCTGCACGGCTGGCTGCTGCCCGCCGAGGGTGCACGCTTCACGCTGCTCTTCCTCCACGGCAACGGCGGCAACATCTCCCACCGCGTCGATTCCCTGGAGATCTTCCACCGCCTCGGCCTCGATACATTCATCATCGACTATCGCGGCTACGGGCTGAGCGAGGGGAAACCGACGGAGCGAGGGACCTACCGCGACGCGGCGGCCGCGTGGCGCTTCCTCACCGAGGAGCGCGGCGTCCCCGCCGAGCGCATCGTCGTCTTCGGCCGCTCCCTCGGCGGCGCCGTGGCGGCCTGGCTCGCCGAGCGGGAGCGCCCGCGCGCGCTCATCCTGGAGTCGACCTTCACCTCACTGCCGGAGCTCGGTGCGCACCACTATCCCTACCTACCGGTACGCTGGCTGTCGCGCTTTCGCTACAACACCCTGGAGCGACTGGCGCGAATCCAATGCCCGGTGCTGGTGGTGCACAGCCGCGACGACGAGATCGTGCCGTTCGTCCACGGTGAGCGCCTGTTCGCCGGGGCCGGCGCGGCCGCCTCTTTCCTCGAGATCGCCGGCGGCCACAACGACGGCTTCCTTGCGAGCGGCACGCGCTACGTCGACGGGCTCAGGGCCTTTCTCGAGCGACTCGACTGAGACACGCGCGCAACGCCATGGTGTTCGCCTACTACGAGCGACTGAGCGCGGCCCGCAAACGCGTCTACGAGAAGAGCGACGCCATCGCCCACGTGCCTCTCGGCGACACGGCGCCCTTCGCGCCGATCGTGCCGGCGCTGGAGAGCGCACTCGCCGCCGCCCACCGCGGCAACACCGAGGCCGCCTGCAACGCGCTCTGCGCGCACGTCGTCTCGGCGTTGCGACTGCCGGCCGTGCGCGTGCGGGTGCTGGCACAGCGTCCGAGCCACGACTGGGGCGAGCTGCACGGCCTCTACGAGCCTGCCGGGGGCGGCAAGCGGGCGCGCATCACCGTGTGGATGCGCACCGCCCGGCATCGGCGCGTGGTCGCGCCACGCACCTTCCTGCGCACGCTGCTGCACGAACTCTGCCACCATCTCGACTACGAGCACTTCAAGCTGGCGGAGTCTTTTCACACGCAGGGCTTCTACCGGCGCGAGTCGAGCCTGTTCCGGCAGATCACCCAGGTCAAGGGTGTCACGCGGCGAGCGCCGGCATCGCAGGCGCCGCGCGCGGCACGCGGCGATGCCAAGCGCGCGCTGCGCACCATCCGCTCGCTGCTGCGCTGAGCGGGCTAGTCCTCCTCGACGTGATGGAAGCTGGCGGCGAGCTTCTGCTGCACCTCGCCCGGCGCCGGCTCGTAGCTCTTGAACGCCATGGTGTACGACCCCTCGCCGCCCGTGATCGATTTGAGCCGCGACTGGTAGTCGTCCATCTCCCCGAGCGGCACCTGGCCCGTGATCTGCACCATGTTGCCCGGCAGCGAGTCGGTGTTGTTGACGCGTCCGCGGCGCGAGGACAGGTCTCCGGCGATGTCGCCCATGCTCGCGTTGGGCGCGGTCACCTCGATGTCGACGATGGGCTCGAGCACGATGGGCTTGGCCTTGGACACGGCGTCGATGAAAGCCTTCTTGCCGGCAGTGACGAACGCGACCTCCTTGGAATCGACGGGGTGATACTTTCCGTCGTGGACGATGACGCGAACGTCCTGAACCGGGAAGCCGGCGAAGGCGCCCGAGTCGAGCACCTGGCGCACGCCCTTCTCCACCGCGGGGATGAACTGCGACGGAATGACGCCGCCGACGATCTTGTCGACGAACTCGAAGCCGCTGCCCCGGGGCAGCGGCTCGACCCTGAGAAACACCTCGCCGAACTGGCCGGCACCGCCGGTCTGCTTCTTGTGCCGGCAGTGGCCTTCGGCCTTGCGCGTGATGGTCTCCTGGTAGGGAATCGTCGGCGTGCTCGTCTCCACCTCCACGTTGTACTGCTCGCTCATTCGCTCCAGCGTGATGCGCAGATGCAGATCGCCGAGACCGCGCAACACCGTCTCGTTGGCGGCCGGGTTGCGCTCCACCCGGATGCAGGGATCTTCCTCGGCGAGCTTCTGCAGCGCCTCGGCGATCTTCTGCTCGTCGCCGCGGCTCTTCGGCTTGATGGCGAGACCCACCATCGGCGTCGGCATGGGCAGGCCCTCCAGGCGCACGTCGTCCTCGTCGTGCGAGGCGTGCAGCACCGCGTCGTAGCGGATCTCGTCGACCTTCGCCACCGTGCGGATGTCGCCCGGGATGCCGCCGTCGACGTCCACGTGCTCCTTGCCCTGCAGCGCGAAGAGGTTGCCGAGCTTGATCCCCTTGCGGGCGTCGCCGACGAAGAGCTGGCTGTCCTTGGCCAGCGAGCCCTGATGGATGCGAAACACGCCGAGCTTGCCGACGAAGGGATCGAAGGTCACCTTGAAGACGTGCACCAGCGCCGGCCGGTCCGGATCGGCCGTCACGGTAACCGGCTCGACCTCGTCACCGTTGCGCTTGACGAACGGCGCTCGATTGCCCTCCGCGGGGCTCGGCATCAGCCGGGCGATGACGTCCAGCAGCTCGCGCGTGCCGACGCCTGTCTCGGCAGAGACGAAACACACCGGCACCAGATGCCCTTCGCGCAGCGCCTGACCGAAGGGATCGTGAAGCTGCTCCGGAGACACTTCGCCCTGCTCGAGATAGGCCTCCATGAGCTGCTCGTCCACCTCCACGGTCTGGTCGACGATGGCCGTGTGCGCCGCTTCCACCGACGAGAAGTCCGAGTCTCCGGCCGGGCTGAAGAAGCAGTCGGACACCGCCGTGCCGCCGCCGGCAGGCAGGTTGATGGCGAGACACTCCGAGCCGAACGACTCCTGGATCTGGCCGAGCAGCGCCTCGAGATCGACGTCGGCGGCGTCGATCTTGTTGACCACGATCATGCGGCAAAGCTTGCGCTGCGCCGCCCACTCCATCAATCGGCGCGTCATGGTCTCGATGCCGGCCGACGCGCTGATCACCAAGGCGGCGGTCTCGACCGCCGCCAGCGCGCCCAGTGCCGGGCCGACGAAATCCGGATAGCCCGGGGTGTCGATTACGTTGACGTGGCGGCCTGCGTGATCCAGCGACACCAGCGAGGCGCTCAGCGAGTGCTGATGCTTCTGCTCCAGCGGGTCGTAATCGCTGACCGTGTTGCCCTTGGCGACGCTGCCCTTGGCGGCGATGGCGCCGCTCTCGAGCAGCAGTGCCTCCACCAGCGACGTCTTGCCGCTGCCGGCGTGGCCCACCAAGGCGATATTGCGGATGTCGTTGGTCGTGTATCCAGGCATGCTTCCTCCGAGTATCGATTCAAAGCCGGGGCCCGATGGCACCCCCTACCCGGCATCCGGCCACGAGGGCCCGCGTCTGCCGGGACGGCGAGAGGGCACGGCGGGCGTGGCGGGAATCCGGCGCAGTTCGTTTCGTTTTGTCGTCAGTATAATACGCGAGCCGCCGATCCTCTGAGCGGCCGCCGCCGGGGCGAGGCTCGCGTCGTGAGCATGCTACTTTGTCAGCCGCGCGTTTTTCCAGTCCCGCGGCCCGGGGAGGCGTCGTCCCCGTACCCGACAAAGCGCTTGCAGACGAGGGCGCTCTTCCTTATGGTACGCCCTCTCGATCACGCCTGGAGGGACGGACCGACATGACAATGAAGCTCGCGGCCGTGGCCGCGGTCCTGGCACTGGGCGCGGCGGCGACGGCCCACGCGCAGGGCGACGCGGCGGCCGGTCGGGAGAAGGCGTTTACGTGCATGGGGTGTCACGGCGCCCCCGGTTTTCGCAACGCCTACCCCGTCTACCGCGTGCCCAAGATCGGCGGCCAGCACGCCGCCTATCTCGTCGAGGCACTCAAAGGTTACAAGAGCGGGCAGCGCAGTCATCCGACGATGCAGGGACACGCCGCCACCATGACCGAGCAGGACATGGCCGACATCGCCGCCTACTTCGCGTCGCTGACCGCGGACTGAATCCCCAAGCGCTACGGCCGCGGCAGCGCCGTCGCGCGACAATCGCAAGGAGCCCAGGTTATGAAGTGCATGTTTACCCTCGCGGCGGGCGCCGTCGTCGCCATGGCGCTCACCCCCGCCTTGGCCGCCGGGGACGCCGAGGCCGGCAAGACCAAGGCGCAGGTCTGCGCGAGCTGTCACGGCGTCGACGGCGCCAGCCCCAATCCGCAGTTTCCGAATCTCGCCGGCCAGCACGCCGACTACCTCGAGCGTGCGCTGCAGGACTACAAGTCGGGCGCACGCAACAATGCCATCATGAAAGGCTTCGCGAGCAACCTGAGCACGCAGGACATTCGCGACCTCGCCGCCTTCTACGCCAGCCAGCCCGGCACCCTGTTCACGCCGACCAACTACTGAGGGATCGCCGAGAGCCGCGTCTGCGTCGCCCGCCGTACGGCGCGCGCGGGGCGTCGCGGCGCGAGCCCGCCCGGGGCGAGCCGTGCCGCCGGCTGCACGGCGACGACGTCGCCGTCACGCCAGAGCACGCGCAGGCGGCTCGTCGGCGCCACGCGCTCGCCGGGCACGACGACGCCGACCAGGTTGACGGGATCGGCGGCGGCCACCGAGACGATCTCGCCGCCGGGAGCGCGCCGGCGGATGTCGCGCAGCGCCGCCACGGCCTCGGCGAGAGCGAACTGCTCGCCGGAGAAGCCGGCCACGAAACGTCCCCCGCGAATCTCGCCGCGCGCCTCCAGACGCCGGTACACGCGCGCCAGCTCGCGCCAGGGCGGCATCCAGCGCGGCTCCCGCTCCAGCAAGCGGCGGAAGACCACGCCGTAGCGCCGCAGCAGCACGCGCGCGACCGCCTCCAGCGTCGCCGCGGAGTCGGGGCTGCTGCCCCGAGTGCGCACCAGGCTCCAGCGCCCCGCCGCCTCCACGCTCAGCGACCCGCGGGCGCGCCGACGCATCGAGCCCGACAACGACGGACGGCGGCTCGAGGGCAGCATGAGCGCGCGCAGCCCGTTGAAATGATCACAGACCACCACACCCAGGGCCACCAGCTCGGCGAGCGTCTGCTCGACCTGGGTGCGCAGCATGGCGCTGGCGTCGACGAGCTCGTCGAAGAACAGCGC
>JABAOE010001606.1_pt1 | contig 14739 bp, 10 predicted proteins | sample 7062141 | NCBI WGS metagenome assembly JABAOE01 (sample SAMN14538627, study PRJNA623070) | marine sediment metagenome | biome: marine biome [ENVO:00000428]; feature: marine pelagic biome [ENVO:01000023]; material: deep marine sediment [ENVO:00002113] | place: India: Gulf of Khambhat ... | reverse complement strand
GGTAATGCCGGCAGCGACGAGTGCTTCCGCGTCGATCCGCGAATGCGTGGTCGTTGCCGGATGGATGATCAGCGTCTTCGCGTCGCCGACGTTCGCGAGATGCGAAGCGAGTTGCACGCTCTCGATAAATGCCTTGCCGGCCTCGCGCCCGCCTTTGACGCCGAAGCTCAAGATCGAACCGGCGCCTCTGGGCAGGTATTTCTTTGCCATCTCGTGGCTTCTGTGTGACGGCAGGTCCGGATGGGTGACCCACGATACCTGCTTGTGATTCACCAGGTAGTCGAGAATCTGCCTGGTGTTGGATAGATGCTTGTCCATGCGCAGCGGCAGCGTCTCAATGCCTTGTAAGAGCAGGAATGCATTCATCGGGCTCATCATGGCGCCGAAGTCGCGCATGGCCTCGGCGCGAATGCGAGTGGCGTAGGCGCTGGGGCCGAACTCTTCCCAGAACACGATGCCCTGGAACGGCGCATACGGCTCGGTGATGGTCGGATATTTGTCGGTCGCACCCCAGTCGAAATTGCCGCCGTCGACCACGGCACCACCGATTGCGACGCCGTGACCGCCCATCCACTTCGTGAGCGAATGCACCGTTATGTTGGCGCCGTAGTCGAAGCATCTGCACAGGTAGGGAGTGTTGAACGTCGCGTCCACCATCAGCGGGATTTGATTGTCACTCCCGATTTTGGCAATCGTTTCGAGGTCGAGTATGTCGAGACCGGGGTTGCCGATGAGTTCGCCGTAAAAAAGGCGCGTATTATCCTGGATCGCCGACTTGAGGCCGTCAATATCGGTGGGTTCGACGAATGTTGTCGTAATGCCGAATCGCGGTAGCGTGTTTTTCATCAGGCTGACGTTACCGCCGTACATCTGCGCCGAGGCGACGATGTGATCTCCCTGGCTCAGGATCGCGGTGATCCCGCAAAATGTCGCCGCCATTCCCGATGCCATGCAGACCGCCGCGGAACCGCCTTCGAGGGCGGCCACGCGCTGTTCGAGGACGCCGACGGTCGGGTTGGTTATGCGCGAGTAGACATGGCCGCCGCGTTCCAGATTGAACGTCGATGCGGCGGTATCGGTATCCGGGAAAACGTAAGACGTCGTCTGGTAAATCGGCGCCGCGCGTGCGCCGAATTCGGGATCCAGGATCTGGCCGGCGTGCAGGGCAATGGTGTCGAAGTGAAAGAAGTGCGACATCTACGTTTTTAATTTTGATCAGATCTTGGCGAGCGCCCCATCGAGTGCGCCAATCAGGTCTTCCGCATCTTCGAGGCCCACTGAAATGCGAACCAGCCCGTCGATGATACCAACTCGCCGGCGCTCCGCCTCCTCGACGTCAGCGTGTGTCATCGTGACCGGGTGCGTAATCAGCGATTCGACCGAGCCCAGGTTCTCGGCAAGCGTCCAGACCTCGACGTTGTCCATCAGCTTCTTGCCTGCCTCGAGGCCGCCTTCGACTTCGAACCAGGCCATTGCACCGTAACCGGTAGCCTGCCGAGTGGACAGTTCGTGCTGCGGGTGCGATTCGAGTCCGGGGTAGGCGACCTGCTTCACCTTGGGATGAGCTTCGAGGAATTTCGCGATTGCCATGGCGTTCGCCGACTGGTGATCCATACGGATCGACAATGTCTTGCAACCCTGCGACGTGAGCCAGGCGACCTGGGGCGACATGATGCTGCCAGTGCTGTTCTGTATAAAGCGAATGGCCTCGGCATGCTCCTCGTTCTTGCTGATGGCGGCGCCACCGACGGTCGCGTTGTGTCCATCCATGTACTTGGTCGTGCTATGAACGGTTACGTCGGCGCCTAGTTCGAGTGGCAACTGGAAGTAGGGGGTAAGGATCGTGTTGTCAACGACGTGTACCGCATTTGCTTTTTTGGCGACTTCCGAGATCGCGGCGATGTCCGAGCATTTCAAGGTCGGATTTGCAGGCGTTTCGGTAAAGATCAGGCTGGTGTTGTCGCGTACCGCGGCAGCAACATCGTCAGGGTTCGACGTATCCGCGAAGGTAAATTCCACACCGAAGCGTGTAAGGATTTTCGTCGCTAGCCGGTAAGTGCCGCCGTAGGCGACATCGGAAACAATCGCGTGGTCGCCGGCATTCAGGAAGGCGAGCATCGTTGCCTGGGTCGCCGCCATGCCGGTGCCAAAACAGGCACAGTCGACACCGCCCTCGAGATCGGCGAGTTTTACCTCGAGTGCCCTGACCGTCGGATTGCCCGAGCGTGAATAGGAATAACCCTTGTCGAGATATTCGTCGACAGAATCCTGGACGAAGGTCGTGGCCTGGTAAATCGGGGTAAGGATCGAGCCGGTGGTCGGATCAGGCGTTACACCCGCGTGAATCTGCCTGGTGGTGAAACCCATGTGTGCTTTTCCTCGAAGACTATTTCTTGTTTGTTGTTGTGCGGACACAAATCATACACGGATAAGCGCTCATCCGGGAACGGGTAGCCACCCGGCGTGCTCCAGCGGATTGTCGGGATCGATACCGGGCATAAATTGCAATTGCCGGTCGTGATTGCTCAACTGGCAGACGAGGCCCAGCCAGTTATTGACGATCGCTTTGCCTGTGTCGGTCCAGGTATTGTGGACGAACTGCGCCAGGGCCGGTTCGGGAAACTCCGGGATTTCCTCCTTATTCCGCAACGCTGCCTGGCACTTGACGATGAATTCCGCCGCGATGGCAATCGCTTCACCGGGTAAATAGTGCTCCGGGTACGGCGGCGGCTCATCGAGTTCGCCATTGATGAAGCGAAATACCTCGCGCTTGTATTCCTTTAAAAGGCTCACGGCATGGTATTCAGGGTGGCCCTGGAAGTAGACCGTGCGTATCCCGTCCGGGCTCACCGCGAGGTGCACGCCGGCCTCCGGACTTTCCGCGAGTATCGTCAGCCCGGCACCCTCGAGCTGGTTGCGGAATACTTCGTTGTAGCGGGAGTGTGGCGCATCGAACGGCGCGTCAATGCGCTGCATCAGGGGATGCGCGGGTTCGCTGATTCGATGTTGATAAACACCCCAGCGTTTCTGCGGCAGTCGAATTCTATCGATGCCATGGTGATATTTGACCAGTACATGTGTAGCCAGGCACGAACACAGAACGGAGGCGACATGTTTCTCCGCCCAGCGGACGATTTCTATCAATGGATTCCAGAATGGTTCCTGGTCAAGAGAAGGGTTGGCGACGTTTGCGCCGGTGATGATCAGTGCATCCAGACCTGCCGAGCTGAGGTCGTCGAAGGAAGAGTAGTACTTGCCGATGTGCTCTTCGGCGTTCGCGCCGCGATTCAGTTCCTTCATCGAAAACGGGTACACATAGAAATGCGCCGGCTGGCTGGAAGCGCCGACGAGTCGCATGAACTGCTCTTCGGTCGCGCTCAGCGCCGCATCCGGCATCATGTTCAGAAGGCCGATATGCACCTCGCGAGTATCCACCGAACTGGCGCGCTCAGGCGTCAAGACGTCCTGGCCGGCGTCCTTGAGCCGTTGAAACGTGGGCAGTTCGTTGTGTGCAATGAGGGACATGCTGATTCGGCTGAGTGCTTCGTGCCTATAGGCAAATCATTGAAATCGCTGCACGGGGTGAAACACCTGTTCCGCTATCCCGTGCCACGATTTAAGATATTGCTTCGGTTTTTCCAGACATTTTAGCGCACTAAGAAGAAAGCAATGCGGGACACCCGGTCGATAAGAGAGTTGATAGCCTGCCAGAAGCCCGGCTGGTCCCTGGAACAGCGTTTCTATACCGATCCGGAAATCTACGCGCTCGAACTGGAGCATATCGTTTACCGGAGCTGGGTCCTCGTCGGGCACGAATCGCAGTTACCCGAAACCGGGGATTTCCGCGTTCTGAATTGCGCCAATGAATCGGCGATCATCGTCAGGAGCAAGGAGGGCGATATCCGGGCGTTCGCCAATGTGTGTCGTCACAGGGGTTCTATCGTCTGCCTGGAGGAGAAAGGCAACCGGCGCAAGTTCGAATGCCCGTATCACGGATGGATGTATGACACCGATGGCAGCTTGCTTGCTGCCCGTTCCATGCCCGATGGCTTCGACAAGGCGGAATTCGGATTACATAATTTGCCTGTCGAAATCATCCAGGGCCTGATCTTCGTCTGTTTCTGTAACGACCCGCCCTCGGTCGAGGCGGCTCGCCGCGAACTCGCGGAGCCGATGGCGATGTTCGATTTCGAGAACCTGAAAGTCGCCGCGCAGAAGACTTATCCCATCAAAGCGAACTGGAAGCTGGCGGTCGAAAATTACCAGGAGTGCTATCACTGCGCGCCCGCGCATCCGGAGTATGCCAAGCTGCACACTTTGATGCTTGGCGGAAAACAACGAAAACGTGTGCAATCGCACATGCTCGAGAGAATGGGTTCGTGCGGCCTGAAGAGAATCGAATTCGATCACATATACGAAAAGGCACCGCAAGGCGAGATGGGATATGCCTACAGCCGATCAGCGCTGTTCGAGGGGTACAAGACCGGCAGCAAGGATGGGGAACCGCTTGCGCCGTTGCTCGGCAATCTTTCGGATTACGATGGCGGGGCGTCCGACATCAGTTTCGGCCCACTGAACTACTTTTTGGTATACAGCGATCATGCCGTAGGCTATGTTTTTACACCGGTCGAGGGGAATACCTGCCAGTGTGAGATTTACTGGCTCGTGCGCGGCGATGCCGTCGAAGGCAAGGATTACGACGTCGATGAACTGATGTGGCTTTGGGATGTAACGACGGAAGCGGACAAGCGCATCATCGTCGATAACTGGAAAGGCGTGAATTCCAGGTACTACAAACCGGGTCCGTTTTCCGAGATGGAACACGACGAGCAGCAATTCGTCGACTGGGTGTTACACGAGCTGCGGCGCGTGCCCCGCTTTTCGGCCTGAGACTCTCCAGGGAAATCGATAACGATAAGAACAAGGACTATTTCGTAAATGAAAATCTATGACGCAATCGTAATCGGTGCGGGCCACAACGGACTGACGAATGCGGCATACCTTGCAAAAGCCGGCCTAGACGTGCTGTGTCTCGAGAGGAACGATTATATCGGTGGCGCAACGGCCAGCCGCGCCCTGTATAAGGACTGGCTGTACACGAACTGCTCCTATGTGTGCAGCCTGCTGCGGCCCGAGATCTACCGCGACCTCGAGCTGGCGAGGCACGGCTTGCAAGTGACACCGTACGGCGGCGGCACCATATTCATGGAAAACGGCGACTTCCTCGGCAACTATCCGGACCCGGAGGTGCACTACCGCGAGTACGCGAGATTCTCCAAAGCGGACGCCGATGCCTACGAACGTTACTCTGCCGATACGATGCGGCAATGCCGGTTCGTTCGCGACTCCTTGTTACGCACCCCACCGGACCCGACCTCGTTCAAGCCCAAGGACCTTAAAGAACTGGCGCGCCTGGGCGCGAAATTCTTCGAAATGGGCGAGCAGCGCATGTACGACACGATTCGCTTCTGGACCATGAGCGTCGCCGAGTACCTCGACGAGTATTTCGAGACCGACGTGATCAAGGCTGCCTTGTCACAAAGCGGCATCATCGGCACGGCGCTGGGCATACACTCACCCGGCACAGCCTATGTTCTGCTGCACCATTACATGGGCGAGGTCGACGGCAACATGGGCGCATGGGGCTTCGTCCGCGGCGGCATGGGCGGGCTTGCCACAGCGCTGAGCAAATCATTTCAATCCCATGGCGGCGAGCTGCGCACGGACGCCGGGGTAGACCAGATCGTCGTCAAAAACGGCAGGGTCAAGGGAGTTGCGCTAACGAACGGCGAAGAGATCGACGCGCGCATCGTCGTGTCAGGCATGGACGTCAAACGGACGTTCTTGAAGTGCATGGACAAGAACGACCTCGATGCGGATTTTTATCATCGCGTCAAGCACTTCAAGATTCGCGGATCGTCGGGAAAGGTCAATATCGCGCTCGACGGCAGGCCGACATTTCCGGCGTTGCCAAAGGGCAGCCCGTTGCTCGACGGGGACATGCATTTCATCGACTCGATGGAGCGAATGGAGCGCGCCTACGACGACTGGAAGGAAGGCACCTGGTCGAAAGATCCATACGTCGACATGGTGCTGCCGTCGACGGTCGATCCGACCATGGCGCCGCCCGGCAAACACATCATGAGCTGCTTCATACAGTATTGCCCGGCGCAGATCGAAGGCCGGCCATGGACTTCTGAGGAACGGAACCAGTTCGGCCAAACGGTTATTGACCAGATCGCCGAATACAGCCCCGATTTCAAGGACCTGATCCTGCACGCCGAGATCCGCACGGCGCAGGACATCGACGAGGAGTCAGGGTTGACCGAGGGGAACATATTCCACGGCGAGCTAACGATGGATCAGCTCATGTTCAACCGGCCGATTCCCGGCTACGCACAGTATCGCGCGCCGGTCGCGGGGTTGTATATGTGCGGCTCGAGCACCCATCCCGGTGGCGGTGTCATGTCGGCGCCCGGCTGCAACGCGGCGCGCGAAATTCTCCACGATCTCAAGCGACCGGACGTCACGCCGGTCAACTTCAGTGAAGACTGATGAACCAGCAATACGATGCAATTGTCATTGGCGCCGGGCATAACGGCCTCGTTTGCGCATCCTTGCTCGCCAAGGCGGGCAAGAGAGTGCTGGTGCTGGAGGCGAATAAGCAGGTTGGCGGCGCAGCCGTCACGCGAGAGTTTGCGGACGGCTACTCAGTTTCCGCCTGCGCGCACCTGCTGTATCAGCTGCAACCGCAGGTACAGAAGGATCTCGGGCTCAAGTTCGACCTGGCAAGCGACAACATTGGCACGATCGCCCTCGCTGCGGATGGCAAACACCTGCGATTGAACGGAAATTCGGTCAGCGGCACGAGCGACGAGGATGCGGCCAGTTACCGGGATTTCCACCGGCGAATGACACGCTTCGCCGATTTGTTGCAAACCTATCTGAACAAGACGCCGCCGCGTCTCGCCAGAGATGCCAGCAAGTCGGACATGCTTACGCTCGCGCAACTCGGACTGGACCTGCGCCGACTCGGCAAGGTCGAGATGCAGGAATTCCTGCGCATGATCGGCATGAACATCTTCGACGAGGCCACCGAGCGCTTCGAAAGCGGACTGCTACGAGGCGCAGTGAGTCTCGATGCCGTGCTCGGTACGCACCTCGGCCCAAGGTCGCCAAACACGATCCTGACCTACCTGTACCGGCTTGCCGCTACACATGGCACGCTCAGTATCCCGGCAGGCGGCATGAGCGCAGTCTCCGAGGCGCTCGCCCACTGTGCGCGCGATAACGGCGCGACGATACGCACCGGCATGCCGGTGAAAAAAATCGTCATCGACAACGGACGCGCCGCTGGCGTCGAAACCGGAAACGGAGAGCGCTTCTCGAGCCGCCTCGTGGTCTCGAATGCCGACCCGAAGTCGACGATCATGTGCCTCGTATCGACGCGCAACGTCGAGACGGAATTTACGCGCCGCATCCACAACATTCGCATGAAAGGCAATGCCGCCAAGCTGCACCTGGCGCTCGACGGACTGCCGACGATCGACGGCATTGAGGAGAACGAATACGGCGAGCGCTTCGTCGTGGCGCCGGACGAAAACTATGTCGAGCGCGCGTTCAACGCGGCGAAGTACGGGGAGACATCGGCGAAGCCGGTGTTCGAAATCACATTCCCGAGCTATCAGGATGCAAGCCTGGCGCCGGACGGCAAACACGTCATGTCGGCGATCGTGCAATACGCCCCGTACAAGTTGAAGGAGGGCTGGTCAGACGCGGCACGGCAGGCGTTTGCGGAGAAGGCAATCGATATGCTTGGCGAATACATGCCGGACCTTAAAGGCAACATCGGCGCATCGGAAATGCTGACGCCGGCGGACATCGAAAAGCAATTCCTGATTACCGGAGGGCACTGGCACCACGGGGAATTGACCCTCGACCAGTTCTTGTTCACGCGACCGGTCGGTGGCGCGGCGCAGTACGCGATGCCGCTCGATGGTCTTTATCTTTGTGGTGCGGGCGCCCATCCCGGCGGTGGAGTCAGCGGTGCGGCGGGACGCAATGCCGCGAGGATGATCCTGAAAAGGGAGAAAGCAGCGTGACGACAATTCCTGAAGTGCCGCAGGACCGGCTGAAATCGCCGTTTTATTCGCGGCAGGCGGATCTCGACCGGCTGAATCGCTGGCACGAATGGAAAGGTTATCGAAGCGCGGACGGGTTTTATGACACCGCGCTGGAGTACTTCTCGGTCCGCAACAGCACAGGCGTATTCGACATCACGCCGATGACCAAGTACCGGATAACGGGCGCCGACAGCCTGGACTACATCGACCGCCTGGTGACGCGCGACATGCGCAAGATAAAGCCGGGCCGGGTCGCCTACGCCGTGTGGTGCGACGACGGCGGACAGGTCATCGATGATGGCACGATCTTCCATTTACGCGAGGGTGAATACCGTTTGTGCTCACAGGAAAGGCATATGTCCTGGTTGAAAGCGGCAGCGATCGGCATGGACGTCACGATCGTCGACGAGACCCACGACGTCGCGGCGCTGGCCGTGCAGGGGCCCACGTCTTACAGCATCATGAAAAACCTCGGGCTCGACGGTATCGAGAACCTGAAGCCTTTCGGCCTGATGAACTTCGAATTTGACGGCACCGACCTCATGGTATCGCGTACCGGGTATACCGGTGATCTCGGCTATGAAATGTGGATCACGCCAGACAAGGCCGAAGCGCTGTGGGATGCGTTATTCGAAGCAGGCAAGTATCACGGCATCATGGCGATCGGCACAACAGCGCTGGATCAGGCGCGTATCGAGGCCGGATACATTGCCGCGTACATCGATTTCTTGCCGTCAAACGTCACCGTGCGTTCGGGGCGTTCCCGTTCGCCACTCGAACTCGGACTCGGCTGGCTCGTCGATTTCAAGAAAGCCAATTTCAACGGCCGGCGCGCGCTGGCCGAGGAACAACGACGCGGATCAAACTGGCGATTGGTCAAACTGGATATCGAAGGCAACAAACCCGCGCATCACTCTTATATATATGCCAGCAACAGGAAGGGCCAAAAAGAAATCGGCTTCATCACCTCGGCGATCTGGTCCCCCGTGTGCAAACAAAATATCGCGATCGGAACTGTGCGCGCACCGCACGGCGAGGTGGGCGACAAACTGCACGTCGAAATCTATTATCAGCGAGAGATGCACTGGTCGCGGGTCATGGCCGAGGCGACCGTCGTCGATGGGCCGTTCTGGGATCCGCCGCGCCGACGGGCGACGCCGCCCGCACCTTACTAGGCAATCCGTGCTGAGCCGGGATCGCGATGATTACGGTATACGCTGACGACCATAAGCTCCACGGCGGCTTGCTCGATCCGCGCGGCGATACCTGGGGCCCGAGCGCGGAGTGTCCGGAGCGTGCGAACAACATCGTTAGAGCCATTCGCGACCAGGGGTTCGGCACACTGGTGGAACCTAAAATCTTCGAAGAATCCAGGCTGACCAGGATCCATGCCCCGGACTACGTGCAGTTCCTCAAGGATGTATGGTCCGAGTGGCTTGCGTCCGATGAGCAAGGCGCCAACGCGCGACCGGAAACGTTTGTCGGTCCCGGCATGCGGCACGCGGATACGGACTGCATCGCCGGCAAACTTGGGCGGTATTCCTTCGATTCGACGACGCCGTTCGTGGCAGGCAGCTGGCAGGCAATCCGTAGCTCGGCGAACGTCGCACTGACCGGCGCAGATCTCTTGCAGGGCGGTAAGAGGCAGGCGTTCGCGCTCTGCCGGCCGCCAGGGCATCACGCGACGGAGAGCTGCTGCGGCGGCTACTGTTACCTCAACAATACCGCGCTCGCCGTGCAGTTATTACTGGACAGTGGTGCCACGCGAGTCGCCGTGCTGGACGTCGACTATCACCATGGCAACGGCACTCAAACCATCTTCTACGAGCGTAACGATGTGCTGACGATATCCCTGCACGCCGATCCGAGGCTGGAGTATCCGTTTTTTGCGGGATTTGCCGATGAGCCTGGAACCGGAGCCGGACATGGTTTCAATATCAATTACCCGCTGCCTTTTGGCACAAACTGGGAAGATTACGAGGTGGTACTCGGCGCCGCCCTGGACCAGGTTCAGAAACTGAATCCTGATGCGCTCGTCGTGGCGCTGGGACTCGACACGTTCGTCGGCGACCCGACGACACATTTCGCGATCAACAGCGGGGATTTCCTGAAAATGGGAGAACGAATAGGCTCATTAGCCCTGCCGACGCTGGTCGTGCTCGAGGGCGGATATTCCGTGGAGCACATCGGCGAGAATACGGTGAATTTCCTGACCGGGCTTGCCGGCTCCTGACCGGGTTTCAATCAGGACTTGTTTGCGAATGCGCGCTTCCCGCTGCGGCGCTCGCGGTACGCTACCGGCTTGTACTTTTCCAGCCAGTCGATCAGGTAATCCGACGGCACGGGCTTGCTGAGATAATAGCCCTGGGCCTGCTCGCATCCGAGACCCGCAAGATATCGCAGGGTTTCTTCGTTCTCCACGCCCTCCGCGCAAACTTCGAGACCCATGTTGTGAGCAAGATCGATGGTGGAACGAACTATGGCCTCGTTTTGTTTCTCTTCGAGTATGTTGTTGACGAATGACCTGTCAATCTTCAACTCGTGCAGGGGGATATTACGCAACTGAGCCAACGATGAGTGGCCGGTACCGAAATCATCGATCGAGATCCTGACACCGATATCCCGCAGGCACTCGAGCACATTGACTGCATGATTGATATTCTGCATCACGGAGTTTTCCGTGATCTCGAGCGTCAGATGCTGCGCCTCGATTCCCTGCTCTTTCAGAATCTGCAGTACGAAATACGGCAGGTACTCATCCTGCAGGTCGCGCGCGGACAGGTTGACGGCGATGCCGAGTTTGTAATTCTGCTCACGCCAATTGCGACAGAACTTCAATGCGCGCTCAAGGACGTAACGTGTCAGATGCAGGATCGTCCCTGCCTGTTCGGCGGCAGAAATGAATTCGTCAGGTGCGAGATACCCGAGCTCCGGATGTCTCCAGCGCACGAGCGCCTCGGCGCCGCAGGGTTGTCCGTCCGGCAGGACAATCTTTGGCTGAAAATGCAACTGGATTTCCTCACGCTGCAGGGCGGTCAGGAGATCATTGACGATCCGCAGCTGTCGTACATAGTGTTCCTGGCGCCCCGATTCGTAAACGCGTACCCGCTCCTGTCGCGTTTCCGCCTCGCTACGGGCGATCGACGCATTGCGTACCAGGTCCGCCGCTTTTTTGCCGTGCTGCGGGTAGCCGGCTATACCGACGGCGCCCTGCAGCGTGATGTTGATGCGGCCGAGCCTGACGCCGGCGCCGAGAACTTTCTCGATCCTGTCGGCGTAGGTCAGTGCGTTTTCTATCGTGTTGTCGGGCAGAATCAGCACGAATTCGTTGGTACTGACATGCCCCAGTATGTCGTTGGCGTCCAGGTTCACCTTGAGCTGGTGAGCGGCGAGATTGATGAGTTCGTCGCTGGCACTGTGCCCGAGCGTTGAGGTGATCGCGGCCATTCGCGTCAGCCGAATCGACAGAACTGCGACAGTCATGTCCGCTCCCTCGGCATCGTCGATTGCCTTTGTCAGGCTTTGCAATATGTTCTCGCGATTCGGCAACCCAGTCAGAGAATCGTACATCGCCTGCTCTGAGATTCGTTCTTCACGCTCGGAGATCGCAGTACGCATGGCATTGAAACTCGTCGCCAGCTCGCCAATTTCGTCGTCCGCGTTGACGTCGACCGAAGAATCATAGTTTCCTGAAATCATGCGTCGGGTTGCGCTGGCGAGGTCCCGAAGCGGTTTGGCAATCGTCCCGGACACATAGATACCCGTCAGGGTAACGAGAACCAGCAGCACTGCCGAGAACACTACGAGTCCCTTCTTGGAGTCGTCATAAGGCAACATCGCATCCTGCATCGAACGTTGCAGTACGATCTGCAGGTCTTTGACATCATCCGCAAACGGTGCGCTGATTGTCAGGCGATCCACGCCGTCATCGTCGATGAGATAAACCGAGTTGCTGACTGACAGCGAGTCTGCGAAGTCGATTGCTTCGCCCTCGCCATAAGTCGTCGCGATCGTTCGTGGCAGGTTTCGGTCGAAGGCAATAATCGACACGTCGAGATCGGTGAGGTTGCTGATCCTGTCTATGACCGACTGATCGATGCGGTAACCGAGTACGATCCAGCCTACCGGTATGGGTGCGCGCAATATTTCCGCTATCGTATGGTAAGTCACTTCCCCGACGGTCAGTATGGATTGAACGCTCGTGCGTTCGGCCGTGGGATCGATCAGGCGGAGCAGGCCCAGCATTTTCTTCGTGCCGATATCTTCAGATGCTGCGACCGCCTTGCCGTCGAGATCCAGGAAAATGGCGATATCGGCGCTGACGCGCTGGCTGTGATTGACCAGGACTGACCGGAGAGTCGCCGTATCGCGTGTCGCGGCCGCCTGCTTCAGGCCAAAGTCCGCAGCCAGCACTTGTGCACTGGCTCGTAATCGCTCGCTGCGAACTTCTCTGAATTCCTCGATCACCGTGCCGCCAACGATTAACGCATCATTTGCCCGGCGATAAACATCTTCCCGGACAGTCTGCATGACGGCAACAATCGTGACGACCTGGGCCACGGCGAGCGGCACGATGGTCAGCAGGAAGAGCTTGCTGCGAAAAGTGGTTTTGAGACTCATGCGCATCGTCGCCGATAGTCGGAATCGGCAAAAGTCGCTCAAAATCAGAATATTAGGAGCATTCTGTCAGACAGAGTGTGCGTCAGTTCACGGTTGCCGCGACCGGCCACCCCGTACACTTGATTTTCGACCTCAAGCCCAATTGGCCGACATGAAATACCCGGATTCAGCTACCTTGGCATGGCGTTGGCACGGATGCGTGCTGGCCGCCATGCTTGTTGCCAGCATTTCGTCGAAAGCGGCGGAATTCGAGATCACAGTACTCGACAGGCATGGCGAGCCGGTACCGGACGTCGCCGTTTACATCCAATCAGACCACGAAGGCGGCGCGGGCACCGGCGAAAACCTCGCGCTGATGCAGCAAGTCGATTTTCGCTTCGAGCCCGACCTCCTCGTGGTGCAGACCGGAACTCGGGTCCAGTTTCCGAACCATGACGTCGTCGCACATCACGTGTATTCCTTTTCCAGGCCGAATAACTTCGTGCTGCCGATGTTCAAAGGCGGCATGCGCCCACAGGTCGCTTTCGAACACGCCGGTGTGGTGACCGTCGGCTGCAATCTGCACGATCAGATGGTCGGCTATATCCTCGTCGTGGACAGTTCAATTTTCGGCAAGACGGGTAATGACGGAAGGGTGCACCTGGAGGCAGAAAACTCCCAAGGGCTCACCGTCAATATCTGGAACCCAAGGCTGAAGCTCGAGAACGAGAATTTGGCACAGTCGGTCAAAGCGGGCCGGTCGGCGCAGTTAACGTTTTTGCTCACGGAAGAATTGCGCACGCGGCTAACTAACGAAATGGAAGCGTTATCATGGAGAGAAAACGGAATTCGATAATCCTGGCCTGTCTCCACCTGGCGACAAGACGTTTGCGACGCTTGTCGATGTCAGAAGCACACTTTAGTATTTCATGCAAACAACAACATCCAAAGCTGATGCATAAATACGGCTACGCAAAACTGATATTTGCATTTCTGCCGCTTGCGCTCGCGAGTGCCGCGACGGCAGAGGATGTCGTGACGACAATCACGAAAAGCAGCCTGACACCCGCGTACCTTCTGGAGATGCCGGAGTCGGTGAGCGATATCCTGATCGCCGATGCCGCTTCCGCGAGCTTGCTGCGCTTCGGCCGTTCAGGTGACCAGATCGTAGAAAAGGATCGCCGGTACATGTCGATAGGCCTCAACGGCACCGGCAAGCAAAGAGCCTGGGACCGAAAAACGCCGCTGGGTGTTTATTTCGTCACCGAAAAGATAGATACGAGGAATCTGCACGAAAAATACGGTGTCGCGGCGTATGCACTCGATTATCCGAATGCCTGGGACCGGCAAAAGCAGAGAACCGGTAGTGGTATCTGGCTGCACGGCGTCGACCGCCGCAATCCGTCGAGACCGCCGCGCGATACCGACGGGTGTCTCGCACTGCCCAACGAGGAAATCTCCTTGCTCGAAGGTGTCATCGAACCACAGGTCACGCCAGTGATTGTTGCCCGCGAGGTCGAATGGATGACGCCGGAAGAGATAAACAGCAGGCGACGGGAGTTTCATGCGGTCCTTGAAACCTGGAAAAACAGCCAGGCGTATGGCGATCTCGACACCTACCTGTCGCTATATGCAGATGACTTCAGGTTTCACGACATGGACCGGGAGGAATGGGTCACCTATCGCATAGACGTATTCGACTCGCGGCCGCTCAAGGCCGTAATGATCGAGGACTTAATGCTTGTCGCCGATCCGGAGGAACCGAATCTGTACCTCAGCCGGTTCACCCAGGTTCTGCTGACGGGCGCCGGCCCGATAGAAACGCGGAAACGCCTCTACTGGCGCCGCAAGCAGGACAAGCGCTGGGAAATAGTCTCGGAAGATTCCGGTTAGAAGCTTTTAGCGAACCGATTCGCGCACGACCAGTTCGTCGATCAACTCCATCAGCGCCGGATAACCTCCGGCTTCGACAGCGCCGGTTCGATACTTACCGTTGACGACGATAGTCGGCACGCTG
>JABAOE010030438.1_pt1 | contig 14745 bp, 11 predicted proteins | sample 7062141 | NCBI WGS metagenome assembly JABAOE01 (sample SAMN14538627, study PRJNA623070) | marine sediment metagenome | biome: marine biome [ENVO:00000428]; feature: marine pelagic biome [ENVO:01000023]; material: deep marine sediment [ENVO:00002113] | place: India: Gulf of Khambhat ... | reverse complement strand
GTCGTCGGCGCGGTAGACCTCTCCCATCCCGCCCCAACCCAGCAGCCCCACGATGCGGTAGCGCCCGGCAAGCACCTGGCCGGGCAGGAAGCGGCTCTCGATCGTCACCGACGAGACGGTGCGCGCGGGTGAGGGCCCGCTGCGCAGACCGGCAGTGGGAGACTGCGGGCGGGTCGCCTCGTCGGGAACCGAGGTCTGCGTCGGGATCGCAGAGGCGTCGGCTTCGGTCGGTGTCCCGCATCCAGGACAGAAGCGATGATCCTGGCGAATCCCGCTGCCGCAGGTCTGGCACTGCTGCACGTACGATCCTCGAGAGCGTGGCGAGCGTTCCGATCGACTCCAATCGATCCTACACCCGATTCGCGGGGCGCGAAAGCGGCGTCGGCAAATCCGGCGGCTCGATGCGTCTCGTGCGTCACGTACCGTGCATTCGTCTCATCGCGTTCGCCGGAGCTCGTGCTACAGTACCCGCTTCACGAGCTCGAACCAGACAGCGCGATGCCACGATGAACCCCCGGATCTTGACCACGCTTGTTGCCGCAACGCTTCTCGACTGCGGGGTAGCCGCGGCGCAGCCCGCCTGCCCGCCCAAGGATGAGATTCTCGGAATCGTCTCCAGCGTGAATCCCGACCGCGCGTCGCGCACGACCCGCTTTCACGCCGACGCTCCGATCCGGCTCTACGAGCGGGCCGCAGGAAACGCGGGCGAGGCGTTCGCCGCGCGAGACGGCAAGACGGTGTGGGGTGTGATCGTCACCGATCGGCCGGTCGAGGCGATCTGGAAGGCACTGAACGACGAAGACCATCACGCGATCGAGGGCGACTACATCCCGGTGCGCCACTCCGAGGTGATCGACGGCACGCCGCGAGGAGAGAGCCGCGTGCTGTTCCAGTACTTCAAGAAGGCCGGGATCGGCCGCTGGTGGGTCAGCCGTGTCGAGATGAACGGCGAGTTGTACGAGTCGTCCGCCGGCACGATCTGGGAGCTCTATTGGCAGGACGTGTTGGACAGCGTCGACGCCTCGCAGCCGCCGATGAACGAGGTCTCGCAGAAATTGACGGCGATCCGCGAGTCGTACGGGGCGTGGTTCATCGTGCCGCTCGACCGAGGGTGCACGCTGCTCGAGTACTACAACTACACGGAACCCGGCGGCTTCGTCTCCGTTGCCCAGGGCATCCTCGCCAAACGCTCCGTGCGCGACACGCTGCGGGGCATCGTGCGACTGGCCGACGAGCACGTACCCGAGCCACACCCCGACGCCGTCTTCGTTCGTCCGGACGGGACGCCGCTCGACTGAGAAACTCCGATGAAGGCGATGGTGACGGGAGGCACCGGTTTCGTCGGCGGCCACCTGATCGAACAGCTGCGCCGAAACAATCACGAAGTCACGGCGCTGGTACGCTCTCCCCACAAGGCCGCGAGTCTGCACGAGGCCGGCGTGCGCATCGTCGACGGCGATCTCGACGATCATCGGGCGCTGCAGGCCGCGAGCGAGGGGCGGGACGTCGTCTTTCACGTAGCCGGCCTCGTCGCCGCGCGCAACGAGCGGGAGTTCGTGCGCGTCAACCGCGACGGCNNGACCGATCGACCCGCTTCGTGCTCGTGTCGTCGTTGGCCGCGGCCGGACCCTCGGAGCCGGGCCGACCGCTGGCAGGCCACGAGAAACCGGCGCCGGTAACGGCCTATGGCCGCAGCAAACTTGCCGCGGAAGAGCTCGTCCGACGCAGCAAGCTGGACTGGACGATCGTGCGTCCACCGATGGTCTACGGCCCGCGCGATACCGAGGTGCTCAAGGTGTTCCAGGTCGCCCGGACCGGTGTGGTGCCGGTGTTCGGCAGCCGGCACCAGGAGCTCTCGGCCGTGTATGCCACCGACCTCGCCGCTGCCCTGCTCGATCTCGTCGGGGTCGAGCGGACCGTGGGCCGAACTTACTACGCCTGTCACCCTGAGGTCTTCACGAGTGAGCAATTCGCCAGGGCCGCGGGTCGCGCCATCGGCAGGAAGGTCCGCGTCGTCGTCCTTCCCGCACGGATGACTCGGGGCCTGCTCGGCCTCACCGGTGCCGTGGCCCGTGCCACCGGGCGGACGACCATCCTCAATCGGGACAAGGCCGACGAGTTGCTCCAAGCCGCCTGGACGGGCGATCCGTCGCTGCTCACGCGCGACACGGGATGGAGGGCCGCTCACGACGTGGAAACCGGCGTCCAGGCCACCGTCACCTGGTGCCGCGCCAACGGTTGGCTGTAGAGCAGCGCGGCCGGTGGGCCGTAATGACTTGCCCGGGCTCGGACCATCGGCGATGATGAGCGCCGGAGTGATCCTGGTGAGAAATCTGCTCACTGCTCTCGTCGTCGCGTCATCTCTGTCGCTCGGAACTGCGACATGGGCGCGGCAGTCGCAGCCCACCGAGCAGCAGCAACCGTCTCAGGCGCAAACCGAACCGACTCCTGGCGAAGTGCCCAAGCGGCCACCTGAAGACGAGGCACCGCAGGCCATTCCCATCGCGGAGATTGCGGCCAAGATCGAGAAGTCGAACGCAGAACTGCGCGAGGTCCGAACGAGGATCGAGGCCGTTGCGGCGATAGCGGGAATCCGCGACCAGCTGGAACCTACGAGCGGACTGATCAACGAGATGAGCGCTCGGCGCGAGATGGCCAATTTGGATGCGCTCCCTCTGCAACGTCTCGAGACCCTACGCCTTCAGTGGTTGCGGATCGACGCCCAGCTCGAGGGCTGGCGAGACGCGCTTCAATCCCGCTCGAAGTCGCTGGGAGTTGTGGAGCAAGAGCTGAGTGCAAAGGAAGCCGTGTGGGACACGACGGCGGACGCCGCGCCCGAGCTACAGCTTCCGCCGGAGCTGACGGAACAGATCCTGTCGGTCAGTCGGACGATCACGCAGCTCGAGACGGAACGGCAAAGCCGGCTGGAGGAAGTACTGGCGCTCCAGGGTCGCATCGCGGAGTTGCGGACCCAGGTCGGCGAGAACTTGGCTCTTTTGAACTCGGCGATGGAGCTGGCCCGGCAGCGCTTGTTCACGATCGACAGCCCGGCGCTGTGGGAGGCGTTGCTCGCTCCCCGACCCGGCGTGTCCCTGCAACGGCAGGCTCGCGAGACGTGGGAGGCCGACTCGGAGCAGTTCGTCGATTTCCTGCTGAACTACCGCAGGAGGCTGATCGCGCAGTTCCTGTTCTTCCTGGCCCTAGCGGTGCTGATGATCGTGCTCAGCCTGCGCGCCAAAAGATGGAAGTTCGAAGAGACGGACACGGCGATGCAGGCCGCGGTGAAGGTGTTCTCTCGCCCCGTTTCGGCGGCGCTTCTGATGACCCTGGCCCTGACACGCACGTTTCACCCGCGCGCACCCGGCCTGATCTACGAGCTGAACCTGCTGCTGGCACTCGTACCGATGCTGCGCCTGCTCGTTCCGCTGATCTACCCGCACATGCGCCGGGCGCTCTACGGCCTCAGTCTGCTGTTCCTGCTGGATCAGCTGCACGCCCTCGCCTCCGAGGCGACGCTGCTGCAGCGGCTGATCCTGGTGATGATCACGGTGGCCACACTGGGCGGGTTGATCTGGGCCGCGCGTCCCGGAGGGCCGGCGACGGCCAAAGTCCCGTCACGCTGGTGGGGCGCCGCGATTTTCGCGGCGCGTCTGGCGACGATACCGCTGGTCTTCTCGTTTGTGGCCAACGTCGTCGGAGCGGTGCAGCTGGCCGAACTGCTGACCACCGGGACGCTGCGTGCCGCCTACGTGGCCGTCGCGCTGTTTGCCTTGGTCTTGGTCGTCAGCGGCCTGTTCACCGTCGGCATGCGTGCGCCGTTCGCGCAACGCCTCGGCTCGGTGCGCCGCCATCGGGAACTGATCTCGAGACGCCTGAACTCGCTACTGAGCGTTCTCGCGTTCGTGTGGTGGGTGTGGGGCGTGCTGCGCATCTTCCGCATCTACGACCCGGTCGTCGCCGGATTGGGTGCCGCCTTGGGCAGGCAGTGGACGATCGGTAATCTGCAGATTTCGATCGGTGGCATCGTGGCCTTCTTCCTGGCGATCTACATCTCGGTGCTGTTGTCGCGGCTGCTGCGCTTCCTTTTGGAGGAAGACGTTTTCCCGCGCGTCGAGTTGCCACGGGGAATCAAGCCGACGATCTCGATGCTGGTTCACTACACCCTGGTGGCTCTGGGAGTCGTCGTTGCCGTCGCCGCCGCAGGCATCCCGATGAGCCAGTTCGCGATCGTCGCCGGCGCTCTCGGTGTCGGCATCGGCTTCGGCCTGCAGAACGTCGTGAACAACTTCGTCTCCGGTCTGATCCTGCTCTTCGAGCGTCCGATCAAGGTCGGCGACACGGTCGAGGTCGGTCAGTTGCTGGGCGACGTGCGCCGCATCGGCATCCGCTCGAGCACGGTGCGCACCTTCGACGGCGCCGAGGTGATCGTTCCCAACGGCAACCTGATCTCGAACGAGGTCGTCAACTGGACCCTGTCGGACCAGCTGCGCCGCATCGAGATCCCGGTCGGCGTGGCCTATGGCACCGACCCGCAGAAGGTTCTGGATATCCTGGTCGGCGTGGCCCGCGAGCACGAGGATGCCCTGAAGTACCCCGAGCCGTTCGCACTGTTTCAGGGCTTCGGCGAGAGCTCGCTGGATTTCCTACTTCGATTCTGGACGGCGAACTTCGACGAATGGGTGCAGACCCGCAGCGAGGTCACGGTCCGTGTCAACGCGGCGCTCCGCGAGGCGGGTATCGAGATTCCGTTCCCGCAGCGCGACCTGCACGTGCGCTCCGTGGCCCCGGAAGCCAAGGGAGCGATGGCCGCGGCCAGCGCCAAGCAAGAGCCTTCCCCGGCCCTTGAAACGGATCCCGGCGAGCATTAGATTCTGGATCGGCCGGGGCTAGCCCCGGGGTGCCGTACGGATTCGAAACTCGACACTGCCAACAGAGGAGGCACGAATATGGCCTGGATGCGCCACAAACCGGACGACGAGCCCGGCTCGCCCACCGATCACTCTTCGGATTCTCCGTCCCGCAGCCCGCAGCCGCGCAGCAGCGCCCCTCCGCCGCCCGCACCACGTGAGAGCGGCAGCACGGGAAAGAACGTGAATATCGGCCCTTCGGTCCACATCAAGGGCACGCTGGCCGGACGCGAGGACTTGACGGTCGACGGGCGGGTCGAGGGCAAGATCAGCCTCAAGGAGCACGTCCTGACGATCGGAGCCAACGGTCGCATCGACGCCGAGCTTCAGGCCAAAGCCGTCGTGGTCTACGGCAAGGTCACGGGCAACGTGACTGCCGATCACAAGGTCGAGGTCGCCTCGTCCGGAACCTTGCAGGGCGATATCCGCTCTCCGCGCGTTTCGATCGCCGACGGTGCGATGTTCAAGGGCAGCATCGACATGGACGTCGGTTCGCAGGCCGCGAGAGACAAGCCCGGGGTGTCGAAAGGGGCCACGACCGAGATGCCGCAGGCCAGCAAGGTCGCCAGCTAGCCCCCCTGCCTTCGAGATTCCGAGAAAGCCCGCCGCCGGCAGGACCCCAGCCGCCGGGGCGGGCTTTTTTCTCTTATAGCGCTCTCAGTCACCTGCATTTCTCACAGGGCTTCGGCCGAGGCCGCGGATCTACTCGTCAGCTCGGGCCTTTCCGAGGAACCTCGACCTTGACGTACTGCAGCGAGTACGCCGGCGGCCGAGAACCCTCGGAAAGCCCCGACCTGACGGCATCTCCACGACCTCGGCTCGAACCCCTGTGAGAAATGCAGGCTAGGCAGGACCGGGGGGTTCCGGCTTGGTAGGCCCGATGGCGGGCACGTATAATCCGCGAGCCGTCCCGCGCCGGTCGCGCGGGCGAAAGGAGACCGTAAATGGCACGAGCCCGCGCACGTCACATCCTGGTCGAAACCGTCGATGCCTGTGAGGATCTCAAGCGCCAGGTGGAATCCGGCGCCGACTTCGGCGAGCTGGCCAAGCAACACTCCAAGTGTCCGTCCGGCCGCGAGGGTGGCGATCTGGGCGAGTTCAGTCCCGGTCAGATGGTGCGCGAGTTCGACGACGTGGTGTTCAACGCCGAGGTCGGCAAGGTGCACGGACCGGTCAAGACCCAGTTCGGCTACCACCTGATCGAGATCATCAGTCGCAACGACTAGCCGTTCCGTAAGATCTCGCGTTCCCGTTTCGGGTCAACGAGACGCCTCCATCGCCGGAGGTGTGTGGCGTGGGTCCTGCAAGAATTACAAATCCACAAAAAGCAAGGCGGCATTTGGGACAATCGGGATCATTCTCGCTTCCCATCAGCACGTTTCCGGTCCATATTTCCAACGACAGCGCAGTAGCTCTGTGTGCTACGTTCGAGCGACCCCCCCCCCCACAACGTAAGGAGAGACCATGAGGGTGAGGCACGTCCTGATTGGGGTAGTCGTGCTGGCTTGGCTCGCCTCGACAGCAGGGTTGCTGGCGAAGACGAGAGAGATGAACCGAGGCGACCGGGAGGACAACCTACGCAATCCCGTGACGATCGAGCGCGCCGATCTGGTCGGCGAGCTCAGCGTAACGGCCAAGGCCGGCAGTCTGCTGGCGCTGGCCGAGGAGCTGCTGGTGCAGGGCAAAGCCGAGCAGGCGATTCCGATTCTCAACCGCGTGGTCCGCATGGATCTGCCCGAATCGCGAGAGGCGGACAAGATCGTGACCACGGCCTACATCGACCTGGGGAGACTGTACGACGATCCCGCCATGGATCCGACCAAGTCGATCCGGTTCTACAGTCAGGCTCTGGAGCGCATGAGTGTCGACGAAGATCGGCACTTGATGATCGAGACGCTCGATTCGCTGAGCCAGATCCATTTCGCGCTCGGCAATGCGTCCGAATCCGCACGTTTAGACGCGCTGGCGCTGGACGTCGGATATGGCGGTACGCCGATCGATCTGGGCCTGGGGTCGCCGGGCGAGTTCTTGGCGCCGCTGGACGCAGGCGACGACACCTGCGACGCGTCGATCCCGGTCACGCTGCCCCACATGGAGCAGATGAGCATCACCCCGGCCTTCGACGAAAACTGGCGCGACTTCACGCTCAGCTCGCCCAAGAGAATCCGCGTCGAGACTCTGGATCCCGACACCTCGAAGGACACCACGCTGACACTGTGGGGCGGATGTGAAGGCTCGACGCCGACCGACCAGATCGCGTTCGACGACGACGGTGGCCCGGGTTTGCTCTCGTTGATCGAGACGCCCTGTCTGCCCGGAGGGACCTACTACGTCGAGGTCGCGGCGTTCTTCGATCGTACGCCCCAGGACTTCACGCTCTCGATCACCGAGATCGAGGACTGCGTGATCCCCGTGGCGGACGAGTTCGAGCCGGATGACGAGCTCGCCAACGCCACCCGCATCGGCTACCGCAACAACGGTGTGGGCGAGGGCAATCAGTTCGGGCGCGACAAGAAGAACGTGCAAACGCACTCGATCTTCCCGGCGGGCGACATCGACGTCGTGAAGTTCACACTCAGCCGTCCCAACTACGTTCGCGTCGAGACCTTCGGCGTGGACGGTGCCGCGAGTCCCGATACGGTCATCGGGATGAGCAATGCCGGTGGCTTCCTCATGGCAGTCAACAACGACAAGGAACCCGGCGATGAAGGCTCGCGGCTGGACTTCTGTCTGCCCCCGGGCGATTGGTTCATACCGATGATCGCCGCGAGCGCGTCGGACCTGTTCGAGTACAACGTCGCGGTGGACGTGGAGTTCCCCTGCCTGTTCGAGTCGGAACCCAACGGAGCCTGTGTCCAGGCCAACAGCATCGACACCTTCGAGATTTGGAACGGCATTCAACNNGACAACGATTGGTACACGTTCACGATCGAGGAACAGCAACTCGTGACGATCGAGACCTTCGGTTACGACTCGTTCGACGTCGACACGTTCCTCGAGCTGTGGGCCGACTGCGGCGGCGACGTCATCGCCGTCGACGACGACGGGGGTCCCGGATTCCTGTCCAAGATCGAGGCGGTGCTGCCCGCCGGGACCTACTACGTCAACTCCACCGTTTCGCCGTTCGACGTCGGCGACAGCTGGCCCTACAGCTTGGTCGTCACAACGGCCGCGGCGCCGGCCACCGAGATGGAGCCCAACGACAACTGCGCCGAGGCCAACGTGGTGGCGTTCGGCGACTCGTTGCTGGCCAGCATCACTCCGGTCGGCGACAAAGACTTCTTCCTGCTCAGCGTCCCGACCGAGACGTTCGTCGAGATCGAGACCAGTGGCGACAGCGGTGATACGGTCCTCGACATCAGCGGACCGGATGGCGAGCCGCAGATCGGCTGCGACGACGACGCGGGCGACGGCCTGTTCTCCAAGTGGGGTTGCTGCCTGCCGGCCGGCGACTACTGCGTCGGCGTGAAAGAGTGGGGCAACAACGGAACGATCGGCAGCTACACGATCGACTTCCGCGATCTGGGTACCTGCACCCCGAGCGAGCCGCTCGAGTGCCCCAGGTCGACCACCTCGCAATGCGATCACCCGTTCTGATCGTAGATTGACTGACGCGGGGGAGGAGGGGTTCCCTCCTCCCCCCTTTTCTTTTCTTGCTGGAAGTTCGTTGAACGCGGTTCGAACATCGATCCTGCTGCTGGGCCTGTTGACGGTCAGTGGGACGGCCGCGGCCGGCCTGATCCATGTCGACGCCGGCAACGAGTCGGGCGTCGAGGACGGTACGTCGGCTTTTCCGTACACCACCATTCAGGCCGGGATCAACCACGCCGTCTCCGGAGACAAGGTGATCGTTGCCGCGGGGATCTACAAGGAAACCGTGTTGATGGCCAACGGCGTCAGTCTGCTCGGTGCCGGCTGGCGTGACACGGTAATCGACGCAACGGATTTGCCCAACAGTGCGGTCACCTTCGACGGCACACCGGCCAGTCCGATGCTCAGCGGTTTCACGATCACCGGAGGGCGGGGCGATCAACGCAGCGACATCGGCGGCGAGCCGGTGACGATCGGTGGCGGAATCCTGATTCTCAATTCTTCGCCGGTGATTGCCGAGAATCGGATCATTGCCAACGTGCTCGACGAGGGCTACTGCCTGGGGGGCGGGATCTACGTCGACGCCCAGGCCGCCACGCCGGTGATTCGCGACAACATCTTCGTCGGCAACGTCGCCATGTCGGCGACGGTGGCCGGCAGCGGCAAGGGCGGTGCGATCTACGTCGCGGTCAAGGACGGCGGCGCGATCATTCGCGGCAACCGCATCGAGGGCAACCTGGCCGTCGAGGGCGGCGGTATCCTGGTGGAGAACTTCTCCAATGCTGCCGTGATTCTCGAGCGCAACAAGCTCGAGAACAACCAAGCCGTCACGGGGGCTGCGGCGTGGCTGTCCGACGCCGACGGCTCCACGACGCAGGTCGTCAACAACGAGTTCACGGGAAACGGCAGCGATACGGCCGCCGCGGCCGGGGGCGGTGTCTTCGCGCAGGCGGCCGGGACCGGTTTCTTTCGCATCGTGAACAACACGCTCGTCGACCACAGCCTGCCCCAGGGAAGCGGAGCCGCGCTGGCCCTCGACGACAGCGTGGCCACGAACTCGAACAGCCTCGTGGCCAACAACGTCATTGCCGGAAACCTAGCGGTAAATGGGAGTCTGGACCACACGGCTTTCTCAGGAACGATCCGCAGCAACGATTTCCACGACAACACGGGGGGCGATCTGTACGACGGCGGCGGCAGCACGGCCACGCTGATCGACAACCTGTTCGTCGATCCGCAGTTCGTGCTGACACACCCGAACACCTACCGCCTGCAGCCGACCTCACCGCTGATCGACGTCGCGGCGGATGCCGAGGCGCCGGCGCAGGATCTCGACGGGTTCGGCCGGCCGTTCGACGGCGACGGCGATGCCACGGCCCAGAGCGACTTCGGCGCCTACGAGTTCCCCAACCGTGACATCGAGCTCCGTTTTACCGGCGAGTCGGTCATCGAGTGGGACGTGCTGTCGTTGCAGGAATCCTACGACGTTTATCGCGGTTCGCTGGCCCGCCTACGCGCGACGGGCGAGTACACGCAGGACGCGATGAGCGAGCCGTTGGCCACACAGTTCTGCGGCGTGCTGCCGGGCAGTGTGCCGTTCGTCGAGTCGTTCCAGCCCGCCAGTGGGGAGCTGGTCCATTACCTCGTCACGCTGTCGATCGGCGCTTGGCAGGGTGGACTGGGGCAGGACTCGCAGCGACTGACTCGAGCCAACGACAACGCCTGTCCGCTCAGTCCCTGAAGTTGATATTGTCCGGGTCGTCGACGTCGATCGTGAACCGCAGGGTCGGCGGTTTGACCTCGGGCTCGGGTTCGATGCCGAGGCTCCCGTACCGCTCGATCCCCTCGATCACGACATCACGGGGCAGGCGAACGTCGCCGCCGGCCATTTTCCCCCTGATCGAAATCTCCGAATCCTGGATCCAGAGTCCGCGCAGGTCCAGCTCGATACCGCTCATCGAGTAGTCCACGTCCAGCACGGCAGGGCTGGCGTTTCCGACCGATGCCAGCCGGACGCCACCCATCNNACCTCCGAGATCGGCCTCGAGCGCTCCCTGGCCGACGTCGACGGAGAGAAGGAGCGGCGCGTCCGGGGGGAGGAACAGGCGCACCTCGGGCTGGTTTCCGCTCAGCGCTTCCTTGATCGTCGTGATCAGGCCCATACCCGTGCGCCGGAAGCTCACGCGATAGACCCAGCCCTCCTCTGCCTCGGGCTCGAACTCCTCCACCAACTCGTACGAGTTCTCGTCGAACGTCGCCTCGACGCGGATCGGCTCACCGGATCGCGCCGGCTCGATCGTGAACCCGGCGTGGCGCAGGTCGAGGATCACGCGACCCGGTCGCATCGCGTCGAGCTCGCCCGGCTCGACGGCCGCTGCGTCGGGCTCTTGCGGGATCTCGGGCGCGGGCAGGTCGCGAGTCACCTGGCGATCGGCGATCTTCTCGGTCCGCGATTTCAGTGCCGCGACACCGAACATCAGCCCGCCCAGCAGGATCAGCACCCCCAGGATCGCCGCACAGCCGAAGCAACCGTACTTTAGCCAAGTCTTGGCCCCACCTTCGGCCATCCGTCACCTCCAATTCCCGCTCCAACCCTACACCAGAACCCACGAGCACAGATCCATCAAATGCAACACCGGGGTCAGACCCCAGAATGCAACACATGCAACACCCGGGGTCTGACCCCAGAATGCAGCACCGGGGTTTGACCCCGGGGGTGGCTCAGGTGAGTTGCCAGCTCTCGCCGATGTCGAGTAGTCGAACGCGATCGGCGTCACCACCCGTCTCGGCGATTCGTGCGAACAGCACCTGCGGGGCCTCGTTCATACGATCCTGGCCCAGCTGAAACGTGCCCCAGTGCATGGGGATCATCCGGCGCGCACCGAGATCGATCGCGGCGCGATAGGCCTCTCCCGGTTCCATGTGCTGGTAGGCCAGCTGGCGGCGCGGCTCGTAGGTACCGATCGGCAGGAACGCCGCATCGATCGGCCCGAAGCGTCTCCCGAATTCGGTGAACCCGTGGAAGTAGCCAGTGTCACCGGCGAAGTAGAAGCGATGCGCGGGGGTCTCGATCAGCCACGAACACCACAACGTCTCGTTCTTACGGTGAGCGAGTCGGATCGACCAGTGTTGCGCGGGTAGGCAAGTCAGAGTCCAGCCGTCGCAGCGCACGCGCTGCCACCAGTCGAGCTCGACGACGTGCTCGTGACCCAGCTTGCGAAACCAGCGCGCCAGACCCAACGGTACGAACCAGCGGGTGTCGCTCGGCAAACGCGAGACGGTGTGGCGATCGAGGTGGTCGTAGTGGTTGTGCGAGATGACCGCGTAGGCCCCGCGGGGCACGGCGTCCAGGATGACTCCCGGGGGGACCTTGCGGCGGCGGATTCGCGCCCGCGGGCCCCAGTGCGGATCCGTGAGCAAGAACCCGCCGTCGTGTTGGATCGCGAAGCTGCAGTGACCGATCCAGGTGATCACCGCCGAGCCGCGCGGGCGGCCAGCGGGGAACGCTCCGCGAGGCTCGAGCACACGCGTCGGTGCGCGCGGAATCGTGCGGACCCAAAAGCGCAACAGGGTCAACAAGCTGTGCGGAAAAGGCGACCACGGATTGAAGAATCGTCCGTCACGGTGATGATCGGCGTAGAGCGGATCACCGCCATCGGGATTTGCCAGCGTCTCGGCTTGCACGTCGGGAAATCCTGGCGCAGCAGTATAGTCCAGCGACAGGTTACGCGGCCCCGGCCGGTCCAGGCGGCTCACGGCTATTCGGCGGTCCCATGACGAAGTAGACCAGTCCGCACCGCGGAAGCATCCGCCCGTCGATCACCGCGAGCACAATCGACATCAGGCCGATGCCCAGCGAAACGAGCTTCCTCCAGCCCGCAACGGCGAAAAAACTTGTGGTGCATGTACCACACGTAGACCAGCAGCGCGAAACAGACCGCGAACGCCGGAAAGCTGCGGATCGTGTTGGCCAACTGAGGCCGGAGCGCGCTTGCCGAAGAGATGCTCTCGAATCACGGACGCGCTCCCAGCCTAACGGGCCAGGCTGTCGTACACCATTCGAACGAAGGCGTCGCCGTTCAGGAATCCCTGTCCCCATGTTTCGTCGAGATCAGCGGTGGGCTTGGCGGCGACCACCTCGTCGACGCTCGTTCCGGCTTCGACCATCGGAGCGATGCGGTCGCGAACCAGCTGGAGCATCTCGCGGTAGGCCACCAGAGCCTCACGGTCACCCGGTGGGCCGTGGCCCGGGATGATCTTCGTTTCCGAATCGACCAGCACCAGGGCGGCTTCGGTCGCCTCGATCATGCCATCGATCGAACCACCGCTCGATACATCGATGAACGGATACCGGCCGTTGAAGAACGTGTCGCCCATGTGCAGCACGTTCGCCTCGGGAAAGTGCACCATCGAGTCGCCGTCGGTGTGTGCGGGCGGCACGTGAAACGCACTGATCTCACCGCCGTTGAGATGAAACGTCAGCGTATCGGAGAACGTGATCACCGGCAGCGCCCCCTTGGGCGAGGCCGGGACCTTGCGGTTGAAGGCCTCGATCAGCTGCTCGACGCTCATGCGCTCGCGGACGTTGTCGTGGGCGACGATCACGGCGCCGGCCTTGCCCAGGTTCTCGTTGCCGCCGGTGTGGTCGCCGTGCCAGTGCGTGTTGAGCACGAAGCGGATCGGTCGGTCGGTGATCTCGGAAACGGCGGCCTTGATCTTGTCGGTCAGGGGCGCCATCTGGTCGTCGATCAGCACGACACCGTCATCCCCAGCGGACACCCCGATGTTGCCGCCGGCGCCGATCAGCATGTAAACCCCGTCGGCCAGTTTCAGGGTTTCGATTTGCACCTCGCCCGCGTTCTGGGCTGGCGCCGGACGGGGCCATAACGCCAGCGCCAGGATCCACAGGACGACGGATTGCCGTATTCGGGCCATGGTTCCCCTCCATGCCGAGGCCGGGTCCACCGAAGACCGGTGACCTGTCCCGGCAGCTCACCGAGCGGCTGGGACAGAACATTAGCAAATCGTGTGTTCGATTGGCCGGATTGGTTCGTTTAAATGAGTAGGGCACGCGAACAGCTCAATCGGCCGTCGGGTTCACAACCCCCTCCCCCCCCGGAAAACGGGTTTGCGAACGGCCGAGCCCGGGGCGAGGATCAACGCCCCGGGCGTTTTTGTAAAAAATTCAAGGAAAAACCGGCCCCTGGGGAGTGCCGTGTTGAAGGGGGGCAGGAAGGTGCGGCACGGCCCCAGGGACCGGGTTGGGCGGNNCTCGAGCATCTGCGGCTGCGAGCGGACCACGACCGGCAGCGCGGTCAACACCGCCTGCTTGGACACCGCACAACCGCCGGCCAGCATCGCGCCGAGCATCACCATGTTGGCCACCTTGGGACTGCCCACTCGGTCCGCAAGCTCGTTGGCAGCGACAGGAATGGAAGTGATGTCGCTCCGCTTCGGCACATCCTTGATCATCGACGAGTTGTAGTAAACCGTGCCTCCGGAAACGACATCACCTCCAAAGCGCTCGAGGCTCGGGCCGTTCATCGCCACGAGCACCGTGGGTCTCAGGATCAACGGCGATCCGATCTCCTCGTCCGAGATCGTCACGCTGCAGTTCGCGGTTCCGCCGCGCATCTCGGGTCCGTAGGAGGGAATCCACGACACCTGGCGCCGCGCCAGCATGCCGGCTTCGGCCAGCAGCATGCCCAGCAACAGAACGCCCTGGCCACCGAAGCCGGCGATCTTGATCCGCGATTCCTCGATCGACGCGCCGTGATCGGGCAGCTCGATCCCCGCCCCGCTGCTCGTGGTCTCGAGCAGAGCGGGAATCTCCTCGAGCGAGGCGGCCTCGTGCACGCGAGGATGGCCCAGATCCAACTCGTGGCCGTCGCGAAAGACCCCCAACGGGAACACCCGGGTCATTCGCTCCAGCACCCACTTGGCGGCGTCGGTGGGGTGCATCTTCCAGCCGGTGGGGCAGGCCGACAGAACCTCGACCAGCGAGAAGCCCTTGTGATCGATTTGGTTCTGCAGCGCCTTGCGCACCGCGGTGCGCGCGCGGTGGTTGTGCTTGGGATCCCCGAGGGCGACGCGCTCCAAGTAATAGGGCGCATCCAGCGTGCTCAACAGCTCGCAGACCTTGATCGGGTAGCCCTCGTTCCGTGCGCTGCGCCCCGCGGGTGAGGTCGTCGTCTGCATGCCCAGCAGTGAGGTCGGGGCCATCTGGCCGCCGGTCATGCCGTAGATC
>JABAOE010002665.1_pt13 | contig 14745 bp, 12 predicted proteins | sample 7062141 | NCBI WGS metagenome assembly JABAOE01 (sample SAMN14538627, study PRJNA623070) | marine sediment metagenome | biome: marine biome [ENVO:00000428]; feature: marine pelagic biome [ENVO:01000023]; material: deep marine sediment [ENVO:00002113] | place: India: Gulf of Khambhat ... | reverse complement strand
GAGGCATTGGGAGATCTGAAGAGAGTCCAGGGGGCAAATTGGGAGGAGGACATCGGAGCCATCACCGAGCTCATGACGGAGCGGGGTGGGCCGGCACTTTTGTTTGATGACATACCCGGGTATCCGCCAGGGTATAGGGTCGCTTCGAATCTCTTTACTACGCCAGAGCGAACCGCTGTGGCCTTCGGAATGGATCCAACGGCTAAGGATCTACCGGAGCGTTGGCAAGAGATGATTGAGAGATTCGAGCCGGTACCGCCAAAGGAAGTGGACTCGGGTCCCATATTGGATCATGTGCTTACCGGTGATGAGATCGACCTCTTCAAATTCCCGACTCCCAAGTGGCATGAAAACGACGGCGGCAGGTACATAGGGACAGGGTTGTGTGTTATTCAAAGGGACCCCGATACGGGTTTTGTCAATGTGGGGGCCTACCGCGTCTCCATTCACAACAAGAACACCTGTACTCTATTCGTTGAACGGGGGAAGCATGGAGACCGGATCCGTAGGAAATTCTGGAATAGGGGAGAAAAGTGTCCGGTTATCATATCCGTGGGCCAAGAGCCCATTCTGATGGCGTTGGCAGGCCCCAGCGTCTACATGACACCGGACGGTATCTCCGAGTTTGAGGTGGCTGGGTTTATACAGGGAGAACCCTATCCCGTCATCAAGGGAAGATTCACCGGCCTGCCCATGCCATCCCATGGAGAGATCGTTATCGAAGGTTTTATTCCATCCCCAGAAGAGGCGCTGGTTCCGGAAGGGCCGTTTGGTGAGTGGACCGGCTACTACGCCCACGGTCGACGGCCGGAGACGATCATTGAGGTGAAAGCGATCTACCATCGCAACGAGCCAATCCTATTCGGACAGCCGCCCTTGCGTCCCATCGGAGTTTACAACAATCCGAATCTAGGGGGGGACGACCTTGCTTCGAAACTAAGACTGGAGAAGGCGGGAATTCCCGGGATCCAGCGCATCTACTTTCTAGGGCGTCCGAATTTAAGAGCCGTTTCACTCAAGCAAATGTCGGAACATCATGTGGACGATGTGACTCGAATGCTGGTGCCCGGGGGCGACCAATACATGGGGCATCACATCTGGATCCTTGTGGACGAAGACATCGACGTGACAAATCCTCAAGAGGTGTTCTGGGCCATGGCAGGCAGGTGCTCGCCAGAAATCGGCGTCAAGGTGGTGCCCGGAACAGGGTATTGGCAGTTGGATCCGAGGATCCGGCCTGAAGACCGTTCCAATCCTGATAAGGAAGAGGGCAGAAAGCCTTACAGGGCCCACAATTTGGTCATCAACGCTTGTCGGCCCTACGATTGGATCCGGGACTTTCCACCCGTGGCGGTGAATAGCCAGGACCTTAGGAAGCGTACTCAGGAGAAATGGAAGAGCCTGTTTGAAAAGTAATCACGTTTGTTGCGAAATCCAGATCGTAAGTTAGGGAAGAGACTATGGGAGAAATACTCGGGATTGGAATGCCGCATGCCCCTCATCTGCAATTCACGGATGAGGATATGGCCAATCTGGTGCGGCGTCTTCTTGCCAGTAATCGTATTCCGGAGGCGATGAAGGACTCGAAAAATTGGCCTATTGGGATGCGCCAGGAGTGGGGGGAGGACAAAGGAGCGGCCGCCGCCAAGAGGCATCGCGCAGAGCTGGTCCAGGGGCTCCGGGCGGCCAGAGCCGCACTGGATAAATTTAACCCGGATTTCGTCATCATTTGGGGGGACGATCAGTACGAGAACTTTCGAGAAGATTTACTGACGCCGTTCTGCGTCTACGTTCTGGATGAGTTGGACTGTACTCTGTTTCAAGCAAGCAAGGGCTTGGGAGCGTCAAAGAACGTATGGGGAGAGCCCACGGATAAGCTGGTCAGGGTTAGCTGCCACCAGGAGGCTGCCGATTATGTGGCGCAAAACCTGATCCACTGCGGGTATGACGTGGCGTGGTCTTATCAACTGCACCACGCAAAGATGCTGGGGCATGCCTTTCTTCGGACGGTTCTTTACCTAGACTATGATCGTAAGGGGTTTCACTATCCGATTGTGCCGTTTCATGTGAACTGCTACGGCAGCGACCTTCGAATCCCCGCCGAGCGACTCACAAACGAAAAAGGATTAAACCTCAAACCACCGCCATCGCCGCCCCCGTGGCGCTGCTACGATATGGGAAAAGAAGTGGCCAGGATCATCAAAGAAAGTCCGTGGCGTGTGGCCGTGGTGGGCTCCTCCAGTTGGTCCCATGGTTCTCTCACCGCAAAGCATCATTTCATGTACCCGGACACTGAGGCGGATCAGCAACGCCTTCGGGAATTGAAGGGTGGCGAGTTGAAAAAATGGCGTCATTTGGAGGCCCATCAAATGCGGGGGTCGGGCCAACATGAAATGCTCAACTGGCTATGCCTGGCAGGCGCCATGGAGGATCGGAAGGCCGAGGTGCTTGCGTATGGAGAAACCTATCTCTTTAATTCCGACAAAGCCGTCGTTCTGTTTCCCGTTTGAAAATAGCCTCCGGATGCCCTGGGGTCCATGACCTTGGTGAATTCGAAGGGCCTAAGGTCTTTCATCAAAACCTGTCCTGCCGTTGATTGCGCGCGCGAGATCACCTAAATGACCAAGCCTAAAGCCGATATTTTCCCTCCGGGCAAGCGTGTCGCGGTGTCCGTCCACTTTCCTGTGGAATGGTGGAGCCAAAAAGACAACGATTACCTCGTCAATCTTCGACGCGAATACGGGGTCAAGCACGGAGCGTGGCGATTGTTGGACATGTTCGATCGTGTAGGGGTGAAAGGGACGTGTCACATGAACGGTATCGTGGCAGAGCTCTTTCCCGACCTGGCCCGTGAAATCGTGCAGCGTGGACATGATGTGGCGGGGCATGGATACGATCAGAGCCACCCTCAAGTCCGGATGGGTGAGGCAGACGAAAGAGCCATGGTCAGGAAAACCATCTCCACCATCGAAAACGTCACCGGTTATAGGCCGGAGGGATGGGTGTCCACAGGACGAAGGATGGGTGAGAATACGGTCAGAATTTTGGCGGAGGAGGGTTTGCAGTGGCATAATCACCACGATGGCGGCGATCTCCCCACCAAGGTTCACGTGAACGGAAAGGTTATCCTGGATATTCCGATTCAGAGGTATCTCAACCTGGATGAGCGACGGTTCCTCGGGTTCGACGGCAAAGGACCGCCCATGAGCTTTAAACAGATCTTCGAGTTTTTTAAGGATCAATTGGAAACCGTCCGAGGAGCCGCTGAAAATGAACCTCTATGCCTGCAATTTGGTGCCCACGCCTACATGTCCGGACTGCCGCCGTACTCGTGGACCCTGCAACGAATGCTGAAGCATTGCCTTTCCTTTAGTGATGTTTGGATGGTGACTACAGCGGAACTGGCTCGGTATTGGTTGCAAGAAGGAATGGACCCTTAGCCGCCACCACGGGCATATCGAAGTTGAGTCTGAAAGGAAGTGGGTGGATCCTTGGAGTTGCCCGTAATTTTTACCTTTATCTCCGGCACAATCGCGTATATACTGAAGATAACTGTTCGATTCAGTACCTACCTTGAGGCAAATATGAAGCCTTTCGTTGTTGTTCTCGTTCTATTGACCTTGGTCGCGGGCGGTTGCGCTGCGCGTAAGGAGCGCCTAAAGCTTCTGGCTGAGTGTCGGTACCTGCTGGTCAAATACCCGGGTGTAAAATCTCTACACTCCCCCGAGTGTTTCATTATTAAGCCTGGAACGCTTGAGAAGACAGATAGCTTTGTGGCTTCCTACGAATTCGAGCGGCTAATTCAGTCCATTTACCCGCCTAATCTCACTCTTGTGGTGACTCGTAAGGGTGGGTCACTGCCGACACCGGTGCTGATCAAGAGCGGTAGAGCGGGTGAAAGCGTGTTTAAGCCCCTCAAGCATACCGTGGACTACACCGGTGAGATTCATAGATATCAGTTTGGCCGCTATGCAATGACTGCAATACAAGGTCTGAGCGGTAGAAAATGGGACCACAAATTGATTCTAGCCGTTGAGCCCCAAGGGTGAGTGGGGCCGTAACTATACTCCAATTCAGGTAGCGAGTGTCATTGCCGCAGTCTTCTTAAATCATCATCCAAGTCTTGGTAGCTGTTTGGGCTTCGTAACCCGCATCGCAATATCGACCAAAAGTCCCGTCCTGCGACGATGGTTTCAAATTGATACGCCAAAAACTATCCATTGCCCCTTGAAATGCCTTATTTATTAATACCTTAGGCTTGTTCGGTGTCTTCTTCCCAGTGGCACAAGGGTTGCCACTAAGAATTCCGATACGGAGGCACGATCATGGGCAAGGTAAATTTGCATCGTTCTCACGGAAAAGGTTCTCGCGGCTTCACCCTTATTGAACTATTAGTAAGTATCGCTGTTGTGGGGATCCTGGTGGCCATTGCGATACCGGCATATTCCGGATTTAAGGAGAAAGCCAAGATTGCCCAGGCAAAAGCTGATTTGAAAGGCTTGCAGATCGCCATTGAGGCCCTGGCCAACGATACGGAAAACTGGCCCGGGCTCAGTCCCGTTGGTTCAGTGGCAAATGCGGAAGTTTGGGATCTAAACTCCGCGAACGCTGGATTGGTTATAGCGGGAGGTTTTACCAACTGGAACGGACCTTATGTGAAATCCGTGAAAAAAGATCCCTGGGGAAGTGACTACTTTTTCGATCCCGACTATGAAATTAACGGTGTGGATTACCCGGTGGTGGGTTCTTTTGGACCGAACATGGCGGGACAGAACCAATACGATTCGGACGATATCTATATAGTCCTGCCCCTGTTATAAAAAATTCCCTATTTCGCTTAACGATCAATATTGGCCATTTGGGAGAGGGCCTATGGAAAACCTGTTGATGATCTTGGACTCCATCGGTATCGCGCGTTGGGAGGTCATATTTTTCGCACTCCTGGTGGGTGCCTATAGCGCCATGGGCCTCTACAAATCGGTATTTGTTATTGCCTTTGGCTTTACATTTTATTGGGGATTCAAAAATTTCGCCTTTCTCTCCGAAAATCTCTTCGCTGACACGCTAATTATTTATGTCGTTTCGGGCTTCACGATTCTAGCGTTGCTCAGCCTGAATTACTTCCTCAAAGCAAGGGCTTAACGACCAGCATTGGCGCTTACTGGCGATTCTTCTTTCGTTCGAGCGCCCTGGCCATCAGCTTCCAGTAAAACTTGCTAACCGGCCGTGGATCCAAGAAATCCAGCATAGGATAGTCTTTTCCTTCGATCCTTCGATCGGCCTTGAGAACATTGTCCTTGGGGATATCAATCCTCATGGAGTCCGAACCTTCCAACACGATGGTATTCATCACGGTCTGCCATGTCATTTGCCCTTCCTTTGATAGGAACCAGTTGATAAATACTTTCGCCGCGTTGGGGTGGGGAGCGTTCTGCAAAAAAGCGATAACACTGCTGTTGCCGCCTCCCAACTGACCCGCCTCCTCAATTTTATCGGCGGGAAACGTTTCCACCGGGAGCCCCTGACGCTTTGCCCGTTCAATGTCCCGGCACATAAAGCACAAAGGATATTTTCCTCTACCCAGCCAGTCCGTGGCCTGACGTCGGTTGCGTGAGATGGTGAGGTCCATCTCGTCAAACAACCGCTGGAGAAATTTCTTTCCGACCTTGGGGTTGTAATATAGAGTCAGCATGGGTGTGGGAACGGAACCACCGCTTCCATAGCTGAAAAAACCGATCTTACCCTTCCATTTTGGATCCAGGATATCCCAGTAGGAGTCGATGCCCCTCAAATCCGACAACAGATCGGTATTATAGGCCATGCTGGCGGTGCCAGGGGTACCTTCGTACAGAAAGATGTATTGCTTTTGCGGGTCGCGGTAAAAATGTTGCCCCCGATACCATGCGCCCAGGTCGTTTACATCGGGAAGCACGAGATGCGGAGCGATGGGTTGTAAAAAATTTGCCAAATAGGCTGTTCTCGCAGCGTTGGGGCCATACGAAAAAATGTCGGCCAGGTATTTTTTTGCCCTGCGCTCGGCGATGATTCTTTGGATCACTTCGGAATGACCGGAGACGGTGACCACCTTGATGCCAGGAAATCGCTTCTTAAACACTTTCAGGATCTCGGGATGCGTTATTTCCGCACCTCCATAGACGGTGACGGAACCCTCTTGGTTGGCCGCTTCAACGGTTTCGTTCCACTGTGCTTTCCAAGAGGCACGGCTCTGTTGCGCATGGCTTGGAATCACTTGAGACAATGCAAGTCCCCAGGCCATGAAAAGGATGAAAATCATCTTTGACAGCGTAATCATGGAATGCCTCCTTGTCTTGACATGCAGGTCAATGAATCACGAGATGTGGCGCAGCTCGCGATTTGCCGTTTCATTAAATCAGCGGATGTCATCGTAAGAGGTTTCCGTAAGTAGCATGGGGGTTTGGAAGTTACAATATCTTAATGGGCATGAACGAAGCGTCTCGATTCGACGTATTAGGCTGAATCTCAAGCAAAATTAATTTTCAATAATGAAAAGTAAGTTACAAAGGGGGAACCTTCTTGACAGGAGGGATAGATGTGATAAAAAATGCCTCTGGTTTGTTAGGTGAGAATGCAAATTAAAACTTTAATTCATCTCTATTAACTATTCAAAACAATTAATAATTATAATTTAGAATCAAGCATGGTCAAATCAAATAATTTNNACTTTAATTAATCTCTATTAACTGTTCAAAACAATTGATAATTATAATTTCGAATCAAGCATGGTCAAATCAAATAATTTGCAACCTTTTTTACCTAGAAGTAGCCGGAAAAGGAGTGGCGCATGGAGTTAATAAAGCACTGGTCGCAAACGGACCTAGCTCAAATCGGTTTGGTCTTGGTTCAGGCGTTCAATAACCTCGAACGGGGCGAGAATGGCCAGTTTGACGTGGATCTGGGCGGCAAGGTGATCAGGATGGTCAATGATTCCATCAATGGTCGGATTGTGATCTTCGAGCTCTCGAATTCCATGGAAGAGCGTAAATGGCATTGGCAGGTGGCAGGCCAGGTAAGGCCTATCGCCGAACCGGAGAGCCAGGATCAGGTGGAAACCAACACGCCCTAACGTGCAACCAGAAAGTTTGCCCATTTCGGAAAAAGTAAATTACCATTTCCTTCCGGGACGATACGTTCCCGGAAGAATGTTTTTCCCCATAAAATTTTAATCAAATTAATGTCGCGGCCCGAGACTGGGACGCGGCTCTTTCATTAGCTGAGGAGGATCACGGCATGGAAATGGAATGGAAAGCATTTGACAGTCTCCAGGAGTTTGTCGAGGCCTGCAAACAGATCGATGATTTCCGGGAAATCGAGGGGGCGGATTGGAACGAGGAAATTGGGGCCCTGCGAGAAGTTACAGCAGAGTCCATGGACGAACCACCCATGCTGTTGTTCGATCGGATCAAAGGTTACCCCGCAGGCTTTCGCGTGGTAGGTTTGTTGATGATGTCTTACAAAAGGGGAGCCTTGGCTCTGGGACTCCCGCCTCACCTCTCGAGAGATGAGCTCAATCGTCTTGCCGCGGAAAAACTAAAATCCGTTAAACCCATACCGCCGGTAGAGGTTTCATCCGGTCCGGTGATGGAAAATGTTATGACCGGGAATGGAGTGGATCTCTGGCGTTTTCCCGTGCCGAGATTTCACGCGTCGGATGGGGGGCGCTATATCGGGACCGGCGATTCTCTGATCAACCGTGATCCGGAGAGCGGTTACATTAATGTGGGGACCTATCGGATGCAGGTCCATGAATCTAATCTTTTAGGACTCTGGATGAGTCCAGGGCAGCATGGTCGGCAAATCTGCCAGCGGTATTGGGATCAAGGGAAGAGCTGCCCCGTGGTAGCGGTATTCGGCGAGGACCCGATTTCTTTCATGGTCTCTCACAGCAAAATCCCCTGGGGCCACACGGAACTCGAGCAGATCGGCGGTTTGAGAGGCAGACCGCTTGAGGTGATCAAGGGACCCATTACAGGCTTGCCCATCCCTGCCCATGCGGAGATCGCTATCGAAGGCGAAGTCCCTCCGCCCAGTGAAGAAGCCCGGGACGAAGGACCGTTTGGGGAGTGGCCCGGATATTACTCCGGTGGAACCATTGGAACCGGTGAAGCTCAGCCTGTGATTCGTGTGAAAGCGATCTATCATCGCAACAATCCCATCATCCATGGTGATGCGCCCATGTGGCCGGGAGCCCGTCGGGGTGGTCTGTCGGGAGGCGCCGGTCGAGGCGGTGTGCAGGATCTCGCACGCGCAGGAATTCAAGATGTGGTCGCGGTGGGCAATCACATGGGATACATCCGGGTGGTGGCCATCAAACAGCGCTATCCGGGACATGCGCAGCAGGCGGCCCGGGCAGTGTCGGCGGTCACACGTAACGGTCGCTGGATTGTCATTGTGGACGAAGACATCGATCCCACCAATTTTAGTGAAGTGATGTGGGCCATGACCACGAGAGTGGAGCCGTCCAAGGACATTGAAATACTTGATAGTTGTTGGAGCACACCCCTGGATCCATTGATGCCCCCGGACAAACGTGACTCCGGGGATCATACCAATTCGCTTGCGGTATTCTATGCCGTACGTCCGTTTCACCGGCGCAACACGTTTCCAAAGGTCAGCCGCAGCCCGCGGGAATTGCGAGATAAGATGATTGAAAAGTATAAGTCCATGATTCCGTTTCCCGAAAAGTAACCCTACTCTATCCGGAATGACTTTAAGAGCGGCCCGTCAGGGGGATGATCCCTGACGGGCTTTTTTTTGCTGGCAGTGGATAGGACGGCTCCGGACTGCTCTCTTGTCCCGTGGCAAACTGTTATTTTCTGACTTCATATGATAATCGTTGCAGTGTTGATCCCCCGCGGTAACGGTCGAGGTCTGACGAACAGGCAGGGGAGTGAAACCTATCGAACTGGAGGTATGCTTTTATGAAACGATGGTTGTTTATCGGTGGAGGCTTGATCGTTGGCATCATCGTCGTTGTCGCCATTGTGATGATCTTTGTGGTTTCCAAGTTGGACGCCATTATCAAGGCGGCAGTGGAGAAATATGGCTCGGAAGTGACGCAGGTGGAAGTCCGATTGGACGGAGCAAAAGTTTCGATAACTTCGGGTGAAGGCGCCCTCCGGGGGCTTACAGTAGGGAATCCAGCAGGATTCAATACCAAACAGGCGTTTAGCCTAGGGGAGATCATGGTCGCTCTCGACGTGGGGACCGTGACGCAAAATCCAGTCGTTATCAAAGAGATCGTTATCGCGGCTCCGGAAATCACCTATGAAGTGGGTACAAAAGGTAGCAACATCGATGTGATTAAGCGGAACGTCAGTGCCTATGGTGGAGGGAGCAAGGGTAAGGCAAAAACAACAACTACCTCGGAACCCTCCGACAAAGAGAGCAGGAAGCTCGTCATTCAGAATCTCTATTTAAGGAAAGGTAAGGTGAACGTCAGCTCTACTTTGCTTCAAGGCCAGAAAGTGAGCGCCGGGCTACCGGATATCCATCTCAAAGACATCGGAAAGGCAAAAGGGGGCGCAACTCCAGAGGAAATCACGAAAACGCTGGTCACCCTAATCACTCAAAGTTCCATCAAGGCGGTGGGCACCATCGATCCCAACCAGCTGGCAGGTTCGGCAAAGGATGCCTTGCTGGGCATTCAAGGCCAAATTCCAGGAACTCAGGGTGCCGCTGAAGGCGCCGCAAAGTCGGTGGAAGAAGGCACAAAGAACCTGGGCGGTGCATTAAAGAAAATGTTCGGTCGTTGAGATGGGCGTATTGATCTGCTTCAGTTCCTCGATGGTGGAGGGTAGACCCCCTCACCGTGCTAGATTTGACCAATGAAGGCTGTTTCCAATCAGATTGCCCAGTCCATCCAGTTCCTAAAGGCGGACATCTGGCGGATTCGTACGGGCAAACTCTCCAAGCAAAAATCCTTCTGGATCCGCCAGCTCAGAATTATTCTCCTTGCCATACGAGAGTTTGCCGAAGACAAATGCCAGCTGCGAGCGTCCGCCCTGACGTTTTTCTCTCTACTTTCGGTAGTGCCCGTAGTGGCCATGGCCTTTGGGGTGGCAAAGGGATTCGGCTTTGAAAAGCTGCTGGAAAGGCAGCTCACCCAAAACCTGCAGGGCCAAGAGGAGGTGTTGGAAAAAATTATTGGCTTTGCCAATTCACTCCTTGCCAACACCCGGGGCGGAGTTATCGCCGGCGTAGGTGTGGCGGTATTGTTTTGGACGGTCATCAAGCTCCTGGGTAACATTGAAAGCTCTTTCAACGATATCTGGGGAGTTAAGACATCCAGGACCATGGGGCGCAAGTTCAGCGATTACCTGTCCATGATGCTGGTCTGTCCTTTGCTGTTGATCATGGCCAGCAGCGTCACTGTTTTGATCACCAATTATGTAACCTTGATTGTCGAACGTCTCTCCTTCCTGGGGCCCATCGCTGGTTTGATTATCTTTTCCTTAAAGGTGCTGCCCTACGCGGTGATCTGGATTGTGTTCACTTTTATGTATTTCTTTATGCCGAACACGAAAGTGACCCTCAAATCGGCACTGCTGGGAGGCATTATTGGAGGAACTGCATTTCAGCTCGTCCAGTGGGGATACATCACGTTTCAGGTCGGTGCCGCCAAATACGGAGCGATCTATGGAAGTTTTGCCGCACTACCCTTGTTCCTGGTCTGGTTGCAACTGAGCTGGCTCGTGGTGCTCTTTGGCGCGGAGGTTTCTTTTGCCGAGCAAAACGTTGGGACCTACGAGTTCGAACCGGACAGTTTGAAGGTGAGCCGGAGGTTTAAATCATTGTTAACCCTCAGGATCGCTCATTTTTGTGTGAAGAGGTTTCAACAGGGTGAAGGGCCGCCGAAGGCCGTTGAAGTTTCCGAAGAACTAGAGATTCCCATTCGCGTCGTACGCGAAATCCTATTTGAGTTGTCCTCGGCGGGGATCCTTTCCGAAGTGAAGCTCGATGAACCCGAGGCTGTGGGTTTTCAGCCGGCGCGCACCATCGACAAAATCACGGTTTTCGGGGTCATCGACCAGCTGGACCGACAGGGCCTTGATTCCATACCCATCGCCCAGACACCGGATTTGCAAAAACTGAGCGGTAGTCTGGTCCGTTTTCAAGAGATGTTGCTCCAATCTCCAGATAACGTACTCCTCAAAGACATCTAGCGAACATAACCTGGCGGTTTGAGGTGTCCGACCCTAGCTTGACACAGTGTGGTGAANNTACTGCGTCATCAACCGGATTTGGAATGTCTGGAAAAAAACAGGAGGTTAGGATCTGATGGCTGAAGAAAAGCGCGTTGAAGCAAAAGTAATCTATCGTTCCAATCACTCGCAGTTGTCTCTGATCACGATCATGGAGCGCGCGGGAATCTGGGACCAGTTGGGAGTTGATGTCACTCGAATGGAGCTCAAGCGGAACGCCACCGAAGCGGAAGAGGAACTGCTCTCGGGCCGGTGCAACGTGATCTTCGGATGCCATATTACGCCCCATGTCAGGGTCATTAACGGTGATCCGCTGGTGTGCATGGCTCAGGCGGTAAACGTTGCGGAGGATATGCTGGTAAGCACGGAGCCGGTGGGAGACCTGGCCGAATTGAAGGGAAAGAATCTAGCCGAAGAGAAACTCTGCAATGAGCACGGACACCTCAATGGGCATCCACGCGGGACTCACGAACTCTACCTGCGGGACGCTGGCATCTCGTCCGATATGATGGGAATCCAGGCACCTACCAAGGAAAAGAGCAGCGTGCAGCTGCTTCTGGACGGCAAAGCCGACGCGTTTTTCACCAACGCGACCCGGGAAGCGGAGTGCAAGCGTCTCGGACTGTACACGAAGGTCATGCCCGTGTTCCCAATGGTCAACTCCATTACGCTCACCAGCACGGTGCCCTATGTGCAGGACAATCCCGAGCTCTACCGCCGGATGACCAAGGGGTTGGCTTTAGGCATCGCTTTTATTCATAAGGAAAAAGAAAAAACCCTGGAAGCTCTGGGTGGACAGGTGGCGGACCGGTTGGGTATCAAGGACGACGATGAGCTGGAGCAGTACTATCAAAAGCTACTCAACATCCTTAATCCGCGATTGTGTCCTGATTATCAATCCCTGTACAATGCCTACCGGATTGCCGAAATCGTTTATCCCGTGGTCAAGGAGAAGGGTAATCCAGTGAAGCTCTGGGACCTGCACTACGTACGTCAGTTGGAAGCGGAAGGTTTCTTTGACAAGATTTACAAGTAACCACGCCTGAGCCCACTAGGGTGGGTTTCTAGGTCCTTAGGTCAAACGGTGCATTAAAAGCCCTGGGTGGATTATCCGCTCAGGGCTTTTTAATTCGTCGCGCCAGTGTATCCATTTGGGGTGGAAAAATTGGGGCAAGTATGGCAAAAAGAAGCAAGTGCTTGAAATTGTTGGTGCGAAAGGGGGGACTCGAACCCCCACGGGTGTTACCCCACAGGATCCTGAATCCTGCGCGTCTACCAAGTTCCGCCACTTTCGCACGCGGAAAGAAAACTCTCCTATATTAACTCGGGCACGCAACAAGTCAAGCTGATGTATTCCGTTGATCGGCTTCGCGAACTCAAAAAATGGCAAGTATAACACTGATCGGCTCCAATCGTATCCTCAATCAAGCCATTCGATTGTTTTTGTTTCCCCAACATGATGTCCGGGTTAGGTCTGACCTGGCAAATTTGGATCTCCAGGAGCTTCAAACCAGTCATCTTACCATTGTTGACCTTTCTCATGTTGCCGATCCGGAAACCATCACGGGTGTGACCCGAACGGTTTCAAAACTCAAGATGCCGATCCTGTGGTTAGCAGGGGAGGGAGCACCGGGTTGCCCCGACGGAGAGCATTTTCATTCGATGCTGTTGCCCGTTGAGCGGGAGATATTGCAAGAGGTTCTCAATCAGCTTCTTGCCAACACGGCGGAGGGCGGAAAAGAGCGGGGGGATCACCAACCCGGAAGTAGAGCCGAAAAAAACCGTCCTAAAAGGGGTGCAAAGCGAAAGGCAGCCGAGCCGGAGACCGTTCCTGATCAGTTCATTGAGTTGGTGGATATCGTGGAAGAGGAAGCGACGGGCATGCCGGGCCCCCAGCAGCCCAAATAATAAGATCGATCATGGCAAAGCAATTGGAAAAAACCTATTCCCACCAGGATGTGGAGCGACGTTGGTACGGTCCCTGGGTGGAGCAGGGGTATTTCAGTCCCGCACCCGGTTCAAAGAATCATTTTTCCATGGTGATTCCACCTCCCAATGTGACGGGCTCCCTTCACATGGGGCACGCCCTGAACAATACCCTTCAGGACATTCTGTGCCGTTACAAGAGAATGGATGGCTACAGTGTTCTATGGGTGCCGGGTACCGATCATGCCGGCATCGCGACCCAAAATGTCGTGGAGCGCCAGTTGGCGGAGCAGGGGTCCAATCGGTTCGACTTGGGACGGGACAAGTTCATTGAGCAGGTGTGGGCATGGCGCGCGGAGACGGGCAGCACCATCCTGAATACCAGCTCAAGGCCCTGGGGGTGTCCTGTGACTGGAGCCGGGAGCGCTTCACCATGGACGAAGGTCTATCCCGGGCGGTCCGGGAGGCCTTTGTCGGCCTGTGGAAGGAGGGGCTCCTTTATCGGGCACAACGCCTGATCAACTGGTGTCCCCGTTGCAAGACAGCCCTGGCGGATATCGAAGTTGTTCACGAGGAGTCTGACGGTCATCTATGGCATATTCGTTACCCCTTGAAGGACAACCCGTCCGAGGGGCTTGTGGTCGCCACCACGCGGCCGGAGACCATGCTCGGCGACACGGCCGTCGCGGTGCACCCGGATGATGAACGCTACGGGGACTATGTCGGGCGGACGGTGGCGCTCCCCATTGTTGGCCGCGCCATACCGGTCGTTTCGGATTCGTTTGTGGATCCTCAATTTGGTACCGGCGCCTTGAAGATTACCCCCGGGCATGACTTCAACGATTTTGAGATCGGTGAGCGACATGGTTTGGGGATAATCCGAATTTTCGACGGCGAGGCGAAAATCAATCCCGCGGCCTTCAAAGATGAGGAGTCGAGTGGATGGGTGCCGAGGTACGCGCACAAGGACCGTGTCGAAGCAAGGCAATTGGTTGTGGAAGAGCTCAAGGAGAAGGGACTTCTCGTCAAAGTGGAACCCTATCGAAACGCCGTGGGACACTGTTATCGTTGCCATACGGTAATTGAGCCGTATTCGACACCCCAGTGGTTTGTGAAGATTCAACCTCTTGCGGAGCCGGCCATCGACGCCGTGCGCACCGGAAAGATCAAGATTGTCCCCGAAGGATGGGCGAATTCGTATTTTGCCTGGATGGAGAATATTAAAGACTGGTGTGTTTCCCGCCAGATCTGGTGGGGGCATCAAATCCCCGCCTGGTATTGTGTGAGATGTGAGAGGGAAAAATTTTCGGATGACGGCGACGCTTTCGAATTGGGTCCGGACGCGAGCCCCATCGTACAGATGGAAGCTCCGAAGTCGTGTCCCAAGTGCCATGGCAATGAGTTTTTTCAGGACCCAGATGTTCTCGATACCTGGTTCTCCTCCGGGCTGTGGCCGTTTTCGACTTTGGGGTGGCCTAAAAAAACCAAGGACCTTAAGATGTTTTATCCCACTTCCGTGCTGGTGACTGGATTCGATATCCTGTTTTTCTGGGTCGCCCGCATGATCATGATGGGG